>Ga0187782_10000247_pt1 | contig 34485 bp, 25 predicted proteins | sample 0715_SJ02_MP15_2_FD_132454 | JGI IMG/M metagenome (GOLD analysis project Ga0187782, IMG submission 132454) | Tropical peat soil microbial communities from peatlands in Department of Meta, Colombia - 0715_SJ02_MP15_20_MG | ecosystem: Environmental > Terrestrial > Soil > Wetlands > Peat | place... | reverse complement strand
TGCCGCGCCATCGCTGTGCTGAGCTACGGCTTCTGGCAGGAGCGCTATGCAGGCAAAGACTCGGCCATCGGTGCGAGTCTCACCCTCGGCCGGCGGCCCTTTGAGGTGATTGGCGTCGCGCCGGCCGGCTTTTACGGGATGGAGGTGGGTGATAAGTTCGATGTGGCCGCGCCGATCTGCGCCGCCGCCATTTTCGATGGAACTGCATCGAGACTAGATGATCGGGGGTGGTGGTGGCTCCAAATCGCGGGACGCGCCAAACCAGAAGTCAGCCGCGCCCAGGTCATCACACGGCTCAGGGAACTGTCGCCGGGAATTTTCACCGCCGCCTTGCCTCCAGACTTGGCTGCGGAGTGGCAGCGCCGGTTCGTGCAACGCACACTGACGGCGCTTCCCGCGGGCGCAGGCGTCTCCGAGTTTGGCCTGCGCGAGCAGTTCGGGGAGCCGCTCGACATTCTCATGGCCGTAGTCGGCGTTACGCTGCTCATCGCCTGCGCGAACATCGTGGGCTTAATGCTCGCACGGGCGCTCGCCCGGCACCGAGAAATCTCGGTGCGCCTGGCCCTGGGCGCGAGCCGCATGCGGTTGGTTCGCCAATTGCTTGTCGAGAGCATCCTGCTTTCTTGCGCCGGCGCGCTTCTCGGCCTCCTCTTCTCGCATTGGGGTACAGCGCTCCTGGTTCACTCCCTTTCAACCTTCAGAAATACTGTATTTCTACACCTTGCGCCGGACGGCCGCGTTCTTGGGTTCACTGCCGCCGTTGCCGTGCTCACCGGCATTTTGTTCGGCATGCTGCCCGCGTTTCTCTCCACGCGAGTTTCGCTAACCTCGGCCATGAAGGGCAGCCAGGGGATTGAAATTGGACGGTCCGCGCGGTTTCACCCGCGCAATTGGATCGTCAGCTCGCAAATTGCTCTTTCCTTCCTGCTGCTCGCGACGTCCGGTCTGCTTCTGCGAAGCTTCGCTAAACTCACGACGCTCGACCTCGGCTTTGACCGCGACAACGTCCTGCTGGTGAGTGCGGATCTCAAAGCCGCCAAGCTCCCGCCGGAACGAGAGATCGCAACTTACGAAAGTATCGAGAACCGGTTGGCGGCTCTACCGGGCGTGCTTTCGGTTGGGCGGTCGTTGTTGACCCCCATGCAAGGAGGCGCGTGGAGCACAGGCGTCTCGATCGACGGATTCAAGAGCCTGCCCGTGGACCAGGCGGAGACCTGGTTCAACGCCGTTTCGCCGGCGTACTTCGCTGCCCTGCGCATGCCGTTGCTCGCCGGCCGCAGTTTTTCGAGCGGCGATACCTCGACAGGCTCGAAAGTGGCGATCGTCAACCAAACTTGGGCCCGCCGCTTCCTGCCAGGTCAAAATCCCATCGGAAGGATTTTCCGGATCCAGCGGAATTCCGGGCAGGCCGGCCCACCCATCGAAGTTGTGGGTATTGTCAGGGATTCGAAATACGAGTCGGTTCGTGAGGCAACGCATCCCACGGCCTTTTTCCCCATCGCGCAGGTTCCGGCAGTTTTCGGGAGAGAAACGTTCGAGGTGCGAACCGCGATCCGTCCTTCTGCGCTTGTCTCGCCCGTACAGTCTGCGGTCGCAAGCGTGAACAAGGGGGTTTCAATCGAGATCAACACCCTGGCAAGGCAGGTGGACGATTCACTGGTCCAGGAACGTCTGCTGGCGGAGCTTTCCGCCTTCTTCGGAGGGCTGGCTCTGATTCTGACCATGGTGGGACTCTATGGTGCGCTCAGCTACATGGTGGCGCGGCGACGGAATGAATTCGGCGTACGAATGGCCCTGGGCGCGCAAGGAAGCGCGATCTTGCGGCTTGTAGCGCGGGACATCGCGGTCATTCTGGTGGGAGGGATTGTGGCCGGAGGCTTGCTCTCTCTTGCCGCGACGCGCCTCATTCAGAACCTGCTGTTCGGGCTCGAGGCGCGTGATCCGATGACACTCGCCGCAGCGGCCGTGGTGCTCTCGGCGGTAGCGTTCCTTGCCGGTTACATCCCGTCGCGACGAGCCTCGAAGGTCCATCCCATGGCCGCGCTGCGCTGCGAGTAAGGGAGAGTTGGCGGACTGCAAGAACCCCGAGAGAATTCTGTTCTTGGACGAGGTCCCGTGCTTCGGCCTCACCTTCTGTAGCAGGAGGTAGAAATGGGCCGACTCCCGCGCTGTCCATGAAGCTCAGCCCGTTGAAATCCAGCACCGGCTTCCTCGAACCGCGCTTGATCGTCTCCCGGATGGCGTGCTCGACATCGCTCATCCGGTTGCCGACGACCAGGCGACAGGGGAAGCTTAAGGCGGTGATGCCGGGTGAATGCTCATGAGCGACCATATCGACGATCATCGCTGATCCTCCGTTCTCAAAAGCCTTCCAGCATCCACGCGTTGATATTAGTGGCATCGCCGCGTATGGCGAGGTATCGGCCGTCGGGTGAAGGCACGCCCCAAATGGCACCGAATGCTCCCCCCTTGTGCTGCCATAGCACGTGCGTGTCTCCTTTCAGATCCGCATAAAGGAGGGTACCGCCTTGGGGCGAACTGGAGCCGACGTAAAATCCTTTTCCATCAGATGCCCACTCGAGATCTGAGACGTGGGGCCAACCCCTGAGAATGATTTCGCGGTCAGCGCCTCCGGTCAGTGAAACCAAGCGAATCTTTATCTCGGCTTCACCATATTTCGAAATCGCAAGGGTCGATCCATCAGGCGAGATCGAACCGGAAAACCTCTCCGTGGGGTCTTTCTGGATCGTCCTGAGTACCTTGCCTCTGCCCTTGAAGGGATCGAAAGCCGTGACCGTCAACTGCTTTTCATCCTGGCTCGCCTCGGAAACCACGCACAGGCTCGCCGGTACGCGAGCGCACTCGCAGCCCTGGAGATTGCGGGCTTCCATCACAAACTCCGGCGCGCCACCGGCCTCAGGAATCCGCATCAGGCGGATGGGGGTAGCGGGACCGATGCGTGTTTTTGGCCACTCCGGGTACAATATCCAGGCGCCATCGGATCTGAGCCCCGGAATGCTGAAGTCTTGTGAGCCTGTGACTACCTCCTCAGCCGTCTCCTGGTTGATCCCCTGCTTGAAAATGCCCTCCGGCCCGTTGCGGTCTGAATTGAACAGTACAGCTTTACTGTCGGAGGTCCAACCGCCGGGCCAGTCGGAGGCTTCGTCATCGGTAAACCGCCGTGGGGAATTCATGCGCGTCCCGCCCGCTGTGAGTACACCCAGATAAACCTGCGGTCGAGATGTGCCCTTCAGTACGGTCAGGCGCTTCCCATCTGGGCTGGCGCGCAGATTCCAGAGAAAGTTGCCCACCCAATGTGTGACGCGTTTCGGTTCACTGGTCGCGGCGCCCGATTGAACATCAATGCCGATCTGCCAAAGGTTGTCGTCACTCGAGTTCACGGATTCCCGCCGCACGTACACGATCCGGCTGTCCGGAAGCCAGCAAAAATCCCATCGCACGAGGTCCGAGTTCGCCACAACCACTGTCCGGTTCGCTCCGTTCAGGTCGCATGTCTCGATCGATACCTGGGACCCGGTCTCTGGAGTGCGCTGCACCCTAACGAAGCCCAGACGCTGCCCGTCCGGCGACCAGCGCACACTGCCGATCGATTCGTTTTCCCCGAGCGCGAGCACCTTGCGCGGGTTCTCTCTCTGGCTGCCCATCACCCAGATTTCGCGAGTTCCTTGTTGGTCACCTTCGATCAGTTCGGTCGGGCCGAAGATGATGCGCCTCCCGTCCGGCGAGACCTCCCAACCCCCCGCGCCTTCCCTCAGCTTGCGGGGAGACTGCCCTACCATCGAAACCGTCCATATACTGTGCCGTACACCCGGCCCCTGCGCGACAGCGAGCAATTGCGTGCCATCGGGAAACCACGAATCCACAAACCAGTGGTAGTCGGCGGAAACTCCGGCAGGTCGTGGGATGAGCCGCTCGTCGCCGGTCGATAACAGCTTGACGTGAATCCCGAACGTGTCGGAGTAAGCGAGGTACTTCCCATCGGGAGAAAGGAGGCTATTGAAGACAGCGTTTTCGCCGGAATTGAACGTCAGACGTTTCTCCGTCAGCTCGGCTAGAGGCTGAGGAGGACGGCGAGCCAGGAACCAAGCCGTCGCCAATCCCCCCACGATTAACCCCAGTAGGACCATCGAGGCGAGCAGGCCCTTTTTATGCCGCTTGATGAGTCCGGCGACGATGACGGAATCCGACGACGGCTCCAGAGCGGGCGCACTCTGTGGTGCGGGCGTCTCGCCCGCTGGAGCGCGGGCATCATGCCCGCCCATCTCGCCCCCGGAGCTGGGCCGGGACGCGGTACCCACGGCGGGCGGGACGCCCGCGCCACGTCCGGAATCCGTGTCCCGCTTCAGGCGCTTCAGATCGGCACGCAGTTCTGCAGCGGTTTGGCAGCGCAGGTCGCGGTCCTTTTCCAGCGCCTTGTTGACGATCTCTTCCAGCTTGGCAGGCAGGCTCGGGTTCAAGGTGCTCACCGGCGCCGGGGCGCGGTTCAGAATCGCATCATGAATCACTGCCGTGGTGGCGCCGGAAAACGCCTGCTGCCCCGTGGCCATCTCGTAGAGCACCGCACCGAAGCTGAACAGGTCCGTGCGCGTGTCCACTTCCTCGCCCCGCGCCTGCTCCGGCGACATGTACGCCACCGTGCCCATGGCCACGCCCGCACTCGTCAGCGACGCAGGATCCATCGAGGCCGTCGGCGTGTCCTGTAGGGGCGCCCCTGGTGGGCGCCCGCGGGCACCCACGAGGGGTGCCCCTACGGTGAGCTTGGCCAGCCCGAAATCCAGAATCTTCGCCTGCCCTCGCTGCGTCACGAAGATGTTCGCCGGCTTGATGTCGCGATGGATGATCCCCTTCGAGTGCGCCGCGTCCAGCGCGTCGGCAATCTGAATGGCCAGATCCAGCAAGGTCTCGGTCCGTAGAGGCGACTTTACGTCGCCAGCCCGGCCCTGGCGGGGTAAACCCGCCGCTACATCGCCCGATATCACGTGCTTTAGCGTCCGCCCTTCGAGCAACTCCATGGCGATGAAAGGCTGCCCTTCGAACTCATCAACGTCGTGAATAGTGCAGATGTTGGGGTGATTGAGCGCGCTCGCGGCGCGGGCCTCGCGCTGGAAGCGTTCGAGAGACTGATGGTCCCGTGCAAGCCCTTCCGGCAGGAATTTGAGAGCCACAAAACGATGCAGCTTGAGGTCCTCGGCCTTGTAGACCACCCCCATGCCCCCGCCGCCCAGTCCCTCCACGATCCGGTAGTGAGAGACGGTCTTGCCCACCCGCGGAAACCTGAGATCCTCGGCCACCTCGCCCACCGCCGCCCGCAGATGCTGATCCGCGCTCCCCTGGCAGGAGAGCATCGATTCCACTTCTTGCCGCAACTCCGGATCAGAACGGCCGGCCTCGTTCAAGAGACGATTCCGCTCCTCGGCGTCGCACCCTGCGACGCGATGGAACAGCTTTTCGATCTGCGCCCAACGTTCCGGAGTCACCACCCACCTACCCGCGCCGCATTTCGTGATAGAGCCACGATTCCGCCACCTTTAAGTCACGTCGGACCGTAATCGCAGACACCTGGAGCGCCTGCGATATCTCCAGCACTTCCAGGCCCCCAAAATAACGAAGCTCGATGACCTTACATTTGCGCGCGTCGAACTTCTCGAGCGCCGTCAGGGCGTCATCGAGCGCTACGAGGTCCCCACTTCGCCCCTGCGCCAGGCCCACCGTGTCCTCGAGCGACACCTTCCGACCGGCCCGCTTGCCGGCTCGGTGCTGGCGCGCATGATCCACCAGGATTTGGCGCAGCAGCCGCGCTGCCACCCCGAAGAAATGCGAGCGATACTGCCAGTTCACCTTCTGCTGACCCACCAGCCGCAGGTACGCCTCGTGCACTAACGCGGTGGGTTGCAGGGTGTGGTCAGGGCGCTCCTTGCGGAGATAACTCGCCGCCAACTGGCGAAGTTCGGCGTAAACCAGCGGCGTAAGCTCTTCCAGAGCCTGTGGGTTTCCCCTCCCCCACTCCACCAGGAGTAACTCTGTGCATGCGGTCGCTTATGCTTGTGCTCAGTTGCTGCGTGTTGGCGACGTTTGCCACCATGCCCGGCCGCGGCCAGACCCCACCGCTCGTCGAAGGGCCGCACCGGCTGCCGCACGCATCGCCCAATGCGCGGCTGGCCGAACCGGAGGTTCGCGCGGCGGAGACGCAGGAACTGGCCACCCTGCACTACAAGTTTATTACCATCGGCAAGGTTATGGGATCAACGACGCCGGGTTTGCCGTCGGCAACGCCTTCTCGAGCACGGCCGCAGTCGCCTGGGAATGGGACCCGTTCCGGCGCGCCTATTCTTACCTGGCAGTTCCGGGCGCTGCCGAGTACAGCACATCTCCCAGCGGACTCAACGACTTCAACCAGGTGGCCGGCTATTATGCAGATGCGAACGGGAATTACCACAGCTTCATCGAGCAGGTTGGCCACTATACGATCTATAACGCGCCCGGCGCCACAGAGACATATTTCGACGGCATCAATGATTGGGGCCTTCTCCAGGGAGAGTGGGAGGACGCCAACTACAACGCGCACGGATTCTTGGCAACCACCACGGGGTACTTCCAGAGCGTCGATTATCCGGGCTCCGCAGCGACCGCCATCGTCGGTATCAACGATAAGTTAGCAATTTGCGGCGGTTACTCGCAAAGCCCCCTCTTCAGCGGCCCCGTCCTGGCGTTTGTTGCCGTTCCGGAATGAAGCTGTGGCAGACGCCGCAGATCTGCTGAGGAGGCCGATGAGGGGAAGCAAGACAACTCCTAATACAAGGAGGAGCGAGTCATTAGGATCCTTGTCGCATGGCGCGAGTTGGGGATGAGTCACTATTCCGACTCCGGCAAGTATAGCCAGGCCTGATTGCTGCTCGGCTCGATATCCTCACCGTACCCACCGGCAATAAGCGCGCGCCCGTCGGCGAGCAGCGTCACGGTGGAGAAATACCGTCCGTCAACCTCCGGCCCGGCCGCCACACTGAAAAGACGCGACGCAGGTTGTTACAAAGGCGCAACACGTGGGCGATTCTGTAATCTTGAAGTAAAATGCATGTTTACAACGGGTTGGCAAACTGGCGGGGACGACGGGGCTCGAACCCGCGACCTCATGCGTGACAGGCATGCGTTCTAACCAGCTGAACTACGTCCCCTGGGAAGCCGTGACAAGTGACAAGTGACGAGTTAACAGCGACAAGCAAGAGGCTGGGACAGCCAAATCTTTGCTGGTCACTCGTCACTTTTCACTCGTCACTGGCTCGTGGTGGGCGGTGCCCGGCTCGAACGGGCGACCTTCTGCTTGTAAGGCAGACGCTCTAACCAACTGAGCTAACCGCCCGCACAGTTCCGGCCGGAGACGGGCGCGAACCGCCCTTGCACTTCAGCCCCACGCCAATCTTGACACCTGCAACGTCTGAAATATACACTAGCTTATCACAAGCGTCAAGGAGAAGCCGGCGTTATATGCAGTTTCAGCGTGAGTATGTCGGTTATATGGCCAAGCAGGTTCTGAAGCGTCTGAGCGCGGAGGGGCTGATTACCTACGAACAGCCGGATTACGTCACCGAGGTCATAAACCAGGTAATGCTTGAAGAGTTGAGCGTCGAGGATCGCATTAACGACGAAGTTCGAAAAATTCTGCAAGAGCACGGCAACCAGATGAAGGAGCTCGGCGCCGACTACGAGGACGCCTTCAAGGCCATCAAGAAAGAATTGGTCCGCCAGCGCAAAGTCATTCTTTAAACATCGCGCGGCTTCGGAGTTTCTTGAGTGGGCCAAGAATCACAGGGTGGCGTCCACAGCAGGCCTTCGCGTGTGCGCCACGTCGAAGGAAGGTGATTTCGCGGCCATGAAGATGAGTCACGAAAAAATCGTTCAAGTATCACATCAAGTCATGGCCGCCATCGAGGCTCTGGATGAGGTGGAAATCTACGAGGAGCCGAACAACATCCGCGTGCAGATTGTTAAGATCCTTACCGAGCTCATGCAAGAAGAAGAAAAGATCGACCAGGTTGTGAAAGGCCGCATCGCCTCGCAAAAGCGAACCATTATCGAGGGTGGCGGAGAATGGGAAATCCTCTACAGGAAGTATTATTCCGAAGAACTCCGCAAGCTGGGTATAGCTCCCCCGCCAGCGCCACCTCATATCTGACTCTCTTGGGTCAAACCTTCAGTTCAAGTTCGGGCCCGGCGTGGAACCTGGATTTGAACTCGGTGTCGAGCCAGGGCTCGAGTTCGGAGTCGAACTGGGACTTGAACTGGGCGTCGAACTAGGGCTTGAACTCGGCGTCGAGTCCGGGCTCGAGCCCGACGTCGGAGTCGAACCGGAGTCGGAGTCGCGGCGCTTCAAGACCGGCGGCTGCTCGTCGCCGCCGCTGCTGCCTGAACTCTGTCCTGCCGTCTGGGTTGGGGCCGAAGTGGTTTGATCGCTGGGCTGGCGTTTGCGCAGAGTGGGGCCTCCGTTGTCGCCGGGCTTCATCCGCTTGCGGTTGCTGATCACCTGTTGCAGTCGCCCTTTGACGTCGTCAAACTCGGAGGTCGATACCAGATACTGCTCTTTCTTGGGAAGAATCTGCTTGATTTCTTCTTCGCTCTTGATGATCCGGTCGCCTGTCGGCGGGTGATCCATAAACACCTGCGGCATGCTCCCGGGCGTGCGCCGCTCCTCGTCCATGACCTTGCCGAAGAAGGCAACGTAGGAGTTCGGGTCGTACCCCGCCTTGTACATGTATTGAATGCCCAGGTAATCCGCTTCTGCCTCGGCGCCGCGATTGAACTTCAGAAAGGCCAACGGCACGCCGTTCATGTAGGCTTCCATAACCCCCATGTAAACCGGGTAGGACATGGGAACGAAGATCAGCGGGATCATGGCGAATTGCGCCACGGTCATCTTGGTCATCTGGCTTGCCCAGTGGCGCGCCGCCACGTGCGCAATTTCATGAGCCACGACTCCCGCCACTTGGTCCTCTTCCTCCGCTGCCATCAGTAGTCCCGTGTTGACATAGAGGAAACCCCCCGGCAATGCAAAGGCATTGATGGAAGGGTCGTCAATCACTTTGACGGTGAGAGGAATCTTGAGGTCGGAGTTCCGCGCCACGTTCTGCGCCACCCGGTTGACATATTCATTAATCACCGGATCGTTGAGCAACTTTGCGGAACGTTCGATTTCCACGCTATACTGTTTGCCGATCGCAATTTCCTTCTCTTCTGAAATGATGCTCTTGTGCGCGACTTTCCGGTTGCCGATTTCGTCAACATCATCTTTCTTGTCATCGGCGCGGACGGGAAGAGCGGCAAGACAGAATATTCCCAGGAGCGCCAAAACTTGCAATCGCGTTTTGCCCATGGATTTTCTCCTACAAGCTGAGGATTATATCACCAGATGGACCGAAGAACCATCCGCTTTCTCGCCCTGTCGTCGCGAGGGCAGAGTTCCTCCTCAACTCCGTCTTCGCCACTCAGCCATTAGGATGCAAGTTCGGACCAAAAGTTGCTCCGACGTGGGGATTATTCCGACGTGCTGCCGCCATCACGCGGTTATCCAGATGGCGTCTTTAATGCCCTGAATCGTGCGGTGCTCGGAGGGATCGAGGTCGAGCACCACGACTTGGTTCGTTCCCTTCTCAAGCCAAGGGGCCGGCAGAAACACGGTTTGCTGCGGCCCGATCTTCCAATGGCGGCCCAAGTTGTGCCCGTTGACCCAGACATATCCTTTTCCCCAGCCGCGCATGTCCAGGAATGTGTCGCCGAGCGTCAATAATTCAAACTCACCCCGAAAGAAGGCAACACCTTCGCCCCCCTCCTTTGGGAAGCGCAAGCCAGACAGGTCCGTCATCGGTAACGTGTAATTCTCCCAGCCGTTCAACACCAAACCGGCCAGAGTGACTTCTCCGACAATTCCCTTCCGGTCGTCTACCATGTGTGGCCCGAAATTGACTCGGCCCATGTTTTCTACGAGTATGTCCAGCGGCTCTCCGCCAGCCAGTTCCACTTCGAGCGCTTGGTGCTTGTGGCGGCGATCAAGGACACCCAGCCTTCTGCTTCCTTGAGATACTATTGCATAATCTCTTACTGACTTAAATTCAAGTATCCCTTTAGTTGTTTGGAGGCCTCTCTTGCGATACAATACGAATCCGTACTGCTGCCCAAGCGCCTCCATGGTTAAAGGCTGTTCAGAAGAAGTTGGTTTGCCTAACAGGCCGGCGAGCGAAGCGCGCTCCCTCAACTCGAATCGTGGAATCTCAATGATGGGCAGCGCGGCGGGCACCGCCGGCACTTCCCTTCCGGCAGGCAGGTGTCTCTTGATAACGTCCCGGATCAGAAAGAACTTTTTGGTGGGGCGCCCCGCCTCGTCGATGGGAGCATCGTAGTCGTAGCTCGAGACATCCGGTTGGTAGTTGCCGTCAAAGTTGGCTCCGCTCATGAAGTCCCAGCTCGTCCCGCCATGAACCATGTAAAGATTGGCGGAAATGCCGCGCGACAGCATCCATTCCAGTCCCCGCGCAGCCTCCTCCGGGTCTGTGACGTGGTGCTTTTCGCCCCAGTGGTCAAACCAACCGTCCCAGTACTCGCCGCACATGCGGGGCACGCCCTGGCGGGACTCGGCAAACCTGGCAAACTCCTTCGCTTCTTCGCCTTGCCCGAAGTTAATAGCGGCCGGCGAGTCGGGCAGGGATCCTCCGTCAAGCTCCTCCTTGCTCGACCCGTCCGAGGTGTACAAGGTTACGTCGAAACCGGCGCCGCGAATCGCTTCACGAACGGCGTTGACGTAGTCGTGATCGTGCCCGAACGAGCCGTACTCGTTTTCCACTTGCACCATGATGATCGGACCGCCGCGGGTGATTTGCAGAGGCGCCAACTCCCTACCGACTCGCTCGAGGTATTTTGCAGCAGCCGCGAGAAACTGAGGATCGGTGGTCCGAACCTTGATGCCCGGGCTAGCCAACAGCCAAGGCGGCAAACCGCCGAAATCCCATTCCGAGCAGATGTAAGGGCCTGGCCGCAGCAACACCCTCAAGCCCTCCTCTTGAGCGGCGCGGATGTAAGCAGCTACGTCGAGGTTATCCGAGAAATCAAACTTGCCCGGCGCGGGCTCGTGCAAGTCCCAGAAGACGTAGGTGCAGAGCGTATTGAGGCCCAAGGCGCGCATCTTGCGCAAACGGTCCCGCCAATAGGGCCGAGGGACGCGCGGGTAATGCATTGAGCCGGAAATGATCAGGAAAGGCTCTCCGTCGAGAAGGAAGTCCTCGCCCTTGTAGCCGAAGGTGTGGGAGTCGGCAGCATTAGTCGAGACAGTCTCGCCGCCGGGCTCCGTCGTACCAGCGGTTGGCAGCTTCCATACCATCAGCGCCGAACTGGAGGCTTGGATGAATCTCCGCCTGTTGAGCCTCCTCTGACTGCAGCCGATTATTTGGGACATTGGATACCTCCGACTTCGGCAAGCGGGAAGGTGACTGAAGTTGTCCGCTTCGCAACTGCTCATCCCTTGGGCAGACTCCCGAGGTCTCACCGCTAGGCTGAGGGATTGTCGTCGGAGCGCCAGAATCTCGATACCGAACGAACCGCGAATGTCGACGCGTCGACATCTCGAAGGACAGCGGCGGATGTCGGTCCGGGAGATAGGCCGAGTAGTTGCTGCTAAAAGTTAAAGTAAAACTTTAAGCTTTGCATAAATAACTGCTCACGGTAAAGTAGGCTGGCCAACGTCACCCGGCTCTGGGACCGCACAGAGCTGGCGGCGACTTCGGTTCCGCCGCTGCAAGGGCGGCCACGAGGGCCGCCCTTACGGCGTTTGTCCGAGACCTGACCCCCGGCGCCCGGCACCTGCTCTTACGCCGTTGAGTACGCCGCCTTCTCCTGCTTCTTAACGGCCGCTTGGGCCGCCGCCAGCCGCGCAATGGGCACTCGATAAGGCGAGCAGCTTACATAATTCAACCCCGCCTCGGCGCACACCTCGATCGAGGCCGGGTCGCCGCCGTGCTCTCCGCAGATCCCCACCTTCAGATTCTGTCGGGTTCCGCGTCCCTCCGCGGTGGCGAGCTTCAACAACCTGCCTACGCGTTTGGGATCGAGTACCGCAAAAGGGTCCGCCGGCCAGATCTTTTGTTTGACATAAGCGTTGATGATCTTGCCGCAGTCGTCTCGAGAGAGTCCGAAGGTCGTCTGAGTCAGGTCGTTGGTGCCGAAGCTAAAGAACTCCGCTTGCTGTGCGATCTCAGCGGCGGAGAGCGCCGCGGCCGGCAGCTCGATCATGGTTCCCACCAGATACTCGACTTTCACCTCTTTCTTCTTGAAAACCTCCTCGGCGACCCGGTTCACGATTTCTTTCTGGAGCTCGAGTTCTTTCACGTCGCCGACCAGCGGTATCATGACTTCAGGTTTTGCTTCAATTCCCTTTTTCTTGCAGTCGCAAGCCGCTTCGAAGATCGCCCGCGCCTGCATTTCGGTGATCTCAGGATACATGATTCCCAGCCTGCAACCGCGCAGACCAAGCATCGGATTAAACTCATGTAAAGATTCAACTACCTCCAGTAACTTCTTGGCATGGCTTAGCTTAGGTCCCTTCTTACCTGTCGCCTCCATGGTCGCGATCTCGACCATCAGCTCTTCCCGTTTGGGCAGGAACTCGTGCAGCGGCGGATCGAGCGTGCGAATCGTCACCGGCAGTCCCGCCATGGCCTTGAAGAGACCGTAAAAGTCCTTGCGTTGCATGGGCAGCAGCTTGGCTAGAGCGGCGCGGCGCTCTTTCAGGTTGGCCGCGGCCTCTTTTTCATCCGCCGTTTCCTTGCAGGCCATGATCATACGCTGTACGTGGGGCAGCCGCTCCTTGGCGAAGAACATGTGCTCGGTGCGGCAGAGTCCAATGCCCTCGGCGCCAAAGTTGACGGCAGCCAGCGCGTCGCGTGGGATATCGGCGTTCGCGCGCACGCCCAGTTCCCGCGTCTCGTCCGCCCACTTCATGAACTCGGCAAAGACGCCGCTCTTGGGATCCGGCGGGACCAGCTCGCACTTGCCCTCGATCACTCTTCCTGTCGACCCGTCCAGCGAAATCCAGTCGCCTTCCTTCAGCACCAGATTGCCGAACTTCAGTTGCTTGGACTTCTCATCCACTTCCGCCGCGCCGCAGCCCGCCACGCAGGACTTGCCCATGCCGCGCGTTACGACGGCGGCGTGAGACGTCATGCCGCCGCGGGAAGTGAGAATCCCGACCGCCACTTCCATGCCGTGGATGTCGTCCGGAACGGTCTCGCCGCGTACCAGGATAACCGGCTCGGACTTCCCTTTCACCACCGCCTCGTCGGCCGTGAAAACGATGTGGCCCACCGCCGCGCCGGGCGATGCGGGCAGTCCGGTGGCCAGAACTTTGAGCGGCTTGGATTCGTCCAGCACGGGGTGAAGCAACTGATTGAGTTGTTCCGGCTCCACACGCATCAGCGCTTCTCTCGGGGTGAGCAGGCCTTCGTGCTCCATCTCGACCGCGATTCGAACCGCGGCCGGGCCCGTGCGCTTGCCGTTGCGCGTCTGGAGCATGTAGAGCTTCCCGTCCTGAATGGTGAACTCGAAATCCTGCACGTCCTTGTAGTGCTGCTCGAGGCGGGTGGTGAAGTCGCGGAGTTGGCCGTAAACGCTCGGCATCATCTGCTCGAGTTCTTTGATGGGCACCGGAGTGCGCACGCCTGACACGACATCTTCGCCTTGCGCGTTCATCAGGAACTCGCCGTAGAATTCTTTGGCCCCCGTGGCGGGATTGCGCGTGAAGCCTACGCCCGTCCCTGAGGTGTCGCCCATATTGCCGAATACCATGGTCTGAACGTTGACGGCCGTCCCCAGGTCGTCGGAGATCTTATTCAGGCGGCGATAGGTCTTAGCTCGAGGGTTGTACCAGGAACGGAAAACGGCCTCGATGGCCATATTGAGCTGCACTTGCGGGTCCTGCGGGAAGTCCTTGCCGGCTTCCTTGCGCACCACTTTCTTGTATTCCGCGATTACCTGTTTGAGGTCGTCGGCGGTGAGCTCCGTGTCGAGCTTCACCTTCCTTTTCTTCTTCTGCCCGTCGAAGACGTGCTCGAACTTGTCTTTGGGGATTTCCATCACCACGTTTCCGAACATCTGAATGAAACGCCGGTAACTGTCGTAGGCGAAGCGGGGGTTACTGGTCTTCTGGGCGATCACTTCCGCCACTTTATCGTTCATGCCCAGGTTCAGGATCGTGTCCATCATACCGGGCATCGAAAACTTCGCGCCGGAGCGCACCGAAACCAGCAAGGGGTTCTGTGGGTCGCCTAGCTTCTGGCCCAGCAGCTTTTCCAGTTTCGCCAGCGCCTCGTCCTTTTGGTGCAGGATGTAATCGGGTGTCTTGTTCTCGTTCTGGAAGTACAAGCGGCAGCCTGAGGTGGCAATTGTGAATCCAGGGGGAACGGGCAGGCCGGCGTTCGTCATCTCCGCCAGGCCGGCGCCTTTGCCGCCCAAGACATCTTTCATGGCGCCGTTTCCGTCCGCCTTCCCGTCCCCGAAGAAATATACGTATTTTTCCATGAGCACTCCTTTGAGTTTGCAGTTATCAGAAATCAGTTCTCGGTCCTTAGCTTTCGCCTTCCAGCCCTCAGCGGCCGGCGCTGCCTTTGACTGGCGCAGCCGTTTTCACTACTGCGAAGAATCTCAGCCGTTACGCTTGCCCTGAGTCCCGCACGCCCTCATTTCGAGCCGTAAACATTTTTGCGCTCAGCAGACCGAGCGCCTGGCCGGAAGGCCGTAGCCCGCCGGGAGAACCATGCCGACAGTGCGCGACGCTCGCTATAGAGCGACCCAAGATTCTGGCGCAATCGCTGGGATTTTGCAATGGAGAAGAACCAGCTCGGCGGACTGGGCTGGTGGCGTTCGCGAATGGCAACCGCCCCCAGCCCCTCCTTGACTAAGGAGGGGAGTCAGCTCAGAACGAATTGGTTTCGCTCCAATACGCGGATAGTATCCGGAGCAATCAAGACGGGAAAGGGGGGGCTCATGGGAGCGACACTTCGTGCAGTTTCGTGCCCTCGGCAGGTTTGATTTCGGAAGGTTCGAACCACAGTTCCAAGGCTTCCTTGGCGTTACGCACCGGCTCTTCCTCCGTACTGCCTGCAGAAGCGCAGCCCGGCAGCTCAGGGAATTCGGCTGACCACTGCTTTGTCTCGAGGTCCAACTAAACTAGCAATCGCAGTTTCATCGCTTCTCTGAAATGCTTGCGCCGAAGGCGCCTTGGAGTGCGGCGGCTTGACGCCGCCTTTCCGTTACGCGTACGTACTCAGCGGGCGGTGGCGATTCCAAGGCGGCGTCAAGCCGCCGCACTCCAAGGCGCTGCGCGCATTTTCATGGTTTCTGGGTGCCCGTCAGCAGACGGGCATGAACGACTGCTCCCTCATCGCACCTATCACCATGCCACAAACGGGTCGCACGCACGAGCCAATCGTGGATGGAGCGGCGGCCAGTCCGATCATCAAGTCGCGCTCTCCGGCTGCAGAGATTGTGGCGTAGAGCCGCTTGTGTGTCCAAGTCGACGCGCCGACAAAACTAAAAGTATTACCTTGAATTGTATAGATTTTAAAGTTGTATCCACGAAGCTTATCTGTCGAGAGATTATACTGGATCGACGTGCGGCTTCGCCCCAATCTCGCCAAAGCCGCGCGCCGGTTAACTCCCGACGGCGGCTCTCTCGATTTGTGACAGGTCAGCGTCTTCGGCGAAGAGAAGATCGAGAGCGGAGAGCAATTGCAACCGGTTCCGACGCACCTCGGGATCTTCAGCCAAGACGAGGATGTTGTCGAAGAAGGTGTCGACCGAGGCGCGCAACGAGGCGATGGTCTCGAGCGCGCCGGATATGTCGCCCTGCGCGCGCTTCCCGGCGGCCAGGTCGCGCACTCGCTGGTACGCATCGTAGAGATCACGTTCCGCCCCCGCCTCGAGGCGCGCCGGGTCGAGTTCCCTGCCCTGGTAGTCCTCAGGCTTCGCGGATTTATTCAAGATGTTGCGGATACGCTTGGCCGATTGCGAAAGACTATAGAAATCCTGACTGGAGCGAATTCTCTCGATGGCTTTGGCGCGGACAGCCGTCTGAAGCGGCTCGAACTCAGACCTTTGGGCCCGCGCTTCCATAGCCGCGCGCACTGTGTCGTACCGCAGGCCAAGGACAGCTTCAAGGTGGAAGGCCAAACGTTCTCGCATGAATTTCGCCAGCGCGTCGAAGACCTTAGGCATGTCAAAACTCAACTTTTCGTGCAGAGCTTTAAGCTCAAGTTCGATCTCAGAATCCAATGCAATAGAGGCTGATAATTCAAGCAACACTCGAACCGCTCCGTTGGCTTGGCGCCGAATCGCGAAGGGGTCGCTTGATCCCGTCGGCTCGTTGCCAACCGCGAAGCCTGCGACCACCGCGTCGAGTTTATCGGCCAGAGAGACGAGCGCGCCGGCAAGCGATCGCGGGCAGCGGTCTTCCGCCCCCTCCGGCAGGTAGTGGTCGTAAATTGCGGTAGCCACCGCTTCGGCTTCACCCTGCGCTTTGGCGTACAACCCGCCCACCACACCCTGCAGTTCCGCGAACTCCTGAACCATTTGGGTGGTCAGGTCGCACTTCGCCAGCTCCACAGCGCGCAGCACGTTTGCGCGCAGTTCGTTCTCCGTTATCCCCTGGGCCTCGAGCGCATCGCAAAGGCGATTGGCGATAGAGTGCATGCGCCGGACCTTGTCGCCGTAACTTCCGAGTTCCGCCTGGTAGGTAACCTTCTCCAGTCGCGACAATCGCTCCCTAAGCGGCGTGCGCTGATCCGCGTCCCAAAAGAACTCGGCGTCACGAAAGCGGGCCTGCAGAACCCTTTCGTGGCCGCGCCGGATCAAGCCCAGGTCGTCGGAATCCACGTTCAGAATGGCAATGAAGTAGGGTTCAAGTTTTCCTTCCGGGTTTTCCACCGCGAAGTACTTCTGGTGGTCGCGCATCACGGTGATCAGGATCTCGCGCGGCAGGTGCAGGAAGCGCTCGTCAAATCCGCCACGAATCGCGGAGGGCCACTCGGTAGAGGCGATCAGCACTTCTTCAAGCTGCGCATCCTCAACAAGAACTAATGAATCTTCAAGTAATGCCTTAGTCTTTGTGCGAATCGTCTGGCGGCGGTTTTCAGGATCGAACTCCACAAAAGCGCGCCGCAGCTTAGTGCCGTAATCCTTGAAACTCTTCACTCTGATCGGACGCTTGCTGTACACGCGGTGGCCAAAGCTGAGATCGCCCGACTTCACCCCAAGGACATCAAACCCCACCGTCGCCGCCTGCCGACCTTCCCCCAGAACGGCCAGAATCCAACGGATTGGCCGCACAAAACGAGCCTTCGATTCCTCACTCCAATGCATGCTCTTGGGGAAGCTCGTACCGAGCTCGATGATGGCCCCGCTGAGAATCAACGGCAGCTTTTCCAGTGCTGGTTGCCCTCGCATGATTTTTCGCAGCGCCAGATAATCTCCTTTAGGAGTTGTGGTGCGAATTAGATCCTCGAGGCTGGCCGAGTTCTTGTGCGCGAAACTCTCCGCCGCGCGGGTGTATTTGCCTTCCGCGTCGAGGGCCACTTTGACGGGGGGTCCGAGGATTTCCGAGCCCACGTCTTCTTGCCGGGCTAGCATCTCAGGCACGTACACGGTCAACCGCCGCGGGGTTGAAAAGGTTTGTATGGGATTTGCTTGCCTGTGCTGATTCGCGGGCTGGTTTTCCCGCGGCAGCAGCAAAAACTTCTCCAACCTATCCAGGATCCGTTTCCTCAAACCCTGTTCGGCTTCGCGCAGGAAACGCGCCGGGATTTCCTCACAACCAATTTCGAGGAGCAACGGAACCGTGTCCTGTTTTCCGATTTCTCTCATGCCGTCACCTCGTGCGCCGCTTGGCGCTCGACATAGATGGCGGCAACTGAGCAGGCGAGCTTCCGGACTCGAGCTATCAGGGCCACTCGCTCGGTAACACTGATGGCCCCGCGTGCATCGAGAATGTTAAAGAGGTGGGAACACTTCAAAGTGAGATCGTAAACTTTGCGCAGTGGGAACCGCTGCCGAGTTAAAGCAAAGCTTGAGATTTCCCCCTCACCGGCAATCGGAGAGGGGCGCGGCGCAATCTCGTCAGACTTCAGGGCAGCAATGCGGTCGCGCTCGTACTCTGACAATAATCGGGTTGCCTCACTTTCATAAAGATCAAGAATCTTGCGGCAAACCTCCGGGTCCGCCCGTTCAAAATCGTATACGGAGAGTTCCAGTTCTTCGGCTTGCCGCATGTCGCCGTAGGTGACATTCTCATTCCAGCGGATGTGGTAGACGTCATCGGCATTCTGGAGGAAGGAAGCGATGCGCTCCAGGCCGTAGGTCAACTCGGCGCTGATGGGCTCGAGGTCCACCCCGCCGGACTGCTGGAAGTAAGTGAATTGAGAAATCTCCAGTCCGTCGAGCATCACCTGCCAGCCAATGCCCCAAGCGCCTAAGGTAGGAGCCTCCCAGTTATCTTCCTCGAAGCGCACGTCGTGGTGGCCGATCTCTATCCCAATCGACTCCAAGCTATCGAGGTAGATCTGCTGGATGTCAGCGGGTGGCGGCTTCAGAATAACCTGCATCTGCGTGTGTTTGAGGAGGCGGTTGGGATTCTCGCCGTAGCGGCCATCGGCGGGCCGGCGCGAGGGCTGCACGTACGCCACCCGCCACGGTTGTGGTCCCAACACGCGGAAAAATGTCTCAGGGCACATGGTTCCCGCCCCCACCTCGACATCGTAGGGCAACGCCACCACACAGCCCCTGCTCGCCCAAAACGCGCTCAAGCGAAAGAGCATGTCCTGGAAATTAAGCGGAGAATATTTTCTAGCTTTACCTTTGATCTCCATAGCTTTGTTGCTGATAAATATGATTTTAGCTGTCAGTTCTCAGCTTTCAGCAGACAGACACCCTCGTTGAGACTGATTGCTGATAGCTGACGGCTGATAGCTGACAGCCCCTTTAAACTGCCTCTTCCATCATGGCGCGTGTCACCAGCTTTCGCTCGGCGTGGGTCTCGATCAGATCCTCGAGAAAGCGCCGCGCCTCCCGGCAGCTGGCAGGAGCTTTTTCTTCGCTGATCCACCGTTCGAGCGGCCTATGGCAGCCGGAGCGCATGGTGGCGGTTGCCTGTGCCGAAATCCGCTGGCCGGTCGAACTCGTCCGGCACGACTCGCACAGCAGGCCTTCGGAACCGGGCCCATAAAAGCCGCCTTTTTCGGCGAGCTCGCGACTACAACTCTGGCAGTGCTCAAAGTCCGGCAAAAAGCCCGAGAGCCGCAGCAGCCAATAGTCAAAGTAGAGAAGCGGCCGGGTTATTTCGCCGGCCTGCTTTAAGCTGCGCAGCACAGCCAGCAGCAGCCGAAACAGCCGTTCGTTGACCTCCCGCTCGGGCACCATGCGCTCCGCCACTTCCGCCATGAACTGGGTGGCGAGTTGAATCCTATAGTCCTTCTGCATATCGAAAAAGGACTCGATCAACTCGGCGGAGTTCATGCGCAGCAGATCGCGGTGCTCGCGCTCGAAAATGAGAACTCTGATGTGGCTCAGCGGCTCCAGCGCAGCGCCATACCGGCTCCTGGTGCGGCGGGCGCCGGTCGCCACCGCCCGCAAGCGCCCCATCTGGCGTGTGAAAAGCGAAGCGATCTTGTCGGCTTCTGCTAACCGGTAGGTCCTCAATACGATAGCTTCGGTCTCACGGAGAGGCATGTTTATGTCGACGCGCCGACATCACCCTTCAAACTAGCATATCCCCACGCGGCTGGGCAACGGCAATTAGACCGGATTTCTCACCCCGGTTGGAAAGGAGCGGAACATGACGCCTGGCGTCATGCCGAAGTATGAAAACACCCCTCTACCTCAACTCACCTCCCCCCCTCGGGCTGTTTGGTCATCGGGCGGGGCCGACGATCACCTACTCGCCGGGCTTCACAAGAAACTTGTTGCATCCCCCTGTGGGAAAGTCAGTGGACAATGTGGGAAACAAGTTATGTTAACTCGCACGACCACTCCGAAATATTATCAGACACGCCTGTGTAAAACTTTCATCCCCACGCTGGCGACCTCGCTAGTTCTCGAGGCAGCGATCGGCGTGGAAAGCGTTCTGCGCGGGGCGGATTTTGAGGCCGCCCAGTCCTCCGACAAGAGCTGTGACAAAGGCAATCGGAGATCGAAATGGGATGGGGTTAAGTGAGCAGATGCGCCACGGGACGTGCCAAAAACCCGGCGTGCGCCCGGGCAGGCGCGAGGGCCACGCCTGCCGCTCCCCTTCCCCGCTCCGAAAATGCTTGCGCCGAAGGCGCCTTGGAGTGCGGCGGCTTGACGCCGCCTTTCCGCTATGCGTACGTACTCAGCGGGCCGTGGCGATCCCAAGGCGGCGTCAAGCCGCCGCACTCCAAGGCGCTTCGCGCATTTTCATGGTTTCCGGGTTACCGTCGGCCGCCGGACGTGGGCAACTGCCTTGAAGCCCGAGCAGGCGTTTGTTATAGTTTTTTGCGACCAGCACTCTTACAACTCAGAGCTTGAGGGGGAATAATAAAATGGCGCCACCGAAAATCTTCAAGAACTACATTAACGGTGAATGGGTGTCCTCGGCGGGCGGGGAAACCTTCGACAACCTTAACCCAGCCAACCGGCGCGAACTCGTGGGAGTATTTCAGAAGTCAGGCCGGCAGGATGTGGAAAACGCCGTTCAGGCAGCGAAGGAGGCATACAAAACCTGGCGCAAAACCCCACCCCCCAAGCGAGGGGAGATTCTCTTTCGCGCCGCGCGCCTGTTGGTGGAGAGAAAGGAAGCTTACGCGGTGGAGATGACGCGCGAAATGGGGAAAGTGCTCGAGGAGACCCGCGGCGACGTACAGGAAGCCATCGACATGACCCATTACATGGCGGGCGAGGGCCGGCGCCTTTTCGGGCAAACGACCACTTCCGAATTGCCCAACAAGTTCTGCATGTCGGTGCGGAGCCCGATCGGGGTTTGCTCGCTGGTGACCCCCTGGAATTTTCCCATGGCCATTCCCTCCTGGAAAGCGATGCCCGCGCTCATCTGCGGCAACACGGTGGTGATCAAGCCCGCCACTGACACGCCGCTCTCGACCTACAACCTCGTGCAGACGCTCGAGGAGGCGGGTGTTCCCCGCGGCGTAGTGAACCTGGTTACCGGAAGTGGTTCCGAAGTAGGAACAGCCTTGGCGACCCATGACGACGTGCGTGTGGTCTCCTTCACGGGCTCGACCGAGGTCGGCAGGAAGGTGGCGGAAGCCTGCGCGGCGAGCTTCAAGCACACCTGTCTCGAGATGGGCGGCAAGAATATCATTATTGTTATGGACGACGCCAACCTGGACCTCGCGGTCGACGGCGCGATTTGGGGCGGCTTCGGGACCACCGGGCAGCGCTGCACGGCCTCCAGCCGCATCGCCGTGCATAAGGCTGTGTACAGCGAATTCGTGGAAAGGTTGGTGGTGCGGGCGCGAGCGCTCAAGGTCGGCAACGGGCTCGATCCCGCCGTGCAGATGGGGCCGCTCATCAACGCGGCCCAACTGGCGACGGTGGAGAAATACGTCGAGATCGGCAAGAATGAAAGGGCCAAGTTGCTGTGCGGCGGCGAGCGGCTGGTGGGAGGCGACTATGATAACGGCTGGTTTTATAAGCCGACGATTTTCGGTGATTGCGACCCCGAGATGAGGATTTGCAGGGAAGAGATATTCGGCCCAGTAGTCTCGATCATGCCTTGCGAGAGCCTCGAGGAAGCCGTCGAAATCGGCAACGGCGTAGTCTATGGGCTGTCCTCATCTATCTACACCAAGAACGTGAACCGGGCTTTCCAGGCCATGCGCGATCTGGATACCGGTATCTTCTATGTCAACGCTCCCACCATCGGCGCCGAAACTCATTTGCCATTTGGCGGCACAAAACAGACCGGCAACGGACACCGCGAAGCCTCCACGGCGGCTCTGGACTTCTACTCCGAGTGGAAATCTGTCTACGTGGATTACAGCGACAAGCTGCAGCGCGCGCAGATCGACAGCTAGGGGCTAGGGACTGGGGGCTAGTGGCTAGGGAAACGCGCAGAGATCGACACCAGCCCCTGAAACCTGACACCTGCAGTCAGGGTTGCGGCGTGGTTGCGGGCGGATTCTGCTGAGTCTCAGGAGTCGTGGCGGGGGGGGCGGGCGTAGGCGCGGCGGTCGAAGGGGTCGCGTCGCTGACCGGGGCGGTGCCGGAGGTGGGGCCGCTTGCCGTATCCAAGTCGGCCGGGAGAGGGTGCGGCCCCAGCCCGAGTTTCATCAGAGATTTTGCTTCCGGAAGGCCCGTCACCGGGAAGCCGTGGTCCGCTTGGTAGCGGCGCATGGCGTCGCGCGTGGCCTCGTCCCAGATACCGTTCGGGTTCGCTTTCAGGTAGCCCTGCTTGGCGAGCGCTTCTTGGATCGCTTGAATCCGCTCAGGCTCGGGACGCAACATGGCTCGCCGGTGCCGCGCCGCGGCAATTTTGGAAGCCCGAGAAGGAACGTGCCGCTTGGCGGAGCGGTGAGAAGCTTGGTGGCTGCTGGTAGCGGCCCTGTGTGCGGCGTGGCGCGTGCTGCTGGTGTTCTGTGCTGCCGGCTTAGAATTCTGCTGCCGCGTAGTACTGTCTGCGCGTAGCTGGGCCGACGACGCCCAGACCAGTGTGCTGAGGAAAGCCGGCGCCCAATAGGCAACCTTCATCCAATGGTTCAACTTCGGTTCTCTCGGCCTGATAACGGCGGGGCTTAGGGGCATCGTGTCTTCTAGAGTCTAGATTCCCGCGGACAATCTTTTCAGGGCCACTCACCCACGCGGCGGCCCTCTTCTTCACTATGGCATGCGGTCCGCAAGAAACAGGGTGGTATAAGAGTGTGGACCGCTGGCTCGCGCCACCAGCAACAACACATCGTCGCCGGATTTCAAAGCTGACTGTAAGCGGTTGAAGTCCTCTGCGGAAGCAAGCGTATGATGGTTGAGGCTCAAAATGATATCACCGTGGCGAACACCGAGGTCCAGAGCGAACCCGCTGGGCTGAACGTTGGTTACCAAAACACCCTGTTGACTGCCGAGATGGAGCTTGTCGACCAATTCCTGGGCTTGCTCACGGGTAAGACTCTTCACGGACAAACCCAACGCCCCGGAGCTGCCCTCCGCAGGGACTTCCCTGCCCTGTGGTGACGACGACGGGCCGTTCTCGTATTCCGCAACGATCTTGCTGCGGTCGCCCACTTCCACGTCGGTGCTAAAGCGTTTTCCATCGCGCAGGCATTCCATGCGGAGCTTCTTGCCGATTGGGGTTTCGGAGACGATTGCAACCAGTTCATCCGCACTCTTAATAGGTCTTCCTTCTACGCTGAGAATCACATCGCCGACCCTCAACGCAGCCCGCTCAGCAGGGCTGCCGGGTTCCACGTGATTAATAACGATGCCATGGTCAGTTCCGAAACTTCTCAGCAGGGACGGGTTATTCACGCTGCTAAAGGTAACTCCGATGGCGCCGCGCCGGACGCTGCCTGAGGTGATCAGAGCATTGTAGACTTTTCGGGCGGTATTCGACGGAATGGCAAAGCCCAAGCCGTCGTTCGTCCCGTGTTGGGTGGCGATCGCGGTGTTAATCCCAATCACCTGCCCCGCCAGGTTGACCAGCGGCCCGCCGCTATTGCCAGGATTGATGGCCGCGTCGGTTTGGATAAAGCGCTTGAACTGGTCCTCGACCCCACCGCCGATGTCGCGCCCTTTGGCGCTTACGATACCGGCCGTTACAGTGGAATCCAAACCGAAAGGACTCCCGATGGCCAGCACCCAATCGCCCACTCGCATGGAATCGGAGTCCCCCAAGGTGGCGGCGGTCAGTGGCTGGCGGGCGTCGATCTTGACCACCGCCAGGTCGGTGTCTCTGTCGAACCCAATGATTTTAGCGTAGTGCTTGGTGCTATCGTCTCCGTGCAGATAGACCGTTATGCGATCCACGGGCTTGTCTTCACGCTCCTGCGTCACCACGTGGTAATTCGTCAGAATGTAGCCATTGGCGCCGAGGATGACGCCGGAGCCCAGACTTCTTTGGCGCATATCCCCCAGGGGTGCGTCGGGCGAATCGAAGAACTTATCGAAAAAGTCGCCGAAGGGCGAATCATCGGGAGCGTTGAAGCGTCGATGCGCCATGCGAACCGTGCTTTCGGTATTGATGTTCACGACGGCCGGGGCGAGGTTCGCCGCCACTTGAGCAAAAGAGTTTGACAACTCGGCCGGCGAGGGAGCGGGGAGCGGTGTGGCATCCATGGCGGCGGGCGAGGTCTTGGCGGCACGCACTCCGTGTGAGACAATCGTGCCGATCAGGATTCCAATCCCCAGCGTCACCACGATGACAACCGCTGGGAGAAATTTGCGTCCGCTAGTACTCATCCTCGATTCCCCTCCCGCTTCGATCAAATTGCCCCTTAGGGCAGGCTCTAACATTATAGCATTAACGCACCGCACGGTTGGTCATTACTTGCCCTCATCCCCGAAGGGGATGAATGTCGTTAGCCGTAGGTGGAACCTACGGATACAGGCGCGGAAAAAGCAGGCCCCTGCACCGCAAGGGTACGCACATGTGAATTGATTAACCCCGCTGGCAAGGTTAAAATTGCCGGTCGCGAGGATAAGGATGAGCGAAGGGGAAAGACTACTGTTGAGCGGGAACGAGGCAGTGGCTCTGGCTGCCTGTGCCGCCCAGGTCACTCTGGGTACGGGGTATCCTGGAACACCTTCCACAGAGATACTCGAGAGCTTTTCCCGCTTGGGAGGCCGCGCACAGTGGGCGCCCAACGAGAAGGTAGCGCTGGAAGTGGGTCTGGGAGTTGCTTATACCAATGCTCGGGCCCTGGTAACCATGAAACACGTGGGCCTCAACGTGGCTGCCGACCCGCTTTTCACGGCCGCCTACACGGGCGTCAGCGGCGCCCTGGTCGTGGTCTCGGCCGACGATCCGGGCATGGCTTCCAGCCAGAACGAGCAGGACAACCGCCGCTACGCTGTGGCAGCGGGCGTGCCGATGTTGGAGCCCTCCGACTGGCAGGAAGCCTACGACTTCGCTCGGCTGGCTTATCGCGTGTCCGAACGATGGGGCATCCCCGTGCTTCTCCGACTCACAACCCGCGTCTGCCACTCTAAGGCCGTGGTTCGCGCTGCGGAGTCAGCGCCGGCTTCCAACGCTCCGGCAGTATTCGTCCGGGACATCCACGGGCGAGTGATGATCCCCGCTAATGCTCGGCCTGCCCACCGCCGCCTGCGAGAAAAACTGGCCCGGATCCTGGCATGGAACGAAGCCGAGGGGCCAAACAGGCTGATCGAAGGGGACCGTTCGCTGGGGATCGTTACTTCAGGCATCTCCTTCCTGCATGTGCGGGAGGCGGCGCCCGAAGCCGCAGTCTTGAAACTGGGAATGACCTATCCAATTCCGGTCGAGACCATCCGCCGTTTTGTCGGGAGCGTCTCCCGTTGCGTGGTGATCGAGGAGGGCGATCCTTACCTGCTGGAAGCGATCCGCGCGGCGGGCCTGGCGGTGGAAGGCAAACCCGAGGACTATCGCTTTGGCGAGTTGAGTGTGGAGCGCGTCCGGCGGATTCTGGCCGCCGAAGCGTTTCGAGAGCCGCTGCCGACCGCGGGGAAGCCGCCGGAGTTGTGCCAGGGTTGTCCTCACCGCTCCGTTTTCACCGCTCTGCATAATCTCGACTGCATCGTGGCCAGTGACATTGGGTGTTACACACTGGCGGTGCTGCCGCCTTTCGAAGCCACGGATTCGTGTGTCTGCATGGGAGCAAGTATCGGAGTGGGACTGGGTCTGAGGCACGCGCTGCCGCCGGAACAAGCTCGCAGGGTGGTAAGCACTTTGGGCGACAGCACGTTCATCCATAGCGGCATCACCGGCCTGGTGGAGATGGTTTATAACCCGCCCAAGACCGGCCACGTGGTCATTATCCTCGACAACGGCACGACGGCCATGACGGGGTTGCAGGAACATCCCGGAACCGGGCGGACTCTAGACCACCAGCCCACGGGCAAAGTTGTCATCGAGGATTTGGCGCGCTCGCTCGGCATTACCAACGTGCACGTGCTCGACCCGACAGTCAATCCAGCAGGCTTTCAGGAGTTGGTGGCTTCGAGCCTCGCCAGCGAGAAGCTCACGGTGATTGTGGCCCGCCGCAACTGCCTGCTGGCGGCAGGGAATATCAAGGCGTACGAAAGGGCTGCGGCGGAATGTGAAGGCGCATCGCCATGACCTGGCTGCGCCGAAGGCGCCTTGGAGTGCGGTAGCGCCAGCTACCGCCTTTCCGGCGCGAGAACACGGCGGCAGCCTTGCTGCCGCACTCCAAGGCGCTTCTCGCATCTTCAAGGAGAACTGATTTAAGCATGGCGACCAAGGTCACCAACATCGTGATCGCCGGCTTAGGCGGAGAGGGGGTGCTTAAGGCATCGGACATCCTCGCCGAAGTCGCATTCCGCGCCGGACTCGATGTGAAGAAGAGCGAGGTTCACGGCATGAGCCAGCGCGGCGGCTCCGTCACCAGCGACGTCCGGTTCGGCGATCGGGTATACAGCCCCATGGTGCCGGCGGGAGAGGCGGACTATCTTCTGGTCCTGTCTCCCGACCAAGTTGATATCAACCGCTGGCGCTTGCGCGAGCGTGGCACGCTGATCACGCCCGGCGTGATTCCGGCCGGCGCGTTGCACGATAAGCGAAGTCTGAACGTCGCTCTTCTCGGCTGCTTAAGCGTGTGGCTGCCGTTTCCTGAGGCCGCCTGGGAGGAAGCGGTCCGCCGGAATCTCGCAGAGAAGTTGCACACCACAAATCTGCATGCGTTGGCGGTGGGGCGAGCGGCAGCGACAGCACCGTCGTAGCGCGGGTGTCTCGCCTGCTGTTGCGTGGGCATCCCTTCGCTCGATTCACGACGGGCTCTCCGGGAGCGGGACGCTCCCGCGACCGCGGGCGAGACGCCCGCGCCACAAACTTAGGGGCGGCGCTACACCAAACAGATGCATGACATCAACCACGACCCCGCAAAGTTTCATCCCGTAAGCGCGCCGGATTATCTGCCCGCTCAGCAGATGTGCGCCCTGCAATTAGGCCGTCTGCAAGCGATGATCAGCCGTGCTTACGAGCGCGTTGAACTCTACCGCCGGCGAATGGCGGAGCGCAAAGTCACGCCGGCAGCTATACGAACGCTGGGCGACTTGGCTCGCTTCCCCTTCACGATGAAGGCTGACCTTCGCCACACCTATCCTTTCGGCCTGTTCGCCAGCCCGCTCGAGGAGGTGGTGCGGCTGCACGCGTCCAGTGGCACCACCGGCAAACCGATCGTAGTGGCCTACACCGAGCGGGACATCGGCGTTTGGACCGACGCTATGGCCCGCACGCTGGCAGCCTGCGGTCTGGGATGCGGAGACATTATTCAGAACGCCTATGGCTACGGCTTGTTCACCGGGGGTTTGGGTGCTCATTACGGCGCCGAAGCGCTGGGGGCGACGGTGATTCCGATCTCGGGCGGCAATACGGATCGCCAGATCATGGTCATGAGGGACTTCAAGGTCACGGCCATCTGTTGCACTCCCACCTATTTCCTTCACCTGCTCGATCGTGCCGGGCAAATGGGCGTCGACGTACGTGAGTTGCCCTTGAAAGTTGGAGTGTTCGGCGCCGAGCCCTGGACCGATTCGCTGCGACGCCACATTGAAACTGCCGCTCGCATCAAGGCCTATGACATTTACGGCCTTACCGAGATCACCGGCCCCGGCGTGGGCGCCGAGTGTCCCAGCCAGGCAGGACTGCACGTTTTCGAGGACCATTTCTACCCGGAAATTATCGACCCGGATTCCGGAGAGTTGGTAGCCGAAGGAGAGGAAGGCGAACTCGTCCTGACAACTTTGAGCAAACAAGCGATGCCCATGCTCCGCTATCGTACGCGCGACATCACGGCGTTTATGCCGGGAGCGTGTTCTTGCGGCCGGACCCTCCGCCGCATACGACGCATCAGCCGGCGCACCGATGATATGCTCATCATTCGAGGCGTGAACGTATTCCCCTCCCAGATTGAATCCGCCATCCTGGCGGTTGAAGGCATGCTTCCCCACTATCAGATTATCTTGACGCGCGAGGAAGGGTTGGACCAGATGGAGGTTCAGGTGGAAGTAACACCTCCTGTCGCGAGCGACCGCGTGGGCGCGCTCGAAACCCTGCACAACAAACTCGCTCAGTCCGTGAGCCAGACGCTCGGACTGCGCGTAAAAGTGCGCCTGGTGGCGCCGCAGACGCTTAAACGCAGCGAGGGCAAGGCGCAGCGGGTGATCGACCGGAGGAATGCGGCAGAGTGATGCACCCATTCCGCGCGCTGTCATTTCGAGCGCCCATGGGCCCGTCGCCCACCCACGTAAATGAAAGTCGGTGTCATCCTGAGCCCTTCGCTGTCACCCTGAGCGAAGCGAAGGGTCCGCAGTTTGCTCGCTCGGGGTAAACTTCGCGAAGGATCTGCAGTTCCGATCCGACCCGAGGCAATGCAGATTCTTCGCTTCGCTCAGAATGACAGGCTATCCAGTCGGACTTGCTGATGTTCGCACCGTGGAGGCGTGACTGCCTATGAAGATTCATCAGCTTTCGCTCTTTCTCGAAAACAAACCGGGGCAACTGACAGGGCCTTGCCGCCTCCTCGCTGAAGCCGGCATCAACATTCGTACCCTCAACTTGGCCGACACGCAAGAATTCGGCATCCTTCGCCTGATCGTCTCCGACTGGGAGAAGGCGGCGCGAATTCTTCTGCAGGCCGGTTGCGTCGTCAACGTCACGGAAGTGGTGGCCGTCGAGGTGCCCGACCGTCCCGGCGGTCTGGCCGAATTGTTGGGCGTCTTCGAGAATACCGACATCAACATCGAGTACATGTATGCCTTTACCTTCGGGCGCGGAGACACCGCAGTCATGATCTTCCGTTTCAATAATCCGGACGCGGCGATCGAGCGGCTTCAGTTGGCCGGTAATATTATTGTAGGCAGCACCGAAGTCTATACGCGTATAGGGAAATGAGCATCGGTAAGACCATTTCGGAACAGATGGAGCACTCCTCCTGGATCCGGCGCATGTTTGAGATTGGGGACCGGATGAAGCGGGAACGCGGGGAGAAGAACGTCTTTGATTTCACGCTGGGAAATCCCGCCGAGGAGCCGCCCCAGCAAGTGATTTCAGCGCTCCGGCGAGTTGTGGAGCAGAACCGGCCGCGCAGCCATGCCTACATGCCCAACGCCGGATATCCTGCCGTCCGCGGCCTGATTGCCGAACAGCTTGCGAAGCGCACGGGGCTGCCTTATACCCCAGATCACATCCTGATGACTGTAGGATCGTCAGGCGCCATCAACGTGGTGCTGAAATCGCTGCTCGATCCTGGCGACGAGGTGATCATCCTGGTTCCCTTCTTTCCCGAATACCAGTTCTACATTCAGAACCACGCCGGACGAATGGTGCTGGTCGAGACGGACGAGGAGTTCCGGCCGGACATCAAGCGCCTCGAGGCCGCCATAACCGCGCGCACCAAGGCGATCATCCTCAATTCGCCGAATAACCCGACGGGTCAAGTCTATTCGGCGGAATTCGTGCGCCGTTTGGAAGAGTTGATCTCCAGCCTCGATCATCCGGTAACAGTCATCGCCGACGACACGTACCGGGCACTGGCCTTCGAAGGCGTGACGTTGCCGGAAATACCCTCGATCGTGCGCAGAACCGTGGTCACCTACTCATGGTCCAAGGCCCTGGCTATCCCCGGCGAACGGATTGGCTACCTGGCTCTCTCGCCACGGCTCGAGGAACTGGAACCCCTGCGTAACGCGTGTACGTTCGCTAATCGGACCCTGGGTTTCATCAATGCGCCCGCCATCTGGCAGTGGGTGATGATGGAAGCGTCGGACCTTAAGATTGATCCCAGCCCCTACCAGGAAAAGCGCGACCTGCTCTGCAATGCACTCACGGAGATGGGTTACCAGGTGACGAAACCGATGGGCGCTTTCTACATGTTTCCGAAGGCACCGATTCCTGACGACGTAGCGTTCGTGCGCAGTCTTATGGACGAAGGTATCCTCGCCGTACCCGGCTCGGGCTTCGGACGTGGCGGCTATATCCGCCTCTCACTGACCATTCCCCTCGCCGCGATCGAGCGCGCGCTGCCCGGATTCGAACGAGCCCTTCGAAAGTCGAAATTCGAAAATCGAAATTCGAAAATCGAAAGTTGAATCGGCAAGCCGGAGTAAACTGTTGGTTTCGATGGGACCGACCTCACACTCGGATCATCTTCCCTCTTCACTGCTGCCATCGAAGGTTAATCTCGATTTTCGGATTTCGATTTTCGAGTTTCGGCATCACCCTTCCACCGGTGACGGCGCGCGAGCACCCCAAATTTCCGAGACCACCATGCCAAGCAGAATTGAGCCGGCGCCGGCCAATGCCTTGCCTCCCAGGTGCTCCCCGATCACTATCCAGGAAGAGAGTGCGGCAAATACCGGCTCCAATGCGAAGATCAGGGCCGTGTGGGCGGCGGGAGTATACTGCTGTGCCCAATTCTGAACTGAGAAAGCTACCCCGGTCGCCAGCACGGCGGTCACCAGGATGGCCGCGCAAAGACGTGCGGTGAAGTGCAGGGTTTGATGAGGAGCGAGGAACAGCGTGACGCAGGAGAGCAGCCCAACCACCAGAATCTGTATGGGCACGAGATGCAGAAATGAGAATCTCCTGATGTAGTGCCCCACCACGACAATATGAAGGGCAAAGGAAAGAGCGCCCGCCAGTGTGAGCAGGTCGCCGCGATTCACCGCTGCCATGCCCGACGGGGCAACGAGCAAGTAGATGCCGGCAAGTCCCAAAGCGGCCCCAACGAGGGTCGCGAAGCCCATTCGAACGCCCGACAGCCTCAGGATGAGCGGAACCAGGATCACGCTGAAGCCCGTAAGGAAGGCGCTCTTCGAGGGGGTCGTATAAACCAGGCCCCAGGTTTGAAATGAGTATCCCGCGAAGAGCAGCAACCCGAGAATGCAACCGGGCAAGATTGTTTCGCGATCCACCCGCCCTCGGCCCAGGATCGCCAGAAGCAGAAGGCCGGCCAGCGCGAAACGCACGGCCAGGAAAGGCCAGGGCGAAGCATCCGCCAGCGCCCCTTTGACGACCACAAAGGTGCATCCCCAAATGGCGGTGATTCCGGCCAAGGAAAGTTCAGCTCTGGTGCGAATCGTCACTGCGCGAAGGCTGGCGTCAATTGGGCTAAAGCCCGCTGTCGGTGCGTCAATTCTGGATTTTGGACTCTTGACTCTTGGCTCTCGATTTCGCAAAGTCGCCCAGCAAGTTTACCGGGCGCCGCTCGTACTTCTGTCCGGCCGTCGAACGGTCCGTCAATTCGGGCCGGTAGAGGGTATGGCAGCGCTCGCATCGGTAGATCTCCGCTGTCTTGCCAAACCCCTTCAAAGCCTCGGCCTCCTCAGGCGTGGTGCTCAGACGATGCGGTTCGTCATAATGCCAGCGCTTGAGGTGGCCGAGGCAAAACTCACCCTTTGCGTCTTTCTCATCACAAGCCCTCTGGCCCGGCTTCTTCTCTTTCACTTTTAGCGCCACAGCAGCCCCCAAGGAATTGAGTCATTGAATCATTGAGTCATTGCTCCATTGAATCATTGCAGAGTCGACAGTCCACAGTCAACTGTCGATAACTCCGGGTCAATGACCCAATGGCTCAATGACTCAATCGCTCAATGACCCATTGACTCAATTCTTCAGTACTCGACTCGGACGAGGCACAGCCCCTGGGCCGGCGCCGTGGGACCGGCCGCGGTGCGGCGGTGGGCGGCGAGGATGCGGCGAATCTCGCCGGGCTCCAACTTGAGGCGTCCAACCTCCGCCAGCGTGCCGACCATGTTCCGCACCATATGGTGGAGGAATCCATTGCCGGTCACCTCATAGATCAGCATCGAGGTGCGGGCGCGGCGCAGAATTCGAGAAGTAAGGATTCTGCGCACAGTATCGGTCTCGGTTGCGCGCCCATCTGGCACGGGCACGCGTAGCGGCGTCGGCGCGCCGGGGTGATCACCGCCTCCCAGCGAAGGACTGCCTACCCCTGCGTCATCCGCGGGGATGGCTTCTTCGGTGCCTCCCTCGACCGCAGCAAAGCTCGCGAAATCGTGTTCGCCTTCGAAGTATTTGGCCGCTGATGCCATTCGTTCCGCGTCCAGCGGTATCGGGTAGTGCCAAACGAACCGGCACAGAAAAGGAGAGCAGACCGGAGCTTGAAGAATGCGGTAGCGATAGGTCTTCGAGCAGGCGGCGTAGCGAGCGTGAAACTGCTCCGCAACCTCCCTGGCGTCTCTAATCCGCACCGCGGGCGGCAGGCAATCATTCAAGGCTTTCATGAGGTTTTGGCAGGGAATGCGGCAGTCCGTATGGAAGTTGGCAACTTGGTTCAGTGCATGTACCCCGGCATCGGTCCGCCCTGACCCGCAGATTGCAGCCTTCGCGCCGAGGATTTGCTCGATGGCCGATTCAAGACACTCTTGAATCGTGGGCAGGTTTGGCTGGCGTTGCCAGCCATAGAAATCGGTGCCGTCGTAAGAGATCAACAAGCGGAGATTGCGCATGGGAATTGAGCCATTGAGTCATTGAGCCATTGGGTCATTGACTCCATGGCTCAATGACTCAATGATTCAATGGCTCAGTGACTCAATGATTCAATGGCCTATCTTCGTTCCACACTCTCCGCAGAACTTCACCGGCACGGGGTTCTCGAAACCACAGCGGGGACAAACATAATCGGGAGGAGGCGCGGTTCGTCTTAAGGCGCGGCGCGCGGCGATTTCGCGTTCGAGCAAGGCGTCGGTCTCTTTCACATGCTCAGCCTCCTGCGAGGCTGCCATGAGGGAAGCGGCTTCGCCCAGATAGTTCTGCCTGAGGCTCTGGTAGTCCTGGGCCGCAATTTTGCCGGCCTGGAACTCGAATTCCAAGTCTTTCAGGTTCTCGTAGACCACCAACCGCCGCCGCTTCAGGTCGGAGAGGGGCGTGATATCCACAGGCAAACTGGAACTGCCTACGCCTTGGGCCGAGAGCAAGGGCGCCGCGACGAAAGCGGCCAAACCCGCTGCGATCGATATGCCGACGAAGAGGAACAAAGGCCTGCCACCTCTTTCGAAACTCAGGGCGGAAGAGTACGCTTGCCCGAGGAACGATCTAATGGTCCTTGGCCGCCATCCCGGCCGCTTTCATTTCTTCTTCCACGGCCGCCAGAACTCGCGGGTCCAGAGGCTTTGTCGCGACTGCGGGCACTGCCTTCGGGGGCTGCCGCCAACGGCGCACCACAACGACCACGATGCCCAAGCTGGCCAGCAAGCCTACTCCAGGCAGAATCCACGCCGCGAGGCTAAAGCCCTTGGCGGGCGGGGCGGCCAGGACTTGCACACCATATCGAATCGCCAGGTCCTGGAGGATATTGGTTTCGTCTTTGCCCGCGGCGATCTCTTTTGCAATGACAGGCCGCATCTCGGCGACCGTCGCGCAATCGCGGTGCGGGCAATGGTTCAGAGTGGCCGCACAGCCGCACAGGCAAATCACCTGGTCGCCAACCGATTCCAGGGTCGGTTTTTGGGGGGCGTCGGCGCGGGTTAACGAGGCAGCCCCCAGGCCCGCCAGGAGGACGAGCGCAGCCCATTTCAGGTGGCGCCGCAGAATGTGATCAAGGCGCTTCCGCGGCGATTTGTGCGTTTCCCATCCCATGGCTTTGGTCGAATTCAGCCAGCCGTACGCGGCATCAAGCCGCGTCAGCGGCGACGTCATTTAGCCCACGGTGCCAGCCGTGGGAGATGCTCGAGATTCCCAGCCCCGTAGGGGCGACATCGGAATGCGCGCTGGGGATCTGATGCCGCCCCTGGCGGGGCTGACCAGTGGGCGTCGGGACCATTCTCCCCACGGCTTCGCCGTGGGCTAAACGACAGCGCCCGCTTTGCGGGCTTCCGAACGTGCAGAACCCCAGGTCAACGCCTATGGGGCGTTGCCCCCGGCTGCTACATGGCGCCCTGGCAGGGCTAAGTCTTTCCCCTGGGAGGGGGCCGGCGATTACAAACTTAGGCCCTGTTCACTAGCCTCTACGGCGAAGTCCTGGGCGCGGCGCAGTTCCGCCATTTCCCTCTCCACCCGGCTGGGGACCAGCGCCAGGAGCGTGCCGAAGAACACCACCAGCCCGCCGATCCACACCCAGACCACCAGCGGGTTGACGAAGACTTCGATCACCGCCTTGCCCGAATCCTCGTCCAGCCCCGACAGCACCACGTAAAGGTCCTCGGCCAGGGTGGGGTGAATGGAAACATAGCTGGTGGGTTGCTGGCTGGCTTTATAGAAGCGCTTTTCGGGATGGAGGGTAGTAAAGGCGCGGCCAT
>Ga0187782_10000246_pt1 | contig 34552 bp, 28 predicted proteins | sample 0715_SJ02_MP15_2_FD_132454 | JGI IMG/M metagenome (GOLD analysis project Ga0187782, IMG submission 132454) | Tropical peat soil microbial communities from peatlands in Department of Meta, Colombia - 0715_SJ02_MP15_20_MG | ecosystem: Environmental > Terrestrial > Soil > Wetlands > Peat | place... | reverse complement strand
ATCTCGAGCGAACGATCGCCGAGCGACTTGATCTTCTTCGCAGTGGCTTGCACGGACGCGCGGATTCGCTGCATGCCTTCGAGCGTATCGCTCACGGCGCGGTTGCCCTGTTCGGCGGCGTCGAGTGCGCGGCGAGCCGCTTCCGCGCTGGCTTCCGCGTTGTTCGATACCTGCTTCATTGATACCGTGAGCTCTTCGACGGCCGACGAGGTGTTGGTGATTTCCTGGTCCTGCTGCGTGGCGCCCGCCGTCATCTCGTCCGCCGCGTTGAGAATCTGATTGGCGCTGGTGCTGACGTCGATCGCGGCCTTCCGCACGCGCTCGAGAACTTTCGTGAAGTTGTCGAGCATGAAGTTCACTGAATCGACGACGTTTCCGAGCGCGTCGTTGGTGACCTTGCCGCGAATCGTCAAGTCGCCGCGGGCAACCAGATTGATCGTGTTGAGCAGGTCGGTAATGCTGCGCTGCAGGGAGTCCTGAGCCTGCTGGTTCGTCGCGGCGTGAGCAACCCTAGCCACCGCGCGGTTGCAATTCTCCGCGATGAAGCCGAATTCGTCGTTGCTATCGACTTCGGCGCGGGCGCGTGCGTCGCCAGCAGAGAACCGCTCGGAGAATTTCGCGAGTTCGCCGACGGGCCCGAGCACGCGCTTGCTTAGCACAAACACCATCGAGAGAGCGCCAACCACGGCGAGCCCAATGGCACCAAGTAGCGCGCCGCTCGCGCTCCCCGGCATTGCAGACGCGTCGAAGGGAGACGCCCCGCCGGAACTCCGGCCGGCGTGGTAGGCGAGCGCCAAAACTCCGAATAAGGCCAGGCTGATCCAGAAGACCAGCAGCCAGATCGTCGAACTCAAACGAGATTTCATGACTTCCTCCCAAGAACGTGCGCACCCATCGATCCCCGGCGAGCCACCCCGCCGGCCACCCGCCGCGAGCGGCCCCGGAGATCACGTGGCCCGATTTCGTGCGAAAAGAATTGCGAGTCCCGAAACATCAAATCACTGGTACCGGAAAGACATCTGTCAGACGCCGCAGATCCACGACCAGCGCCAGGCGGTCGTCGTGCCGCAGCATCCCGCGACAGTGCGGCACCTCCGCCGGCGCCTGGTCGAGAAGGGCGTCCTCCGCCGCCGAATACGTGCCGATCACTTCGTCGGCGGCGACCCCCAGCCGCACATCCTCACGATGCGCGTCGCCCTTGAGCGCGGCGACCACCACGTGCTTCGGCAGCAGGCCGGGCCGACGACCCTCGGTAAACGCGATATCCATCAGCGGAACGATGGTTCCACGAAGATTGAAAATGCCCATCAAGAACGCCGGTGCCAGAGGAATCCGGGTTACCGTCGGCCAGTCCACCACTTCTTCCACTTCAAGCACCGAGAGACAGAATCGCTCGCGGCCAGCTCGAAAGACGCAATACTGGCGCTCGGGCCGGCGCTCTTCGAGCTGTACTTCGCCCTCGAGAAGCTCGCCCGCTTCGAGTCCGATCGCCAGCCCCGCGCTTTCAAGCTCGCTCGCCATCAAGCAAACCTTTTCACCGCGCTGATCAGCTCATCTGGTGTAAACGGTTTCGCCACGAAGCCGTTCGCGCCCTGCTGCTCGCCCCAGTAGCGGTCGCTCGGTGTCGCCTTCGAGGTCACGAGAATCACTGGAATCTGCGCGAAGTGCTCCTGGCTCTTGAGGTCACGACAAGCCTGAAAACCGTTGCGTTGCGGCATCACCACGTCGAGCAGAATCAGATTCGGCCGCTCTTCTTCGATCGTTTCTTCGAGCTTCGTCGGATCGGAAATTGCAACCGAGCAGAACCCAGCCTGCTGTAGCATCGATTGAAGCAGCCGGATTTCAGCCTGCGAATCGTCTACGACTAGGACTTTCTTGACCACTGCCACACCTCCACGCTTAGAACCCCCGGTTAGGAATGCAACTCTGCAGCCACCCACGGCATGCCCCACGCGCGTCGCTTTCGCCGTGCAAACACCTAGATTTCATACTAGTTACGGCCGCGCTAGTAGCCTTCATGACCGGCCCACAAGGCTGTTGGAAATCGGTTCCGTCTCAGCTTGAGATTCTTTCTCACCGAGCCGCATTTCGGCCGCCAACGATGAGAATCGCTGCATGATCTCGTTCAGGCGTAGCGCCATTGTGTGAATGGCCTGAATCTGTTCGCGTGAGCCGGCGGGGACCTGGCCGGGCTCGAGCAATAAAAGGTCGGCGTTGCCCAGAACCGACGTCAGGGCGTTGTTCACGCTCGGTCTCATGTCGAGCATGTAGCGGCCGAGAGTTGCGTGATTTTGCGACGCGATCATCTGGCGTTCCGCATGTTGGGCGCGCGCGACGGCGTCCACTCGGCGCAGGGCTTCCGTGGAAAGGAGTATCAGGGTCTCCACCCAACCGTCCTGCATTGGAACAAGGAGCAGGTACGGATGCTCGGCGTGGATTGAGGGAATGTCCTTCTCGTCGGTGGCGCAGAGCGCAGCCTCGCCGGGAGCGGCAATCACGCCGGCGAGAATCGACGACCGCTTGCCATCACGCACCGGACCGACGATTGTGAGTCCGTGGCCGGCGTTGCTGGTGGCGAGCCAGACGTCGCTTGTGACGATCGTGATTCCCGGAACGTATCGCTCGGATTGCCACCGTGCCGCGACAGCGCGGGCGAATTCTGTGTCGTCCGATACAATCAGAACGCTTGGGTGATTCAAGGATGCACGCGCTCCCTTGCGTGGCTCAGGACCGAAGGCCTTCCGCTTCCTCGATGAACGAGAGCAGGCGCTTCGTGCTGATGCCGAGATTTACGGCCGCTTCGGTATTTTTCGCCTTCTTCGCCTGCTCGACGCGGCCCTGGAAGTAAGACACCTCGCCTTGCGCAAACGTGAGCGCTGAAGCGAGTGCGCTCTCGTCCCCTGAACGTTTTCGCTTGTCCGTCGCAACTGCGAGCATCGCGCGCGCTACGACGGCGCGGCGCAGATCCTCCGCGTCCTGATTGCCCTCGCTCACGAAAGCGGCGACCTCCCAGGATGACAGCAAGACTTTCGTATCGTGCAGGACGACCGTGGACATTGAACGGCCGCGCGACGGCGGCGCCGCGATCAACTGCTCCCAAATTTTTTCCATGCACTCCTCCGATTCGGCGGCTGCATCGACGGGGGGCGTCGCAGACTCGTAATCTTCCGCCGGGGGGCGGCTGGTTTTCGCCGCAGTTGTACCGGATGTGGGCGCACCATCCCTGGGCATGGCGGGAGCTTGCGGAGCGGCTGTCGTCGCCTTGGAAGCCGGCGGGGCAGCGGGTGCCGCCGCTGGCTTCGGTGACTTTGCGGCTGCCTTGCCAGCTTCACTCTTCGCAGGAACCGGAGCAGGTTTTGCTACGGGCCGCTTCGGTGCAAGCGCTTCTTCGAGCGCTGCGCGCACGGCCAACAGCTGCTCGAAAGACCGATGTACGGAGCTGTGCGTGTAATCCTTCTGGAAGGGCTGGCGCCAATTCTCTGAGAAGTAGCGGAGCTGGTTGGTCGTCTCCGCAGCCGAGAATCCGGCGCCGCGGCAGTCCACCGTCTTCACGCCAGCTGCTTCCAGTTTGTCCACGGCTTCCCGGACAGCCTTCAGGTCCGCGTGAAGCATGCGAATGAAGGCTCGGCGCAGCAAGAAATTAAAGCGGCAAAACGCGACAAGCGCGGCAGGGTCATAAAACATCGGCCCCGCCGAATCCTTCAACATACGGCCTTGCTCGAGAAGCCCATCTTCCATCAGGTCACGCAGGCTGTGGCAGCGCTTCGTTTTTTCCAAAATCTGTTCGAGCGGAGCGCACCATTCCAGCGGCGTCGGATCGGCCTGCGCCAGCACGGGCTGCAGCACGCGCGCTACATCCTCGAGTGTGATTTCCTTGTGAACCAACTCGCCTTCGTCCGCGGCGCGGAGGGCGAAATATTGGACAAGCAGCAGATCGATCTTGTCGCGGTCGGCGTTAGTCTTGTCTGCCTTTCGCAGTTGGCGTTGGATGAGCGCCCGAAGACTTGCCTCGTTTCCGTTCAAAAGTTCGGGCGGGAGCTGCCGTATTTGAAACGCGAGGACCTTTTCGTCCAGCTTGTCCAGCCACTTCGTGTCCGAGTCAAAGGTGCTGCGCGTGGGCCGCACGGGCGGAAGCTCTCCCGGAGGGTACGGGGCCGCGGCCAGATTGAACTGCGTCGCCAGCGCCGCGTAAAGCGGATAGACCAGGCGCGCCTCCTTCCAGCGTGCGGCCAAGTCGGCAGGGCTGGGCCCCGCTGCCGCAGCTTTGACCGCGCCAGCTGGAGGATTCATCGTCGTACCCGACATTTTTGGGCTCATGGTTTTATGATCCAGTTCCCGACTTCGCCCACGAACCGGGCCGCGATCGCCTTTCGTCCACCGTGGTAGCGCACCGCAACTACGGTAGCGCGGGCGTCAAGCGAGCCATCGGAATTCACCAGGCGCAGTCGGTCCTCGAATTCGAGCGGCAACGTGGAAGCAAATAGCACTTCATGTGGCGTGCCGAATTCGATCACGGTCTGCTCTTGCAGGCGGCGCCGTCCGGCAGACGTTGTCGTAACCCGAACAGGAATGCGAACCGCTGTAGCGGCCGGAAAGAGCTCAGACAGTTTTTCGACACACGTTGGTTCTGCCAGAACGGGGGCGGTTTGCACATCGCGCGACACAGGTTTGTATCCTTACTCCCTAGTCGATCATCGCTGCTCACCCGTGAGTTCCCCCAGGTGAGGAGTTCGAACGCAGGCGGACCGATACGGAGCAATTCTGTGGTTGCACGGAGGCAGCCAAAGATTTGAAGTTCGGGTCGATTCTAAGTTGTTCGGTTGCTTAGGCTTGACGGGTTATCGAAACGGACGGCTTCTGCTTTCGTCTCAGCCTGACACGGATTCGTCTCAAGCCTGCACTCGAAGAGCATCCGGATGAGTAAAGTATTAGGGAATGCTGAATTCTTCCGGCGAGTTCTATGAAACTGTCGCCACCAGTTCCTTCTGGGGCGAACGCAAAGGAATATGGTAGCGCTTGAGCTTGCGGTAGAGCGTTGCGCGGCTAATGCCCAGCATTCGCCCGGCCAAAGCCTTGTCGCCGCCCGCCTGCTCGAACACGCGCAGGATGGTCATGCGTTCGAGGTCAGCCAGCGCCGTCGTGGACAGTTCCTTAGCGTCCTCGCTTGGCGCCCCCGAATCTTGCGCACCTCGAATCGCGGCCGGTAGATCGGCGACATCGATCGTGCGGTGGTCGCCCAGCGCTACAGCACGGGCAATGCAGTTTTCGAGTTCGCGGACGTTGCCAGGCCATTCGTACTGCAGGAAGCTCTTCATCGCCGCCGGCGTAACTTGCAGATTCTCGCCGACTGCATAGCGATCGAGGAAGCAGTGCACCAGTTGTGGGATATCAGACTTGCGCTCGCGCAGGCTCGGCAGATGCACGCTGACCACGTTCAACCGGAAATAGAGATCCTTGCGGAACGTTCCCGTCCGGTACGCTGCTTCGAGATCGCGATTCGTGGCGGCGATCACGCGCACATCGACGCCGACTTTGTCGTTACTTCCCACTGGCCGGATTTCTTTTTCCTGCAGGACTCGCAACAGCTTTGCCTGCATCTCCAGAGGGAGTTCGCCGATCTCGTCCAAGAAGATCGTGCCGCCATTCGCGGCTTGAAAAAGCCCAGCCTTCGCCTTGAGAGCGCCGGTGAACGCGCCTTTCTCGTGGCCAAAAAGTTCGCTTTCCATCAGCGTCGGAACCAGCGCCCCGCAGTCGACTGCGATAAAGGGCATCGGCGCCAGCGGACCGCGAAAATGGATCGCGCGTGCGACAAGCTCTTTTCCAGTGCCGCTCTCGCCTGTGATGAGGACAGGCGTGCGTGTATCCTTCAGGCGCGAGACCATTCGGAGCACGTCTTGCATCTTGGCGGAGGTGCCGATGATTCCATCCAGCTGTGCGTCCGCGCTGACCCGTTCTCGAAGGAATTGATTCTCGGTGATCAGGCGCACTTTCTCCGCCATCCGCTGCAGGAGTTGGCGCAGACGTTCCACGCGGAAGGGTTTTTCGATGTAGTCGTAGGCTCCCTGGCGCATGGCATCGACGGCCGACTCGATGGAGCCGTGCCCGGTCATGATGGCGACTTCCGTGCGCGGCAGCAGCTCCTTGGCCTTGCGGAGCAAATCCGCGCCCGAAAGGGTCGGCAACCTGAGGTCGGTCACGACGATATCGGGTGGTGCCGTTTCAATCAACGCAAGCGCTGCCTCGGCGGTCTCCGCTTCCGTACAAATGAAGTTCAATCCCTGCCCTACGGTCATGCAGAGGCGGCGAATACTCTGTTCGTCGTCCACAATCAAAAACCGAAGCCGCGATTCTTCTTTCACGGTTTCCTTATTGTCCTCTCCACTATAGGAATTGCAGTGCGCGACCGTGGGCCCGGCCCGTCACACGACGCCCCGCCTTTCACTGTAAGATTCCGGCAGCAACCAATTCGACGGTCTTCTCCGCAACGGGCAATCGCACCTTAAAAGTGCAGCCGACGCCGTCCACTTGGTTCTGCGCGACGATTTCGCCCTGATGCGCTCGGACAATGCCGTAGCAGATGCTCAGTCCAAGGCCGGTGCCTTTGCCGACCTCTTTCGTCGTAAAGAACGGATCGAAAATGCGGTCGGGATGCGAAATCCCGGGACCGTTGTCTCGGAATGCGATTTCGACATAGCGATCGCGCGCAGAGGTTGCAATCTCGATGCGTCCCGACCGGCGGACTTCGTCGATTGCATCGTAGGCGTTGTTGAGAATGTTGAGGAACACTTGCTGCAACTGGTGCGGATCCCCGATCAGAAGAGGAAGGTCTTCTTGGTAGTTCTCGGTGATCTCTATGCCTCGATTCGAAGAGTCGTACGCGCGGAGCTTGAGCACCTGCTGCACGAGTGTGTTGATCCGGACGGGTTCGCGCTGCGCCGGCACGTGCCGCGCGAAGCTGAGTAAGTCTTGGACGATCACGCGGGTGCGCTGCGCCTCCTGCAAGATCACGCGCAACTCGCCTTTTGCGTCTTCGGGAATCGCGGGGTTTTCGAGCAACAGATCGGCAAACCCGACGATTGCGGCGAGGGGATTGTTCACCTCGTGGGCCACGCCGGAGACGAGCTGGCCAAGCGCGGCCATTTTTTCCGTATGCATGAGCTTCGCCTGAATCTCGGCGGCATCCGTGATGTCCGCCATCGCAACGACCACGCTATTGATGGCGCCTTGTTCGTCGCGCATCGAACTCAGGCTGATCGTGAACTGCCCCGTGCTGCCATTGCCGCGCACAAGCGGCGTCTCAAAGCTGTCGAGCGCCGCCCCCTGGAGCGCGCGCTCCAACGCTTCGGCGAAAATGGGGCGCCGGGCAGGAGGCACAAGCTCGACGAGCGGGCGACCCAAGAGATCCTCCTGGCGGTAGCCCCACTCGAAGCAGCGCCGGTTGGCATAACTGACGAGTCCGGCTGTATCGAGCACGAGAATCATGCTCTGCGTGTTGTTAAGAATGTTGCGATTGAAATCGCGCTCCCGGCGATAACGGCGCTCGGCTTCGCGGCGGTCGGTAATATCCTTGAGCACGTGAACTGTTCGTTCTTTCTCTTCCTCACCACCGCGGATTCGCGAGGTGGAAACCAGATAAGTGCGGTCGCCTGCGGTGTGTACGAACTCCTCGCGCGGCGCACCGGCGTTGCGGCAAAACGGACATCGTCCGGGTTGGGACGGAGTGGCCAAGAGTTCGAGTGCGCCGATATCGCTACCAACGGCCTCGGTCGGCGGGAGGCGTAGGAGATCGGCCAAAGCTCGGTTCAGGCGAAGGATCCGGCAAGCATGGTCATGCACGACGATGAAATCCGAAATCGCGTCAACATCCTCGACCCACTGTTTGCGGGACCGTTTGATCCGCGAAAAGAGCCGGACGTTTTCCAGCGCCACCGAAGCATAGCCGGCGAGAGCTTCTAATAATTGGCATTCGGTCGCGGAAAGGTCGCGTCCCAGATCGACGACGCACAGCACGCCGAGGAGTTCGCCTTCGCTTCCTTGGAGGCGCACCAAGATTACGTCACGCCATCCGAGCATCTCGGCCAACTCGGCGCCCAGTAGCCCGGATGCCATCCCGGACCGAAACGGACCAGCCGGCACGCCAGCCTGCTCGGCTAGGGCGACGGCCAATCTCCGCTGGACCAGATGCTCCCAGCGTTGCGCCGGACCGCTCAGCGCGGCAATCTCCCACTCGGAGCCACGGTCCAGTGCGAGCGCAACGGCGCGCGCTCCCAGCATGTCGGCCGTGCGGGAGGTCAGTCTCCGTGAAAACTCAGTGGCGCCGAGGGAAGGGCTCAGTTCGCGCGTGGTGGCGGAAAATTGGGCCAGCAGGCTCTCGAAAGATGGATCGAGGCGAGACGGGACTGCACGAATTCGTTTCACTGCACGCATTGGAGGTCGGGGATTGCGCGCTTCGCCTATACAAGTAAAGACGTTACGGTGCCATCTCATTTTGAGTCAAGAAAAGCGGCTAATCGGGTGCCTTAAGGGGCAATCGTCTCGCTGTCGCATCATGAGACCCGGACCCCGGCTTCGGCCCTGCCGTGAGACGCTGCCGCCAACCGCGACAACTCCTGGGCGACTGAGAGATCTTCGGAAACACCTTCGTATCAAATGCTTACAGCCTGTGGTGCCTCGTTGCGGAATCGGGCCGAGAATCGCCCGTTCATGGCATCGCCCGTGCATTTTCTTGTGGCGGGGTTTTCTCGTTTCGGGAGGAACAGGCTGATGTTCAGAAAAATGACGGTCGCAGGGCTTGGGCTGATGTTGCTGACGAGCGGGTCGGGCATGTTGCCACGCAAGGCGTCCGCGCAAGACGCTTCTTCGGAAGATAGCAAACGCAAGGTGCGGTCCAAGGTCGTCCCGGAGTACCCGGCGTTGGCCAAGCAGATGAACGTGACGGGCAAGGTCAAGATCGAAGCCACGATCGCGGCCGACGGGCACGTATTGAGCACAAAGGTGGTGGGCGGAAGTCCGCTACTGGTGAACGCTGCGCTCGACGCCCTCAAGAAGTGGCGCTTCGAGCCAGCTGCCAGAGACACCACGGAAATCATCGAGTTCGAGTTCAACGGGCAAAGCTAGCGTCCCACCAAGGCCACGGGGGTCTCTTCTGGGCGGGGAGCGGAGGCGTTTCACAATGACGATCGGAAAGAAATTGTACTGGGGATTTGGCGCCATCCTGGCGATCATCCTGTTCCTGTTCGTAATCAACATCTTCACAGTGGTGCGCCAATACGCCGCGCGCGATGCGGTCCGGGGCACACTCAACGACCTGCAGACCATTGAGGATATCCAGAAGAGGATGCTGGAGAATCGCCTGAACCTCGGCAACTATCTGCTCAGTGGCGATCTCCGCGACGAAGAGAAGACCAACAAGGGCATCAACGATCTCCAGGACGCGCTGAAACAGGGAGAATCGAAGGCGTACGATTCCGAGCTGCGCTCAGCTCTTTCGCAGATAGAGGACAACGAGCGCGGCTGGGCCGAACAGTTCGCAAAGGAGATGATTTCCAAGCGGCACCAGGTCGATTCGGGCGACGCCACCGTTTCCGACCTGCAGATCTTCTACCTACAGCACGATCCCGTCTCGTGGACCAATAAGTCCGCCAGCATCTTGGATCAGGCCGATCAGTCCGTGCGCAAGGCGCAGGAAGAATCCAACTCGTCATCCCAGACTGCCATGAATGTAAGCGCCGTCATCACGACAGTGGGCACGCTCCTCGCGGTGGTGCTCGGAGGCTTCGTCGCCTTCTACACCGCTAAGTCGATCACGCATCCCGTGGGCCACCTGATCGAGGTGGCGCACAAGATCAGCGAGACAGGAGATCTGGACCAAACGATCGATATTCATCGCGACGATGAGGTTGGCACGCTCGCCGAAAACTTCAACAAGATGATCAGCCATCTCAAGGGAATGGCTGCTGTTTCAGCCGCGATTGCCGAAGGCCAACTGTTCGTCGCCGTCCAGCCGCGATCGCAACAGGACACAATGGCGAAGGCCTTCGCGCGCATGACGCAAGGGCTTCGCGAATTGGTTCGTCAGGTGCGCGACAGCGCTTCGCAAGTGGCCAGCGCGTCCGGACAAATGGCCAGCGCGTCGGACGAGTCTGCCAAGATCAGCGTGCAGGCCGCTTCCGCAATCGACGAAGTCACCAGCACGATGCACGAGATGAGCGTCAACGTGCAGAACGTCGTGAAGAATACGCAGATGCAGGCGTCGAGCGTCGCCGAAACCTCCGCTTCGATCGATCAGATGGTCACATCGATTCAGCGCGTTGCGGATACGGCGAAGCTTTTGGTCGATATTTCGCACCGCTCTCGCGAAGAAGCTCGCAGCGGCATGATCACGATGGACAAAGCCACCGAAGGGCTCAATCGCACAAGCCAGGCGATTCAGTCGTCATCGGAAATCATCGACGCGCTCGGTCGCCGTGCGGATGATATCGGCAAGATCATCGAAGTCATCGACGACCTCGCTGAGCAGACCAACCTGCTGGCACTCAACGCGGCAATCGAAGCAGCTCGCGCGGGTGAACATGGGCTCGGTTTCGCCGTGGTGGCGGAAGAAGTCAGGAAACTCGCAGAGAAATCCACGCAATCCACAAAGGAAATCTCCGAGCTTATTCAGGGGATCCAGAAGGAAGCACGCGAAGCCGTCGAGAACATGGAAAAGAGCACGACCATGGTTCAAGAAGGCCTCGTTCTGAACAAGGACTTGAGCCTTGCACTCGACAAGATCTCCGACGTCGTTTCCGAGGTTTACAAGTTCTCGCAGGAAATCGGCGCCGCAACCACCGAACAGTCCAGCGGCTCGGCGCAGATTGCGAAGGCAACGAACCGGTTGACGGAAATTACGCAGGAGATCAACTCATCCGTCGAGGAACAGGCCTCGGGAGCGCAAGCCGTTGTTCGTTCCATGGAGCGCATGCGCGAACTCGTGCAGCAATCCACGTCGAGTTCCACCGAGCTTGCGGCCGCAGCCGAGCAGATGTCCAAACTTTCCCGGGTGCTGCTTGAGTCGATGGATCGATTCGCACTGGAAGATTCATACGCGGACAGCCGCCGCCATGCGCCGCGCCGTCCGGCGTTGGCCCCAGAGCGGCAGGCTCCGCAGGAATACGCTGAATTGGTTCGGTCCTGACGTCCCACAGGCCAACTATGGACAAGGAACTCCAGGTCGTCGGCTTTCGGATCGGGCGTGAGACGTTCGGGCTTCCTATTTCGATCGTCCGCGAAATCGTCCGCGTTCCCGAGATCACCTCGGTGCCCAATGCTCCCGACTACATCGAGGGCGTGATCAACCTTCGCGGACGCATCATCCCCATCGTGGACCTGCGCAAGCGGTTCGGGGAAAAGTCGTTCGAACCGAACAAGAAGAACCGCATCGTCGTCGTAGAGCTCGAATCGCGAGCCATCGGGCTGATTGTGAATTCAGCGTCCGAGGTACTTCGAATTCCTCCCTCCGAAATCGAAGAGCCGCACAATGTCTTTAGAGAGGGTGAGCTGAACTACATCACGGGCGTCGGCAAGCTCAACGGGCGGCTCGTCATTCTGCTCGACCTCAGCCGGGTGCTGCAGAGCGGCGAGCTAAACCACATCGATGAAATTGCTGATTCCGCTGCCCCGGTGCATGCGGGCGGCACGGCCCGAGGTTTGTAGGCAGAGCTGAAGCGGTATCGAGGCGCGAATGTCCACACTCACGACGCAGATTCCGCTGACCGATGCGGAATTGAAGCTCCTGCAAACGCTGGTGTATCAGGAATGCGGCATGTATTTCGACGAGCGCCGCACGCATTTTCTCCGCGATCGCGTCCAGCGCCGCTTGAAGGCCTGCCAGATCGACTCCTTCTACAATTACTACCGTCTCCTCACAAGCCGCGAAGGCAAGCAGGAACTTACGGTTCTGCTGGAGAATCTGACGGTCAATGAGACAAGTTTCTTTCGAATCCGGCCCCAGCTCGACCTGTTTCACAAGGTGGTGCTCGAGGATCTCTTGAAGCGCAAGCAGGAGCGCCGCGATTGGTCCATTCGCATCTGGAGCGCGGGCTGCTCGACTGGCCAGGAACCCTACACCCTGGCCATCCTGGTGTGCGACGCACTTGCCTACTACTATCTGCGCAATCCTCTGCCGTTCGATATGCCGACACCCAAGCCGCTAATTCCCCCTCCGTGGAAGGTGGAAATTGTCGCGTCCGATATCAACTATTCCGCGCTTCTGACGGGCCAACAGGGGATCTATACCGAGCCGCAAATGGAGCCGGTGGACTACACCTGCCGTCTGCGGTATTTCGACAAGGTCGGCGACAAGTACGCGGTGAAGCCCGCTCTGCGAAGCCTCGTGCAGTTCGACTTTCACAACCTGAAGACGGAATACCTGCCGCTGCGCAACGACGCCATCTTCTGCCGCAACGTGATGATCTATTTCGACGAGGCCGAGCAGAAGCGCTTAATCGACAAGTTCTATCGCTGCTTGAATCCCGAGGGCTACCTTTTCGTCGGCCATGCGGAAAGTCTCTTCGGCCTCACGACGAAATTCCACATGATTCATCAGCACAATGCGACCGTCTATCAGCGAATCGAAGGGGCGGGGCAGTGACCTTTCCGTCCGACGAACAAGCCTCGGAGCTGCGAGAGCTCTTTTTCGAGAGTGCCGAAGAGATCCTTCAGCGCATGAACGAGGCGGGGCTCGCCCTGGAGCAGCATCCGGGCGACGTCGATCGGCTTCGCGAGATTCGTCGGGCGGTGCACACGTTGAAGGGCGACTCGGCAGCGTGCGGTTACCGGCAGCTCAGCGAACTCGCCCACGGTCTCGAGGATGTTCTGACGCCGGAACTCGCCCAGCAACAAGCCGGACTAATTGCAGAAGTCATTCTCACCGCCGCCGACACATTCCACGAGATGCTGGCGGCATATCGAAACAACCTGCAGCCTCCCGCTGGCGGCGCCCTGCGCGCACACATCGACCGCCTCCTGAGCAAACCCGCGGCTCAGGCCCAGGATGCGCCCGCAGAGGCGAAATTCGAGTGGACCGAATACGAGCGGCTCACAATCGCCGATGCAATTCGCCGCGGCGAGAATGTCTACAATGTTGCGCTGCTGCTCGATCCCGAGACGCTCCTTCCCGCGGCGGCATTCGAGCTGGCTCGCAAGGCTCTCGAGAGCGCCGGCAAGATTCTCGCGATCCGCCCAGAGGGCGGCGCACCCGACGAAAACAGCCGGCTGGTTGAAGCTGCGCTATCGACGAAAAAGCCTGCGGACTGGATCCGCAAGCACTGCCACGTGCCATCTGTCGTGGCGAAAATTTCGGTCGATCGAACGCCCGTTCTTCCCTCCCCGCCGCGTGACCTTCTCGAAATTCTTGTTGAGTCCGAGGCGGCCGCCGTTGCCGCGGGCGTGAAACCGGGGCGCGAGAGCGCACCCACAAAGGAGGACGACGAAGCACACGAGGCCGCCACGCCGGCAGGACTCGCTCATGCCGCCTCGGAGAACACCCTGCGTGTCGACGCCGGCCGCATCGACACGGTGATGAATCTTGTAGGCGAGCTGATTATCGGCAAGTCGATGCTGCAGCGTGCGCTCACGGATTTCGAGCGCCGCCATCCGAAAGACCCGGCGCGGGGCAAGCTCGCTGACGTTCTGGGATTTCAATCGCGCGTGCTGGGCGAGCTGCAAAAATCGGTGATGAAGATCCGCATGGTGCCGGTCGAGCAGCTCTTCCGCCGCTTTCCTCGCATCGTTCGCGATGTCGCACGCCTGCGCAACAAAGACATTGGTCTCGAGATCACCGGACAAAGCACCGATCTCGATAAGGGTATTCTCGACGCGCTCGCCGACCCCCTCGCCCACCTGGTCCGCAATGCGGCCGACCATGGAATCGAATCGGCAGCCGAGCGCGGGGCGGCAGGAAAACCCGCGCGTGGCACCATCAGCCTAAACGCCTGTCACGATGGAGACCAGGTCGTCATCGAAGTATCCGACGATGGGCGCGGTCTCGATCGCGACAAGATCGTGCGCAAAGCTGTGGAGCGCGGCCTGATCGCCTCCGAGGCAGGCTCGCAGCTGAACGAGTCTGAGGCGCTGCAACTGATCTTCACACCCGGCCTCAGTACGGCAGAGGAAGTCACCGAAATCTCTGGGCGTGGAGTGGGACTCGACGTCGTTAAGGCCGCTCTGGAAAGTCTGAAAGGCACGGTCGAACTCGAAAGCCAGCCCGGAAGAGGCGCTACATTCCGGCTGCTGGTACCGCTCACTCTCGCGAGTATTCAGGCGCTTCTGTTCCGTGTGCACGGGCGGCTATACGCCGTTCCTCTCGCGTCCGTAGGCGAGATCACGCGAATCACCGAGGATGCCGTTCACCGGGTGGACGACCACGAGGTCTTCCAACTGCGCGAACAGATCATGACCCTCGTCCGGCTTGACCGGCTCGAGCCGCACGCCGTTGGCGAACGCGCCAAGCGGCTCTTTGTGATCGTAATCGGCTCGGGCGGCCGGCGGTTTGGCCTGGCTGTGGACAGTCTTATGGGTGAAGAGGAGTTGGTCATCAAGGCGCTCGAAGATCATCTCGTCACGTCCCCGCTCGTGAGCGGCGCCTCCATCCTCGGCGATGGAACGGTCGTGCTGATCCTCAACGTTCCCGCCGTCCTCTCGCATCTTTCGAAGCTGCCGGAGCTGGAGGCCATCGCATGAGCGACCGGATTCGCGTTCTCGTGGTGGACGACTCGGCGCTGATGCGGAAGCTCATTCCGCAGATTCTCCTCCGCGATCCCAAGATCGAAGTTGTGGGCACGGCCATGGACGGTCTGATCGGGCTTCGAAAGATCGAAGAGCTGCGCCCGCACGTGGTCACTCTCGACCTGGAAATGCCGCGCATGGATGGGATCGAGATGCTGCGGAAGATCACCGGCAAGCATCGCGTGCCCGTTATCGTTGTAAGCGCGCATACGGCGGAAGGCGCTTCTTTGACTTTGAAAGCGCTGTCTCTCGGCGCATTCGACTTCGTCACCAAGCCGCAGGAAGCCGCGTCCGGCCGCATGGCGCAGATCGCCTCGGAGCTTGCTCTGAAAATCAAGGTCGCGGCGGCTTCGGGCGCTCCGAAGATGATCATCACGCTTCCGACCACGAAGCGAAAGGAGCGCCGCGCCTTCTCGACGCAGCCGCACTGGCCCTCCCGCATCGTGGCGATCGGCATCTCGACGGGCGGACCCAACGCGCTGCAATACCTCTTTTCTCAGCTCCCGGAAGATTTCCCGGGCTCCCTCCTGGTGGTGCAGCACATGCCCGAGGGTTTCACGGAAATGTTCGCGCAGCGCCTACACGAATCTTCAGCCATCGACGTAAAGGAAGCTCAGTCCGGTGATCTGTTGGTCGCGGGCCGAGCGCTGATCTGTCCGGGCAACCGCCACATGAAAGTGCGCCGGATGGAGCATGGAGATGTCGCGATCCTGGTTGATCAGCCGCGTGTCAATGGCCACCGTCCCTCGGTGGACGTCCTATTTCAGTCGGTCGCGCAGGAACTCGGAAGCAAAGCGGTCGGAGTGCTGATGACGGGAATGGGCGACGATGGCGCCGCAGGGCTCGGTGCGATTCAGGCCGCCGGTGGTTTCACGATCGCGCAGAGTCCCGAAACTTGCATTGTGGATAGCATGCCGCGCTCGGCAATCGAGCGCGGGTTCGCTTCAAAAGTCGTTTCGCTGGCTGCTCTCGCTAGCGTAATTCAAGCTCGATGCACGCCGGAACGCCCGTCGGGCGAACCGGGAACCGCCGAACCCGCGGGAGCCGTTCCCGCCGGAGAAGGATCTTCGCGAAGGAGGCTGTCATGAAGCAATTCGAACCACTCACACGAAAGGACCACCAGCCCGTCCGCTATCTGATCGTGGACGACTCGGTCTTCGCGAGGAAGAGCCTCGCCAAAATGGTGGAGTCGTTCGGCGGGCAGCTGGCCGGCGAAGCCGGCGACGGGTGCACCGCCATCACCGAGTACGCGCGCGTGAAGCCGGATATCGTCCTGATGGACATCACCATGCCGCAGATGGAAGGCATCGAAGCGGTCGAGCGCATCGTTCAGGAGCACCCTGAGGCGCGCGTCGTCATGGTCTCCTCGGTGGGTTATCAAGACAACATTCTCGCGGCTCTGCAGAAGGGCGCGCGTCATTTTGTGCAAAAGCCGGTGAAGCCCGACGCGCTCTACGAAATCATCCGTTACGTGCTCAATGACGACGGCGTCACGGCGCCTGTCGCCGCGCACGGGGAGAACTAGCGATGAAGATGGATTTGATTCAGCCATTCATCGGCTCGCTCGACGCCGTCTTGGCGGAGATGATGCAGGCGCCCACCACCATCGTGGATCTCACGATGGAGGAGGATGGATACAGGAAGAAGGGTCTCGCCGCCGAAGTGATATTCAAGGGCCAGATCGAGGGCCGCATCGTGCTCGACATGGAGCCGAGCGCAGCCGCTAAGGTCGCTGGATACCTGACGGGAAGCGAAGTCGATACCGGCGAACAGATCGTTCCCGAGACCGTCTGCGAACTCGCCAACATGGTGATCGGCAATGCCGTCACGCAGCTCAACGACCGCGGTTTTCAATTCAAAGTCATGCCGCCTTCCGTACTCACAGCCGAGCAATGCGAGAAGGCGGGACATGATTCCGAGGCGACGATCCTCTGCTTCGAGACTCCTTGCGGAAATGTGCATCTGAATATCGCGATGAAATACCATGCGCGCCGCGCGCGTGAACGCGCGACTATCACGGTTGGCTAGCTGAGAGGAGTCCGCGGTTTCTGGGTTAGAAATTGGCCGGCGCCGCTACCGCGCTCGTGCGCCCACCTTGCGGTATTCAGTTCCGTGACGAAACAGCCCCGCCTTCGGCATCTGCTCCGAATAGATCACGCGCGCCGGCAGGAAGATGTTCGCGGCGTCCGGCGAGTACGGAACGGCCACCTCGATCAGCGCGTCAGCTTCGTAGCGGCGCTTGCTGCGAAAACACATTCCCAGCGGCGAGATATCTTCGCAAACGGCTAGCTCGTCGTCTTCGCCCGCCTGGCGAACGCACGCGGTAAGCCGCGTCTTCAGGCGCATCCGCTGGCGCTCACGCTGCTCTCCTTCCTTCGGAGGGGAACCTTGCGCTTCGCTGCCGCGCCGGCCGCGGCTCGCGCGCGCGGTCAGCTTCTTCTCGTCTTCGTGGGACGCCTGTATCCAGATACTCGGCACGCCGCACACTTTGCAATGGCGCGCAATGCCGCGGTTGGTCTCGAAGGCGCGCAGCTCGAGCTCATTGAGGTGAACCACCTCGCGGCTGCGGCAATAACTGCACTCGACCAGCATCCGCGCCACCGCCTCCAACGAATCGGCGACGGCCGGAAACTCGACTCCCCAGAGGTCGACCGAGGGATCGGGCAGCTCGATACCGTAGAGGTAGCCGTCCTTCTCACGCCCGAATTGGCCGACGACGCGCACCTGAGAGTGCCGGTGCGCTTCGTTGGGCGCCCTGCGTTGCAGATGGATCTGCTGGTCGGCGCTGAGTTCGCGCCCCAGTACGATCACGGCGCCGGTGCGATTGATCAGCAGCGTCCGAGCCGGTTCCTTGAATTCCTTGCCCTGCCCGTCGATCCCTGAAGCTTCCAGCAGCAACGTCAGTGAGACACGATCGGAACGGCGGACTGGCGCCGATGCCATTCGGTCCTCCTCAAGAGAACGGACTCCCCTGCCGCCACGATACCACACGCGAGGCTGGCTGCGAGTTACGCCACATCGAGGCGTGTTCCTGCGGTATCACTCCGTCGAACTTCACTTCGGATTTGCCCGGTAGAGCCATTCGCCCGCGGGTGGCGGGACCTGGCTTCCCTGGGGAATCGCGTTCGTCTCGGCTAGGATTTCGTTAACGATCGTGCGCTGCGGCGAAAGCGAGCACACTGGATCGGTCGCGCCAGCGTCGTGCGCCAGAAGAAAGGCCTGGCATCGGCACCCGCCAAAATCCTGCGAGCGGCGGTCACAGTTGCGGCAAAGCTCCGGCATCCAATCCTCGCCGCGGTACATTTGAAACGCTTCCGATTCCTGCCAGATCTCGCGCAGCGATTTCGCCTGGACGTTTTCAAACGTCATGCCGGGCAGCACATTCGCAGCGTGGCACGGCAACACGCTGCCGTCCGGTTTCACGAGCATTACCTTGCGTCCCCAGCCGCCCATGCAGGCCTTCGGGTAGCGCCCATAGTAGTCAGGCACTACGTACTCGACCCGAACCCGCCCACGGAGCCGTTCCTCGGCCCTCTTGATGATTTCGAGTGAGCGATTCAGTTGATCGCGCGTCGGAAGCAAGAGCCCCCGGTTCTGAAATGCCCAGCCGTAATACTGCACGTGAGCGAATTCCACGCGGCCCGGTCCGATCTCTTCCGTCAGCCGCACCATATCTTCGAGCTCGTCCAGATTCTGGCGGTGAATCACGAAATTCAGAGTGAGCCCGATGCGGCGTCGCTTCACCCATCCGGCTACGCGGAGCTTTTGCGCGTGTGTTTCCGTGCCTGAAAATTCCTTTCCGCTCTGTTCGTGCGCGCCTTGAAAGCTCAGCTGAAAATGATCGAGGCCTGCGCCGACCAGTTCATCGAGCCGCCTCTCGTCGAGCGGCAGGCCCGAGGTAATCAGGCTGGCGTAAAGGCCCGCGCTCCGTGCTGCGCGAATGAGTTCGGTCAGGTCCGGGCGCGCCAGCGGCTCTCCGCCCGTGAAGTCCGCCTGCAGCACGCCAAGCTCCGCCGCTTCGCGCAGCACGCGTACCCACACAGCACTCGGCAGCTCGCTCTCGCGCTTGGTCAATTCGAGGGGGTTCGAGCAGTACACACAATGAAGCGGACACCGGTGGGTGATTTCCGCCACCAGCGCCAACGGGTTGGGAACGGCACTACCCATGTGAGGATTCGCGCGAATCGCCGAGAAACGTCGCCGTCGTCACTCGAAATCGAGTGCGCGCTGCTCCTGCAGGCGCGCCAGATAGCCGAGAATGTCTTCCTCCACTTTCTGCGGCTCCGCCTTCGAGTAGCGTTTCTGCAGTTCGGTCACGATCTGCCGGACCGTATGATTCCCGTCGCAGCGCTCGACGATTTCCAGGCTTGGCCCATTCAGCCGCAGAGCACGCTCGGGCATCAGCAGCACGCGTTGCGGCTGAGCCTTTTCGTTCAGGCGGCACCCCGGCGCGAGGCGCGGGCGGCTTTCCGGATCGGGCGCGCTCAAGACGCCCCCGCAGGACGAAATGCGCCCGGTGGTGGCCAGCCCGGCGTCACGTACGAGTAGTAGAGCGCGTCCAGCATGGCCCAAAGAATATCGCACTTCGCGCGCAGCGCGTTGAGCGCCAGTTCCTGCTCCTCTCGCGTGCGTGCGTGCTTCACGACCCACGCGAGCGCGAACGTCGCGTCTTCGGGAGCCTGCGTCATGCGCCCTTGAAAATAGTCGAGGCCACCCGAAAGCCACGGATAGTGCTCGCGCAGTCGGTCGACGCGCAGCGTGATCAGATCCTTCGAAAAGAGTTCGGTGAGCGAGGAGGCGACCGCCTCCAGGTGCGTCCGCGAGCGCACGAAATCGACGTAGGCATCGACGGCATAGCGCGTCGCCGGAAGAATTCCCTCACCGCTGATCGCCTGCTCGCGGGAAAGTCCTGTCGCCTCGACCAGCCGCAGCCATTTCTCGATCCCGCCGGGCGTCTTCCCATCGCCGTCATGATCGATGATTCGTTTGCGCCACGCGAGGCGAAACGCCGCATCTTCGCTGCGCGCCAGAATCGCGGCGTCCTTGATCGGAATGCGGCTCTGATAGGCATAGCGGTTCAGCGCCCACGCCTGCAACTGGCCACGCGTGAGCTTGCCCTCGTGCATCAACAGATGGAACGGATGCTGGTGATGGTAGCGCTCCTTGCCGATCGCACGGAACTGCGCCACAAACTCCGCTTCTGGAATCAGCGCGGATAAACTCTGGTCACTCAAAGTTCAAACTCCATTCCGTCGTAGGCGACTTCCCACCCCGCTTCACGCAGCGTTCGGTACGCTGCGCTCTCCTCATCCAGCGCGGGGTTTGTGTTGTTCAAATGAATCAGCGCGCGGCGCGCACATTGAATCCCCCGCAGTTGTTCGAGCAGTCCATCCGGGCCTGACAGGGGGATGTGACCGATCTGCCGTGCCGTCTTCCCGCCGCTTCGCACGTCGATCAATTCGTTGTCCGTCCAGAACGTGCCATCAAGTAGCGCCAGATAGCTGCCGGCCACATGCCGTTTCCATTCCTCTCCTTTTCCCGGCAGCGTCGGCGCATAAAAGAACCGTTTGTCGCCTCGCGTCAGCTCGAGCCCGATCACGGCCTCCTCTTGCGGCAAGCTATTCCGCAATCGCTCGCTCACATACTCGGGGAATTCGCCGCGCAGCGGCACCGCGCGGCAGCAGATGCCTGCGTTTCCGCCAGATCCTTCTTGCGACGAAATCGGAATCGGTCGATCCAGCGGAAGCGTCTCCCACCGGACCGGCGGGACGGAGCGCTCGAGCGTGTGGAACAGGGAGTTCTCCTCGGTTACCACGCGCCGTACGGAATCAGTCGAATAGATATGGAGCGGCTGGAATTCGCGGAGATGCAGCAGGCCCAGGACGCAGTCAGTATCGGCGCTTGTCAGCAACAACGCGTGAATCGGCGTGCTGCGCGCGCCGGCGGGCGCAAAATCGGAGTCCCTCAGAAGCTGCTCGCGAAGATCGGGAGAGGCGTTGAGAAGGAACCAGATAGAAGGTGAGGGAGAAACCGCTACTTGCGCCTGCGTGCGCGCCCGGCCCCTAAACACACCATTCCGTAAGCGGCTGCAGTTCGAACATCCGCAATTCCATTGCGGAAAACCGCCGCCGGCGGCGGAGCCCAAAACCTTGACACGCATTAAGAACTACAGTTCAGCGTTTGCGTACGAGCTAACTTCGCAGCTGAGGCAGACTTCTTCGTGCTGAGGTGCGGTCCATTCCATGGTCGTTCCTCCGAATTAGAGCCGTTAAGCCTCTGGTCACGCCGACCCATCAGGCGCAACTCTGGAAGTATAGCCCATGCGTGCCCTCGGCGGCAACTCGCATTCCGCGACGGTTTCGGGCCGCAAAATGCTCTCTCGCCGCTGCTCGGCTGGACTTTGGTCCACTTGGCTGAACCCCCGAATCGCATCGGCCAAACCGCGGCCGCGCTATAATGCCTCGCGATGAATTCGGCCCAGTCCAGGCCCCTACCTGCCTGTGTCAATTCAAAACAGCTAAGACGAACCCCGGCGGTGCGCAGCCGCAGGTTTCTTGCTTGCGTGCCAGCAGTTCAGTGCGTTGTGGCAGCGATCCTGCTCGCCGCATCCGTCGCGAGAGCAGATGGCACCCGTGTGGAGGGCGTCGTGCGAGATGCCAGCGGCGCGTCCGTGCCCGCCGCTACTATCCAGCTCACTGCGAACTCATATGCGGCAAGAACGACCACCGATACTTCGGGAGCGTTTGCGTTCGACGGAGTGCCAGCACCCTCAGGCTCCGTCACCGTCAACGCCAAAGGGTTTCAGCAGTTTCAGCAAGCCTGGAAAGCGGCGAATGGGCTCGCGAACCTTACCGTGACTCTTCAGCTGCTGCCGGTAACCCAGAAGATTGTTGTCACAGCGGCGCGCACAGCCACGCCGCTCGAAGAAACACCTCTCAGCGTCGTGCAGTTGACCCGCGACGACCTCAACGCAACGCCAGCCCTGACCCTGGACGACTCGCTGCACCAAGTTCCCGGCTTCAGTCTTTTCCGCCGTACGAGCAGTCGCACGGCGAATCCCTCGACGATGGGTGTTTCGCTGCGGGGGTTAGGCGGCACGGCCACGAGTCGTGTTCTGGTTCTGGAAGACGGCATCCCCCTCAATGATCCGTTCGGTTCCTGGATCTACTGGGATCGCGTCCCGACGGAATCCGTTTCCAGCATCGAAGTCGCGCAGGAAGGTGCGTCGAGTCTCTACGGGACATCCGCTTTGGGCGGCGTGATCCAGTTCCTGACGCATCCTTCCCATCCCGCCGGAATTTCGCTCGAGACATCGTACGGCAATCAGAACACGCCTGACCTCTCTCTGTGGGCCGGCGGCGAAAAAGGAGGCTGGGAATCCACGTTCGGCAGCGAGGTCTTCAATACGGATGGCTATTTCCTGGTTCCGCAAGCCGACCGGGGAAGCGTGGATACACAAGCCTCCTCAAAACACGGTACCGCGGATCTCATGATCGGCCGCATGATCGGTACACAAAATGAGATCTTCGCACGCGGCTGGTATATGGATGACTCGCGCAACAATGGCACCGTCGTCCAGATCAACTCCGATCGCCTCGGCCAGGGCGCGCTGGGCGCCAACCTGCAATCTGCGACTCTCGGATCCTTCCAGCTCCGCTTCTACGGCATGGCTGAGTCGTACCACCAAACCTTCTCAGCAGTTCTTACCGGCCGCAACAAAGAGTACCTCACCGACGATCAGGCCATCCCCGCGCAAGGAATGGGCGGATCAGCTCTCTGGACGCGTGGACTGGGAAAGCGCCAAACACTGGTCGCGGGATTCGACGCGCACGAGGAAATCGGGCACAGCAACGATTTCCTGTTCTCCGGCACCAGCCCGACTCATTTGCGGAACACTTTTTCGGGAGGACACCAGCGCACCGTCGGCGTCTTCGGTGAGGATTTGATTCAGGTCGCTCCGCGCTGGACGCTCACCCTGAGTGCGCGGTTCGACGATTGGCGCAACCTTGATGCGGCGATGAAGTGCGTCTCCTTTGCGCAGTCGTGCACGCCGCCACTCACGATCTACCCCGACCGAAGCTACGATGTGTTCGACCCCCGAGCCATCCTGATTCATCAACTGAATTCGCATGTGTCCTGGTCAGCTTCCGTTTATCGCGCTTTCCGTGCGCCGACGCTCAACGAGCTGTATCGCGCGTTCCGGCAGGGCACCACACTTACGAACGGCAACCCTAATCTGCGCGCCGAGCGACTTACAGGTGGCGAGGCCGGCGTCGACGTGTTTGGGTTCGACCGGCGCCTGGAGCTGCGCGGCGTTTTCTTCTACAACCAGATGGTCAATCCGATCGCCAACGTCACGCTTTCAACCACGCCGACGCTCATCACTGCGGAGAAAGAAAACCTCGGGCGCACCAGCTCGCCTGGCTTCGAAATCGATGGCATTGCGCGCATCACAAATCGTTTGCAGCTTTCGGCCGGCTATCAGTACGTCAACGCCAAAGTGATCAGCTTCCCGACGACTCCGCCGAATCCGTCGCTGGTCGGCCTATGGGTCGCACAAGTTCCGCATAACATGGCCACGTTTCAGGTCCAGTATGACAACCCGAAGTTCTTGAGCGCGTCTCTGCAGGGTCGCGTGGCCAGCAAGCAGTTTAATGATGATCTTAATCAGTTTCCGCTTGGAGGCTTCTTCGTTCTCGACGCGATGGCGTATCGCTTAGTTGGCCTCGGGACGGAAGTCTTTGCCGCGGTCGAGAACCTTACGAACGATCGCTACACCATTGCTTACGCCTCTACAGTCCCGCTCGTCCCGCAACTCGGTGTGCCCGTCGCTGCGCGCTTCGGCGTTCGGGTGCAAATCCCCACGCGATAACCCCGACGCGTGAGAGGCGACGCCGAGTGCTCCGTACCATTTCCAAAGCCCTTGCTCAAGGTGAGCACTCAAGAAGAACCGCTGATATCGGCGGCTATTAGTGAGACGTGGTTAGATCGGGTGCGGGGTATTCAGGGAGCTTGGCGTTCTTCGTATCGGTTCGCTTCACTTCGAGATCGTCGAAAAGAACGGATGGACTGACGACCGTGGTAGGAACGGCACCCTCGCGGTTACTCACCATCGGATCGTTGCCTGCAGCCACCAGATTGTTGCGCAAAGTGCGCGTGTCGAGCTCGTCAAAGACCGCTCCGCGGACGAGTTCCTCATGCCCATCCTTCTGGTAAACGCGGTAAAGCAGGCGCGGCTCATAGTCCGTTCCGCCGAGTGTTTCGACGTGGTAGCAAAACTCTTTGCCGTTATCGCGGCAGAGATCGAGGAGTTTCTGTTTCAGCTCGGCGGGCGAGAGCGTCTGCTTCGGCTGCACGATCAAATTCCCGATGCTGGGAAAGGCCAACTGGCTGGGTGCGGCGCGGCCGTGGCCGTTTGATTCGGGGAAATCGCGGATCGGTTCGCGGCCCAGGAGATAGTTCACCAGCATCCCGTCCTGAATCACCGAGACCTTTTCAGCGCGCACGCCCTGATCGTCAGTGTCATAGCTGCCGATCAGAGTCTTCCCTTCGAATGTCTTGAGTGTGGGATCGTCTGCGATGGACAAGAACGCCGGCAGAACGCGGCTCTTGTAGTTAGACGCAAACTCGCCCACGGTGCGCGCTGACTGTCCCGGGGCCGGACGCTTGCCTACGACGTTTCCGCCGATCATTCCGTAGAAGATGTCGCTCGCCGCGTCGGAGGAGAAAAGCACAGGGCCGCGATAGTCCTCTTCCACGACCGGCGCTTCGCGAAGATCCTTCAGCGTCTGGACCATCTTCGCGGTTTCCGTCACAAACGCGTCCGCCGTGGGTAGCTCGCGCAAAGTCGCGGCTGCGTGGTAGGGCGAGCGGGTCAGCCGCATACCGTCCCCTGCCTGTGTCGAACCCGATGCCGTGACGTAGTACACGGTGTAACCGTCTCGCGTGACCGTGCCTTCCGTGTTCACGAAATACTGACTTACAGCTCGACAGCGAAATTCGGCGGTCAGCAATTCGATCTTGGGATCGGTGCGGAAAAGGTTGGTCGCTTTTTCCAAGGCATCCTTCCAAGCCTTGGAATCGAAATCGAGATTCGTAAGCGGCTCGACCGATTCCACAACCTGCGCGTGAGCGAAATCGTCGAACGGCTGCTCTGCCGTGTATTCGCGCAGAGCTGCCTTCTTGGCAGCCAGCGCCTCGCTCGCGGCCTTATAGGCCTGATCCGTCGCCAGCCACAACTGCCAGCGAAGCGCCCGCGGGTCGTTGTCGATCGGCGCGAAGGTCACTCCCGCGAAGCCGGGTCCGTAGCTATCCTGTTTGTAATCTCCCACGCGGACCACGACGCGCACTGAACGCCCGCGCGTCCGCTGCTCGCGGCGCAGCGCACCAAACGCGGCTTCGGCTTCGTATTCGTCCACGTCCCAGAGGTGGTACTCGATGTAGTAGGGCGCAGGCACGTTGTCCATCTTGAGTTGTGCCTTCGAGCGATCCAGCTCTTCGCGCATCGCCTGCAGCAAGGGATCGGAAGCCGCAGCGCTCGGAGAAGGACTCGGCGCAGACACTTTCTGCTGGCCGATCGCAGGGAGAATACCGAATAGTGCCAGTGCGGCTGCACACAACGGGAGCCGCAATCTTGTCACAGAGATGATCATGGTCTGGCTTCCTGCGAGCTGCCGTTCTTAGTAGAAGACGCCGTGTCCAAACCGGGCGGCGGCAAGATGGGAGGCCGCTGCGTTCCCTTCGCGCGCTTTTGGACTTCGATTTCGGAAAAGAGCATCGCGGGCGCGGCGGCCGCAACAGGGACCTGCCCCGACTCGGCGCCGCACACTCCATTGAAGACCTGGAGCGTATCTCCGGTCAGCATGATGTTGTTGAGAGAGAGCAGCGGCGTGCCTACGATGTCGACACCGCGGACCAGCTCGTCGGGCCGCCCGTCCGAGTAAACGCGCCAGACCATCACGGGAATCACCTGGAATGCTTGCGGCAGAGCTCGCGTGGTCAGCGTAAATCCGCCCTGAATATCTTCGAAATACAGACCATACGGCTTGCCTTGCTTCTTGATCTCGTCTATGAATCGCGCGCGCAGTTCCGAATCCTTCAACGTGTTCGTGGACGTCACGATCAGATTGCCTTGTCGTCCCGTCGGCATCAGACCCGATTGACGGCGGCCGTGCCCGTTGGAATGGCTGAAATTCGTGATCGGCATGCGCGACATCAGGAAATTCTTCAGGACGCCGTTTTCCACCGCTTCGACCCGCTGTGCGGGAACGCCCTCGTCATCGAAGTCGTAATGGCCCGCGAGCCTTACGCCGTTCAGTTCCTTCATCGTCGGATCGTCCACGACGGTCAAGAAGGAAGGCAGCACCTGCTGTCCGACCTTCTTCGTAAAGGTCTGACCCTCGCGTTCGTCGCGCTGGCGGTGGCCCTCCAGCCGATGCCCCAGCACTTCGTGGAAAAACACGGCTGCGGCCCGGCCCGAAAGCAATGCCGGCCCGACGTAAGGCTCGGCCGTGGGAGCGGCGCGCAGCGCCTTCAGATCCGAACCGATCTTGTCCACTTTCGTCAGCAGTTCGGATTCGGACGGAAGTTGATCGAGCGACGCCGCCTGAAAGGATTCCGCTCGCAACAGGTCCATGCCGTCGTCCGCGCGCGTCTCCGCTTCGATCACCAGGCGCACAATCGCCGCAGGCTGAACGAGGGCCGTGCCTTCACTGGTGGTGAGATAGGAGCGCGCGGTCCCGCCCTGCAGGAGCACAAGAGACGAGTAAACTTCAGGATACTTCAGGAAACCAGACGAGACCTTTCGAATGTGGTTTTCCCAAACCTTCTGGTCCAGCGTCAACTGCGAAGCCGATGCGTCGAGATGGTTCTGCGAACTCTCTTGCGAAAAATCCGGCGAGCGATCCTCTTCTTCCGATTGGACGGCCTCGTTCGTCTTCACTTTCAGAAACGCACCCGACGCCTGTTCGTACTCGCGGTTGGTCAACTGCCACAGAACGCGCGAGACAGCGTCAGGATCGTCCCGGAGCGGCAAAGCCCCGGACATAATCCCCGAAGGGCGACTCGCACCGTGCGTATTGTCGACGGTTGCGGTGCCTACGCGCATCATCACGTCCGCCTGCCGATGGCGGAAACCAGCCGACGCGATCAGGCTCCCGTTGGCACCTGCGATCGTCACGCTGTCGCTGTCCACTACGGCGTAGCTGAGAAAATATGGAGCGGGATCGGACTTCGCGAGAGATGACGTCGCGCGCTGTAACTCGCGCTGCATCGTCTGCAGCAAGACGTCAGTGCGGGGAGGAGCCGAAAGCACGGCGAATGGAACGCCAACCAAGATCGCGAGGGCGTACAGCCGGCGTCGAAGGAGTGAGCGCATGACGGAAATTGTTTACGTTCTCGACGAAGTGCAAATCTAACATACCGAGCCGTATGACTGCGTGACAAAAGCGGAAAGCCGTGCACAGGTGCAACGACGATCCTGCTTCGTCGCGTCAGCCTAAGCCACCGAGGAGGATTTGGGAAGCTTCACCTGACGCTCGTAGGGCGCGCCTTCGAGGAGCACAACTCCAATCAGTCCGCAAACTATGAGCACTCCCGTTACCAGGTACGCAGTGGCAGACGACAACCGAGGAATCAGGACTGCTACCGTGCCCCCAACAATCGCCAGGCAATAGAGAGCGACCACCGCGCCGCGGTGGCCCAAGCCGAGGTTCGACAGCCGATGGGCAGTATGGTCTTTTCCGGGAGACGTGAATGGAATCAATCCCCGACGGGAACGAGAAATCGAAACGAGGATCGTATCGAACGCAGGTACGCCGAGAATCAGAATCGGAGCGATCCAGGTGATCGGAAACTGTGCGGATTCGAGACGCAGCTTCAGCCCCAGCGTGGCCATTAGGAATCCGAGAAACATTGCTCCGCCATCGCCCATGAAGATTTTCGCCGGGTTGAAATTCCATCGCAGAAAGCCGAGTGCGGCGCCAAGCGTAGCAGCGCCCAGCGTTCGAACGAGCGTCTGTCCACTCAAGGCTGCAGAAAGAGTGAAGAAGGCGGCAGCCACAGCCGCGATGCCAGCGCACAACCCGTCCATGTGATCGAGAATGCTAAACGCGGCAGTCACGCCGACGACCCAAAGAACTGTGACACCGGCATCCAAGATCACGCCGGCCAATCCAGGAACAAACAAGGAGAAAAGTCGCGCATGGATTCCTGAAGCCAGCAAAAACAGCGCGGCGATGGGCATGCCAGCGAAGAGCTTTACCTGATGGTGCAGCAGCCCGCCGTCATCGAGGAAACCGACGACCGCGAGCAACGTGGCTCCCGCGAAAATACCGACAATCTGCTGCTGCGGGACGCGATGCAGCGTGAACAAGATCGCCAGAGCGAAACCGAGATACATCGCGATACCGCCAAGCAGCGGCATCGGGTGGACGTGAACTTTCCGCGGGCCCGGATGGTCCACCATGCCGTAGCGCAGAGCGAGATGGCGAACCGGGATCGTCAGGCCGAGCGAGCCCAGGAGCGAAACAACGAAAGCAATCAGATCGGGAGGAAGCGTCATCGCCCGCACTCAGTTTCTTTCACGAATGCTCACGCGGCCGTCGCGCCGCGATCATCTTGCGGTCAGCATCTTTTCGAGTACGCCGCGCACCTCTTGGCGCTGATGTGTCGCGGCGTACCAGTCCGTGGTCTTGCGCAACCCTTCGTGAAAAGAAATCTTAGGCTCCCAGCCGAGGAGCTTTTTGGCTAGGGCATTGTCAGCCACGCGGTTGGCGGGGCCCGTCGGCATGTCGGGGCGTAGGCGAATCTCGGCTTTGTGTCCCGAATACTCGAGCACCATACGCGCTGCGTCAATCACGCGCACCCGCTCCATCGTGCCGAGGTTGACCGCCGTGCCATCGTTGATCTTCTCGGCGGAAAGAATCGTCCCGCTGACAATGTCGTCGACGTACGTCCAATTGCGGATCTGATTTCCGTCGCCCCAGACTTCAAACGGGTCCTGTCCGACGAAGGCGCGCGCGATCATCGCGATCACCGCGTGGTTTTCCACGCCGCGTGGGCCGTACACGGTGAAATACCGGCAGGACGCTGCGTCCAGGCCATGCTCGCGGTGGTAGGCCTGAAGCGTGAGTTCCGCCATCAGCTTTGCCCAGCCGTACATATTGTCCGCATCGTGCGGCGGCTTGACATACTCTTCGCGGAGGTAGATCTCTTTTTTCACGTCGGTCTGCATGTAATTCGGATAGACGCAGCCGGACGAGGCGTACACGACTTTTTCGACGCTGGCCTTCAGGGCCTCCCAGAAAACAAGCCCGTCGAGGAAGAGATTTGAGGCAGGTCCAGCCTGATGCAGGTCCACATATCCGCGCCCGCCATGGTCGGCGGCCAAATGGAAGACAACGTGGATTCCTTTCATCGCAGCACGGGTGACGCCCGGTTCGCGCAGATCGGCTTGCGTGAAAGTGATGCGACCACTCTTTACATGTGATTCGATGTTGCTCAGCTTACCGCTGGTGAGGTCGTCAACTACATGCACCTGAGCGCCGCGCGCGACGAGTGCGTCTGCCAGGTGCGAACCGATGAAAGAGGTACCGCCCGTAATTAAAACCTTCTTACGCTCCCAGATGATTCCCTCCTCCGTTTCGTTCGTTTGCTGCATCTTCTATGATCGCAACAAATCGCTGCAACTCGTTGACTCTAGCATATTTCTTTGCGGTTTCGCGCGCGCGGCGGCCCATCTCGGCCAACCTCGCCTGATTGGCGTGCAGCCCGCGAATCGCCGCTGCGACCGCCGCCGGGTCGTCAGGATCGGCCGCTAAGCCGGAGCCAGATTCCACAACGATGCGGGCTGCGTCGCTTTTCGCGTCCGCTACGGCAAGTATGGGGCGCCCCGCGGCCAAAATGCCGTAAAGCTTGCTGGGCACGACGACTCCTTCGAGGCCGCGCCGCACGGTCACAATGTGAACGTCGCCCGCCGTCATCACGTCCGCCACCTGGTCCACCGGGCGAAACGGCAGGAACCGGACATTCGGACAATCCATTGTGGCCGTCTGCAACGCCGCGCGGTGCGCCCCATCCCCGATGAACACGAGGCCAGCGTTTTCGTTGCGTAACATTTCAGCAGCCTTCAACAGCGTGCCCCACGCCCCATAAAAACCCAGATTGCCCGCATGCAGGACGACAAAGGGAAAGCCGCAGCGAATCTCACGAACAACTGGACTATCGGACGCGGGCATCGGCCCGGGAAACGCGGTGCCGTCGCGCACGACCACGACCCGTTCGGGATCTACGCCCTTTGCCAGTATGCGCGCTCGCATGTCGTCGCCAAGAACAATCACGCGTGCGGCGTGCCGGAGCGCGCTTCTGTGCATCTTTTCCCAGCGCTCGACCCAGCCGCTTGGGCGCACGATATCTCCGCCGATTGCCATGTCGGGATACAGATCGCGGATGTTGTAGACGAATGGCCGGCCGCTCAACCGCGCCACGAGCGCCCCAGCCATGCCGGCTACGGGAGGGTCCGTCATCGCAAGGACGACGTCCGAACGAATCGCGAGCGCACGCGGAACCGCGAGCGCGAGGTACGTGAGGTAATTCGATACACGCCGGCGCATACGATGTCGCGGATAGTCCGTCGAGCCGACGCGTTCGACGACCACGCCGTTGCGGACGTCGCGGCGTAGTAGGGCGAAGGGGTAGTATTCGTCGGGATCGTAGGAAGGCCGTCCCGCGACAACGGTAACTTCGTGACGCTGCGCCAGCGTTTCCGCCACGAGCGCCGCCATCTTGGCGGTGGCGGACGTATCCGGAGGATAGTATTCGTTGAAAAGCAAAACGTGCATGCGCTTCAGATCTCGCGGCCTGCAAATCGCTCCACGGGTTCCTCGAGATCAGTGGACGATCGCTTACTTTCGAGCACGAAGTTCCCGAGTACGAGCACGTCCATGTGCGTCCGGTGGAAGCATTCAAGCGCCTCTTCGGGCCGGCAGACGATTGGCTCGTTGTCGTTAAAGGATGTATTCAGGACGACGGGCGCACCGGTGACCTCGCCAACCGCGCGTAGAAGTTTCCAGTACAGCGGATTCGCCGAGCGGCTCACGGTTTGCAGTCGCGCAGTGCCGTCGACGTGCGTCGGAGCAGGAATCACGCTCCGTTTTTCCGGGCGCACGGGATACGCGAAAGTCATGAAGGGCGAGGGATGCGTCTTTTCGAAAAATTCAGCGACGGCCTCCTCGGCGATCGAGGGGGCGAACGGGCGGAAGATCTCACGGTGCTTGATGCGGCGATTCAAAACGTCCCTCATTTCAGGCCGCCGCGGATCGGCGAGGATGCTCCGGTTCCCGAGTGCGCGCGGCCCCCACTCTGCTGCTCCCTGAAACCAACCGACAATCTTTCCATCCGCGATGTGACGCGCCGTAGCCTGAAGCAGCTCCGATTCGCCCAATTCTTTGATCTCCACGCCATCCGAACGATTCACGCTATCTACGGCGCGGCGAATCGCCGCGGGCGAAAACTGCGGCCCCCAATAGGCATGGTCCATGCTGAACTGCCGCGGGCGCCCCAACACGCTGTGCTCCACCGCAAACGCGGCGCCCACTGAAAGGCCCGCGTCTCCCGCCGCCGGCTGCACGTACACCCGCTCGAACGGCGTCGCATCGAAAATCTTTCCGTTCGCCACGCAATTGAAGGCCACACCACCGGCCAGACACAGGGCCTTCTGCCCGCTTTTTTCCGCGAGTCCGTTCCAATACGCGACGAGGACTTCTTCGAGAGCCGCCTGCATCGTCGCCGCGAGATTGTTGTGGCGCTGCGTGAGCGGCTCATCGGGCTTGCGTGCCGGTCCCAGCCGCTTTTCGAGATTCGCCGAAAAAATCCGGCCCAGCACAGGTGTGCGATCCGCCTCGCGCCAGGACATGTCGGGACCCTGCGTCTGATGCGTGAAGTATTCGAGGCCGAGACAAAACGAAAGCGGTCCATCGGCGCGCACAATCTTGCGAAATTCATCGAGGTACTCGGGCTGGCCGTACGCCGCCAAACCCATGACTTTGTATTCGTCGCCAAACTTCCAGAATCCAAGGTATTGCGTCAGGGCCGTGTAATACATGCCGAGTGAGTGCGGGAACGTCACCTCGCCGAGAACTCGCATTCGCGGGCCTTCGCCGAGCGCACACATCGAGCTTGCGAAGTCGCCCAGGCCGTCGGCGGAAAGCACAGCAGCGTTCTCGCAAGGCGAAACGTAGTATGCGCTGGCCATGTGCGCCGTGTGGTGCTCGATGCGATGGAACTGCGCGCGAATTCTACCGGGGTCCACGTCAAAAGCAGCGGCCAGATCTTCGCGAATCCCCGCGAACCGCTTCATCACGCGCGCGCGTTCAAGAGCAAACCGCGGCATGCGCAGCGCGTAACGAAGCTTTGTGCCGATCCGAGCCCACGGATCACGTGGGACGGCGACGTGGTCGATGGCTTTCAGTTTCGCACCGGCCTGGTTGAGACAAAATTGAATCGCTTTGGCGGGAAATCCTGCAGCGTACTTGACGCGATTGAGACGCTCTTCTTCGACCGCCGCGATCAAGCGGCCATCGACGACAATCGCCGCAGACGCATTGGCGTGATACGCGTTGATCCCAAGAATGATCATTGTTTCTTCAACGCAGCCAGTTTGTTTCCGCCCCGCTGGCGCTTTCTACACCACGGCGGCGGGCTTGCGACATTCGGCTCCGCTAGCGCGATTCGCGCCGAGATTGCGCTTCACCCATTCGTTCAAGATGTAGAGGCTCCAGGGACGCGACCAGGTTGTCCGCCTATCCAGAAAGTCCTTCCACACGGCCCGAGCAGATTCCCGGCCTAGATGCGGCGCAAGGGCCGGCGACCATTCGGACAATCCCGCTGCGACGCGTGAGCCGAGCGGCCCCCGAAGCCAATTTCCCCAAGGAAACGTGAACGTGCGCTTCTTCTGCGCAACGATCTCGTCAGGCAGAATGTCGCGCAGCGCGTCCATGAGTAACGCCTTCGGACGAGCACCCATTTTCTCGGATTCCGCAAGCGAGAGAACGTATTCCACGAGCGGCGTGTCCAAAAATGGCACGCGCACCTCGAGGGAGCTCCTCATGCTCATCGCGTCAGTATCGCGTAGAAGCGTGTTCACCAGGTAGGAACGCAGCTCGAGCCAGGATATTCCGGTGAAATGATCCATCGAGCGGGCGCGGGCGGCGGCAGCGGAAAACCATCTCCACCAAGACAGATTGGACCAGGATTCGCGGCCATCCAGCAGGTCGGTGGCGACCGTCTGCGGCGTGAAGAGCAGACGCGTGAAGAAATAGGCGTGCGGCAGCGCATCGGAGTCGCAAAATGCGGCGGAAGCTTTTCGAACCCGGTCGGGCGACGATCCAAAGGCACTGACGCGGGTAAGCGCATCAGCAGCCAAGGCACGCATCGAGGAAGGCAAATGACGCCCTACATCGCCCGCGCGCGCTGTCGCCGATGTCGAGCGAAACGAATCATAGCCGCCAAACAATTCGTCGCTGCCGAGGCCCGAGAGAGCGACCTTGAGTCCCGCCTGCCGTGCCGCCCAGGAAACAAAGTATGTGTTGATGCCGTCCATGCTCGGTTGATCGAAGGCAGCGACGGCTTCGTCGAGCCGAGCGGCCATTTCATCGCCGGAAAGCTTCAGTTCGAGGTGTTCCGTGCGGAGGCGCTTCGCGGTGCGCCGCGCGATTTCCGCCTCGCTGTATTCGAGGTCGGGAAACGCCACCGTGAACGTGTGAATTCCAGCCTGCGCCTGGCTCGCCAGGGCGGCGATGGCTGTGGAATCAAGCCCGCTGCTGAGAAACACGCCAACCGGAACGTCCGCGACGAGATAACTCGCCACAGTACTCTCGAGCAATGCGCGCACCCGTTGCGCCGGCGACGTGGAGCGATCGCGCAACGCGTGATCGGCCATCTCGTCACCACCCGCCTCTTGGTCGCCATCCCAGTATGGCGCTGGCTCCGGCAATTGAAGCGGTTTGCCCGCCACGACGCTCATCGAATGCCCGGGCGGAAGAGAGCGAACGCCCCGCACCATCGTCAGCGGCTCGCATACGGAACCGAAAAGCAGGTACGCAGGAAGAGTCTCGGTGCAAAGCTCCCCTGGAACGCACCCGCTCGCAAGCAGCGCGCGCACCTCGGAAGCGAAGTACAGAACGCCGTCCACAAGCGCGTAATACAACGGCTTGATCCCAAGGGGATCACGAGCAAGGAACAAGTGCGTGGCCGGGCTTCGCGACCCCTGCGGCAATTCCACGACAGCCAGCGCAAACATACCGTCAAGGCGCTTGACGCAGTCCTCTCCCCATTGCTCATAGGCATGGACGATCACTTCCGTGTCGGAGCGAGTGCGGAACCGATGGCCCGCAGCTTCAAGCTCCTTCCGAAGTTCGCGGAAATTGTAGATTTCGCCGTTGAAAATGACGGCGAGGTTCTCCGCTTCGTTCCAGACAGGTTGACTGCCACCTGAGAGATCGATGATGCTAAGCCGTCGCATGCCGACCGTGATCGGCGGAGCTACCAGGATGCCTTCGTCATCGGGGCCGCGATGGCGCATCGTAGCCATCATGCGCCGCGCGATCGCTTCGCCTGTGTCTCTCGATTCGATCCCCACGATGCCGCAGATCCCGCACATCAGAGTCCCGCTTCTCGAAAAGAAATGCGGGCGATGGCCGACCAGTCCGCCTCACCCATACCCTGCGCCGTTGCCGTCAACATGCGATCGCGAATGAGGCTGGCCATCGGCATCGGGACCGCGGCGTCT
>Ga0187782_10000244_pt1 | contig 34615 bp, 29 predicted proteins | sample 0715_SJ02_MP15_2_FD_132454 | JGI IMG/M metagenome (GOLD analysis project Ga0187782, IMG submission 132454) | Tropical peat soil microbial communities from peatlands in Department of Meta, Colombia - 0715_SJ02_MP15_20_MG | ecosystem: Environmental > Terrestrial > Soil > Wetlands > Peat | place... | reverse complement strand
CATGTCGACTTATTTTCGCCCCGTTCCCTGAATAAAATAGCCGGGCAACGCTCGCCGGTGCGAATTCCTTTTGTCCGCACCGGAAAACGCCCGGCATCTGCGAATGTACGCGCACTAAATTTTGTCTGCAAGGAAATTTTCGGGCGAGCAGGCGGGCAGCGGCCTGCGTCGATGGAACTCTCTAGATCAACCAGACCGGATCGAGGATTTGCCTGAGGAAGATGGACCTCATTTCACGGGAACAATCCACGCACCAGTGTCGCTTCCGCTACTCGCCCTACCGCCACGGTCATCGCCGCCGCGCGTGGAGGCACGTGATACTTGCGCATTGCTTCGATCATGTCGTGGAACCCGCGCACCATGATCTTCTGCAGCCGCACGTTCACTTCTTCAGAGTCCCACAGCAGCCCTTCCTGGTTCTGCACCCATTCGAAGTAGCTCACCGTCACGCCGCCGGCGTTCGTCAGAATGTCAGGAAGCACCGTGATGCCCCGCCGCGCCAGAATTTCGTCGGCATGCGGTGTGGTGGGCCCATTCGCCGCTTCCGCTACCACTCGCGTCTTCACCGATTCGGCGTTCTGCAAAGTAATCACATTCTCTAGCGCCGCCGGGATCAAAATGTCGCACTTCATGGTCAGCAGATCGTCATTCGAAATCCGGGAAGCTCCGGGCATGCCGACAACCGTTCCGGAGCGCTCCTTGTAACGCATAGCCTTGATGGGATCGATGCCCCGCGGATTGGTCACTCCGCCTCGCGTGTCGCTCAACGCGATAATCCGGGCCTTCTTGTCCGCCAGCAGCCTCGCGGCGGTCGCTCCCGCGTTGCCGAACCCCTGCACCGCCACGGTCGCGCCGCGCAACGAGATCTTCTTCATCTTGCAAGCTTCTTCTACTACATACACCAACCCTTGCGCGGTGGCCTCCGGCCGTCCCAACGACCCGCCGATCGATATCGGCTTCCCGGTCACCACCCCCGGCACCGTGTGGCCTCTCATCATCGAGTACGTGTCCATGATCCACGCCATGGTTTGCGCGTCGGTGTACACGTCGGGTGCCGGAATATCCTGATCCGGCCCAATGAACGGCAGGATCTCGCTGGCGTAACGCCGCGTCAGCCGTTCCAGCTCGAACTTGGACATGCGCTTCGGATCGCAGATCACTCCGCCCTTCGCCCCTCCGAACGGCACATTGACCACTGCTGTTTTCCAGGTCATCCACGCCGCCAGCGCCTTCACTTCGTCCAGCGTCACATTCGGATGGAACCGGATGCCGCCCTTGCCCGGGCCTCGGGCGATGTTGTGCTGCACCCGGAACCCGGTCAGCACTTTCACCTGCCCGTTATCCATCTTCGTCGGCAGTGACACTTCCAGAATGCGTTTGGGCGTGCGTAGCACCTGGCGCAGCCCGGGGTCCAGCTTCAAGACTTCCGCCGCGATATCAAACTGGATTTGCGCGATTCGAAACGGATTCAATTCCTCTCGCGGGGCAATTCGCGGCACTATGGGCGGTGCGTTCACCGTGCGGCTGGGGACTGGGGGTTTTGCAACCGTGGCCATTCGCTTCGGTCCTTTCCTTTGCGCTGACTCCCTCTGCCTGGCTCGAACCGACTTCACTCTCTACCGTTGCTGCAAACTCGCCTCACTACGCGCTGGCTGACAGTTTCTGTCGTGCGTTTTCATACTTATCGCGGCACTCCGCCGAGCAGAAATACAAGGTCTCGGCTCCCTGCTTCAGCGCCAACGCCAAGCCGGGGGCCAGGTGCAATCCGCAAACCGGGTCACGCACCAGTTTTTGATTCACCGCGTTGGTTGGCACGTCCATGTACGGTTTCTCGTTGGCACCGCCAGCCATCTTTCCGACGATTCTACGGAGAATCGCGACGCACCACGAGACCACGATTACCCAGAATAAGTACCGCAACAGACGAGCAATAAATGTCATCTTTGAGTCTCTTCCGACCGGCATGCCAACACGCTGAGCAGGCGGACATGCGGTGTTGAGCCGAGTGTATGCACGTGCTACTCAGTGAGTCAAACGAAAAGCTGTAATTTCAAGGGGTTGCGCGACCGATCGATTCCGGTTTAGTACCGCCGAGCCAGCGCCTCCATACACCTAAGTGATTAATGTATAAAGACTTAGCGGAACTGAGTGCTCCCGGCGCTGCTCTTCTCCCCGCCTGCCGGTATTTTGTCAATTCCCATGTACGGCCTCAGCACCTCTGGAATCACGATCGATCCGTCCGCTTGCTGGTAGTTTTCTACGATCGCGATCCAGGTTCGCCCCACCGCCAAGCCCGATCCGTTCAGCGTGTGCACAAATTCGCTCTTGCCCCCGCCTTTGGGCTTGAACCGAACGCCCGCGCGCCGCGCCTGGAACGCTTCGCAATTCGAACACGACGAAATCTCCCGGAACTCCTTACTCGAAGGGAGCCACACCTCCAGGTCATAGGTCTTCGCCGAGGTAAATCCCATGTCGCCCGTGCATAGCAGTACGGTCCGGTAGTGCAGTCCGAGCTTCTCCAGGATCGCTTCCGCGTTGCGCACCAATGTCTCAAGCTCTAAGTAGCTTTTGTCCGGATGCGTGAACTTGAACAACTCCACTTTTTGAAATTGGTGTTGCCGCAGGATTCCGCGCGTGTCTTTCCCCGCAGCTCCCGCCTCCGAGCGAAAACACGCAGTCCAGGCGGTCACGTGAATCGGCAGTTGATCCTCACTCAGGGTCATATCCCGGTACAGATTATGAAGTTCCACTTCCGATGTCGGCGTCAGCCAAAAGTCGGTGTCCTGCAAGTGGAACAAATCCGCCGCAAACTTTGGCAACTGCCCCGCTGCTGTCAATGACGCGGTATTCACCAGGAATGGCGGCAGAATCTCCGTGTATCCGTGCTCCCGGGTATGCACGTCCAGAAAAAAATTGGCAAGTGCGCGTTCCAGCCGTGCTCCCCAGCCCTTATACAGCGCGAACCGTGCGCCGGTGATTCGCGATGCCGCTTCCAAGTCCAGAATCCCGGCCTTTTCTCCCACCTCCCAATGCGGCTTCGGCGCAAAATCGAACCTAGGTTCGCTTCCCCATCTCCGCACTTCCTGGTTTCCCTCCGCCCCTTGACCGTACGGCACGCTTCGATCCGCAACGTTGGGAATGGTCAGCAAAAATTCCCGTTGCTTCGCGTCCAGTTCACTGATCCGCTCATCTACCTGTTTGATTTTCTCGGAAACCTGCTTCATTTCCCCCAGCAGCGTATCCGCGCTCTCTTTCGCTTTCTTGAGCCGCGCGATTTCGTCGCTGGCTTTGTTCCGTTGAGCCTTGCGGTCCTCATTTTCCCGGATCAGTTCCCGTCTCTCTTTATCCAGTGTGCGGAAACCGTCCAAGTCCAACGTAATGTTTCTCTTCTTCGCCATTTCGGCGAATTCGTCCAGATGGTCCCGGAAATAGTTCAAGTCATGCATAGATGCAAAAGCATAGCCTACGCCGGTAGTGGCTGACCAGTGATCTCCGTCCCCCATCCTGTCTCAGTTTGAGTATCGGTGGCCGGGCGTAGACCCCAGGGCTGGTCATCTCGCTTGACACTGCGTTGCTTCCCGCCGTAGGCTGACGGCCGTTCCCTGTGGGGCACGTCGGCATTCCCGCCGAAAGGGCTAGGCCTGCCCGCTGAAAAATCTCAGCAGGAGTGTGCTCATGCCCACCCTCGAAACCTATCGAAAACAGGCCAAGCTGCTGCTTCGCTGGCACCGCGAAGGCGATTATTCCGTCGGCGGAAGAGTGCGTCAGCTCGAGCGCTATCGTTCTCTGACCGACCGCGAGGTGCTGGCGCTGAAGTTCACACTCGCCCTCGCCCAGGAAATCGTTGCGGTTGAAGCCGGCCATCATAGTTGGGCCGAACTGAAAGCGGCGGCGGCCAATGCGCGCAAAACTCCACGCACTAACCCCAGCCCGCCGCTCCTGAAGAAAGTGATCCCGATCCTGTTCGTGCGCGATGTCAAAAAGTGCGCTGCCTGGTTTCGCGACAAACTGCACTTTCAGATCGATTTCCTTCACGGCCTTCCGCCTTTTTATGGCGCGGTGTCCCGCGACGGTGTCTGTCTCCATATTCGCTTCGTGCACCACCCCTTTTTCGCAAAGGCCGCCGCTGAGGAGGGATCTTTGATCTTGGCTTCCATCGAAGTCGCGAATGTGCAGAGTCTGTTTGAGGAGTTCCAGGCGGCTGGCGTCGAGTTCCCTCAGAAGCTGAAGAAACAGGCATGGGGCGGAACCGATTTTCAGGTGCGAGATCCTGACGGCAACGTGATCTCCTTTGTCACCTACGATAACGCCGAACGGGACTGACGCATCGTTCGGTTATCGCAGCCGCAATTCAGCCTAAAACGCTATCCCAGCCCCGCCGTTTCACGTCTGCCCTTGGGTTCCTTTGCGCTGCTCTGCACAGTACCGAAGTGCCAGTGCCGAGTACTCCCCCAATTGAACCTTCCAGTCTAGTGACCCTCCCAGTCGTGTCAGCAACAATGACCTAGTCATCGGGAGTTCGGTTCGGCTTCCGGGGCGGCGGAACGATCATATCGATCTTGCTCCTGGTGTTGTCTGCTGCTGGCGAGCGCAGCGGGCAACCTGCCGCTCCTGAGAAGGATTGGCTCTCGAGTGTAGTCCCTCCATCCCCCACGCCAGAGCGGCCGGCACCCCCACCGGCCGCTCACTTTTTTGCACCTCTGATTCCATCTGGGAGACTTCCCAGGAACCTCATCCGTTGTTTTCGGGAAAAAGGAATGTTGGGCAAATAAAAAAGGGGGCCGGTGCAAGCCCCCTATGTTGATCTGACCCCCCAATAACCGGTAACTCAGTCGAGGTTGAGTTCCGGCCACCCCGGGAAGCCAAAGTCATGAATTGCCTTTATGAAATGCAAGCCGTTTGCCAAGTGTGTGCCGCTCGCTGTTATTTCATCTAACTAGCTAAAACTAAGCAGCTTAGCAAAGCAGTCGATTTGATACCCACCCCGGCCCACTCCGGGAATCTACAAAATCCCACAGACTCTGGACCAATTCCTACATTCTTTGGTAAAGCGAAACGTGCACTTCACCGCAAACTCTGTGTTCTTCGTCACTTGCAAAATCGTTATTCTCACTCTCTCCGGCCAATCCACACACAACTCCCCACTTATCACTGCCCAATGGCTTCTTGGACCGCATCCGCAATCGATTTCGCGAAGTGATCGACGTCCTTCTGGTGCTCCGCCTCCACCATCACCCGCGCCAGCGGCTCCGTTCCCGAATAACGCAGCACCACCCGCCCGTTGTCACCCAAGGTGGACTTGGCCTCCGATAACGCCCGGGCTACTCCGGGAATCGACTCCAGCGGCGGTTTCGCTTTCACCTTCACGTTCACAATCACTTGCGGGTAGTCCTTCAGCCCCTCCACCAAGCCCGCCAACGATCCGTTCATCGATGCCAACGACGCGATCTTCACCGCAGTCAGCAATCCATCTCCTGCCGGACTGTCGTCCAGGAAGATGATGTGGCCCGACTGTTCGCCGCCCAGATTATTGTTGGCGCGCAACATCTCTTCCAGCACGTATCGGTCGCCCACCGCCGCGCGCGCCAACGAAATGCCCTCCCGGGCCAGTGCCCGTTCCAATCCCAAATTCGACATTGACGTTGCCACTACGCGCTGTTGCTTCAACGCGTTCCGGGACTTCAGGTGCCGCGCCACTGCCAACATCACTCCGTCGCCGTTCACAATCCGCCCGCTGCCGCACACAAACATGGCGCGATCCGCGTCTCCATCAAACGCCACGCCTAAGTCCGCCTTCTCTTCCACCACTCGCTTTTGCAACCCATCCAAGTACAACGAGCCGCATCCGGCGTTGATATTCCTTCCATCAGGGTCCACGCCCATGGCGATCACTTCGACTCCGAGGGAACGAAACAACTCCGGTCCCAGCTGGTACGCCGCCCCGTTCGCGCAGTCCAGAACCATCCGGTAACCCGACAGGCGCGCGCCCGGCAAGACGTGCTTCTTCAAAAAGTCCAAATACTCCATGTGCAGCTCGTGATTCGCCACTAGCCCCGGACGCTCCGGCGGCACCGCTGCGCTTCTCAGCCGGAAAATTTCCGCCTCAATCTTCTCTTCTTCGGCGTCGGGAAATTTCATCCCCGCGTGCGAAAACAATTTCACCCCATTATCGTGGTAAGGATTGTGCGAAGCGGAAATCACCACTCCGGCCTGGTAGTCGTTGTGTCGCACCAGGCACGCTACGCCGGGCGTCGTGATCACGCCGGCAAATTCCACACTGCCGCCTGCTCTTTGCAACCCGGCAGCCAGCAGCGATGCGATGTGTGGCCCGGACTCCCGCGTATCCATCCCAATCAACACATGTGCGGTTCCGTGCTCCCGCCTTAAGTACTCGCCCAACCCGCGCCCCGTCGCGTACAGGGTTGCGTCGTCCAGCGGAGCCGTGCCGGGAACTCCCCGTATTCCGTCGGTCCCAAACAGTTCTTTGCTCATAGTTGTCGTCAAATCGCGCTATGCAGCCCTGGTGGCAGTCTAGCACAGCGCTTCCGCGCTCCCGGTGACCCGCGCCTCCCGGCGGCATCTTTCCAGTTAATGCTCCGACTCGTCCCACCCCTTGTTAACGGCGCGTAACCGTTTTCCAGTCTTGTTCTCTATGCCGCCGACTGTGCTACCGTGTTGCATAAGAGGAAACCGTTGGCCACCTTGGAATCACCGCCGGCATCGTTGCGCATTTCCGCGACTTCGACCAGTTTGCGCATACTGGCCGGTGCGGTCGTGCTGCTGTTCTTCTACTACGCTGCCGGTGTGGTCATCACCGTTTTGCTTTCTGTGCTCCTCGCTTATTTCCTGGACCCCGCTGTCGAGCTTCTGGAGCGCATGCACGTGCCCCGCACCATGGGCTCCTTGATCATGGTGCTTCTGTTGATCGCCGTTCTCGGCGCGGTGGGCTACAGTCTTTGGGTGCGCAGCTCGGATTTCGCCGCCAATTGGCCCAGGTCTCGCGACATCCTTCGCGAAGCCGCCGGCGAAGTCCAAGGGAAAATCAGCGGCCTCGAAGGCAGCGTCGATGATCTCACCGCGCCCACCGGCGCCCCCAAACCTTCCGCGCCTTCTCCTGATTCCGGCACCATCCACACCCTTTTTCTTCGCGGCATCGGTTCGCTCTACGCTCTCGTGCTGGAAGGCACTTTCGTGCCGTTCCTGGTTTTCTTTATGCTGGCTGGCAAACGCGAAGCTTGGCACTCCACTTTGCAGCTTTTTCCCATTTCCCGCCGCACTCAGGTCAAAGAAACTCTCGACGACCTTCGCAACGTCCTTCGCGACTATCTCGTCGGTATGACCGTCGTCACCCTGGTGGTCATCGCTTGCAGCAGCTTTTTCTTTTGGGCTCTCGGCTTTGATTATCCGATCCTCGGCGGTATCACTTCCGGCTTATTCAACATGGTTCCTTACATCGGTGCCGTCCTGGCGTGGTTACCCGGCTTCTTCCTCGCGGTTTTGAAGTGGAAAGCCATCAGCCATTTCGGTGTCATTGCCATCGTGCTCACCGGCATTCACGTCGTAGCCCAAAATCTCATTGCTCCTCAATTGGTCGGCCGCCAAGTGCAACTCAATGCTGTCGCCATCACTATTTCCTTGCTGTTTTGGGGCTGGGTCTGGGGCGGCATGGGCCTGATTCTGGCCATCCCCATCACCGCCGCTCTCCGGGTCATCTGCGATCACACCCAATCCTGGAAGCCCGTGGCCCGCTGGCTCAGCGCCTGATATATTCGTTCGGTTTTGTGGAGTTGCTATGAATCGACCTCAGTCGCTGTGTCTCCTGCTGTTGCTAATCCTGTTGGCCTTCGCCGTTGGCTGTCCGTCATCCTACGCCTGGGGCTGCAAGGGCCACCAAACCGTCGCCCTGATCGCCGAGAAGCAACTCACCCCGCAAGCCCGCCAGCTCATTGAAAAGCTGCTCACCGAAAATCCCATCGATCCTCAACTCAAACGCTATTGCGGCAACACCACTCGCGACCTCATGGCCGACGCTTCCACATGGGCCGACGACATTCGCAACGACCGCAAAAACGGCCCCTGGCATTACATCGATATCCCTCGCGGCTCTTCACGAGTTCCACTCGCGCAGTTCTGTGGCGACAACGGCTGTGTCACTCAGGCCATCGCCGGCCAACTTGCCATTCTCAAAAACAAGGATGCCGATCCACGCGCCCGCGCCGACGCAGCCCGCTATCTCATCCATTTCGTCGGCGATCTGCACATGCCCTTGCATGCCATTACTAACAACGACGAAGGCGGCAACTGCGTTCCGGTGCGCTACTTCCGTCGCCGTCCTCAGGAACACCACGATTCCTTCACTCCGAATCTCCATGCTTTATGGGACACGGCCATTCTCGAACGCGATATGCAAGGCGCCGAGCCGCCCGAGTACGCCGAATTTTTGGCCCAGAGTTTTTCTTCCGATATTTCCAAGTGGCAATCCGCGGGAATCCATGTGGATGACTGGGCCTGGGAGAGCTACGATTTGGCGGACACCCTTGTCTATGGCGCGCTGATCCCGCGAGTGCCCGTCGAAATTCCGGCCACCGTGCAATCCTGCGCCGATGCCGATCACATCGGTGAACGGATGCTGCGCCTGAATCTTTTTGCTGGCGAAAATTACCAGGACGCCGCCGCGCCCATCGTCGAGCAGCGCATCGCCCAAGCCGGCGTTCGGTTAGCCATGCTCCTCAACGATGCCGTCGCTTCCACGGAGCCTTCGAAATAGCTCCGACGCTCATTTTTAGCAGCGGGCAGCTTTGCGGGCCGCCCATTTTTCCTGCGCTTGCACCGTAACCACCACGCCGCCCCTGCATCTACTTGATCCAGTAAATTCGCAGCCGTTCTCAGGAGCTGTTATGCCCGACCGATCCCTCATCCTGACTCTTCTCGACGAGGCCTACTCCCAAAAAACCTGGCACGGCCCCAATCTCCTCCAATCCCTGAAGGGCGTCACCGCAAAACAAGCCGCCTGGCGACCCGCTCCCGGTCGCCACAACATTTGGGAGCTCACGCTTCACGCCGCTTACTGGAAATATGCGGCTCGGCGCCGCCTGGAAGGCGGCCAGCGCGGCTCATTCGTCCTTAAGGGCACCAACTTCTTTTCTCGCCCGGAAAAGGGAAAAGTTTCTGAAGCAGACTGGCAAGCCGATCGCGCCATTCTGGAAAACGAGCATCACACCTTGGATCAAGCCGCCGGCAAAATTCTCAGATCGCCCAACGCCAAAAAGCATCTTCGCACTCTTTACGGCGTGGCCTTCCACGACGTCTACCATGCCGGCCAAATTCGCTTGCTCCGCCGTTTGATGAACACCTGATTCTTGGAACACTCCGCACACGATCACTTAGCGACTTCTCTCAACCTCATGTTCGAAGTGTTTGCAGCAGTGCACTCAAATTCGGCTCATCCTGAAATAGCCGGATCGCGGCGATCCCTTCGCCCCCAGCGGTTATGCACTCGGCGAAGTTCGCTTTTGTGAGCCCGCCAATCGCGACCACCGGAATCCGCACCCGGTCGCATACTTCTCTGAGCTTCTCTAGTCCCTGAGGCGCCCCAAAGGCCGCTTTCGATGGAGTCTCAAACACCGGTCCGAAGATGATGTAATCCGCGCCGCTTGTCTCCGCTGCCACCGCCGCCTCGATCGAATGTGTGGAAACTCCCACCAAAAACTCTGCGGAGACATTTTTCTCTCTCAGAAATCGTTTCACTTCTTCAACCGGGATGCTCTGCCCGCCCAAATGCACGCCGCCCGCGCCCGCAGCCAGGGCCACATCCAGCCGATCGTTCACCAGGATACGGCATGACACCGGCGCCCGCCGCACCGCCTCGCTCACCAGCGCAACCAACTCCCGCCCGGACAGATCCTTCTCACGAATCTGGATCCAGTCGACTCCCGCCCGCGCCGCGCTTTCGATTTTCTCCAGCAGCATGCGCGTCTGCTCGCCGCCAGACGCGGCCAGCGCCTTCCGGTCGGTCACATAACAAATTTTCATGTTACGAATTGGAGGCAGGCGGAACGCCCACCGGCGTTGATTGCGAGTTGAACATCCCGAACGCCACGAAAATATCCAACACTCCGAGGCCGCTGATCATTCCCCGGAACGACGGGTTGAGCACCACCGGCATGAGCCACGGAAAATGACTCAAAAAATAGTTTTGCTCCCAGAACGTGGACCACGGCAGATACAACAACAGCGCTCCCATCTCAAACAACAACACCACCGTTAATGCACGCAGGATCCGATTCATTCTTCTTGGGTCTACCCTGGTTCGCTGTGGGGCAAGTGCTCAGCGCGCTGGTTTTTGGAGCGAGCCGATTCGGTCTGCAACGTCGCGGTAATCGATGTTCACCGCGTAAACCTGGGAGAAGCTCTTCAGCGCCGCTTCTAAATCCCCCGCCGATTCCTGCGCCACTCCCAAATCATACCGCAATGCCAGCTTACTTTCCGCGTCCAGTCCCGGCGTGTTCAGCGCTCGTTCGTACCAGATCGCCGCAATATCTGGCTGGCCCTTTTCCATGAACGCCAAGCCCAGCAGCGTGCTGCACTGCATGGCATAACGGAACGCTTTGCCGCGGTCGTTGGCCTTCGCCACTTTCTGGAATTCTCCGATGGCCTCTTCCAACAGGCCCATCTCCCGGAACGCGATTCCCAGGTTGTAGTGCGTTTCCAGGTCTTCGTCTTCCGCGCCCATCTCTCCCAATTCCGCGCGGAATTCATCGAACACTTCCTTCAGCGGACCGGATTCGGTCGGCGCCGCGGTTTCCTTTGCCGGCTCGGTCGCGCCTGCCTGCTCCGGGACTTCCTTCTCCGACATTGTCGGCGTCAGTTCGTCCAATCCCAACTGTTCAATTTCTTTGGCCAGATCCGATAGGAATTGATCTGAAGAGAACTCGCTCTTCGCGGCCGCCTCGGCGACCTTTCCTTCCTCTTCTTTCGTTCCCTCCGCAGCTCCCCCTGGCGGCATCTGCGACAACATCTCGTGCGCCGGCAGCACTTGCTCCGGTTCCAGCACAAGTTCGAATTCCTGTTCCAATTCGAATTCCGGTTGTGCCGCTGGTGTTTCCGGCAACGCCGCTTGCGGCTCCTCCAACGCCGGTTCCTGTGCTTCCGAAGCAATTTCCGCATGCTCCGGTACCGGCAGTGCTGTCGGCTCTTCTTCCGGCAAGAGCCCTTCGCCTTGCGCCGCGATTCCATCTTCCGCCGCGCCACTGGCAGCCGCAGCGGGCTGGCTCTCGGGTTTCGGTGCTGGCGTTGCTTTTTCTTCTGGCGCAAGTGCCGGGGCTGCCTCGTCCGGCACCAGCGTGGTCCAATCTTCCGGATCCAGCTCTTCTGCTGGTACGTGGACTGCCGCATGGCCCGTTTCCTCGTACGCGGCCACCAGCGGCTCCGGCGGTATGGCATCCGCAGGCACCTCCACCGGCTTTTCCTCTTCGACTACCAGCTCGGGCAACTGAAATTCTTCAGCTTCAGCCGCTGCCTCTCCGCCCGCCTCGGTCTTCTCGCCGGCCTTCGCCGCCGGTTCCGGCTCTCTGGTTTCTTCCAGCAGTGACGCCCATTCCGCCGACAGATCAACCTCTTCGTGCCCCGCAGCACTAACCGGCTCCGCCGCAACCTCCGGCTGAGCCTGTTCCACCACTTCGATTTCAGGAACTTCCTCGTGCGAAGCTTCCGCCGCCGGTTCGGCAACACCCTCCGCGGCATTCGGACTCGCCGCTACCGCCGTGGCCTCCGCCACCAGCTCGTCCGCAGGCGCTTCGACCACCGGCACGGTATCCACCGGCTGCGGCATTGCCGCCGCTACGGCAGCCGTGATTTCCTCGTCGCTCAACCCTGCCGCGCGCTGGAATCGTCGCCGCAACTCCCCAAAGCGCTCGCTGCTCCGCGCATCTCCGCGCGTGGCGTGGATGTGCTCCAGTTGTGCCGCCAGTTCCGCCGTGCGACGGTCGTCTCCCGCGCCCAGCACGAAATCCAGCAGCTTTTCCAACGTGGGTGTATGCGTTGGAGCGCGCCTCAGGATCGCTTCCAATAATCCAATGGCCTTCTGCGTCAACCCGTAGCTGGCGAACAAGTCCACGTCCGTCAACGATTGCGCAATGAACTTCTGGGTTTCTTCGTCCAGTTCCGGTTCGACCACCGGCGTTTCCGGTGCCTTTGCCGCCACCACCGGAGCTTCCTCTTCCAGTCCGGGCCGCACTTTCGGCGCCGGCGCTTTCGGCAACTCCGTCTGCAAATCCTCCGTAACCACCACAATGTCCGCTGGTGGGGCCGCTTCTTCCTCGACCATCCCCATCTTCTTCAGCACGTCGTTCAGCTTGCGTTTGGCCGCGTCGCTCTCCGGCTCGCGATCCACCAGTTGCTGGAACACTTCCTTAGCGCGCTCTAGCTTACCTGCCGCTACCAGCGCATCTCCTAAGTGCGCCAGCGCGTCCGGCATGCGGAAAGAGTCGCTGGTCCTTCCGCACGTGTCCACCATCCATTCCAGCGGCTCCAGCCGGCCCGGCAATTTCGCCGACAGTTCCGTCAGCAGATGCGCGACGCTTTCCTGTTCGCCTGCGTCAATCATCGGGATGCGTATCCGCGAAAGCAGGCTCATCGCCCGTTCCGCTTGCCCTCCCTCGATTAACGCTTCCGTGGCCTTTTGCGTCGCCCCGAAATTCTTTTCGTCGGAAGAGAAGATGCGCAACGCCAGCGCCGTCGCTTCATCCCACTTCGCGTTCTTCAAGTACAAATCCAGCAGCAGTTCCGCGGGTTCGCCGCCCTTCTCCAGCTCCGGCACCCGTTCCAGGATTTCCGCCGCTTTCGTCGGATTTCCCGCCGTCGAAGCTGCCCGCGCCTTCACGATCAGCGCGTCCAACTGTTTCGGTTCGATTTGCAGCGCCTTGTCGGCCAGCTTCTCGCATTCCGCGTGGTCTCCCCGGGCCAGCGCGCGTTGTGACGCCGAGACGTACGCCTCCAACGCCTCCCCGGACTGCCCCATCGCCTGGTACAAATCTGCCAAACGCACCTGAATCCGTAGATTGTCCGGCTCGGCTGAAAGCAATTTCTTCAGCAGCATGATCGCTTCGGGCTGCCGGTTGTTCTTCAGATGCAGTTCGGCCAATTGCAGGAACAGCGGCCGCGCCTCGCTCATCACCCCTTGCTGCACGTACAAATCCGCCAGCTTCTCCAGCGGGCGAATCTCTTCCGGCGCCAGTTTCGCGATTCTCTTGTAAACGGCAATGGCCTTGGTCAGGAAGCCGTCGCTCACGAACAATTGCGCCAACCGCTCAAAGTAGTCGATGGCCTGGATGGTTTCGCCCTGGCGGATGTACAGCTCGCCGATGGTCATCAAAGTGACCTGGTCGCGCGGCTCGTACTTCAAGATCTGCTGGTACTCGGCGATGGCCTGGGCCACCTTTCCTTGGTTCAGCAGCTTCTGTGCGGATTCGACGAACTTGCTCTTGTTATAGGCCATGCGCTATAGACGACGACCCCCCACCTAGGTCGTCGCGACTTTCTCCTGGACGCAATACGGGCGTTGTCACTCCTGCCGCCCTACTTTTTCACGCTACGCCCCAGCCCTGGGGTCGTCAATCGAACCGCAGCCGCATGTGAGCAGGCAGTTATCCCCGTACCACATACGCCACCTTAAGGCGATACCTCCTCCCCACAGTCCAGGTCGGACCGGGGCTTCTCGCCGGATAACACTGCCCACTGGACCTACCAGGATTTACAGGCTTTCCAAGTCAGTGAAGGGAACTGCCAGCGGATGCCGATGCGGAGGCCTCGGTCTTAGTTCCGGTCTTGGCGTCTCCACGGCTGGCGCCGCGTCAATGGTCTTGCGGTCCAACTCCGCTGAGCCCATGCTGCGCCCTCTCAAGCCATCGAAATGCCCACCTGCTTGTGAGTCTGGTTAGGTCCTGTTGTCGCAACACTCCACTCCCCAGTGACCTTTGGCGGCCCGGAACCTTGCAACTGCCTCTCGCCCGGTGTATAGTCGTTCTTCGATATACCGATTATCGATCTATATGCCAAAACGCAAACTCGACCCGCTACCTTCCGCTGCTTTCCAAATCCTGCTTTCTCTCGCCGATGATGACCTGCACGGCTACGCCATCATGCGTCGCGTCGCCGCACAGACCGGCGGCCGCCTGCGGCTAGGCCCCGGCACGCTTTATAGCTCCATCCAAACGCTCCTCGAAGCCAAACTCATTCAAGAGATTGCTGGCCGTGAGGACGAACGCCTCGGTCCGGAGCGCCGCCGTTATTACCGGCTCACCGCCGCGGGACGAAAGCTGGCTCGCGCCGAGGCCGACCGGCTTGCCGGAATTCTGCGTGTTGCTCGCGCCAAACGGATCTTGCGAGGGGAATATGTGTGACAAACTCTTCTCGTGGTTATTGCGCTTGTATCCTTCCTGGTTTCGCGACGCTTATCACCAAGAGGCTTTGCAGCTCCTTCACGACCGCGCCCGCGACGAGACCGGGTTCATTCCCCGCCTGCGTCTTTGGCTCGACCTGATCGCCGACCTTGTCGTTTCCCTCCCTCGCGAGTATTCCCGCCCAAAGCCAAAGCTGGTCGCCGTTTCCGCCGGTCGCACCCGCAATGGCATTCCTGAATTTGCTCTTCTCAGAACCGAGCCACCTCATCCAAGAGTCTTCCTCTTGGGAGCCGCGCTCTCCCTTTTGGTGCTTTTCGCGGCGGTTATGGCCATGCGCCACTCCGAGCTGTATACCGGACGCCTTCCCTGGTTCGGACCGCTCAATTCATCCGGTTTTCACGATGACCGAGCATCTTCGCCAACCTCCGCCGCTACGAACCGTGCGCTTGCGCGCGTCGCAAACCTGAGCGAGGCCGAACGCAGCGAAGTGCTTCGCATCGTTGTCGACGATCTGAAGAAATACTACGTGGCTCCCCCGATGGGCGAGAAAATGGCCGACGCCGTTTTGGCCCACGACAAGCACGGCGACTACAGCTACGTCACCGACGGCGAATGGTTTGCGGCTCTCCTGACTACCCAGCTGCGCGAAGTCAGTCACGACCTGCATCTGTCACTCCGATACAGCGCCAGGAAACTGCCCGATTCCATCGACGAGCCTGCGCCGGAAGAAATAGCGCAGTACCGCCAAGACATGGCACGCACCAATTGCACGTTTGCAAGCGTGAAAATCCTCCCCGGCAATATTGGTTACGTGAAATTTAATGAGTTTCCCGATCCTCAGGTATGCCAAGACAAGGTCACGTCCACGATGCAGACCATCGCGCACGCGGACGCCGTGATCTTCGACCTGCGCGCGAATCGCGGCGGCGATCCTCACATGGTTTCGCTCATCGCCAGCTACTTCTTCGACCACCCGACACACTTAAATGACATTTACAATCGCAGCGAGAATTCCACCCAACAATTTTGGACCCTGCCATCGGTTCCCGGTCCCCGGCTCGCCCACAAGCCGCTCTATGTCCTGACCTCCAGCGACACCATTTCCGCCGCCGAGGAGTTCTGCTACGACATGAAAAATTTGAAGCGCGCGACCATCGTTGGCGAGGTAACTGCCGGCGCTGCCCACCTGGTCAGGCCGCAGCGCATTGACGATCACTTCATGTTCAATCTGCCGGCGGGGCGGCCCATTAACCCCATTTCGAAGACCGATTGGGAAGGCACCGGCGTGCAGCCCGACATCCCCGTGGAACGTTCCGCCGCCTTGGACACGGCCCGAAAGCTCGCCCTCGAGGCCCCCCACACACCACTAACTGACTTGCCCGGACGCCTAATCTCCCCGCGGCCAAATCTCCAGTGGTAAGTCCACTTGCACTGCCCCTGCCGCCCAGCATCCCGCGACCCGCACCGGCAAAAACGAGTGCCGGTGCAGCGGTGTCGGTCCATGAATCCGCAACGCCTCCAAATGTTCCGGCGTGGCGTAGCCCTTATGCTGTGCCAGCCCATATTGCGGGTAGATCGCGTCCCACTCTTCCATCCGCATGTCCCGATGTGTTTTTGCCAAAATCGATGCCGCCGCAATCGACACACTCTTCGCATCGCCCTTGATCAGTGATTTTTGTTCGATCAGCACATCCAGTTTCATCGCGTCCAGCAGCAAATAATCCGGGTGAATCGTAAGTTGTTCCAGCGCCGCGGTCATGGCTTGCCGGCTGGCCTGATAGATATTCCACGCGTCGATGCGTTGCGCGTCGATTTCCGCAACCGCCCATGCCAATGCGTGTTCCTTGATGCGCGGCGCCAGTTCTGTTCGGCGATCCGCGGTCAACTTCTTCGAATCGTCCAGCCCCACAATTCTTCGTTTGGGATTCAGAATTACCGCCGCGGCGACAACCGGGCCGAACAGCGCGCCACGCCCGGCTTCGTCGAGACCCGCTATGCGCGTCCAGCCGAGCTTCCGCGCCGCTCGCTCGAAACGGGAAGAGCAGAGTCGGCCCATGGAAAGTAGATTCGACTCGGATTTTATCACGCGGCCGCGGTCACCGTTTGCCGTCTGCCTGTGCAAAATAAAGCACCGATGCGTGCGCCGGCAGCTTTACATCCAACGACGTCTCGCGGCCCGCATCCTTGTGTTCCCAAAGGTCGCGCAACGAATACGCTCGCGCATTCAACCCCAACTGTTTCCATTCGTAATGCAGACTCTGTGGCGTCTCGAGCCGGTTGAACACCGCCACGTAATATCCGTCTCCGCCTTCCCGCTCGGCCGCCCACACCGCCGCTTTCACGGTTGTCTCCACGGAACGATTGCCCTTCGAATGCTGGTCCACCGCAATTACCTCCGCATTCGTCAGCAGCGACTTGGTCCACTCGTCGCATTGCGTCAAGTTCCCCCCCATCATCAACGGCGAACGAAACATCGCCCACAATGTCAGCAACGTGCGTTGCTCATCCTCGGTCAGCCGCGTCATCCGCGGTTCACCCCACCCCGGTGTCGGCCCCAATTGCCCGATCGCCAGCATGTCCGCATCGGGCCAGTTCCCCGGGCGCACATGAGGAGCCCACTGTGCCACTCGTTCAAATTGGTTGTTTATGCCCTGCGGGAATTCTTCGTTGCTTTGCCATACGTCCCACTCATCATTCGAAATCCGCCACAGATTCGCATACTGGCCCATTTCCTCGGCCTTCTCAATGGGCGCCGGCCCCGGCGACAGGCTCAGCACCATGGGCCTCCCGCTTTTCTTCAGCGCTTCACTCAACGACCGAATCTCATCGCCTTTGTACGGATGGCTGGCTATGCAGTCCACCTTTACATAGTCCACTTGCCATTCCGCGTACTGTCGCGCCAAGGAATCGTAATACGCCTGACCCGCCGCCTTTTTCGTGTCCACTCCGTAGTTGTACGGATTCCACAGGCAAGTGTCGGACGTATCCGCCGCGTCCCGGGCGTGAAACTCCGAGCCTTGTATCGCCAGATTCTTTTCCACCGCCTCTTTGGGAATGCCCCGCAGTATGTGAATTCCAAATTTCAATCCCAGCCCGTGTACGTAATCCGCCAGCGGCCGAAACCCCGCGCCATGAACCGCCGAGCCGTAGCTGTTTTCCGCCGGCGTGTAGCGGCCGTATTGGTCCATGCTGAACTGCGCGTTTTGTGCGCTGATCCCCGCCGAATGATTGGTCACGTACCAGCCCATGTCCACGATGACGTATTCCCAGCCGTACGCCTTCAGGTTTTTCGCCATCCACTCCGCGTTTGCGCGAATGTCTCCTTCTTTCACGCTCTCGGCATAGGAATCCCAACTATTCCAGCCCATCGGTGGCGTCGCCGCTGCGGTTCTTTCCTGTGCCTGCAAACCGCCGGCGCAAACCGCGGCAATGACGACCAGCACAAGTGGCAACGGTACTCTGGATAGAGCCATAGCTTGCCCTCCCTCTTCGCTCCGACGATTCTATACGAATCCTCACCATAGCTCGCTCAGTGCTGCGATAGTTTGGGCATGCCATCGGCAAAAAAAAGGACAGGCGCTTGGCCTGTCCTTCCATGTATTTCGCGTTGTTGCTCGAAGCTTACGCGTTCGCTGGTGCCGCCGGGGTTTCCGCTTCTTCGCGTCCGGCCCTCTTGATGCGCGCCGCCTTGCCCCTCAGGTTCCGTAGATAGTACAGCCGCGACCGCCGCACGCTGCCCTTGTTCACCACGTCAATCGACGAGATCGACGGCGAGTGCAGCGGAAATATGCGTTCCACGCCGGTGCCGAAGCTTACCCGGCGCACCGTAAACGTCGCGCTGCTCGCACGTCCCTTCTTCGAAATCACCACGCCCTCAAAGGCCTGGATACGTTCCTTCACCTTATCGCCTTCGCCTTCCAGCAAGCGCACGTTCACTCGCACCGTGTCGCCGGGGCGGAAATCGGGGAGGTCTTTACGCAATTGTGCTTCGTGTAATTTTTGAATTACCGGATTCATGTCTGTGTTCCCTGCAGACCCACTCGGGCGGGGCCAGCACTTCTAAGGCAAACACTCATTATAGTCAATTAGCCCGCGTTTTCCCAACTGAATTCTGCGGACAACCGCCCGCGCTTTACTTGCCAGCCGCCGCAGCGCTTTTCTCCTTGGCCAATTCAAACGACCGGCGCAGCAGCTCAATCGCATGCTCTACGTCTGCGTCCTGCCGCAAATGCACGCTCACCCATCCACTTTCCGGCAAAATGTGATGACGCTCGGCCTTGCCTGCGGCCAAAACTTCGTCGCGCACCGCTCGACTGAACGGGATGTCCACCAGACGGTCCCCGTGATTGTGGCCGATCTCGCGTCGGCCCAAACGATACTCCGTTCCTCCGAAGCGATGCGGTCCGACTACCACGCCTGGAAGAGACGCCATAGCGGCCGCGATTCTCTCCGCTGCTCCTCGCACTGGCATGGCCGCCTCCTTCCCAGCCACGGTGCGCGGCTGTCTTCGTTGGATGGCCATGCGCGACGCCCCGTTGTGAGGACTCCGCCGGTTTGATCTGCTCAGCGCGCCAACTCCCCCGTTCCCAACAGTTCCGGCCGGTTCCTTCGCGTCTTTTCCAGGGCCTTCTGCTTTCTCCATTTGGCAACTTCTGCGTGGTTGCCGCTGATCAGCACCTTCGGCACCTTCCAACCGCGATACTCTGCCGGCCGCGTGTAATGCGGATAATCCAGCAGCACCTGACGGCTCCCGGCGGTCGATTGGCCCGCATCATCGACCCGAAACTCGACGCGCTCCTCGCTATCGTCCGCGTCAGAAAACGATTCATTTTGCGTCGAAGCTTCGTTGCCCACCGCTCCTGGCAACAATCGTGTCACCGCATCAATCACAATAGCTGCCGGCAATTCACCGCCGCTCAGCACATAGTCGCCGACGCAAATTTCCTCGGTGGCCAAGTACTCCGGCACGCGTTCGTCCACGCCTTCGTAGCGCCCGCAAAGCAAAATCAGCCGTTCCAGCTTGGCATAGCGCCGCGCTGTCGCCTGGGTGAACAGACGGCCCGCCGCGGACATCAGCAAAATGGCGGTGCCCCGCGCGGGAAATACTCTATGCTCCGCGCCCCCTACTCCGTGCCCCAGCAGCTTTTCCACCGCTTCGAACAGCGGTTCCGGCTTCAACACCATGCCCTCTCCGCCGCCAAACGGACGATCATCTACAGTGCGGTGCCGGTCCTTGGTGAATTCCCGCAAGTCCTGCACGTGAATCTGCACGATCCCAGCCTGCGTCGCGCGGCGCACAATTCCGTGCTGTAGCGGTCCCGCAAAAAATTCCGGGAAAATCGTAATCAGGTCGAATCGCATCGATTGCAGTGTAATGAACACTGCTTCCGATGTCACCCCGTCGAGCGGGGTAAATCAGGCGCAGGCCGCTTTTGTTTGGAAATCTTGCGCGTAAGGGTTTTGTTGCGATAGATTAGCAAATCAGTCGTTTAGCTCGTGCAAGCCTTCCGGCAATCGCACTTCGATCCTTCTGCTGGCCACGTCGATGCGCGCGCAAATATCCTCGGCCAGCGGCACCAGCAGTTCGCCCCGGGAAGTCTCCACCTGCAAAATGGCCGTCCCCGACACACTTTCGCCGGTGAACATTACATCGCTCACCGTCCCCAGTACTCGCGGCGCCTCTTCCATCGCGCACGCCGGCGATGACAGCTTCGTACTTTCCACCGGCAATTCGAATACCGTGCAACCCATCAAGTCCGTCACAAAATAGGTACCCGTCGGCAACGCCACGCGTTCTTCCAACGGCAGAAGCACCTCACACCCGCGCAACTGCTCCGCGTCGGAAATGCCGGCTCGGCTCTCGAAATGAAACACACCCATTCCCGGGTGGTTCCGGTCTACCCAAAAATGCTGCAAGCCCGTTGCTTGCGGCTCTTCGTCGTTCTTGCGCACGTAGATTGTCTTCAGATTGGAGAAACGGGAGGGAAAATCGGTCAACAACTCCGCGACTACTTCGCCTTTATTCCCGCGCGGCCTCAGTATCCGCGCCAGCACCACCCAACGCTGCTGTCCTTCCTCAGTTGATCTCAATCTTCCAGAATCTCGAGTGTAAATCGCTTGCGCAGTTTCATCCCCGCTGCTCCCAGCAGCGTCCGAATCGCCTTGGCCGTCCGCCCTTGCCGCCCTATAACTTTTCCCAAATCTTCCGGGTGAACTCGCAGCTCCAACACCGTCACCTGCGAACCTTCCACCGCCTTGACTTGCACGCCTTCCGGATGATCCACAAGCGCTCGAGCTATCTCCTCTACCAGTTCTTTCATAGTGCCCCCGCGTGCGCAAATACTCAAACGACTCCGTGCGCGCTTCCTCTTTCTCGACAGGAATCGCTGCCTTGCTTTCTCCGCCGCTGGGACCTGACCTGGGAACTTGCGAACTAGAACACGGACTGGGCGTCGAATTCTTTATGCGATCTTTTGCTGTTTGATGAAGCTGCGGACGGTGTCACTCGGCTGGGCCCCTACCCCGAGCCAATATTTGATCCGGTCCGAATCCAATTTGATCTCGGCTGGCTTCTTCAGCGGATCATATGTGCCTACCGCTTCGCGCACACGCCCGTCCCGGGCTCGCGTCCTTTCAATTACTACCACGCGGTAATATGGTTTCTTCTTCTTGCCTATTCTCGCCAAGCGGATCGTTAGCACTAAAGGTCATCCTCCTAAGAACTCTATTGTAACGTGCCTTTGCTTTGCACGGCAATCATCCTGCGGTTTCGCGCCTGACCGCTTTTCTTCCCGCCAGTACACGGCTTTTCGCTTTTTTCTACTGCCTTTCCACCAGTGGCAGCTCCACGTAGCTTTCCTGCCCCGGGGCATGATACACGCGCTGCACCGCTGTTCGGTAATCTTCCGCTTTGGCCCAGAAAATACTCTCCACAAACGTCTGCGGATTCCGGTCATACAGCGGAAACCAGCTCGACTGCACTTGCACCATGATCCGGTGTCCCGGCAAAAACACATGATTCGCATTCGGCAAGGCAAACCGGTACAGTAGCGCCTTATCGCTTTCGATCGCTTTTGGATTTTCCAGGCTCTCTCGATACCTTCCCCGGAAAATGTCCGCCGCAATCATTAATTGGTAGCCGCCCATCCACGCCTCCCTCGCCACTTCGTCGGGGTACACATCAATCAGCTTCACCACCCAGTCGGAATCGCTTCCGCTGGTCGATGCCAACAGATTGACCACCGGCGCGCCGCTGATTTTCACCGGGGCATTCAAGATTTCCGACTCATACGCCAGCACATCCGTTCTTCCCGACGCCTCGCGCTGGTCATCCACCAGCCACAGCGGCCACGTGAATCGTCCGGTATAGCCAACGGGCTGGATCGGGCGCGACCGGAAGGGTACTGGTTTCGCGGGATCGGAAATATATTCGTCATAAGCGCGGCCCGCCTTCGGCGCCGAAAAACTCAAAGTCCGCCCTGCTCCCAGATACAACGGTGTGGGTTTCAGTGTGCAGCCGCTGGTGCAGCCCGCTGGCCAGCCCGGCAAGCGGCGCCACGTGTTCGTGCCGGTTTCATACGCATTCACCGTGGCGACGTCCGCCTTCGGCGCTCCCTCTTTCAGATACTGCGCCAGAAATGGCCGCAAAATTTGCTCCTGGAAGTATCGCGACGTGTCCGTGGGATAATGCAATGCCCCCAACGCGCTGCCGTCCTCAATCTCTTGTCCGTGGTACCACGGCCCGATTACCAGAAACACTTTGTCGTTCTGCGTATCCTTTGGCTTGATGGCCTTGTACACCGCGGGTGCCCCGTAGATGTCCTCCTGATCCCACAAGCCGTCCACCAGCATCACCGGCACCTTCAGCGGCTCCTTTGCCAAAATTTTGTCCATGGCCTGGTCTTGCCAGAACTGGTCATAGCTCGGATGCTGCAGCAGCTTCTTCCAGAAACCGATCTGTTCCATGCCATGCTGCCGGCCGAGTTCCCCCGCGGTCCCAGCCCTCATATACAAGTCATAGTCGTCGTATGCATCCGTCCACCACGAAAACGCATTCGAACCCGACGCCTCCTGCTCGTAGATGTACGGCAGGTTCTGCTGGCGGAAGGCTCCGTTGTGGAACCAATCGTCCCCCTTCCAGCCGTCCACCATGGGATTCATCGGCACCGCCACTTTCAGCGCCGGATGCGGATTCACCAGCGCCATCAGCGGCAGAAATCCATCGTAGGAAATCCCTATGATTCCTACTCTTCCGTTGCTTTCCGGCACGTTCTTCACCAGCCACTCGATGGTGTCGTAGGTGTCCGTCGACTCGTCGACTGGCGTCGGATTCAACGGCCCATGCAACGGCCGCGTCATCACGTAATCGCCTTCCGATCCGTACTTGCCTCGCACGTCCTGAATCACCCGAATGTAGCCATCCTCCAGCAGTACATGCGTCGCGTTGTCGTAGCCTTCCAGAATCGGTCCCAGGTGCGCGCTGGCGGCATGGTTGACCATCGCGGTGGCGCTATACGGCGTCCGCGTGAACAAAATCCCGGCGCTCTTTGTTCCTTTGCGCATCACGATCACGGTGTGCAGCCTCACGCCATCGCGCATCGCGATCATCACCTCGCGCTTCTCGTAATCGAAGCTGCTGGTTACCGGCACGAATCTCGGCGGTATCTCGCTCGGATAATTTGGGTACTTGCCCCCGTCCGGCTCCTGCGCGGCAACCATTCTCGGCAGCACTGCCACGCTCACCAAACAGCCGAGTGCCAACACACATCCCAAGGTGTTCTTCATTTGTGATTTCCTCAACCACCCGCGGAGTCTCTGGTGCGGCTATCTTGTGGACGCAACCGGGCGCGGCGATTATATGTCTGCCCGCGCTGCCAGTCACTCTCCATCTGTTCGCTGGAACGCTCGCGTTGCGCAGTGCAGTTCTTATTGCGCCAACGCCGGGGACCTTGGCCTCGACATAATCAAAGGCCAATCCTCCTGGTCCCTGGCTGCCAGGCTGGGTCCTCATTTCGTCACTGATTTGAAGGGATTTCAGGCCACGCGTGCCGGATACGCCTCCGGCAATTTCGTTATATGGCCTGTTTGTTGCCAGCTTACCCGGCGCGTAGTGCTTCACGTCAGCCGGTTCAGTCCGTTAAACGCCGCTGCCTTGTAGCACTCCGCCAGTGTCGGATAATTGAATACCGTGTGGATGAAATACGTGATCTTGCCCTTCAACAGCAGCACCGCCTGCCCTATGTGCAGCAACTCCGCAGCGTCTTCTCCAAAAATATGCACGCCCAACAAATCCAGCGTCTCCCGGTGGAATAACAACTTCAATCGTCCTTCGGTGTGTCCGCTGATTTGTCCCCGCGCGATTTCCCGGTAATACGCCACGCCCACTTCATACGGCACGTCTTCTTCCGTCAGTTGCTCTTCTGTTTTCCCGATGAACGATATTTGGGGAATGGTGTAAATCCCATAGGGATAACCCGCCGGGTCCGTTTCCGCCGGCAGCCCGAACGCCCTGGCCGACGCGAAGCGCCCTTGTTCCATGGAAACCGACGCCAGGCTCGGGAAACCGATCACGTCTCCCACCGCAAAAATATGCCGCTGCGACGTCCGGTATTCCGCGTCCACTTTGATCCGGCCCCGCTCGTCGGCTTCTACTCCCGCGGCTTCCAGATTCAGCCGGTCGATGTTCCCCTGCCGGCCCACCGCATACAACAACGCATCGCCCAGGATTCGTTTCTTGCTGACCAGATTTGCGGCCACCTTGCCATCCGGCGTTTCTTCCACGCTTTCCACTTCCTCATTCAGCCGCATGGTGGCTCGCCGGTCGCGCATGTGGTAACTCAGCGCTTCCACCACTTCCGTATCCGCAAATTCCAGCAGCCGCGGCCGTTTCTCCACGATAATCACGCGCACACCCAAAGTCGCGAACATGCACGCGTACTCGACGCCGATCACCCCGCCGCCCACCACAATCAGCGTCTTAGGCACCGTCGGGATGCCCAAAATTTGATCGCTGTTGACGATATTTCGCCCGTTCACCGGCACCTTCGGATTAACCGCCGGTTTTGTGCCCGTGGCGATCACCACAAATTCCGCCTGCAGCTCGTTGAACCCCATCGTGTTCTCGACCCGTATGTGATGCGGATCAACGAACGAGCCAATCCCGTGGTACAGGTCCACGCCATTTCGCTTCAGTTGGTCCTGCAGTACGGCCGCTTCATTCTCAATTACCCGGGTCACCCGGAAACTCAAATCGCTCATGGTGACGTTGTCTTTGACGTGATAATTCGAGCCGTAAAACGCCTGCAAGTCGAACCCCGAAAGATGCAACACCGCTTCGCGCATGGTCTTGCTCGGGATCGTGCCGGTGTTGATGCACACCCCTCCCACCATCGTCAGTTTTTCCACTACCGCGACCCGTTTTTTGGCTTTCGCTGCCTGGATCGCCGCTCTCTGGCCGCCAGGCCCTGACCCGATTACCACCAAATCATACTGTTGCATTCGAAGTATCCTGCGCTTCCGTCTCTACCTCGTGCGTTCCCAGCGAAACATTCCCAGGCTCCCCCTTGGTATACGCCGGCTGCAAGAAATGCTCGCGCGGTTTCCCCGACCCGTTTACGAAGCCTCCCGCCAGCTTTATTAGATGCTCTTGGACCGATAAGGCCTTCTGACCCTTTGCTCGTCTGGCCGCGGTGTAGTAGCCGTTCGAATGCAATTCCCGCGCCTTCTGATTATCCGCCAAGTATGCCGGCAAAATCTCATTGCAGATGCGCGCCCGCAGTTCCGCGTTCTTCAACGGAAACAGCACCTCCACCCGTTCGTACAAATTCCGCGGCATCCAATCCGCGCTCCCCAGGTAAACCTCCGGCGATCCGCCATTCTCGAAATAATAAATCCGGCTGTGTTCCAGGAATCGTCCCACAATGCTTCTGACCCGGATGCGGCTACTGATTCCACGCAGGCCCGGCACCAGTACGCATTGACCTCGCACGATCAAATCAATTTCCACCCCGGCTCGCGACGCCCGGTACAACGCCCGGACCACCGGCGGATCGACCACCGCGTTGCACTTCGCGATGATTCGCGCCGGCCGGCCGCGTCGCGCATGACCCGCTTCCCGATCGATCTGCGCAATGATGCTTCTGGCCATGTCCTTCGGCGCCACCAGCAGCGGGCGATAATGCGGCTTCTCCGCGTAGGCGGTCAGAAAATTGAACACGTCGTGCACCGCCGCGGTAATCGCCGGATCAGCCGTCAACAAGCTGAAATCCGAATAAAACCGCGCTGTCGACGGATTGTAATTTCCTGTGCCCAGGTGTGCGTACCTTCGAATCTTCCCGTCTGCATCCTCCCTTAAAATCAATGACAATTTCGCGTGGGTTTTCAGGTTCGCCAGACCGTACGACACTTGCACTCCCGCGTCTTCCAGGCTGCGTGCCCACTGGATGTTCGAAGCTTCGTCAAAACTGGCCTTCAACTCCACTACTACGGTCACTTCCTTCTTGCCCGCCGCATGCAACAGCGCCTGCACCACCTGCGATCCCGTATTCGTCCGGTACAGCGTCTGTTTCATCGACAGCACCCGCGCATCGTGCGCCGCGGTCTCCAAAAATTCCACCACCGGGTCGTACGAATCGTAGGGGTGGTGCAACAACACATCTTGTTGCCGCAACACGTCGAACATGGAGTCCGCGTCGTGTCCGATGTGTACCTGCTTGGGCACGAATTTCGCGTACTTCAAGTCCGGCCGCGCGGTTTCATCGTACAAGTGGAACAATCGCTGCAAATTCACCGGGCCCTTCACCCGGAACGCCAGCGAATCGTCCAGTTCGAACGTGCTCAGCAGGTGCGTCACGATTTCCGGATGTGCTCCCGCTTCCACTTCCAGGCGTACCGCCTCGCCCTTGCGCCTTTGCGCCACTTGCGAGTCCACCGCTTCCAGCAACGTCCGCGCTTCTTCCTCTTCCAGGTACAAATTGCTGTTGCGCGTAATCCGGAATGGCGCCGACGCTTCAATTTCGTACCCGCGATACAAGCTCTCGGCGTACTTCGAGATCACGTCCTGCAAAAATACGTAGTGGATTCCCCCATTTCCCGTGGGCACCCGCAACAGTCGCGGCAATGCTCGCGGCACCGTCACCACTCCAAACAGCCGCTTCTCCCCTGACCGCTTCCTCCTCCGCAACAAAAACGCGATACACAGCGCCTTGTTCAACACGTGCGGAAATGGGTGCGTGGGATCGACCGTAACCGGAGTCAGCATCGGATATACGCGCCGCTCATAAAATCTCTTCGCAAGCAGCCCGGCCTTTTCGCTCAAGTGCTCCACCGGCAATACGCGGATTTGGTGCTTCGCTAACGCCGGAAGTAACTCGTCGTTCCAGCACTTGTATTGCGCGGCCACAAACCGGTGCATCGCCTCGGAAACCCGTTCCAGCTCCTGTACGGTGGTTAATCCGTCAGCGCTGATTCGTTGCGACCCGTGCTCGATTCTCTGCAGAAAACTGGACACTCGAATCTCCACGAACTCATCCAGGTTGTTCGCGGTAATCGCCAGGAACTTTACCCGCTCCAACAGTGGATTGCGCCGGTCGCGGGCCTCTTCCAACACCCGTTGATTAAACGCGATCCACTGCAAATGGCGGTTCAGATACAACTTGTGATCATCTAAGCTGATTCTCTTCATAAGCCATCCTGCAGGGATGACCAGTATCGCAGATGTGTTACAAGCAGATAAACGGCTATGCTTTCTGGTGGTCCAAGGGAGAAGTGATGCGCAACGCCTGCTGGCTCGCATGTTTTGCTTTGCTGGTCACCGCCGTGATTCTGGTCGCCCAGCCATCATCGAACCAACCAATAACTGCTCAGATTGGCTCCATTTTTTCCGCGCTGATTCAACCCCGCGATCCCGGCGCCGCCGTGCTTGTCAAAAAAGAGGGAAAGATTCTCTTCGAAGCAGGTTATGGCGTCCGCGATCTGCGTTCCCGCGCCAAAATCGATCCGCAAACCAACTTCCGCCTCGCCAGCGTCACCAAGCAGTTCACCGCCATGGCCGTCATGCTGCTAGTTCACGACGGCAAACTCCATTACGATGACCGCCTCAATTCCATCTTTCCCGACTTCCCGCCCTATGGCCGAGACATCACCATTCGCAATCTGCTCAACCACACTTCCGGCTTGGCGGATTATGAAGACCTGATGACCGTTCAAGCGAAAAATGGCGGTCCTTCATGGAGCATCGAGCGCCAAATTCAAGATGACCAGGTGCTCGCGCTTTTGAAAGCCGAGCCCAGCGGCAAATTCGCTCCGGGCACTCGTTGGGAATACAGCAATTCCGGCTACGTGCTGCTTGGTCTTATCGTGGCCAAAGTTTCCGGCATGCCCTATCGCGAATTCCTGCGCCGTCGCATTTTCGTCCCTTTGCGCATGACCAACACGCTGGTCTACCAAAACAGCATCAACACGGTTCCTCGCCGCGCCTATGGCCATTCCCGGGAAAACGGTCAGCTCGCCGAAACCGATCAGAGCCCCACTTCCGCGACCCTCGGCGATGGGGGTGTCTATTCGAATCTCGTGGATATGGGCAAGTGGGACGAAGGCTTGGCCAAACGCACACTGCTCAGCGACGCCGAAATGCAGCCGGCGCTCACCCCTGTGGAATTAGCCGACGGCAGCCAGCCGCAGTGGCCTCGTGAACCCGCCTCCGGCAATTCCGGCAAACCGCTAAGTTATGGTTTTGGCTGGTTCCTCGATCCCTACCAGGGCCACGCACGCAATTATCATGACGGCGGCACGCAAGGTTTTCGCACTACCATCCAGCGTTTCGTCGACGATCACTTCACCATGATGGTTCTTGCTAATCGCACCGACCTCGATCCCGACAAGCTCGCCCTTCAAATCGCCGACCTGCTCTTGTCGTCCCCGGCACGCTAATTTCGTCGGTCCCGCGCATGCTTCCGCCCCCTCATCCCAGCCCTGCCAACTTCCCCAGCCCCTTCATCTTCGCTCGAGCCGCCAATGCTCCGTACTGCTTCATCATCTGCCGCATCTGCAGGTATTGCTTGAGGACCTGGTTCACGTCCTGCACCGTGGTCCCGCTGCCCTTGGCGATCCGTTTCCGCCGCTTTCCGTCAATCACGTTGTGATCGCGGCGCTCCTCGTTGGTCATTGAGTTGATGATCGCTTCCACCTGCTTCAGCTTGCTCTCGTCCACCGACGCATCTTTGGGCAAGTTCTGCAGCGGCCCGACCTTCGGCAGCATATCCACCAACTGATCTAAGGGCCCCATCTTGCGGATTTGCCGCAACTGGTCGCGGAAATCTTCCAGGGTGAACTGCTCCTTCCGCAGTTTCCGCTCCAGTTCCATCGCGGCTTTTTTGTCCAGCGCCGATTCCGCCTTTTCGATTAGCGACAAAATGTCGCCCATCCCCAAGATCCGCGAAACGATGCGCTCCGGATAGAACCCTTCCAGCGCGTCGTATTTCTCGCCCAACCCCACGAACTTCACCGGCGCGCCAGACACCTTGCTGATCGAAAGCGCCGCGCCCCCGCGGGCGTCGCCGTCCAGCTTCGTCAACACCACGCCCGTCAAGCCCAGCCGTTTGTGAAACTCTCCCGCCGAGCGCACCGCGTCTTGTCCAATCATGGCGTCGGCGATGAACAGAATCTCCGCCGGCTGCAATTCTTTCTTCAACGTCGACAGTTCGTTCATCAATGCATCGTCGATGTGCAAACGCCCCGCCGTATCCACCAGGATCACGTCGCTGGCCGACAGCTTCGCCTCTTTGATTGCCCCGCGCACAATTTCCAGCGGCTTATCCGTTCCGGCTCCCGGCCACAGCGAAATGCCGATCGACTTGGCCACCTGGCTCAACTGTTCCCGCGCCGCCGGCCGGTACACGTCCGTTGACACCACGATTGGCCGGTGCCCATGCTGCGTCAGCCATTTCGCCAGCTTGCCCGTGGTGGTGGTTTTGCCGGACCCTTGCAATCCCACAATCATCCACACCGACGGAGGCCGCGACGCAAACAACGGCTTGGCATGCTTGCCCAGCAGGTTCAGCAATTCATCGCGTACGATCTTCACCACTTGCTGGTCCGGCGAGAGTTGCAGCATCACTTCGCTGCCCAGCGCCTTCTTCCGAATATTCGCCAGCAACTCATCGGCGACGCCTACGTTCACGTCGCCTTCCAGCAGCGCGTCGCGGATTTCCCCCAGCGCTATGTCCAGGTGCTCTTCGCTGAGCTTCCCCTGTCCCCGCAGGTTCTTGAATGTTCGTTGCAGCCGTTCTGTTAAATTTTCAAACATAACCCTCAAACCGCCTGTTCACGCCTGTCTTTTTATTGTACCGCCTTCAATCCCCAATCCGCCCCCGCGCCCCACCTTCTCTAGAAGCCATCTAGCTAGCTCATAAATGATGGCACCGGTGGTCGGGGCTTTAACTCCGACATAAATCCCAAGAAAAATCGGGCTTTAGCCCCTGAAGAAATGTTCTTGTTCCTGTCACTCCCGTTTATGAGCCAACTTCTAATTCGAGATCACACGCGCTGCAGGTGCGTATCCTTGAAGAACGTCGGGTATTTCAACCCATAACCCAATGCTCGATCGATCCCAATGTGCGCGATCCAGATCAACGCGTAGGGAATGCCTTGCGGCGCGCCGAAGAGCAGCGCTCCGGCCAGCAGCAACAGCGGCAGGGTGACCGTGTGCGCCAGGTTGTAAACCGCTGCTCCCCATCTCGCCCCTTTCAGATACCCCAGCATGAACACATCGGGAGCCAGGAACAATACAGCGAATAACCACCATCGATACCCACCCGACCGGTAGAAATAAACGGCTAATCCAATGATCACTGCCCCCTCTACATGTAGCATCCAGCGCGGTTTTGTGAGCATAGTCGGTTCGCGTCCCTCGTTCCTTTGCGAATCTAAAATGCCACTTTGATGCCCAGTTGCGCCGCGAACGGTATGCCCACCGTTGTCCCCGGGCCAAAAAAATCCCCCAAAGCCCCGGCCGGGTAGCGCAGTTCATTCAAGCTGGTGATCGGCTGCGTCATCGTGCACGACGCATTCAAGCAAAACGCCGTTGCGTTGGCCAGATTATTCACCGGTGTCGGCAGCGCCGCGATATTCGTGATGTAAAAGGCCCCAGGGTTGTTGCGGTTGAACAAATTGAAAAACTCGATGAACGGAACCACCGACCAGCGTTCCCCAATCATGAACGGCCGAAACACCCGCAAATCCACTTGCGCGTAACCCCGGCCGCGAAACTCATCCAGCGTGGTCTCTACCCCATTCACGACCGCGCGTGTTCCGTCCGGCGTCGTCATCGTGAACGGTCGCGCGCTTTCCGCTTGCGCCAGCGGCGAAACCTGAAATCCTGCGGGCAGTCGGAATCTTCCCACGAGCACAAATCGGTTCCGCACATCCTCTCCCGACGGCCCGTAATCTCCCGGAGCAAACGCATCGTTTGAGTTGCACACCCCATTCACATAGTCGAACAATTCGCCCAGCTCGCATCCCCACGTCTTCGCCGACGCCAACGTGTAGTTCGCGGTCAGGTTCATCCTTCGCGACACATTTCCTTGCACCCGCAGTGACAGCCCGTCATACGCCGAGCGGTTGTTCGAACGAAAGACCGCTGCTTGCGGATAATCGTAGCGCCGGTACCCATGCATCCCGGTTTCTCGCGTGAAATCCGCGCCCACCGTCCAGTTCGCGTTGAACGAGTGCTCGATCCCCGCGGTGGCATGCAACGCGTACGGCGTGTGGTAATTTGGATCGATCAGCGACGACGTAACCGGTCCGTTCTTCAAGCTTCCCGCATTCACCGATTGAAACGCGGTCACCCAGCCATTCTGCGCCAAATCGTCATAGTAGAGGCCCACGCCCGCGCGTATTACCGTTTTCTGTGCTCCCCCGACGCTCTGCGCCACACCCAGTCGCGGCGCAAATGCCTTCCGGTAATCGTGCGGAATCCCGTTCACTAAGCCCGTGCTCAGCGCGGGATTAAAACTCTGGTCGCGCCCCGATGCGATGAACAGCCCAAACGTCGTGTCGTAACGCAACCCGTAATCCAGTGTCAGCCGCGAGTTCACCCGCCACGAATCCTCCGCGTACAATCCCAGCCGCTGCACGTTTTGTGAAAAGCTTCCATCGTGCGCCGGCGTGGACACGCTGCCCGCCGCATAGTCGGTGGCAAACTGCCCAAGATTCGCCAAGTAGTAGGTCGGATCCTGCGGAAACGTGACCAAGGTGTCCGCATTCGCGGTCAGCGCCCCGCTCAACACCGGCTCGTGAATAAAATTCACCCCCAATCGCGGCGCATGCCTGCCCATAATATGCGTCACATCGTACCGGGCCTGATATTTCTCCTGATTCCGCAACACCGGAAAATTCGCGATCCCGGTCACGAACTGATTGTCGCCATACGTTTCAAATCCGGTGATCACGCTCGAAGTCGTCGTAAACGGAAACGCCAGCGCAAATCCAAGGTCCGCGTTGCGCGTTTGCGTCAGGTGTAGCCCGCTGAACTCCAACAGCAGCGACCCGGACCACTCCGGCGAAAACGTCAGCTGCTGGCCTATCGCTCCGTTGAAATAATTGTTGTGCGAGGTTACTCCCGTGGACGGTAGCGCGCCCTGCTGCACCAGCGCGTTGTGCGTGGTATACGTATCCACCGCCGCCCGCAAAAACCATCGCGCGCGCTCCGACGGCGCCCAATCGAACCGCAAGGTCCCCAGATAATCGCGAAACGGCACCGGCACGTTGCTGGGCACAGCAATCGAACTCACCCCGGGGATCACTCCCATCGACGCGAGCTGCGCCAGCGCATCGAATTGCGTCACGCTCGCCGCGCTGTACGCGATGCTGGCGTCCTCGTGGACTGCTTCCAGCGAAACAAAAAACCACGCCTTATCCTTCACGATCGGCCCGCCCAGTGTGCCCACATAGTTCTGCCGCGAAAACGGCTGTTTCGGATTCGGCGCGGGATTGTCGATCGGGAATCGTGCGTTCAGCGCCGCCGCTCGCTCGTACAACGAAAATTCACCGTGCCACGTGTTGGTGCCGCTGCGCGTAGTGATCACCACGGAACCCGCCGTCGTTCGCCCAGTATCCGCGTTCTCCTGTGCGGTGCGAAACGCAAACTCCTCGATCGCGTCCGGTGAGAAGTTCTGGAGAAACCCGCCAATGTAATCGTCCGAATTGTCTCCGCCGTCCACCGACAGCTCATTGTTCAATCCCGAGCTTCCCCCAGTCGATACCGCCGTGATGCGCGCCTTGGTGGGATCCGACGGTTCCACCGGTTCTGTGCCCGGCGCCAGGTAAGCAATATTGGCGAAACTCCGCGCCGCCAGCGGAATCGTCTCCAAGTCCTGACGGTAAATGATGGCCTGATGCACCGCGCTGGCTGTGTCCAGCGACTCCGTGGTGATCGACGGGCTCGCGGTCTTCACCACCACCGTTTCGGTCATCGATTTTGGCTGCAGCGTCACCGCCACCTGCCGCACCAAACTGACCGCGACCACCACCTCGGCCCGCCCCTCCGCAAATCCCGGCGCATTCGCCGTCAACACATACGTGCCCGTGGGCAGCTCCTCGATTTGAAATTCGCCTCGATTGTCCGCCTGCGCTTCCCGGGTGACCGACACCGCTGCATCATTCACAACGATTTTCGCCCCCGCGACGCGCGCCCCGCTTACATCCTCCACCGTGCCCCGCAGTGTCCCCCGCGGATTCTGTGCCACTGCCGCATAGCCCAGCAGCGCACACAATCCCAGCAAACGCCCGTACCCGCGCCGCCGGTTTGTCTCGTTTCCAGCCATTCACGCCCCGCGCTTCGCCAGTATAGCGCGTGCTCTACGCCCACTCGCCGCGCCTCATTTCCCTGCGTTCTCTGCACATTTCGAGATAGAATCCGCTGTTAATCTCGAGGTGCCCTGATGTTCGATCGCCGTTCTTTTCTATCCTCCTTTGCTGGCATGACCACATTAGCCGCCACGCCTCTTTCCGAGGTTTGCCAGGATTTTCTCGCTCACGCTCCCGACAAACTCCCCGACCGCAGCCTGTACAACACCAACGAAGAAGCCTACTGGACCGAAGTTCGCAAACTATTCCTGATCCCCGATGACGAGGTCTACCTGAACAACGGCACGGTCGGCTCTTCTCCGACTCCGGTACTGAAAGCGGTTTTCGAAGGCTATCGCGATTCCGAGCGCCTCGCTCAGGCTGACCCCGAGGATTACCCTATCTGGGGCTACGCGGCGTGGAACCAGTTTCGCGATCCCCTGGCCCAATTCATCGGCTGCAGGCGCGACGAACTTGCTCTACTCCGCAACGCCACCGAAGGCAACAGCTATATCGCCAACGGCATCGACCTCAAGCCCGGCGATGAAGTCTTAATGACCGACCAGGAGCATCCCGGCGGGGAACATCCTTGGAACCTGCGCGCCAAGCGCTATGGCATCGTGGTCAAGAAAGTCACTCTTCCCCGGCCGGTTCCCGACGCGGCCACCGTGCTGACTCTCTTTCAGGACGCCATCACTCCTCGCACTCGCGTCCTTTTCTTCAGCCATATCACTACCGTCACTGGCGTGGTTCTCCCTGCCAAAGAGCTTTGCGCCCTTGCTCGCTCCAAGGGTCTTCTCTCCGCCGTCGATGGCGCTCACGTCCCCGGCATGATGAAGCTCGACGTCCACGACATCGGCTGCGACATGTATTCCGCCAGTCCCCACAAATGGCTGCAAGCTCCCAAAGGCACCGGCTTCCTTTACGTTCGCGATGAAATCATTGATCGTCTTTGGAACACCGTCGCCACCGAAGGCTGGGACGACACCAAAATCCGCGCCGAGCGCTTCCAGCGCATTGGCAGCTCCAACGTGCCCTCCCTCTGCGGCCTTAAAGCTTCCATCGAATGTGCCAACGAAATCGGTATGGATTGCATCGAGAAACGTCACCGCAAAATGGCCGACTACCTCCTCGGCGAATTGCAGAGTCTTGGCGCGCACTCCTGGACCTCGCCCGATCCCGCTCTGCGCTGCGCCATTGTCACCATCACCATCGAGCCGTACCAAATGCCCGATCCCGAAATTTGGATGTGGAAAGAAAAGAAAATCCGCATTCGCGGCGGACTGCCTTCCAAAGTGCGTTTATCCACGCCGTACTATTTGCTGAAAAAGGATGTCGACCGCTTCCTCGAGGCCTGTGGAGAATATCGCGAT
>Ga0187782_10000243_pt1 | contig 34636 bp, 27 predicted proteins | sample 0715_SJ02_MP15_2_FD_132454 | JGI IMG/M metagenome (GOLD analysis project Ga0187782, IMG submission 132454) | Tropical peat soil microbial communities from peatlands in Department of Meta, Colombia - 0715_SJ02_MP15_20_MG | ecosystem: Environmental > Terrestrial > Soil > Wetlands > Peat | place... | reverse complement strand
GTCTGGACTCCTTTGCCCCTGGCTCGTACCGAGGACTGGAAGGACGGCCGATATCTCACCGTGGTCGCCCGCATGAAACCCGGCGTGACACTGGAGCAGGCGCAGCAAGACATGCAACACGTAGGGAACATCACCGCCGAGCTGCGCCCAGAGTCCAACAAGGGCTGGGGCGCCCAAGCGATTCCCATGCTGCAAGACGCCACACAAGATGTCCGTCGTCCTCTGTGGGTACTGCTCGCGGCAGTTGGTTCGCTGCTTCTGATTGCATGTGCCAACGTGGCTAATCTGCTGCTCATGCGAGGCACTGGGCGTCTGCGCGAGGTTGCGGTGCGGTGCGCGCTGGGTGCCGCGCGTCGACGCCTCATCCAGCAATTGTTAGTCGAAAGCCTGATGCTTTCATTGGCCGGAATGGCCGCGGGGTTGCTCATCGCGCAGATCGGGCTTCACAGTTTGCTGGCGCTGATCCCGGCAAACGCGCCGTTGCCGCGTGGCGACTCGATCATGATCGATGCCCGAGTGCTGCTGTTCACCTTCACGGTTTCGCTGCTCACGACAGTTATTTTCGGGCTACTTCCCGCGATTCGGATTTCCCGCATCGATCTGCAGAATGCGTTGAAGGAAGGTTCGTTGCGAGGGGGAGTGGGCGGTCATCGGGTGTTGCGGCGTGGTTTTGTGGTGGCAGAAATCGCGCTGGCGCTGCTGCTCTCGGTGGCCGCCGGTCTGATGCTGCGAAGCTTCGCGCGGCTTATCGCCGTGAATCCCGGATTTAATCCGCAGCATCTGGTGACCATGCACATTTTTGTGTCGCCTTCGCGCTACAGTGACGACGAAAAGCGGGCGGCGTTCTTCGAGCAGATCCTGACGGAAGTTCGCCGTGTCCCTGGGGTGCGGTCCGCGGGTTCCACCCATTTTCTGCCGTTGACGGAGACTACCTCCGGGTCGTGTTTTGCGCCTGGCGGAGGCCCCCCGCCCGCGCCAGCCGAATCTCCGGGGGCACAATTTCTAATCATCAGTCCCGGCTATTTTGGGACCATGGGCATGGCTTTAGTGAAAGGACGGGATTTCGGCGAACACGATGGTTTCGCCGCGCAGCCCGTGGCTATTGTCAATGAAGCTTTCGTTCGGCGCTATTTTCCTGGCCAGAACATGATCGGACAACAGTTGCAAGTCTGCTGGACACTGACAAAGCCGGTCGAGATTGTTGGGATCGTGACCGATGCCCGTCAGGCGGAACTCCAAGATGCTCCTGAGCCGACAATTTTTCTATCCAATTCGCAAGCCCCGATGTATTTCGCCACACTGGTGGTGCGGGCGGAAGGAGATGCGCGGCAGATTGCCCGATCGGCCGAGGACGCCATTCATCGAGTGGACCCCGACCAGCCGGTTTCCGACGTCCGGAGCATGGAAGCAGTGTTTTCCGATTCGGTGTCCAACCCGCAGTTTCAGTCCGTTCTCTTGGGAGTGTTCGCCGCGTTGGCCATTGCGCTGGCCATCATCGGCATTTATGGGGTGGTTTCTTACTCCGTAACGCAGCGAACGAATGAGATAGGAATTCGAGTGGCCATGGGCGCACAATCTGCGGACATAGCGCGCCTGGTTCTTCGCGAGGCTCTGGTATTTGCGGGAATCGCACTGATTATTGGTTTCGCCGCGTACATGGTGCTCAGCCGATTCCTGCAGTCGTTGCTCTTCGAGGTGACGCCGACCGACTCGGTGACCTTGGTTGGTGTTGGATGCGTGATCGTGACGATTACGGTGCTCGCAGCGATCCTGCCGGCGCGGCGGGCGATGCGTGTCGATCCCACCGTGGCACTGCGTTACGAATAGGTTGCATTGATCGGCAATCGCTGAGCCCTTGTGTTCTGCAATCGCAAGCATTGATGGTTCCGCGCACTATTTTTGATTGTGATTCTGGCACTTCCTAATTTGGGTCACAGGCCGCATAATCGGTAGTTTGCTATCCCACTTAAAGGCGAGTCTTGTGACATGGCTAACATCAATGTGAAGAAAGGTGTAATTGGTATCCTTACGGGAGGCGGCGACGTCCCCGGTTTGAATCCGGCCATTCGTGCGGTGACCTTCCGCGCGCTCCGTGAGGGTTACGAGGTCATCGGCATCCGCCGCGGCTGGGGCGGTCTGGTGGACATCGTGCGCGACGAAAAGCACGATAATTCCAATAATTTTCAGCGGCTGACCGAAGATGTAGTAAACCGCGCGGGACGCACCGGTGGCACTTTCCTGCACTCTTCGCGAACCAATCCGGCGCGCGTCAGCAAGAACAGCGTTCCCGATCACCTGAAGGGACAGTTCAACGCCGAAAAGAACGATCTGACTCCGGAAGTGATGAAAAACCTGGCGTGGCTGGGCATCGAGTACATGATTCCGATCGGCGGTGACGACACGCTCAGTTACGGGGTTCGGCTGTATCAAGAAGGTGTGCGGGTAGTAGCCATTCCCAAAACCATGGACAACGATGTTCCTGGCACAGACTACTGCATCGGGTTCAGCACGTGCATTACGCGCACCATTCAAATGACCAACTCGCTGCGCACTTCCGCCGGTTCACACGAGCGTTTCATGGTGCTGGAAGTGTTTGGCCGCTATGCCGGTTTCACCGCCATGCTTCCCACGATGGCGGGCGCAGCGAATCGTTGCGTAATCCCTGAGCACAGATTCAACATTGAACAGCTCACCGATCTGCTGGTGCATGATCGAAATCGCAACCCCAGCCGTTATTCCATCGTGCTGGTTTCCGAAGGCGCGATGTTCGAAGGCGGCGAAATGATTTTTCAAAATGCCGCGGCCGACGCATTTGGCCACAAAAAACTAGGCGGCATCGGCGATTTGGTCTCCGAGGAAATTTCCGAACTATCGCCGAAGTACAACAATGGAAAGAAAATAGAATGCATCAATCAAAAGCTGGGGTATCTGGTGCGTTGCGGCGATCCTGACGCGATCGATTCCATTGTGCCGATGGCTTATGGAAACCTTGCGCTCGATCTGCTGCTCAATCGCATCCATGGCCGGCTGGTGGTGCTCAAGAACGGCCGCTACGACAACATGCCCATTGAGACGGTCACGGCTACGAAGAAAGTTGTGAACGTGAAAGAGCACTACAGCACGGAACGGCTCCGCCCGGTCTACCAAAGCTTCGAAATGAAGCCGCTGTTCCTGATGACCAGCGAACTGAACTGAACAGGTTGTGGTTCGATCAGGGCTTATCTTTACCAGGGGCGCCCTCTTGCGCGCCACGGTGGTTTCCTGCATCCTGACTACGCACATCTCGTCCCGCCGCCCGGGAATGGATTCGGGAAGGTGCCTATGGTCAGTAGCCCTGCGCCGGTTCCCCTAGAGGTAGAAAATCACCAGGCTTTGCTGGTCGATGTCAGCCCCGACGTCAACGACATACTGGGCGATCTTTTCGCCCAGGCGGAATGGGTGGTGCACCATGCCACGGGCAATCAAGAGGCTCTCGAGCTTGCCCGCAAACAGCCTTACGACCTGATCATCACAGGTGAGCGCACTTCTTGCCAAGAGGACGTCGAGCTGCTTCGGCGGCTACGCCTGGTTCGACCACACACGCGTCTGATCATTCTGACCGATGAGTTCACGCGCGGCGATGTGCTCCAGTCCATCCGGGAACGGGCCTTCAGCTATTTCGCGCGCCCATTTTCTACCGAACGTTTTGCAGAAATGATCAAAATCGCGATGAGCGAGCCGTTCTGGGACGACGGTATTGAGATTCTCTCGGCTACACCAGGATGGGTGCGGCTGTGTGTGCGCTGCGACGTGGTTACCGCCAATCGCTTGCTGCAATTCTTTCGCGAAGCATCCGACCTGCCGGATGCCGAGACCGAGGAGGTGGCCACGGCGTTCCGCGAAATCCTGATCAATGCCATGGAGCACGGTGGCGGATTCGATCCCAGCAAGCACGTCGAAGTTTCCTACTTGCGCACTCGCCGTATGGTGGTGTGTCGAGTCAAAGATCCCGGCACCGGCTTTTCTTTGGAGGAGCTCAAGCACTCGGCACTCAGCAACCCGCCCGACGATCCTTTTCGCCACATGCAAGAACGTGAAGACAAAGGCATGCGTCCCGGAGGTTTTGGGATCCTGATGACCAGGAATCTTGTGGACGAGTTGCTTTACAACGAAAAAGGCAACGAAGCGCTGCTCATCAAGTACCTCGACCGGCCTTGCCCTGAACCCGCGCTTCAGCCTGCTCCCTAGCGTTGGTCACTGTATCGTGATCTAGGTTGCAGCAGTTTTCGCGATCAGAAAATAGCAAACCACGACCGCCGCCAATCCCATGGCGATCCACACCTTCGCTTTGCCCGGATCGCGCTTGGCTTCAATCCATTCACCGATCGACGATGCCAGGAAATACAACTCCACGCCTACCGCGATACTTGCGGCTACCTCCACTAGCGCCAACTGGCGATACAATGCAAACAAAAACGTGGCGCCGCAAGCTAGCGCTGAAAACAACACCGCCATTAGTCTCCATGCGTGAATCTTTGTCATTCCGGCTGTGGACATGGTTTGTTTCGCTCGAGTGATCCGGCCTTTCTCGCGCTCATCATATCCCGGTAGACTGTTCCTGTGAGGTGATCGATGCAAACTCGAAAACTGGGCAAGTCCGGGCCGCAGGTTTCCGCCATAGGGCTCGGGTGCATGGGCATGTCCGAATTTTATGGCGCGCGCAACGATGCCGAATCGATTGCCACGATTCACCGCGCCATTGAGCTGGGAATCGATTTTTTGGACACCGCCGACGTTTACGGCTACGGCGATAATGAGACCCTGGTCGGCAAAGCCATCCGCGATCGGCGCGACAAGGTTTTTCTCGCCACTAAATTTGCCATCGTTCGCGATCGCGCCAATCCCAGCGTTCGAGGCGTCAGTGGCAAACCCGAATACGTCCGTTCGTCCTGCGAAGCCAGCCTCAAGCGTCTCGGTGTCGACACCATCGACTTGTACTACCAGCATCGCGTCGATCCCAAAACTCCCATCGAAGAAACCGTTGGCGCGATGGCCCAATTGGTTCGCGAAGGGAAAGTGCGCTTTCTGGGATTGTCCGAAGCCGCTCCGGCTACTATACGCCGCGCGCACGCGGTTCATCCTATTGCCGCGCTGCAGACGGAATATTCTCTCTGGACTCGCGATCCGGAAGATGAAATCCTTCTTACCGTCCGCGAACTCGGCATTGCCTTTGTGGCCTACAGCCCACTGGGCCGGGGTTTTCTTACCGGACAAATCGAGAAGTTCGAGGATCTAGGCGAAAACGATTTCCGCCGGTTTTCGCCACGATTCCAGGGCGAGAATTTCCAGAAGAACCTGGACCTGGTTGCCCGCGTTGCGGAATTGGCCAAACAAAAGAACTGCACGCCCGGCCAACTGGCATTGGCGTGGCTGTTGGCGCAGGATGAAAAGATTATCCCGATCCCCGGCACCAAGCATCGGGGATATTTGGAAGAGAACGCGGTGGCACTCAGCGTGAAACTCTCGGCAGAGGATTTGCGTCGACTCGAGGAAGTTGCTCCCAAGGGCGCTGCTTCCGGCCAGCGCTATCCCGAGCAGTTGATGGTGTTGGTCAACGGATAGCTCGCTGGAAAAATCTCCCCTTGTCAAAATTGGTGGCCACGGCAACGTCGAAAAAACCCACCATCATTTCATCGGAGGTTTGCTCCCCCCATCGAACGGCCGCGTCCGGGTCCGGATTGTGGGGATTCTGGCGGGAATTGTCATACCAAGCGACGGCTTGCAATTTGGTCTCAGCCTTCAGCGGAATTGGCTCCGCCAAGCGGTAGCTCATCTGCCAGTGAAAGTGATAATTCACGCGCAACAAAGGCTCGATGGTACCGTCGTTCTGAACGATGTTGTATTCGAAGCGTTTCCCTCGCAGGTGCATGTGCGGGAAAAAGCTGAGCAGCAGCGCGTCGTTCGGCAACGTGCCCCAAGCCTCGACACGAAAATCCGGGACTCCCGGTGGAATCACAAAATGATCGTTGGTCAGCTGCAACGTCAAAACGCGCAGCTTGGGAACGTCGTTCGCGAAATGCAATCCAATGCGGGTGACGTCGGTTCCCGCTTTGCCATTGGTCGTGTAATGCATCTGGAAAACCAAATCCGACCCCGCGGGAACATATTTGGCCATTCCGTCCGGCCAATTGTCGGGAGTGCTGCCGGGCGCATACACCAGCAGGATGTCGCTGTCGGTCCACATCGCGTCGCGACGGTCTTGTTCGCTGGCCAGCGTTGAAGCGGTGAACCGCTTTCCTACGGGTGCATGGCGCAACCAAGGCGAGTCTGGCGGACGCACGTAAACTACGGCGTGATGCACGTTCTGGGGCATCCCCGGCAAAATCTCCGATCCTTGCACCCAACGACCTTGTTCGAAGTTGGTTGGCACAATCTCATACGAATAGTCCACTTGACCGTGCGCGGGAATGGGTACGCCCTCGGTCATGGCGACCGTGTACTGGGGTTCCGCAGGAGTCCATCGTCCTGACCATTTTCTGGGTGCCGGCGCTTCCGCCAGATTGCCCGCTGCGGCACCACTCTTGACCCAGGCTGCCAATGTGGCGATTTGCTGGTCGCTCAAGGAAGGATCATTCGAAAATTTCCCAATACCTTTCTCCGCAAACCAAGGGGGCATGCTGCGATTTTGTATGGCCAGTCGAATTGCCTCGGCATAGTGTCGCGTCTGGTCATAGGTTTCGAAAGACATCGGGGCGATGCCTTCGCTGCGGTGACAAACCTGGCAATGCCCCTGCAGGATTGGCAAGACGTCGCGATAGAACGTTACCCGCGGCCGCTCTGGTGTTTTCTGTGAATGACTGGTGAAGGGAATCGCCAGTAGGATCAACAAAATGCTGATTCCTTGGGACCGCCCCAATTTCTGTTTCATAACCTGCGAGCCAATTCCCCGTGGATCCGTTGGTATGGTTGCCGCCGGTGCCTCAGGCACTTGCTGCCGCGGATTTGAGCAAAACGTCCAAATCATCGGGATGGATGGCACAAAGCAGGGCCTCGTCTCGCTCGATATCCCCGTTCTTGACCAATGTCACCAGGGATTCTTCCAAGGTGAATGAGCCCTTCTTTTTCGTCAACGGAATCTCCTGGTGCAAATGCTGCAACTGATTTCTGCGAATGTGATGCCGAGCGCCGTAACCCACCATCAACAACTCCGCTACCGGCAAGCGCCCGCCATGTTTGCTGGGCAACAAAATCTGGGTCAAGACCGCGGTCAGTGCCATGGCGAGCTCCTGGCGAATCGAGTTCTGGCGCTCGACGGGAAAAGAATCGGCAATTCTGCCGACCGTGGAGGCAACATCGATGGTGTGCAACGTCGATAGAACCAAATGTCCAGTCTCGGCGGCCGCGACCGCGATGCGCATGGTGTCGGGATCGCGCATTTCACCTACGACAATGATGTCCGGCGCTTGCCGCAGGGCGGCGCGCAACGCCGTCGGAAAATCCGGCGCATCTGTGCCAATTTCCACCTGTTCGATGACGCTGCGAATGTGCTGGTGTTCGTACTCGATGGGATCCTCGATGGTCACAATGTGTCGCGCTTCCCGGGTATTGATTTCGTGGATCAGTGCCGAAAGCGTCGTAGACTTCCCTGAACCGGCCGGCCCGCCAATCAACACCAAGCCACGCGGCAGATGCGCCAGATTGGCCACGGAAGGAGGAAGATGTAACTCCTGCAACGCGGGCACGCGGGCGGGCAGAGCACGAATCGCGGCGGCTGCTTGCCCATTCTCTCGATGCAGATTGATGCGAAACCGTCCGACGCCTTCGATGCGGTAGGAAGCGTCGGCGATCGACTCCTCGCGGTACCGCCGCAGCGAGTGCCGCGACAGTGCAGGCAAAACCGCCGCCTCGATGTCCGGGCCATCCAGCGCGTTCGCCTCGATGCGCCGCACTTCTCCTTGCACCCGGATACACGGGGGAGCGCTTTCGACGAGCAGCAGATCACTTCCGCCCTTTTCCACTAAGGCCGCCAGCCAGTGGTCCAGCCGGGCTGTTGCCGCCAGGTCCCCAGGTCGTGACCCGCGCCCTTCGTTCAACTCGCGCACTAGACGATTCAATTCACCCGATTCTTCCATGGCGCCTCACGCTCGCGAATATGGTTCCTTGTTGTTGTTTCACGCAGTCGCTAATTAGACGCTCCGCTCTGCTTTTTGATTTTGGGCCGCAGCTCCAGGTTACGCATCAGGCGGTGCAGGTAATTGGCGTGCACTCCCAAAACCTTTGCCGCGTCAGTGATGTTTCCGGCAGTTTGCTCCAACGCGCCTAAGATCATCTGTTTCTTCAGATTGAGAATGGCGTCGTGATATTTGGCCGGGACTCGTCCGCCCAGGTCTTCGCCGCTGTCCTGTAGAATTTCCGGCAAGTCTTCAGGCATGATTTTGTCCGAACTGCCAATCACCACAGCGCGTTCCATGGCGTTTTCCAATTCCCGTATGTTGCCCGGCCAATCGTATCGCCGCAAGCAGGCCAAGGCTTCTTCGCTGATCCCACAGACGCGGCGGTTGCATTTCTTGGCATATCGCGCGGCAAAATATTCCGCAAGTTCCGGAATGTCCTCGGGCCTTTCGCGCAACGCCGGCAGCGTCAGGGAAATCACATTCAGGCGGTGAAACAAGTCTGCCCGGAATCTTTCTTCGCGCACAGCTTTCTGCAGGTCCCGGTTGGTTGCCGCCAAAAATCTCACGTCAATCTTGATGGGCCGCGTGCCCCCGACCCTGACGAATTCACGCTCTTGCAGCACGCGCAGCAACTTTGCCTGCAGGATCTGCGATAACTCGCCGATTTCGTCCAGAAAGATCGTTCCCCCCTCGGCCACTTCCAGGTAGCCCTTTTTCTGGCCCACAGCGCTGGTGAATGCCCCCTTCTCGTGACCGAACAACTCGCTTTCCAACAAGGTTTCTGTCAGCGCCGCGCAGTTCAATCCAACAAACGGCTGATCCTTCCGGCTGCTGTTCTTGTGGATAGCCCGCGCGGCCAATTCCTTCCCGGTTCCGCTTTCGCCGAAAATCAACACCGTGGAATCGCTAGCGGCAACGCGTTCCACAAACTGATAGACCTCGCGCATGCGTATGCTGCGGCCAACCATGTCGTGAGTGAGACTGACTTCCGCGCGCAGCCAGCGGTTCTCGTTCTCCAGTTGCTCGAATTTCCGCGCGTTCTCAATCCCAATTACGCCAAGTCCGGCAATCGCCGAGAGCAGTTCCAAATCTTCTTTGGCGAACGACGCTACCGCCCGGCTCGATTCCATGTAGATGATCCCGATCGTCTGATTCTTCGAGAGCATCGGGACACACAGGAACGCTTGCGCTCCTTTGCTCCCATGGTCCCAAAGTGGAGTCTTTTCTTGTGCGATCCGGTTCACCAAGGCCTGACTCACCCGCACCGGGTGGTCCGGGCCGGAGGTCCGATCCCACGCTACCTGCGCGCGCATGTCGGGCGAGTTTTCCTCTAAGAGCAGAATTGCTCCTCGTTCCGCGGGTATCACGTCGAAGATCATCCCGAGCAATTGCCAAGGCAGCGACTCTTCATCCCTTAATGATCCAATCTCGCAGCTGATGCGAGCCAGCGCTTGCAAATTACGTTTGTAGCGTTCCACCGCCGGCAGCGCAGCTAATGCCCCGGGCGCCATTTGGATCAGGCCTTCGGGCTGCAACTCTGCCGCTTCCGCATTCGGTACATCGCCGTCATCCATCTGCACTGAACTGGCCGGCGAAATGGCTGCTCTTTCTTCCTGAAACAAGAATAGGGAATTCCCAATGGCGATTTCGTCGCCGCTCTTCAGGTCGCGTTCTTTCACCGGTATGCCATTGACGAACGTTCCTGCGTGACTCTCGAGATCCACCAGGATGTACCGACCGTGGTTTTCGGTGATGGTGCAGTGCCGCGCGGACACCCAAGGGTCTTCTATGCGCACAGTGTTGCCGGTGTCACGACCCAGAATGACTTGCTCAAGGATCGGGAACTCGCTCTTCCGCAGCGGGCCGTTGATGGCCACGAGTTTTGCTCGCATGCTTCGTACCCCAAGTTGGCGATGGCAAACGAGGGCGCCATTCTAGCGCCATGCCGCAGGCTTCGCTACTCTCTCCTATCCATTTGGTTAGACCCAGCTATCCGAACGGTCCGAGTGCGACCTTGGTGTGGATGCTCGATGAACGGAGCGCGGTTTTGCGCGTAAATTATTGATGCTGATAGCTTTGCAATGGTCAGCGGGTTTGAGAAGTTCGATTGGGAGAGGCGGCAAACGACAGACCGCGTTTTTGGTTAGCTCGCCGGATAGCCCTGACAAACCGTGATGCCCAATCGCTAACGCGCTGGGCCGCCTCAGCAAGCCCGCAAGTGATTCGCAGAGGAGTAGTTAGGTTTCACTGTTGAAATTCTCCGCGCTATGTCCGGTTTTGGTCCGCCGCCTGCATTCTTTATAAGCGTCGTTAGCAGAACGAAAAAGCAAAATGAGGTGCCCAATGAAAGTTAGGAACATTCTTCGGATGCAGGCTATCGTCGTCGGCTTCGGAGCTGCTTTGCTGCTGGCCAACAGCGCTCCGGCCCAGGAAATCGTGAACTCTACGTTCAACGACGGGCCAAACGTAGCTTCGTTTGACCAGCCGACCGCAAAGAATGTGACATTGGGCACCTCGGATGAGGCGAACGCAGTAGACGCCAATTCCGGTGCAGTCGAGGCTTCGGTGGCTACACCGATAGTAAGCAACGAAGCGGTGACGGCGATGGAGAATTCCGCCGAGCGATGGTTGATCGCCGCTTCGTTGTGCGGATTGGTGATGCTGGCAGTTTACGCTGTGGCAGAAGTCCGGCGCGCCAACCGCAATGAGATGGAACGCTCTTCGCTTCACCCCCACGCTACGGTCTCGTAGAGCATCTGCTGAAGTTTGTTCGCAAGCTCCGGGAGCCAACGCCCAGCGTAGCTCCCGGAGCTTTGGCGTTTTTGGGGAGTGTGGTCGGCAGAAGTTCTCTTTAAGTTTTGGGCCTTTCCTGCGCTTGCCGTATAATGTCAAGTTTGGTCACTTCCTCAGGAGACATCTGGAATGGCTGGAGCTTTTGGGAACCAGAAAACCGGTGTCCGAATATTGTTCGGCATCGTCATCGGCTTGCTTGCCTTAAGCATGCTCCTTTATCTTGTGCCGCAGGGCCCGGACAGCGCGCAAACTGCCAGTGACGTTGTGGCCAAGATTGGCGACCAAGCGGTTACACTTTCGGACATCAACCAGCGCCTTAACGAACTTCGGCAGAACAATCCAATTCCTCACCAACTGGAAGGCTTATACGCCAACCAGATCCTGAGGCAACTGGTGTTTCAGAAGGAAATCGAGTACGAAGCCAAGCGCTTGGGAATCACTGTAAGCGATCAGGAGCGGGCCGAGCGCATTCGCCAGATCCTGCCGACGGCGTTCAATGGCGACAGTTTCGTGGGCGACGAAGCTTACTCTCAACAGGTGCTGAACCGGTTCCAGATGACCGTGCCGGCTTTCGAAGAGTTGATCCGTTCGAGCATGATCGAGGAAAAGTTCCATCGGCTGCTCACCGACGGAGTAAGCGTCAGCCCGAACGAGATCCAGGAAGAATTTCGCTTCGAGAACGAGAAAATCAAGCTCGACTACGCGGCCGCTAATCCGGAAACGCTGGCCGACAAAATCAACCCTAGCGAAGCTGAGATCAAGAGCTATTACGATCAGAACAAGTCCAAATTCCAAATTCCGGAGAAACGCGTGGTCCGTTACGGACTCCTAGACAATAACCAACTACGGCAGAACACTCCGGTGACCGACGACGAGCTCAAGGCGCTTTATCAGCAGAACATTCAGCAGTATGAAGTCCCGGATCGGGTGCAGGTCGAACATATCCTGCTGACCACTGTGGGAAAAACCGACGCGGAGGATGCCGAGATCAAAAAAAAGGCCGAGGACATCCTTGCTCAGGTGAGGAAAGGCGCCAACTTCGCCGAACTGGCCAAGAAAAACTCAGACGATCCCGGCTCTAAAGAGAAAGGCGGGGATTTGGGCTGGATTGTCCATGGCCAGACGGTGCCAGAGTTCGACAAGGCTGCGTTCAGTCTCCCCAAAGGCGGTGTCGACCTGGTCCGCACGCAGTACGGCTATCACATTATTAAAGTGCTGGATAAAGAGACTGCCCACACAAAGCCGTTCGACGAAGTGAAGGATTCTCTTCGCACCCCGTATCTACTTCAAAAGGTAGACCAGGAGTCCGGGCGCATCGCTGACCAAATGTCCAGCATGATTCGGCAGTCCAACAAGACCACCCTGGAGGATTTGGCTCAGAAGTTCCATCTCACCGTGGGCGAGACTCGTCCACTAGGCCCCAACGACCCGATCCTGGAACTCGGCAACGCTCAGGACATTAAGGACGACATTCTGCGGCTGCGGCCCGACGAACTCAGTCTGCCGATCCGGACCGATCGCGGATACGTGGTCCTTTCCCTCAAGCAGACCATTCCGGCTCATCCTGGCACTCTCGATGAGGTCAAGGACAAGATCGTCGCGGAACTCCGTACGCAGCAGTCGCAACAACTGGCCCAGTCCAAGGTCGACGATCTGATCAAACGGGTGAAATCCGGACAGAAGTTCGATGTGGCCGCGAAAGCCCTTGGCCTCGAGCCCAAAACCTCGGAGCTGATTGCCCGGAACGGCACTATTTCGGGCTTAGGAAGCGCCAAGCAGATCAATTCCGCCTTCTCGATGAAGCAAGGAGACGTCGGGGGACCTGTCCGCATGGGTTCATCATGGGTTGCCTATGAGATCGCCGAGAAAGTCGAACCGAATCCGGCCGATTTTGACGCTCAGAAGCAGAAAATCACAGATTCTCTGTTGCAGCAGAAGCGCAACACCGCCTTCGACGCGTTCCGCATTGCGTTGGAAGACCGCCTGAAGCAGGAAGGCAAGCTTCGGCTGATGCCCGAGAGATTACGCAACTACGGCAATTTTGGTTCAACCCCAGATTCCAATAACTCATAGAAAACAGGTCGCTTACGGAAATCTAAGTAGCCTCTTGCCCTGTTCTCCACGAACCGCTAGCCTATTTACGTCTGGTTTGGGCCTTCCTCGAAACGGAGTCTAATCGCAGCATACTCCTCCTTCGGAGTTCCTTTCGAGGCTTGGGCTCGTCCGGCTCAGTCTTGCAACTTCAGGATTCCACCATGGCGAAATCACTGCCGAACCGCAGCAACCACATCCGCAATGACTATCGTTGCAGCATCGAACTCAATCAGAACGGCAAGTACTGTGTTCGCATCCGGGCGCAATACCCGCGCCATGCCTGGACTCTGAATGTGTTCTTCCTGGCCTCGTCCTTTGATCGCTCGATGAAGAAGCTTGGGGACTGCCTGCGGTTCCTGCAGCGGAATGAAGAGAAACTATGGTTCTGGGGCGTGGACCGGGCTGCGGACCTGGCTTTTTCCGCTGAGTTCCTGAAAGAGGCGGGCCTGTTGCTGGATCGCCGGGTGGAATTCCCCCGTAAAGCGGCGAGCTTGTCACTCGAGCCGGAGCGCGACGTTCCGGCTTTCATCCTGGGTCCGGTGCGCCGGGGCCTCGCCGAGTCGGTGGAATACGGTCGAGTGCGCCTCGCTGGTGATTAACGCGATCCTTCCGATAACGCTTGGTCTGTTGCCAAGGGCAGGCCGTTTCTAGCTATAAGCTCCGACAAGACTATGGTGGTGGACGATAGCGCATAGTACGAGCGCGATCGGCGACGTGGTTCCGGGTCTTGAGTTCCAGATTTCCTGCGCTGATGTTCCTTGACAACTGCGCCCACTTTCTTTCATGATTCGCCCAACTCCCGGACGGTCCAAGAAGCACGAACTGTCGCCTACTGCTTTCCGCCCACAAAAACACCGACGACGGGTGTTACACGAGCCGGAATTGCTCCGGGTAAAAGGAGCTTCTGACCATGAAAGGTTCACGCCAGCCTCTTGTGCTTGCTGTGGTTACGGCCCTATTGCTCGTGGCAGGCAGCATCTCGCTACGAGCAGCTTCCAAGGCCCAGGATGCCCAGTCAAGCGACCAGAGCAGCACCACGAAGAGTAACAAGAGCAAGCCCGCGACGGACGACACGTCTACGGACAGTTCCAAGACGAAGAAGTCTTCCAAGTCGAAGAAGGCCGGTACCGCCGAATCTTCTGCCACAAGCGACACCACTTCGGCGAAGAAGTCTTCCACCAAGAAGACCAGCGACGCGACTGCAACGGCCAGCAGCGATTCCTCGGCCAAGAAGTCCTCCAAGTCGAAGAAGGCCGATACGGCAGACGCTTCGACGGGCACTGGAAGCGACAAATCGACGGCCAAGACGTCCTCGACAACGACCACCGCCGATTCCGGCACCAAGAAATCGACCAAGTCCAAGAAATCGACCAGTGCGGCTGACACTTCGTCATCAGCCGGAACGACGGCCACATCTACGACTCCGGCATCGAAATCAACGGCTCCGACGAACAGTGCGCCAGCGTCAACGGCTAACACGGCTGCCGGAGCGTCAAGCACGACAACGACAACTCCGACCAAGACAACAACCAGCAACGCTACGCCTGCTGCGACGACTCCGGCCAAGACCACGGCGACTCCGCAGACACCGCCCGCGAACAGCAATGGCATGGTCTGGGTAAATACCGATTCGGGCATCTACCACAAGCCGGGCTCGCGCTATTACGGCAAGACCAAGCAGGGCAAATACATGACGGAAGCCGACGCCATCAAGGCGGGCTATCGCGCCTCGGAAAAGAACTAGGCCGGAATGTGGCTTTGCAGGACTCAGTAACTTCACAAGGAGAAGATCGCATGAAGAGAAACTCAGTACGGATTGTGCTAATCGCGCTGGTGTTGGCGCTGGCGGTTGGGGTTGCGCTGTCGCAGCCGCAAACGAGTGCCAGCAGCGCGCAATCGGGCGCTACGACAGCGGCCAAGGCCAAGTTGGTGGACATCAATAGCGCTACCAAGGACGAACTCGACGCGCTTCCTGGGATCGGAGCGGTATATGCCCAGAAGATCATCGATGGAAGGCCGTACGCAAAGAAGACCGACTTGGTAGGCAAGAAGGTGATTCCGCAAGCAACCTACAACAAGATCAAGGACTTGATCATCGCGAAACAGAAATAAGTCGGAATTGTGGAGCGGTCGTTGAAAAGCGGCCGCTCCCTTCATCTTTGTTCAAGGAGAAATTATGGGATTACTGGATGAAGTACTGGCGGTCGCGGGGAGTTCCGGGAGCGGGCAATCGGAACAGCATACCACCGGGCTTAGCGCGATCATGACGTACATCAATAGCCCGGAAGTAGGCGGTATCGCGGGTTTGCAGCACATGTTTGAGCAGGGCGGGTTGGGCCACGTGGTGAGTTCCTGGATTGGCTCCGGACCGAACCTGCCGGTTTCGGCCGATCAGTTGCAGAACGTGCTGCATAGCGGAGCGTTGCAGCAAGCGGCGCAACAGCATGGCCTGGACGCATCGCAGTTAACCGGCATGATGAGTACCTTGCTGCCCCATCTGGTGAACCACCTGACGCCGAACGGCCAGGCGCCGGATGCCAGCACGCTGCAGCAAATGCTGAAAGGCTTTGCCGCCGGCCAGTCGACATAATACTGAAGGCGCAGGCCGGGGCCGCCGGTTGGTGTCGAGTGGGGCTTCGGAGGCGAGCTACAGGACCGCTCAGCTGCGGACCAACACCTCGCCACGGCCGACCAGTTGGTCGTTGAGCCACAGACGGTACTTGTAGCTGCCCACTTTGGTTCCCGGGGTGACCGGACCACTGAGCAGGCGCATGCCGGCCGGCGCTTGGAAGATATTTGAGGCGAAGGGGCAGCGGTTGGGATCGAACTCGACTCTTAAGTTGCCGGCGTCGGAGAGCCAACTGACCTGGTCTCCGGGATCGAGCACCACCGCTTGAGGGATTAAGCCCACCAAAACGGGTCGTTCGGCCATTCATTCTCCTTGTTCAAACTCCTTGTTCAAAGTGGCGCAAGAGTGGTTTGGCGCCGCAGCCGCGGGCAGACATCCGAGTGTGCATCACGTTTGACGATTCCGCTTTCTGTCCTGGCACGATAGCACATCTGGAAAATCTGCGATAAGGCGGGCGGTGGAAACTCATTGTCGTACAATCCTTGACCCCTGGCGGGCGGGTCCGTACACTACTGAAGTGGTTCGTTGCGCTGAGCACTACACTCTTGCGCGCCGCCACTCAGGCAATCATCTTTCGCGCAGGAGTTCCGCTGGATGGCTTCGATCGCTCGGCCGCTGTCTATCCCTTTGCCCAATGGGGCACGCATACATCTGATCTCTTCCTTGCCGTTTGTGCTGGTACACATCGCGGCATTGAGCATTTTCTTGTTTCCGTTCCATTGGTATTACCCGCTGGTGTGTTTCCTGGGGTACGAAGTGCGGATGTTCTTTGTGACTGCGGGCTACCATCGCTATTTTTCGCACCGCTCGTTCAAGACTAGCCGGTGGTTCCAATTCGTGATCGCGTGGATGGCCATGTCGTCGTCGCAAAAAGGCATTTTGTGGTGGGCGGCGCATCACCGGCATCATCATCGCTACTCCGACCAGGAAGACGATCTACATTCGCCGAGCCTGTTTGGGTTTTGGTGGTCCCACGTGGGTTGGATCCTTTCGGACAAGTACAACGAGACGCGCTACGACTATATCGGGGACTTCGCCAAATATCCGGAACTGCGGTGGCTGAACAAGTATCATCTGGTCCCGCCGATCACGATGGCGGTGGTGATGTTCCTGATAGGCGGCTGGCCGCTGCTGGCTTGGGGCTTCTTCCTGAGCACGGTGTTTCTGTGGCATGGCACGTTTACGATCAATTCGCTGTCGCACATATTCGGGAAGCGGCGATTTCCGACCACGGACACCAGCAAGAATAACTGGTTGCTGGCGCTGGTGACACTCGGGGAAGGCTGGCACAACAATCACCACTACTATATGGCCAGCGCCCGGCAAGGGTTTTACTGGTGGGAGGTCGACATCACGTATTACACCTTGAAGGCGCTCTCCTGGTTTGGGTTTGTCCGGGAGCTGCGGCGCGTGCCCGAGAAAGTGCTGGCGGAAGGGCAAGCGCTGGACGCGGTGGCGTAGGCCGACCAGCGCGTGGACTGTGGTTCGCGTCTCGTGGCGCGTGTTCCGTGGCCGATAGGCAGCGGAGATTTGCGGCGGACCCGATCGAGTTTGGGTGTTTATCCGGGTTGCTCCTCCTCCCTTCTTTTTTCCCCAGGGGTGGCCCTTCGAGTAGGCCTCAGGGCAAGCACGCACGCCTCGAGGAAAGTGCTCGGAGAGCGCATCGAGGCACGTGACAGTCGTCGCAATAGATGGCCCCCCCTCCCCCCTATTTTCGTATCAAGCGGAAACAAAGGAGTTAGCAGGGCGCGGCTTTGTGATGATTGTACATGGCCCTGTGACAAGTGGATATGGGTCAAGGGGTACCCCCTGTTTTTTGCAGATTTGTCAAAACAAAGGGGATGCGTGCGCCGCGATTTGTAGATATGTCAAAACAAAGGCGATAGATTGCGCCGAATGGTGCGGAAGTGGCGCGGAAGTGAGCGCGTTGGCGTGGGTGAGAGTCGTTGTGGACCGGCATGGGCATAGCGCGGTTCCTCGAAGCGCGGACCCAATGATAATTGAATGGGAAGCATAGCTAAACAGTACTTAAGGACAGTTGTGGGGCAGGGAAGGCGGAACCGACCTAGGCGGGATGGTTCTTCATTGGTGAAGGCAAGACCGATTCTAACGAATCGAGGGTTGGTGCGCGGAGGGGAGGAAGAATGCTGGCATGAATGCCAGCGCTACAGGGAGCCAGCGAAAGAAGCTGTCGAGGGTGGAGCACCGGTATGCGTGGAAAATGTAGGATGCCGGCGCCAGGAAGCGCCGGTGGCCGATCTAAAGTTCGGCCACTACACAAGCGAAAAAAAAGTGGGGGCAGGCATCGGTAAAAACCAAGATCCCGCCTCACAAATCGAGGGTGGGGCACCCCGGCCGAGGAGGAGGAAGAATGCTGGCATGAATGCCAGCGCTACAAGGAGCCAGCTTTACAAGCAGAGTCGTCGTGGATTGGAATGCGGTGGTTAGACGGCGAATTGGCGGAGATGATGGTCGAGATGTTTGTACATCAATTGGGCCCACTGGTCGGGGGTCATGGTGCCAAAGAAGGTGTGGGGATAAGTGGTGCAGCGTTGCGGGCCGCCGAGAGAGAAGCGGTCGATCAAGGCGCAGAGCCGCTGGGATTCTCTGGCGAGGTCGCGTTCATCGGAGACGACCAGGGTTTTGGCAGTGGGCATGTTGCGCTGCAAGGGGGCTTCGTCGCGAAGCACTCTGGACCGGGCGATCGGCCCGAAGATGCGGCCGAGGAACATGCGAGGCGCAAAGCTGTCGCCAACGGCCCATTCCATGGTGGTGGCGCAATGTGCCAGGGCTTGGGCGGCCGTCATGGAGCCCCACTGGCGGGTGCTGGTTGGCCCGAGACGCGCGATGCGCTGCTTAATCTCGGTGGCGGTGGCGGCATCAAACAAATTCTTCATAGCGAGCCTCTTGCTTTTGTCGGCGCTCCGAAAAGAATTACAGAAATGGGGGAGCCATTGCAATGGGTGAGGTCGCTGAGTGGCTGATTGGCGAGGTTAGTGAATGGGGGACAACTCAGACAGTGATGTGGTGGAAGGCGGGGAGTGGGGTGCCGTCCAAATTGACCGTTGTGCGCGGGGCTGGCAAAGGGCCAAACTGTAGTTTCCCGTGGTACTCTTGCGTTTCCCCGAGTACGCCTTAGCGGGATGTCCTCAAAGGTCCGCAGGGGGCCCCTGAAAGGAAATTCCTATGAGCCAATCGATTGGAGAGTTGAATCCACCAACACGTTTGATGATGACGCCGGGACCGTGTTCGATCGATCCGCGGGTGTACCGTGCGCTGGCGTCGCCAATAGTGGGGCACCTGGACCCGTGGTTCCGTGGCTGCATGGAGGAAACCCAGGTGCTGATGCGGCAAGTGTTCCAGACGGAGAACCGAATAACGTTTCCGCTGTCGGCGTCGGGTTCGGGGGGAATTGAAGCGTCGGTGCTGAACTCGCTGGAGCCGGGGGACGAGGCGATTTGCTGCGTCAACGGGATGTTTTCGGAACGCATGTACGTGATTGCGCAGCGCACGCCGGCAACGGTGCATCTGGTGGAAGCTCCGCTAGGAAAGCCGGTGGATCCGGAAGATGTGCGTAAGTCGGCCAAGGGCCGGAAGATCAAAATGATCGGGTTTGCGCAGGGGGAAACGTCCACCGGGGTGTTGACGGAGATCGATCCGTTCCGAAAAGTGGCGGACGAGTGCGGGGCGCTGCTGGTGGTAGACACGGTGGCGTCGTTGGCGGCGGTTCCGGTGCACGTAGACAAGCAGCGCATCGACATTTGCTTTAGCGGTTCGCAGAAGGCGATCAGCGCGCCGCCGGGGATGTCGCCGATCACGGTGAGCCCGCGTGCAGAAGAAGTCTTTCGGGCGCGGAAGAGCAAGGTGCAGAGCTGGTATTTCGATTTGACGACGGCGATGAACTATTGGGGCAAGGACCGGCTGTATCATCACACTCCGCCGATTTCGCTGATTTATGCGTTGCGCGAGGCGATGCGGATTCTGCTGGAAGAAGGGCTGGAGGCGCGCTGGGAACGCCACCGGATCAATCAGCAGGCGCTGGTGGCGGGATGCGAAGCGATGGGCTTGCAGCTGTTCGTGGAAAAACCGAAGGACCGGCTGGTGACGGTGACCGCGGTAAAGATTCCCACGGGCATCGATGATGTGAAGGTGCGCAATCAGCTGCTGGACGAATTCAACATTGAAATTGCGGGTGGAATCGGAGCGACGAAAGGGCAGATCTGGCGGCTGGGCACGATGGGTTACTGCAGCCAGAAGCAGTTTGTGCTGCAACTGTTGGCGGCGCTGGATAAAGTGTTGGTCGATCAGGGGCACCGGCACTCGCCGGGAGCGGGAGTGGGCGGGGCGATTCACAGTTATACGCGGGCGCAGGAGACGGTGGGGGCGCGCTAGGGATGACGCGCTCGCCGCTGCGTCGTCGTTCTGAGGTTTAGTTCCAAGCAACGCTATGTTTGGTGGCGAGGGATGGGTTGAGATGCCCTCGAGGCTCGGGGCATGCCTTCGCCGCCTGCCGGTACGCAGGGAGAGAGCGCGCTCAGGAGGACAGAAGCTACATACGGACTGGCGAGTGGCCCTTCGCGCAAGGCGCTCAGGGCAAGCGAGTGGCGAGGCAAAGAGAAGAGTCGTTCACCACAGAGGGCACAGAGAGCACAGAGCTGAAACGAAAATGGCCGATCCCTTCCTCGCTAAGGGCGAGGGGGGTGGCGAGAAAAGCGAAAAGAGATTCTTTTCGCAAAAAACGCGAAAAGGGGAAGAGGTCTTTTCGCAAAAGGCGCGGAAAGAAAAGAGAGATTCTTCTCTGCGCTCAGAATGACGCATTAATTTTTGCTCGGGGCCAAGACGCAAGGGTTGAGATCCCCTCGAGGCTCGGGGCATGCCATCGTGGCCTGCTGGCGCTACAGGTGCAAAGGCAAAAGCGCCGGTCTGAAGACCGGCCACTACACGAAGAAGGATGCGCCAGGCGATCGAGAACTACCCTTGGGGAGTGGTAGGCAGCGTAACGGTGCGAGGATCGCGTCGACGAATCGAGCGCTAACGGACTTTTTGGGCCGAGGCGCGCTGGGATGGGGCGGCATTTTTCGCGGCGGCGTGCTGAAATTCGTCGTAGGTGCCCTTGAAGTCGTCAACGCGGCCAGAAGTGAAATGCCAGATGCGCGAGGCCACTTCATCGAGAACATCTTCATCGTGAGTGACCAGGAGAAAGGTGCCATCGTATTTTTGCAGGGCGATGTTTAGCGCGTTGATGGCCTCCAAGTCCAAGTTGTTGGTGGGCTCGTCGAGCACCAGAAAATTGGGCTTCTGAATCATCAAGCGGCAGAAAATCAAACGAGCCTGTTCGCCTCCGGAAAGGCCGGAAGTGGGCTTCAAGGCGTCTTCGCCGCTGAAGAGCATTTGGCCGAGGAAGCCGCGGATTTCTTCCTGGGTGGCATCGGGCTTAAATTGCCACAACCAATCCAGGGCATTCACGCCCGTGTTCTTGTCGATGGTGTAAGTGAAATCCTGCGGGAAATAGCCGACGGAAACCTCGTGACCCCAAGCGACCGTGCCATGGTCAATGGTGAACTCGCGCTCAGAATCGCCGATGAACTTGCCGGCATTGCGAATGAGGGACTTGAGCATGGTAGTCTTGCCGGCACCGTTGCGTCCGGTGAGTGCGATTTTTTCGCCACGAGTGACGTGGGCGGAGAAATGGTCGAAGACTTTCAGATCGCCATAGGACTTGGCCAGGCGCTTGATTTCCAGCGGAACGCGACCGGAAGGGGCTTCCACCTGGAAGCGAATGTACGGGCGTTGAATATTGGACTTGGCCAGTTCGGAGGTTTGCAGGCGCTCGACTTCCCTTTTGCGAGAGGTGGCTTGCGCGGAACGGGTGCCTGCGGAGAAACGGGCGATGAAGTCGTTGAGTTGGGCGATTTTTTTCTCGCGGACAGCGTTGTCGGCTTCCATGCGGGCGCGAATCTGGGTCTTGGCCAGGACCATGTCGTCGTAGCCGCCGGGATACATGATGATGGTTTGGTAGTCGATGTCGGCGGTATGGGTGCAGACGCTGTTCAGAAAATGGCGATCGTGCGAGATGACGATGAGCACGCCATGATATTCGCAGAGGTATTCCTTGAGCCAGTGGACGGAATCGAGGTCGAGGTTGTTGGTGGGCTCGTCGAGAAGAAGAGCAGAAGGATTGCCGAAGAGGGCTTGGGCGAGAAGGACGCGGACTTTCTGGCCACCCTGTAGTTCACCCATGTTGCGTTGATGGAGCGAGGCGTCGATGCCGAGACCGTCGAGCAGAACGCCGGCATCGGCTTCGGCGGAATATCCGCCTTCTTCGCCGACGATGCCTTCGAGCTCGCCGATTCGCATGCCGTCCTGATCAGTGAGTTGGTCGTGAGGCTTGGCGTAAAGGGCGTCGCGCTCTTCAAGGGCGGCCCAGAGAGTGGCGTTGCCCATGATGACGGTGTCGAGGACGCGGAACCTGTCGAAAGCGAACTGGTCCTGACGAAGGATACCGATGCGTTTGGGGCGGTTGACATTGCCGCTGGTGGGTTCCTGCTCAGCGGTGAGAATTTTCATGAAGGTGGATTTGCCGGCGCCATTGGGGCCGGTGATGGCATAGCGGCGGCCGTCGATGAAGGTGGTGGTGACGTCCTCAAAGAGGATACGGGCGCCGAAGCGCATAGTGACGTTATCTACGGAGATCATATCCTTACAATTTTAGCGTATGGAGCAGAGATCAGAAAAATTAGAGATTGGAGACCAGGAATGAGATTAGATATCAGTGAGCAAGAAATTTTAGGGTGCCGAGATTCGTAACTTCCATCAGTATGGCCGGGTGGATGTTTCCGCGGGTGAAGACCCATGCAACTCACAGTCGAGAACCTGAGCAAGAACTATGGCGGGGTGCAGGCACTACGTAGCGTGAACCTGAAACTGAAGCCGGGCGTGCTGGGACTGCTTGGGCCGAACGGCGCGGGAAAGTCGACGCTGATGCGCATCTTGGCAACCATCACGCAACCGTCGGGCGGGCGGGTGATGTGGAATGACGCGGACATCGCGAGGCAGCCGGATGAATTGCGGTCGGTGCTGGGATATCTGCCGCAGGATTTTGGCGTGTATCCGAACCTAAGCGCGGTCGAATTCCTGGGCTATCTGGCGGCCGTAAAAGGAATTCCTGCGGAGGCGGCGCGGCAGCGAATCGGGGAGCTGCTGGTGTTGGTGAATCTGGCGGAGGCAGGGAAACGGGCGCTGGGGGGCTACTCGGGCGGAATGCGGCAGCGCGTGGGCATCGCCCAGGCATTGCTGAACGATCCGCAGCTGCTGATCGTGGACGAGCCGACGGCAGGGCTGGACCCGGAGGAGCGCGTGCGCTTCCGGAACCTGCTGTCGGAATTGTCCGGCGAACGAATCGTGATTTTGTCGACGCACATCGTGTCGGACGTGGAAGCGGTAGCGATGGAGATCGCCATATTGGCGCAGGGCGAGTTGCTGGAGTACGGTTCGCCGGAGGAGTTGCTGGGGCGAGTGGACGGAAAAGTGTGGGAAGTGGTGGTAGCGAGTGGAGAGCTGGCGGAGTTGCGCGGCAACCATTTGGTCAGCAGCACGGCGCACCGAAGCGATGGAGTGCATGCACGGGTGGTAGCGGATGGTCCGCCAACGGGCACGGCGCGCGCGCTGGAGCCCACGCTCGAGGATGCTTACCTGGCGGTGTTGGCCAGCCAGCACAACGGAGCGACGGGAACGGGCCGATGAGCAGGACACACGCAATGCTGGGCATTGCCCGGGCGGACTTCCTGGAGCGCACGCGACGGTACAGCTTCTTTCTGGCGGTGTTGTTCGCGACGTTTCTTGGCTATGCCGCGGCGCGGGGGAAGATTTTTTTGCAGTTCGAGGGATATCGTGGCGTGTACACGTCCGGTTGGATTGGAGCGCTGGTGGGGCTGGCGATCACCTGCTTCGTGTCGCTGGTGGGGTTTTATATCGTCAAAAACTGCGTGGAGCGCGACCGGTTGACTGGCGTGGGGCAGATTGTGCCGGCCACGCCGGTCTCGAAAGTGACTTATGCCTTTGGGAAATTTCTGAGCAACTTCGCGGTGCTGAGCGCGATGGTGGCGGTGCTGGCAGTAGCCGCGGTGGCGATGCAGTTTCTAGTCGCGGAGGATCCAGCGATGCACCTTTGGGCTTTGCTATCGCCATTCGTGCTGCTGGCACTGCCGACAATGGCGTTGACCGCGGCGGTGGCGCTGGGTTTTGAGATGCTACCGGGGTTGCGTGGCGGGTCCGGCAATGTGGCCTGGTTTTTCGTGTGGGTTTTCACGCTGAGTGCGCCGATGCTTTCCGATCGCAGCTGGCTGGACCCGATGGGCATCTTTACGGTGATGAATTCGCTGGGGGCGGAGGCGCACCGCTACGTGCCCAATTATCACGGAGGCATGTCGTTCAACATCGACGTCGCGCAACAGTCGGCGCAAGTCATCGAGGCGTGGCGGTGGGCCGGAATTCCGTGGAACACACAACTGATCGAGCTGCGGCTGATGTGGTTCGCGGCAGCCTGGGGGTTGGTTGCAGTGGTCGCGCTGGTATTCGATCGCTTCGATACGAGCAGGACGTCGAGGTTCAAGGCGCTGCCTGCGGCTGGAGCGGTGGGGCAAGACGTGGTTCAAGGAAGCGTCAGTGGCACGCGGATGGAGGTGCACCTCACCAGGCTCGACCAGGGAGCGTCCGGCGCGGCTTTCGGGCGGCTGTTTGTGGCGGAACTGCGCCTGGGATTATTTGGGCTGCACTGGTGGTGGTATGCGGTCGCCGGAGGGCTGTTGATCGCACAGTTGGCAGCGCCGCTGGATGCATCGAGGGGACCGATCCTGGCCAGCAGTTGGATGTGGTGCGTATTCGTGTGGTCGAGCATGGGCGTGCGCGAAACGCGGTTCACGGTACGGCAGGTGCTGTTTAGTTGTGCGAACGTAGTACCTGGGCAAGTAGCGGCATGTTTTGCTGCTGGCGTTTTGGTGGCAGCGACCGCCGGAGCGGGAGCAGCGGTGCGTCTGGCGATTGCCCAAGATGGTGCGGGGTTACTGGCGTGGTTTGCGGGGGTGTTGCTGCTGCCGGCGGCCGCACTGTTTCTGGGAGTGTTGAGCGGGACGAGCAAGCCGTTTGAGGCGCTGCTGACTGTCACGTGGTACATCGGGCCGATGAACCAGACTCCGGGGATTGATTTTACGGGGAGCGCGAACGGCAGCCGGACCTTCGCGGATGCGCTGGGGTGTTTGGTGGTGGCCGGCGTGTTGTTGGCCGCTGCCCTGGGGATGCGCGCGCGGCAACTGCGATCGCTGTAGCACGCCAGGCAAAGTGCTATCTTCAATCTATGGCGAGAATAACTGGATTGGACTGTTCGCGGTGTCATAACACATTTGCAACGGATGGACCGGCGACGATTTGTCCGAAGTGCACGGGGGCGCTGTATGTCCGGTATGAGTTCGGCCCGCTGCGCGGAGTGCAGCACCGTGACGAGATTGCGCTGCCGACGCAACCGTGGAGCGGGATGTGGCGGTACAAAGCGGTACTGCCGGAGGCCGAGCCGGTGTCGCTGGGAGAAGGGTGGACGCCGATGATCCGGAGCCGGCGACACGAGAATGCGTTGCTGAAGGAGGAAGGCGCGAATCCCACGGGAAGTTTCAAGGCGCGGGGCATGGCTATGGCGGTGACGATGGCGCGCCACTATGGACTGAAGAAATTGGCGGCGCCTTCAGCCGGGAACGCAGCGGGAGCGCTGGCGGCGTATGCGGCCGCGGCTGGGATCGAAGCGCACATTTTTATGCCTAAGGATGTGCCGTTCGCGAACTACCTGGAAGCGGTTTTGTACGGAGCGAAGGTGACGCTGGTGGATGGATTGATTTCGGACTGCGGGCGGATGGTGGCGGAACGCAAAGACAAACAGGGTTGGTTCGACGTTTCCACCTTGAAGGAGCCGTTCCGGGTGGAAGGGAAAAAGACCATGGGGTACGAGTTGGTGGAGCAGCTTGGGTGGGAGTATCCCGACGCGGTTTTCTATCCTACGGGAGGAGGCGTGGGTTTGATCGGAATGTGGAAAGCGTTCGAAGAGATGGAAGAACTGGGATGGGTCAGGCCGGGAAAGCGGCCAAGAATGATTGCGGTGCAATCGGCTGGGTGTGCGCCGGTGGTACGGGCGTTCGAACGAGGAGAAAAGGCCAGCGAAATGTGGAAGGATGCCGCGACATTTGCCGCAGGATTGCGGGTACCGAAGCCGTATGGGGATTACATTATCCTGGAGATCTTGCGGGAATCGGGGGGGATAGCTGTGGCAGTGCCGGATGAGCAGATTCTGGCGTCCCTGAAGGAGTGGGCGCGGGAAGAAGGGGTGTTTCTGTGCCCGGAGGGAGCGGCGGCAACGGCGGCTTATGACCATTTGTTGAAGACGGGATTTTTGAAGAGAGAGGATCGGGTGGTGCTGTTCAATACGGGATCGGGGCTGAAGTATACGGACATGACGGCCGAGGCGGCGGGGATTCGGCGGGGGTGAGAGGGCGGGTTTGGAATGTTGATGGGGAATGCGGAAAGCGGGAGCAGGGCTCCCGCACTCCAAAGATTGACAGTTGGGCGGGAGGAATAGACACTAATTGGGCGTGCAGGTTGAATGGCGTGTAAAGCCTGTGCTGCAACTGCGCGAAACAGCGCTCAGCGGCGGAAGCCGGGATGGATTGGCGGCGCTTGCCCTGCGGTACAAAATGACGAAACGGAAAGAGGAACTCTGGTGCCATCACTACCGGTATTAGCGAATAACGGCGCAATGAACCAGTTCATTGGGGCGTTCCAGGTTACGTCGAAGCTGAGCGGCCAGGTTTATGATTGCCGGTTTTCGCACATCTGGAACGCCATCGCGACGCGTCACAGCGACACGATCGATGCCAAATTTAACGTGGATGAACAGGGGCGCATCGTGGGGCTGGCCCACACGGCATTCGTTGATTTTCGTGAGAAGCATGGACGCGACCTGACGGACCGGGAAGCGAGTTTTGTGGCCGCGGAGTATTTGCGAGAACGATTGGAAGAGGAAGATGAACGGCCACTGTACGACGTAACGCACGAGGAAGTGAACCGGCTGATCGAACAGGTGGGCATCAAGTAAGCGGCTGTTTCCTCCCGCAGACAGGCTCAGGATAACAAAGAGAAAGTGGCCGACTGGGGTTGTAATCAGAGGACGGTCTCGACGGGGGTTTGATCTTCGGCACGGAATTGCGCGAGACGCGGGTGGTGCAGACCGTCGCGGCGAATGAAATAGATCACCAGAAGCAGGAGCAGAGCGCCGAAGACCATGACGGCGGTGGCGGCTTGCAGGCCGATCTGCAGATCGCTCATATCGGAGATTTTGCCGATGAGCAGGGGCCCCAAAGCGCCGAGCAGTTGGGTGGCGAACATGTAGACGCCGATGGCGGTGGCGTGGGCCCGCTGCGGGGTGAGATCGTGAAGGACGGCGGTGGTAGGGCCGTGATACCAGGACATGAAGAACATGGCCACAAAGAAGCCTCCCAGCACCAAGCGCTTGTCGTCAGTCTGAATGGCAATCAGTAGAAACGGGGCGGCGGCAAGAAAGGCAAGCGCAATCACCAAGACGCGGCCGTAGGGCATACGCTTTTGCAGACGATCAGCGAAAAAGCCGGCGGAAAGGGCTCCGAGAACCGAAGAAAATAGGGCGATGACCGCGAGGGAGAGGGAAGCCTCCTTGGTGGTGAATTCCTTGTAGGTTTTTGCGTAATCGATGCCCCAGGTCACGAACGAAACGCTGGAAAAGGTAATACATATCCCGGAAACGATCATGGCGACAAACGCGGGAACGCGCAGCAAATGGCCGATGGGAACGACTTCGGAGCGCGGGCGGCGAGCCGGCTCCTTCAATTTGAGAGCGCTCAGGCCGGGAACGATGCCGAGAATGCCGACGACGAAGAAAGCATGTTGCCAGCCGTGGCGTTCACCCATGATTCCGCCGAGAGCCAGGCCTGCGACGCCGCCCAGAATCATGCCTGCCGCGAAAACGGATTGCGCCGTGGCGCGGTTCTCGCGAGAAAAGGAATCGGAGATGAGCGATTGTGCCGCGGGAGCGTAGGCCGCTTCGCCGATGCCGACCAAACCACGAGCGACGAACAGAAATGCAAAACTAGGGGCTAAGCCACTGGCAACAGCCGCCAGACTCCAGAACAGAACACCAAAGCAGATGATTTTGGGCTCGTTGAAACGATCGGCAAGGTAGCCGGAAGGAATACTGGCCAGGGCCAGGACCACCAGAAGCACCCATTGCAGAGAGCCGAGCTGGGCATCGCTGAGGCCAAAGTGCAGACGAAGAAGAGGAACCAGGGGATTCAATACCTGGCGATCGGCGAAGTTGACAAAATTCACCAAGGCCAGTACAGCAAGGAGCTGGACGTGATCTCGCTGCAACATGAGCCACATTCTAACAGTAGGCGTGTAAAGGATGGCTACGTTTGCCGGAGGGATGTGCTGTTCCAGCCGCCCATCGGCAAAAGCGGGGTCGCCTAAGATACTTCTTAGAACCGATACGTAGCAACGACACCGGCGTCCATTTTTCTGCTCGACACCTCAAAGTTCCGTTGCTATCGTGCCCTCAGCTTGTGTGTGACGAAAACCAGGTGCAATCACCAGAGCGAAAAGGAAGACCCAGCGAAGGCGAAACCCCCTGAAGGTCGAACGAGAATGTGGACGAGGGCATGAATTGATGGCTGCTGTGTGGGCCCTTCGCGAGGTTTTATGGGGCATACAGAGGCTGGACGCCAGGGACGGGATGAATTAGATAAGGCGAATGACGCAAGCCAACCGAAACACCACAACCAGTGACAGGTTAACCACAGTGCTGTCGTACGGGGCGCTGCTGCTGTTGGGCTATTTGGTATTCCGGATTACCGAACCTTTTTTGGTGCCACTGGCGTGGTCGGCGGTGCTGGCGATTTTTTTCTATCCGGCGTACGTGGACCTGGAGAAACGTTTTTCGCCAAACGTGAGCGCGCTGATCTGCACGTTGGCAGTGACGTTGCTGCTGATCGTTCCGGTGTTGCTGGTGCTGCTGTATGCGGCGCGAGAGGCAATCGAGGCAAGCGCGGGATTTCGGGAGACGCTGAGCGCGAATGGCACCGGAGCGGCGCAGCAGTTCATAGCGGGGCTGCGAAGGCACATGCCCGAGTCCATGCAAAACTGGAACATTTTAGGGTTTCTGAGGCAGGGCGCGGAACGAGTGGCAACATTCATGGCCGGAAGCATCGGGTCGCTGGTCAAGAATCTGCTGTCGTTTGTGGTGAACCTGATCATCCTGCTGTTCGCGCTATTTTTTATGTTTCGAGACGGCGAGAAGGTCCTGCTGATCTTCCGGTATCTGGTACCGTTTGAGCGGGAGATTCAAGACGACATGCTGGAAGAGTCGCGAGATCTGATCTTCGCGAGCGTAGCGGTGGCGGTGCTGATTGCGGCAATTCAAGGAGCGCTTGGGGGACTGGCGTTCCAGCTAACCGGTGTGCCGGGGCCAGTGTTCCTGGGGGTGCTGATCGCATTTTGCTCGATCATTCCGGTGGTGGGATCCGGGTTGGTGTGGTTGCCAGCGGCGATCTGGCTGGCCATCGACGGACGGTGGGGGAAAGCGCTGGTGGTGCTGGCAATATGTGGAGGGGTCGCGACGGTTGCGGACAATATCGTGAGGCCACTGCTGCTGCGAAATCGCACGCGGTTGAATGACCTATTGCTGTTCATCAGCATCTTAGGTGGGTTGAATGTGTTCGGATTGCTGGGGCTGATCATAGGCCCAACGATTGTGGCGGCGGGTTTAGGGGTATTGCGGGTGTACGTGAACCGACAAACGGAATTGGCCAAGGAGACTGCGTAACTCCTAGTCCAAAGGGCGGGTAAATTCACTGCCCGGAAGAGCGGTCTGTGCTAGAGTACGCGCTCGATGGTTACCAGGACCGATAAGCCAACGTGGAGCGTCGTGGAACTGAGTCCCGACAAGCTGAGGTGGAAGTGTGAGCTTTCACGCATCCCATTCGAAACCACGGCGCAGGCACAACGGCGCGAAGGCTTCGTGGGGCAGGAACGGGCACTGCGCGCGTTGAAGATGGGAGTGGAGCTTTCCGCGCCGGGGTACAACGTGTTCGTGTGCGGTCTGGCGGGAACGAGCCGGGGCGGAACCATCGCGCAGATGATCGAAGATCTGCACCCGGTGACGAAACCGTCGTTGGACCGCTGCTATGTAAATAACTTCAAGATTCCGGACCGTCCACGGCTACTGACGCTGGCGCGGGGATCGGCAAACAACTTCAAGAAGGACATGCAGGCGGGAATCGATTTCCTGCGGCGACGGATTCCCCAGGTGTTCGAAGGTGAACCGTTCCAACGGCAAAAGGGAAGAATCGTGGAACGGTTTTCGGTGCGCGAAAAAGACTTGATGGACGATTTCACGCGACGTATCGCGCGGGAGCAGTTTGCGCTGGGGCACATGCAAGTGGGGGCGGTGGCACTACCGGAGATTTTTCCGGTGCTCGAAGGGCAAATGGTGCCGATCGAAGACATCACCAAGATGGTACACGAAGGCAAGCTGGAAACCACAGTAGCGGAGGAGATCGAGCGCAAGTACGAACAGTTCCGGCAGGAATTCACGGTGGTGTATCGCAAAACGCTGACGCTGTCGCGGGAACTGGCGAGCGAACTGAGTTACCTGGAGCAGGAGGCGGCGTCGGTGCTGGTGGACGGGGTGATCGAAGAGTTGAAGGAAAAGTACCCCGGGCACAGCGTGACGGAGTATCTGGAAGAAGTACGGCATCACTTGCTGGACAATCTGGGACCGTTCAAGGAACGCGAGGGAGAAGAGGAGCACGGGCAGGAGCCGCCACCGGAAGCGTTGCAAAAGGGACCGATGCCGGAGCGGGACCCATTTCGCGTATACGGGGTGAACGTAATTCTGGCGCACAACCACGAAGACAACTCGCCGGTGATTTTCGAGACGACGCCGACGTACACGAATTTGTTCGGAACCATCCAGCGGGCGTATGACGCGAGAGGCGGCTGGACCAGCGATTTTATGGATTTGAGGGCTGGTTCGCTGCTGCGGGCGGATGGCGGATTTTTGATCATGTACTCGATCGAAGCGCTGTCCGAGCCGGGGGTGTGGCGGGCGCTGAAACGGACGCTGAATCACAACCGGCTGGAGATCCAACCGTTCGAAACGTTTTATCCCTTCACGACGACGGCGCTGAAACCGGAACCGATCGAAATCAATGTGAAAGTGATCTTGATCGGCGACCGGGAGCTATACGAACTGCTGTACGAATACGAAGAGGATTTCCGGAAGATTTTCAAGGTGCGAGTGGAGTTTGACGAAGAGATGCGCATGAGCGACAGCGTGATCGAGGAGTATGCCGGGCGCATCCGCACATTGAGCGAACGGGAAAACCTGTTTCCGTTCGATCGCGGGGCATTCGCGGCGATTCTGGAACACGGGGTGAGGAAGGCGGGACGGCGGAACAAGGTGACCGCGCGATTCGTGGATATAGCGGACCTAGCGCGGGAGGCGCATTACGCGGCAGTGGCGGCGGGAGAGACGGTGGTGCGGGCCGCGCACGTGAGGACGGCCATTGCGTCGAAAGTGGAGCGGCACAACCTGATCGAAACACGCATTCGCGAAATGATGGAAGAGGGCACGCTGTTGGTGAAGCTCAGCGGTTCGCACGTGGGTCAGGTGAACGGGCTGAGCGTCCTGGAGATTGGCGGGTACGTGTTCGGCAAGCCGGTACGCATTACGGCGAGCGTGGGATTGGGGAAAGCCGGGCTGATTAACATCGAGCGCGAGTCGAACCTGAGCGGACGGTTCCACGACAAGGGCGTGCATATCATCACGGGTTATCTGCGGTCCGTGTTTGCGCACGACAAGCCGCTGACGCTGACGGCGAGTATCTGTTTCGAACAGTCGTACAGTGGAGTGGATGGCGACAGCGCGAGTTCCACGGAGATTTACGCGCTGCTGTCCGCGTTGAGCGAACTGCCCTTGCGACAAGACATCGCGGTGACGGGGTCAATGAACCAGCGAGGCGACATTCAGGCGATTGGCGGAGTGAATGAAAAGATCGAAGGATTCTTTGACACCTGCCGGATTGAGGGATTGACCGGGACACAAGGAGTGATGATTCCGCAAGCGAACGTCGAGGATTTGATGCTGCGGGAAGACGTTCTGGACGCGGTGGCCGGGGGCAAGTTCCATGTATGGCCGATTGGGCGAATCGAACAGGGAGTGGAAGTGCTGACGGGAGTGCCGGCGGGCGCGCGGAATGGTTCCGGAAGATTCGAAGAGGGCGGTGTGTTTGCGCGAGTAGATGAACGGCTGCGGGACATGGCGCGAGTGATGAAAGATTTTGAGTAGGGGTTGGGCGGACTTTCTGGCGAAATGCGTTGTTTTGGACAGCCATCGCTTGTTAGTGGCTGGGGGCAAGACGCAACGGTTGAGATCCTTCGGGCTGCAAACGACGCAGCCCTCAGGATGACAAACTTTGGGGTGGTCCCCGGTGGGTGGCGTCACTGCTTACTATGCGTGCGAGAAACGCCTGCGCGAGCGCGTCGACCTGGGACAAAAAAGTCACAAACAGGATCGAATAACAGCGTTCTGGCTGTCACGGTTTTCTAAAACAATGCAAGCGGTGAGAAATCCTGGTTAGCGGTACGAATCGGATAGGATTACTGTGGTGGTTTTGGAGCGATATAGGCTCTGCGGTGATCCACGGTGTAGGCGGAGACGGCATCGTGTGAGGCCGCGCCGGTTGTAATCACCTTCACATCGATAGAGTGGACAGCGCCGTCCGATTGTGGAGGCGCGAAGGCCAGACTGTATTCGTGACGAACCAGTTCGGCGATCTGGTGATAGGTTTGCTGGAACGCCGAGGGGTTTTCCGGGAAATAGGCGCGGCCACCAGAAGCATCGGCGAGGGCGTTGAGCCAAGCGTCGGCTTGGGCGAAGGCTTGCTCGGTTTGGTGAATCTGCTGCCTGGTTCCTTTTTTGCCGTTACGAAACGGAGCGTTCATGGACACGGCGAAAATGCGGACGTCCGCGGTTTGGAGGCCGGCAACCAAAGATTGCTGGACTTGATCGGGAGAAGTGTCCACGCCGGTGGAAATCAAGACGACGGATTTTTTGCCAGGGACGCGAGTCAACCAGTCGAGAACGGTGCTCAAGCTGCTGGCCAGGTTCAAGTCACCGTAGCCCAGGGTGAATTGGATGGTGTTTAGCGCGGAATCGACGGCGCGTTTGTCGGAAGTAAAATCCAAGACTGGAGTTGGCGCCTTGTTATAAACCACAAAGGCTACGCGGTCATCGGGAGAAAGGCCGCTGAGGAGCGCTTGGGCGACGAAGAGGTGAGAGTCCTGGAGAAGATAGACGGCGGGACCGGCCTCGAGAAGAAGGAGAACCTGGGCCGGCGCATCAATGGGAGCGAAGTCGGAGATCGGCTGAACCTGGTTATTATCGAAGACCTGGAAATTGGCGGGCTGGAGACCTTCGACGAAATTGCCTTTGGAATCGGTGACGATGACACCGACATTCACGCGATTGACATCGACGCGGATGGCGTTATCGAGAGGGGCGGCGGGTTGTTGAGCGGCGAGAGGAACGCAAGATAAAGCCGAGGCGATGAGAATTGCGGTGCGGAAGCGAAACGCGCACCGGAGCTTCCGAGGGTGAATGTCAGTCCAGCCAATCCTCAAAGTGAACTCCGTGGGCGTCCTTCCAGGACCCTCCGGCCATGGTATGCAAGTATTTGGAGAAAACGTCGGGATTGATCTGGGCGAGCCAATTTTCCCAGTTGTTCTGCGTGCCGGCGGTAGAGGCGCTGTTGGCAGAGTGCGAGGACTGATGAGCTTGAGTTACCCATTTGGCGCGCAGGCCGGGCCAGTCTAGCTTCTGCAGGTCGAAATAGGAAAAGCCATTTAGCTTTTGCGGCAGTTGCGCGCGGGCAGCCAAAAGATTCTTGAATCTGGCCGGGTCCGGACCGGCAGGCGGATGGCTCAGATAAGGCTGAAGGGTATCACCGTTCTCGGAAACCAGGAGGACGGCCGGAGTGAATGCCAAGTAGTGCGAACTGGGCGGAGCAGCAAGGGAATGAGTAGTGGAGGCAGAACCGGACGAAGAAGGCTGAGAAGAAGTGGACGATTGGCCCTGCGGCGAGGAGATTTTCAAGAAGGAGGTGTCGCCGACAATGTGTTCGGAAGAGATCTGATCGGTGAAGAGAGTGTGTGTCAATTTCAGGGCAGAAGGCTTGTTGTTGATACCGAGGAGGTAAACCTTCTGGGAGTCGTCCAGGGTGGGGCTGGTCTGAATCCAGCCAATTTCGCCGGTAAGAAGGCCGAGGGCGTCGGGCAAGGGCAGGCCCAAGCGAGTTTCCGCCATTTTCTCGAGAGGAGTGGCGGCTTGAGGGGAGCCCACACTGGAGGGCGCAAAGGCACGCTTCAACAAGTCATAAATGCCGAGCAAGTTGAACTGGGATTCGCCGTAGCCGATGGTGTCGGGCTGCAAATAACCCATGGAGACGGGGCTAGACTGACCTTCAGGCCAAATGTCGAAGAGGCCACCGGGAGATGTGTCGCCGAGGATGGCGCCAGTGAGGCGAGTTTTGCGGCCATCGAGGAGAACGCGTCCCGCGACGGAGTGAACCGACTCGAGTTTCAGAGCCGATAAGATGAGCGCGAGTTGCGCGGTGCCGGGATTGGAGGAATTGGCCAGGATGTCGTCAACCTTGGGCATGCCCAGGAAAAATTCCAGCACGCCGCCACGCAATAAAGGCATCGCTTCCTGGTAAACGAGGGATTGAGACAAAGTGGGGCTGGAGTATTTTCCGTTCACCACGTTCAACGCGTCTTCGAATACTGCCGGCTCGCTGGCACTGACCGCGTATTTGCCAAATTCCGCCCAATAGGTGATTCC
>Ga0187782_10000242_pt1 | contig 34646 bp, 34 predicted proteins | sample 0715_SJ02_MP15_2_FD_132454 | JGI IMG/M metagenome (GOLD analysis project Ga0187782, IMG submission 132454) | Tropical peat soil microbial communities from peatlands in Department of Meta, Colombia - 0715_SJ02_MP15_20_MG | ecosystem: Environmental > Terrestrial > Soil > Wetlands > Peat | place... | reverse complement strand
GGTCCAGCAGGACACCCATCTGTTCCACGGCACGGTCGAGGAAAACCTACGGCTCGGGAATCCGCGCGCGACGGCGGAGGAAATTCACGCGGCGGTGCGCGCCGCCAACGCGGACGGGTTCATTCATGGTCTCCCGCAAGGATATGCCACCGTCATCGGCGAGCGGGGCGCCAAGCTCTCCGGAGGGCAGCGTCAACGCCTCGCGATCGCGCGGGCGCTCCTGCGCGACGCGCCGATTCTGATTCTCGACGAAGCGACATCCTCGGTCGACGCCGAAAACGAAGCCGCGATCCAGCAGGCGCTCGACCGCTTGATGGCCGGACGCACGACGCTCATCCTTGCCCATCGTCTATCGAGCGTGATCAACGCCGACCGCATCCTCGTGCTCGATCAGGGTCGCATCGTTGAGAGCGGACGCCACGACGAGCTGATGCGCCGCAACGGCGCCTACCGCCGGTTGATGGGCACGCAGGCCGATGAAGGCGTGGTCGCGTCGGACACGCGCCGGGAGCCTGCGCAAGGTTCCGACGGCGCCCCCGATTTGCTCGGCGATATCGATCCCACGGCGCAGCCCGACGACGAGATCCTACGCGCTTCCCCGATCGGCCTCGGTAAGACGGTGGCGACGCTGTTGCGGTTCGTCCTGCCGCTGCGCGCGAAGCTCACGGTGACGATGCTGTCGGGCATCGGCCGCGTCGCCGCCTTCACCGGCGTCGCGATCGTGAGTGCCCTGATTGTGGCCGCCGTGCGACACCACGCGCCGTACGGCCCGCTCCTCGTGCTGCTCGCCATCACGGCCCCGCTGGCCGGGATCCTGCAATGGGTCGAAGCATACCTCGCCCACGTCGTCGCGTACGACCTGCTGGCCGAGATGCGCATCGCGTTGTTCGCAAAACTGGACGCCCTGGCCCCGGCGTATCTGCTCCGGCGCCGGTCGGGGGATCTGGTCGCGCTTGCGACCCAGGATGTCGAGACGATTGAGTATTTCTACGCGCACACCGTCACCCCGGCAGTCGTCGCGGTGCTGACGCCCGCCGCCGTGCTCATCGTGCTCGCCACCGTCGCATGGCCGGTGGGCCTCGCCTTGCTGCCATTGCTGGCGTACGTCGGGATCGCGCCGCTGTTCTTCCGGCGACACATCGATCAGATCGGGGTGCGCGTTCGGGAAGCTCTGGGGTTGCTCACCGCCCACGTCGGCGACACGATTCAAGGGCTCTCGGAACTCGTCGCCTTTCAGGCGCTCGATCGACGCCGTGCCGAGTTCACGGATGTCGTGCGCGCGTACCAAGCGACGCGCCTGGAGTTCTTCCGGGATCTGTCATCCCAGACAGCACAACTCGAAGTGGGCATCGGCCTGGGCGGACTGGCGGTCGCCGTCACTGGCGCCCTGCTCGCCGCGCATCGGCGGCTGGACCCCACGGTGCTGCCGCTGCTCACGCTGCTTGCGGTTGCGGCGTTTCTCCCTATCTCGGAGATCGGAAACGTCGGCCGACAACTCGCCGACACGTTCGCCTCAACCCGCCGTCTGTGGGCGGTCCACCGCGAACCGATCACGGTGACCGATGGTCCACAGACCCCACAACCACCAGCCCGGGGCGGATCCGCGATCGAGTACAAGGGCGTGACCTTCACGTATCCGGGCGCGCGGCGCGCGGCGCTCTCGTCGTTCAGCCTGGACATTCGACCGGGCACCACCGTCGCGATGGTCGGCCCCTCGGGTGCGGGCAAGACGACGGCCGCGAACCTGCTCTTGCGGTTCTGGGATCCGTCAGAGGGCGCAATCATGCTCGACGGCTACGATGTTCGGGCCTACCCGCTCGACCAGCTGCGGGGCCGGATCGCACTCGTCGCCCAGGACACGTACTTGTTCAACAACACGCTGCGCGCGAACGTGCAGCTGGCCAAGCCGGACGCCAACGAGCGGGAGATTCGCCTCGCGATCGACCGCGCCGCGCTGACCGAGATGGTCGAGAGCCTCCCGGACGGATTGAACACCCGGGTCGGGGAACGCGGCGTGCAGCTCTCCGGCGGCCAGCGGCAGCGCGTGGCGATCGCACGCGCCTTCCTCAAGAATGCGCCCGTGCTGATCCTCGATGAGGCGACGTCCCATCTTGATGCAGTCAACGAAGCGCTCGTGCGACGCGCGCTCGACGACTTGATGCGCGACCGTACGACGATCGTGATCGCACACCGATTGTCGACGATCCGTGCGGCCGATCTCATCGTCGTGCTCGACGACGGACGCCTCGTTGACACGGGAACGCATGCGAAGTTGCTGGCACGCGGCGGGTTGTACGCCGAGCTGGTGGGGCACCAGCTCGGCCTCGTCCGCGTCGCCCCGATGCCCCCAGGCTGAGCGCACCGTCAACCCAAGAGTACCCACGTTGTTGGCACGAGCGAAGCCTCTGGTGGGACAAACGTCCTGTCGGATGCGCATTCAAAGCCCGCGCGGTCCTTTGGTGTGTCCGAGATTTTCTATGACCCGGTGTGTTCCCACTTCCCCCATCGGAGCCCAGCCAGAGCCGCGACCAGGACCATCTCGAGCACAGGAGGCTTGAGGTATCCTACCGCTCGCTTGAAGTCGTCGGTCTCGAGGCCCCTGGCGCGCTTCTCGCGCGGGCGCAGCGTATCGGTCGGGAAGTTTCGGCGTCGCGGGATGCCACGGAGGGATTGGCCGGGATGATCTCGGTAATCGCGAGTGGATGAGCCGGTATCACCGCGCGCCCATCCTATGCTCGAGGGATGGGGAGACGCGGAGGATCAGTCAGGCCATTCTAAGACGATTGGTACATAGCAACTTGAGGTGGTCGGGGAGGGGGGACTTGAACCCTTGGCCCCTGTTGTGGAGGGTGTGGTGGGTGTTTGGTAGTTCGTGCTGCTTCGCCCTCTTTTGGTTTCTCCCGAGCATCGACCGCACAGACGGGACAATCGCGAGCGGACGCTCAAGAACTCTTCATCAACGAACCCAACGTTGTGCCAGCGACGGTGCTGAACAGGGGATGCGTCATTACATCATTGAGTTTTTGAAGTAGGGTTTTCTTCTCGGGCGTATCCTCCAGTGCCGCAATCTTTTCTCTTACGGTTTCAAATACGCTCATAACAGAGACGTTGGTAATCTGGGTTATGTACATGCTGGTGTCTGCTCTGCCGCCCCTTTGTTGGTGGGTCAGTTGCGGCGCGTAATCATGCCGTAGTGTTTGAATGGCTGACACAATGTGTACTCTGGCAATAGCAAGATCTTCCTCGTAGTGTTGTTGGTCCGCTGCTGAATAGGTTGTCGTTCCAGGTTCTCTTGGTCTTCTCTCACAAAACATCATATCCATGAGATAGGCCGTTTCCGTGGCGATAGCGTCCCCGCCTTTTCTCAGCCAATCCTCCAGTTCGGTCTGCCAGATCTTAAACTTCGTGCTGTCTCTGGTTCGGACTGGCAGTTTTTCCCATTCGTCAATCTGTGCCATTAAGCGTTCTAGATTCGTGATGACGAGGAAAGCATCCATGGTGCCACCCACGCGCGTCAGCCATTGTGCGACCGTGGACACGTACCTTCTTCGCGCTGATTCTGGGCTCAGACAATTTGGGGTTCCCGTACCCCTGCCTGAGATTGTACCGAGAGAAGAGGGAGCCCACGAAAGGCTCCCGTTAGTTTATCTTGTTTACCCCCACCGGTACTAAAGCAATCGTAGCAGGGCATCCGACGGTTTGAGAAGGCGGCGGCGTGAATGTCGCGCCGGGGAGCCCGGTGCGGGGAACCTGCACGCCGGGTTCTGCGGGGGGAGGACGGCGCAAGGAGTAGATCCGAGGCCGTCCTCTACCCACCACCCTGGTTCAGAGTTTGGCGTCCGGACTGACGACTTTCCCATCAGCGATAAGCGCCCGCACCGACTCATGGATGGCCTCAAAGCTCGTGTATCGAGGTTGGTATCCAAGACGTTGGCGGCTCTTCTCGATCGAGTGCGAGGAGCTTCGGATCACGTGCCCACGAGAGTTTTCCGCGTAATAGCCTTCGAGGTCGAGAATCCATTCATCGAAAGGCTTGAACGAAATGCGGGGCTCCTTCCCGAACCAGCGATAGACTGTTTCCGCGTAGCCCCGCAGGGTCACGGCCTGTTCAGAAACCGTGTTGAACACCTCGCCGATCGAACCCGCCCTATTCTCGATTGCGCGGATGATCCACTGAGCCACATCGTCGGCATGGACATGATGTAGCGTCTCATGGCCCAGGTTGGGCAGAACCAGTTCATCACCACGGGCAATCAACGAATAGATTTCCGGATTTGCATTGCCGATCGGATTGGTAGGAATCCATCCTTCGCCGACGATGTGGCCAGGCCGGAAGCAGGTCGCGGGGAAGCCGGCCAGTCGCGCCTCCCGCATGAGCCAAGCTTCGCTCTCCGCCTTGCCCTTACCGTAGCTGTCTATGGGATTCGGAGGATCCGTCTCGGTGGAGGGGACCGAGAAGAGGCGGCCGTAAACCCAGATCGAGCTGCAGAACAGGTAGTGCTCGACCTTTCCGCGCAACGCCTCAACGACTTGCTGCGTGCTGGGTAGATCGAACGAAATCATATCTACGACAATATCCGGATTCAGGTTCGCGATCTTGGTGCCGAACTGTCCGTTTTTTTCTTCCGCCGCGCGATCGAGCGTTACGTTCTCGATCTGGCTCCAAGCGTAATGGGGACGATAGGGTTTCGCGGTGCCACGGCTTACATTCACTACCTCATGTCCAAGCTCGACAAGCCTGGGCACCAAGTAGCTCCCGACGTGACCACTACCACCGATGATGACGATGCGTGACATAGTCTGTTCCTCTGCTGCTGAACCAAGCTGAGATTTCCATTTTGATGCCTGCACTCCTTCCCTTCGCCGAACCCAGTCCGTCTGTTTCCGTCCGGAGCCCTCCCTGGCGTAAGAGCCGCACAACCTGAACAAGGCCCTCTCCAAACTCGAAGCCGTTGCCGGCGGCAAGCTTCTCGGCCGGGACGGCGTCAGGAGACCTCACCGACTGAGCGTGCTTGGGCGGCGCCTCCTTCGCCAAGCCGAGCGATACCTGGTGAGCGCCAAACGGGAACGCGGCGCCGGAATTGCGGGGAGGTTCCGCTGGGTCGGGTGCGGGGGGGTACCGCCATTTCGGCCCGGGGCCACAGTAAGATACATGGCGACAGCAATTTCGGAGGGGTGGATTGAGGCGCCGAGAGTCTGCAGTAGGAAATGGCCAACTATCCCGTTCTATCGACCCGGAAAGGAGAGGAAATGGCCAAGTTCGCCCGGACAAAATGGACAACTACGATCGAATCCTACAGCGGCGGCGGTGGTGGCGCCCAGGTGGCAATGCATCTGCCGCCGTTCATCAGCCCGCGTTCGCACACGGAACATCTTGTTGGCCGGTAGCGCCGTGCAGCGACCGGTCGTCGCGACGGTGGTGTTCGTGGCTCTGCTTGCCGTCGCGATCGCGGCCCACCCAGCGGGGGCAGCTTTGCAATCCACGATCCGAGCCGACGGCGGAATCACGATCTCGTATCCGGTCGGATGGCAAGCGGTGTCGGCCGACAACGGGCGGACGATCGTCGTGGCCGGACCACGGGCCCAAGGCGTCCGGCCCGCCGTGACGATCGTGCCGACGCAGGGCGACAGGGACCCTACGACGTTGCTAAAGAGCGCCACGGCAGGGCTGGGGACGAAGGCGCCGATTGTGGTCTTGAACGAGCAACAGGTCGCTTCAGGCCGAAGAGCGCGCTACTACGTGCGCGGCAAAGGCGCGGCGGCGGAGTATGTGATGGTCGGCGTCGCGGAAGGGAGCGGCTGGATTGCCACCGTGGTCGCGATTGACCTCGTGTCAGATCCTGAGCTTCGGACTCGCGCGGAGATCTTCCAGGCGATCCTCGCGGGGATCGCGATGCCGCACGGTCGCCACTCGTGACCGGTGGGGGAGACGTGAGCGTGATGGACAATGTCGTAGCGACGGCTCAGGGCGCCCGCGCGGAACGGCGTCGGAATTTGCCGCGAGTGCGGGACGTGGCCGCGTACCTGGGTGTGAGTGCGGACACCGTCTACCGGATGTGCCGGAAGCACGAGATCCCACGCATCAAGATCCGCACCCGGCTTCGGTTTGATCCCGAGGAGTTCTACCGAACGGTGGCGGAACACAGGAGAGGGTGGGGAGCTCATCCCTACCCCTGCGCGGCTGCAATGATCTCCACAACACTACATGATAGAACAAAACTTCTGTCCCAGACGGCCCAAGGCCACAATTTGGCCACAGTTTTAGCCCCGGTCGCGCTGGAACCCTTGATAATCAAGACGGAGCGCTGGTCGGGGAGGGGGGACTTGAACCCCCGGCCTCAGCGTCCCGAACGCTGCGCGCTACCAAGCTGCGCCACTCCCCGGCCAGGCCATTGTAACATCGGGTCTGCACCCTGACAATCCAACGATGTGATTCATGTAGTAGGTCAATGATTTTGTCACCCCTTAATGGGTCAGTGAATCTGTCACCCTGGGAGGATGAACAGGGAGACGATCACTTTGACCCAGAGGGAGCACCACCGTATGCACGTTCTGTCTCGTGCCCACGATCGCGTCCTGCGCGCCCGAGAAGCCGCCCGGTTCCCGCTCCTGCGTCGGCTCATCCGTCGCTACGGCTCCCTCCTGTACCGACCGCCATGGCCTCTTTCACCGCGCTCCGCGCACGCCGCAGACGCTCGTCGAGGAACTCGAAGGGACCATTCCCTCCACGCAGATTGGCCGTGCGCCACACGAACTGGGCATCCGCTGGATCCCTGCCTCCTCGCCACGGGACAAAGGACGGGTGGACGTCTCTTCGGACCCTTCCAGGATCGCCTCGTGGTCGAGTTGCGGCTTGCGCAGGCGCGTACGCTCGCCAATGCGCAACAGGTGCTCGAGCGGTTTCTCCCACGCTACAACGCACGCTTCGCCCAGCCCCCAGCGCACCTGGACCCTGCCTGGCGTCCTGCGCCAGCCGACCTTGATCGTATCTGCTGCTTCAAGTACCGCCGCACCGTCGGGCACGATAACACGATTCAGCTGAACAGCACCCTCCTGCAGCGGCGTCCCGGGCCCCATGCCTGCAGCTACGCCGGCGCCGGCGTCGATGTCCATGCGCACTTGAATGGCACCCTGGCTGTCTATTGTCGTGGCCCGCGGCTTAGCGCCAAGCGACTGCCTCTTGGCCACCGCCCCGCCCGGCGCACCCCGCCGATGACGGCGCGCTGCCGCGCCCCAAGCAATGCACGCCGCTCCCCGCTCAGCACCCGTGGCGACAAACCGTACTCACATCGGCCCTCAGGAGGAAACTGAAGGCCCAGGGAGTGACATCTTCATGGACCCGTTAGGGTGACGGAATCACAGACCTACGACATCCAACGATGTGATTCATGATTCCGGCCACCGACAAGGGCATGGGGGCCTACCAATCCGGTCAACCAGCCGTAGGAGGCGCCACGTCCCCACGTGCGGCGGATCGAGGATGCTGTTCAAGATCAGAGCTGACGTACGCGGCTTGTTGGCGTGTCCAACTTCGTTGATGGTGGCGCAGCGGGTGGAGGTTGAGCTGTTCGATCCCATCGTTTGAGGGAGCGAACATGGATAGGGCGAGTCTGTCGCGATCTCCCCAGCAAAAGTGCGACCCTGCGGCTACGGTTGCGGCCTAAACATCGCACACGATAACGCGTCGTGGAGCAGCAGCGGAAAGACGGTAAGCACATCGCAGAAGCGGCGAGGAGGGAAAATAGTGAGCCTCGTGACGGCCGGGGGTGTCCAGCGGGACCATAAGGCGGCCGCGGGCTCGAAGCTGAACGCAATCCCATCCGCATCGTAGACGTAGTCCTCGATCCGGAAAATGCCCGTGTTCATTGGAAGGGCAGCGGCGAGCACACTCGGCGGCGCTCCGTACGCATCGCGAACCGCGGACTGAGGACTGCCGAGATGAATACCAGCTGTGGTGGTGCACGACTCGGTGAACGCCCGATCCCAAGACAGTGTGATGGCGAGGATGCGATCGTTTGCGGCCAGCAGGAATAGGTGTGGCTCTGGGGGTCGGGGTTCTGGGAAGACGTAGGTGAACGTCGACAGAGTGGTGGAGTCTCTCACGTAGAATAGGCTGTCGACGATCGTGGCATGAAGAAGGTGTGCCGCGGCGCTGGCAGTCATACCGAGTCGGATCGGACCGACTCCGGTGCCTGGTCGGATGGGGACGGCCCCCGAGCCGCAAATCATGGCAGGATCAACGCTTGGTGGTGGGGTCTGCACCGTCTGGGCGCGGACGAGGAACAGCGGCAGAGCACGTTCCGCAGCACCACAGACGCCCGCGAACAGCGCGACCAATCCGATCGCGATGAAGCAGGACATGTGCGGTAGGAACCGGAGTCTGAGTTGTGACACAATTGTACGGCTTGCCGCCAGGCTACCGACGCGCAGGAACCAGGGCCGCTCGAGTCTCATGCGACCGCCTCTTGGCAGGCGCTTCGAGCAATCCTGGAGGATCTCCTTTCAGGCACGTGCTTCAACGACCGGGCCCTGATAGCACGGTCGCGCTCTCATGACGTTGAGTTCACCGTCGAGGCGACATAGGGGAACCAGAATGTCCTGCGTGCGGGCCGCTCCCCGCCGCCATTGGACGAGCTGGGTCAGTCGAGAGCCACGGGGACCGTCCGCTGGGGAAGGGGGAGCCGGATAGGAGTTATTACGACGTTACGCGGTGACGACGATAAGGCGCTGGCGGATGGCTCGCACGATGGGTCGATACAGCAGCATGGCCGTCATCACCCACGAGAGGCCAAGAGTAGCCGCGGCCGCTATCACGTACACAACCCCGTCCACCGTGTGAGGATTGGGGCGGAACCAGAAGAGATGGAGGCCGGGGACGACGATGAGCAGGAACGCAAGCGCTGGCATTTCGACCACCGCGCATAGGATCCAGGTGGCTGCCCAGGATCGTCCGTACGTTGCCGCAAGGCCACTCACCAAGCCGAGCATCCCCGTGAACAACGCAAACGTCAGTCCCTGAAGCGGCGCAAGGAGCTCTCCAACGAGGAGCGCGGCTCCGAGGTATCCGAGAATACCCCAACGGCGGTGCAAGTTCACGCCTACCATGATGGGGAGTGCGCCCAGCCAATAGATCGCCCACCCCACCTCAGGCATTCGACTGCCCATCAGGGTCAGCAGGACGGCCAGCCCGGCCAGCATCCCATTCAGCGCCACCGCGCGTGAAGGTCTCATGTGCGCGATCGAGATCCTCGGGATGGGGCGGCCCCAGGCACCTGGAAAGTTGCGCGTCACGCTGAGCGCGCTCCAGCCGAGCGTTCCCGCGATCACGGCGATGGGGAGCCACTCCGCAGTGCCTCCCAATCTCCCACCAGCTCGGATGAGCACGACGCGGACGATGAGCGCGATGGAAACCAACGTGCCGGAAATGACGAGCCGGCGGGTGGTGCGGTTCGTTGAGGTGCTGCGCTTCTCCATCTGATCTCGGCTGGGCTTGAGTCTCCGCGTTTGGAACTGGTCACATGAAGGCTTCGACGCCAAGCAACTGCTTATAGGCCATCGTTAAGGATCCTGCAAGCCTCGAAGAGTACAGGAGCCACCCCGCGATCGGGGGCACCTCGCGCAATTATCCACCGCGGAAGAGTTGAGCTAACCGGCCGTGCGATCCCGCAGCAGGGCCCGCGCGCTTGCTCTGGGGGCCCGGGTACTACGGCAGCCGCGCGATGAGCTGGTGGTGCACGGTTACGCCAGGGTCACCGCGAGATATCCCGTGCGCCCGCCCGTCGCTATGGTACAGGAGCAGAACGGCGTTTGCATGCGTGAGCCGGAACGGCGTGAAGATTGTCACGTTCGCGGTGCCGCCGCTCAAGGCGACGAAATTGTGCAGCCCGACGCCGTCGAGCGGCGCGAACGTGTTCCCCGCGGCCTGGAACGTGACGGCGAAGAGGCTATAGGCACCTCCCGGGACGAGCCCGGTGAAGGACACCCTGACGAGGGCGGCGTGACCATGTTCGTTCACCGGTGTGATCTCGCCCGCCCCTTGAGCGGCAAGCCAGCGGCCGAGGGTGATGCTGAGCGGCTGCCCCAGGGCCGTGTACAGCGGGGTGTCCGGAGCCGCGGCGATGGGGGCCGGCGCGAACCCGGCCGCGTGCGAGATATTCTGGGGTCCGATCCCAGCCGCCGCGTCCGGCGCCCGCACGAACACCTGCGGATCGGCCGGGAGCGCTTGGCTCGTTTCCTCCGAGAAGAACGTGCCGTACGACTCGAAGACGAGGGCGACCGCGCCGGCCGCCGTAGCCAACGGCGGTCCACTCAAGACCGCGGCCGCAACGATCGCCAACAGCAACGTGGGAGTGGCCCGCACACGTGGCCCCCAACGCTTGGGGGTGCGACGCGGCGACTCTCCGCTGTCGCGATCAGGATCGCGGTGACCGGAAGCGACCAGGATGCGGCGGAGTTTCTGGCGCACGCGCTCAAATGAAGCGCTGCAGGGGGCCTCAGGGTCGGGACCGGAGCCGATGGAATTATCCGGACCCGGTGGGTGCCCGGAGTTGTCAATGAACGCGTCCCGTTGGCACTCCAAGGCGGTGACCTCCGCGTCGAGCAGGAGCGCCTGCCTACGTTTCCTTCGCATCAGCGGACCCGGCCAGCGCGGCGCGCTCCATCGGCATCGTCCGCGTTCGGCCGCCGGCCCAGATGAATGCGTCCGATTGCGTGGGGACCGGAGCTGCGATTGCCCGCCGCCGCGCGGCCCGTAACAGCTTTGCCGTTACTTCCCGTGCGCGTGTTGTCCCTCAGCATACGGTGGTCAGCCGGCGCCTGCGCGATCTAAAACTATTTTCCACAATCAAGACGCAGTCCTATCTGTGGTCCGCCCATGGGTCCGGCGGTTCTCCGGCATGCCGGCGGTGACGTCGATCACGACCACCTGGGAATTGCCTAAGCTGCGCGCGTTGTTCGAGGTCCAAAACCTGCTGCCAGGAAGTCCGTCCATCCACGGGAGGGGCGGCACGTGCTTCCGCAACGCGCGCGTTTCTTGCGACACACTCGGCACGACCGATGACGATCTTGAGGCCACGTGATGGAGAGCGTGCTCGGTTAGTACCTGCCCAGGAGACCACCGGCCGATGGGTGATACTGGGAGTTGCGGAACGCGTGCCGAGCGGGGGTGTGCAGAATCCATCGTTGAGAGAGGGAGGTCCGGGAGCGCCGCCTACGGCTTCAGGTATTCGCCCAAGAACGAGAGCGTTCTCTGCCACGCGTCCGTGGCGGCGCTCTGATCGGCCGCCGAGGCAAGGTCCCGTTCGAAGCGGTGGCCGGCGGCCTCGTAGATCTGGATCTGGTATGGACTGCCCGTCGCGTCCAAAATGCTCGCGAGCCGCTGCGACGGGCACCGTGTCGTCCGCCGTCCCGTGCAGGATGAGCACCGGGCTGCTGGAAGCGGTGAAGACCTGCGCGAAACGTGCCAGCGATTTGTCCGTTCCGGCGCCGCTGAGCGCACCGTAATAGGATACCCTGGCCTGGACCTTGCTGGTCGCAGCGAGCCAGAGCGCGAAGTACCCGCCGTTTGAAAACCCGACGGCTCCGATCTTTGCCCCGTTCACACCCCCCGTGTGCTGTAGGACCGTGACTGCATCGACCAGGTCCGCATAGATCGGTCCGGCATCGCGCGGCGGCGACACGAGCGCCCTATCCCAGGACGCCGGTACGCCGGCGGCGTACTCAACTCCGTGTCGATTCAGGCCTCCTTCCTGCGGCGCGGGGCGGCGGTTGCTGCACATCTCTCCGCGGCGGCGCCCGGGACGTTCTTCATCCTGCTATCGGCCGCCGGGTTCGGGGCGATGTCGATCTTCGCCAAAGTCGCGTACGCTTCCGGCGCCAACGTCCCGACCACGCTGTTCCTCCGTTTCGTCCTCGCGTCCGTCGTGCTGTGGGGTGGGCTTGCCCTGACAGGCCGCATTCCCCGTGCTCTGTCCGGCAGATTCGTCATCGCGTGCGCCGGCCTCGGAGCGATCGTGTACGCCACGATGTCGCTGGCACTCTTCTCGGCGCTCGTGTACGTGTCGGCGTCGCTCGTGGCGCTCGTGCTGTACACGTATCCGACGATCGTGACGGTGCTTGCGTTCCTCTTGCTTCGTGAGGGACTCGGTCGCCGGAAGTGCCTGGCATTGGCCATCTCGTCGCTCGGGCTGGTGCTGGTCTTGGGGATGAGCGTCGGGTCGGCACACGGCCCCGGGGTGGTGCTCGCGCTCCTGGCGTCCGTGGCGTACTCCGCGTACATCGTGGCGGCGCGTGTCTTGCTCCGGGGCGCGCCCGCGCTCGTGGCATCCGCGATCGTGATTCCGGCCGCCGGCGCGACGTTCGGAGTCTACGCCGCCGTTTCCGGGACGCTCCGTTTGTCCATGTCGCTCTCCGCGTACGCGGCGATCGTCGGGATGGCCTTGCTCTCGACGGTGCTCGCAATCGTCGCGTTTCTCGTGGGTCTGGAACGCGTCGGAGCGTCGCGTGCTGCCATCCTGAGCACGTTCGAGCCGGTGGTGACCCTGACGCTGGCCGCGACATTGCTCGGCGAGCGCCTTGCCCCCATGCAACTTGCGGGTGGGGCGTGCATCCTTGGGGCGGTGCTGCTGTTGCACGCTCAAAGACGCCCGCAAGCGCGGAACGCCGCTCTCCCCACGGGGGCATCCGAGCGGAGCCGATCGTAGCCTCTCGGGGCGCGGAGCGGCGCGGGACCGTTCGGGACCACGGAGATTGGGGCCGCGTCGCCGAATGGACAGGATGGGTGTCGGCGGCTTGAAGCCGTCTCGGCGTGCTCCAGGAACGGCTGCGCGTGCTTCACGACGGGCCGCCGGAGTCGGCGTCGGTCCCGCGCAGGGTGCTCCATGTCAACACCGAGGAGGCGAGCGGACGGATGTTTCCGCTTGAGGGCATCAAGATCGTCGATTTGACGCGGTTTCTTGCCGGGCCGTACTGCACGATGGAGCTGGGGGACTACGGCGCCGACGTCATCAAAGTCGAGCCGCTCGACGGCGACCACTCACGATACCAGACGCTCCGGCCCGACCTCGTGGGGAACAGCTACTTCTTCGCAGCGGCAAACCGCAGCAAGCGCAGCATCACCGTGGATCTAACCACCGGGGAGGGGCGCGAGGTCGTGCGCCGCCTCGCCCGTTCTGCAGACGTCGTCATCGAAAACTTCCGGCCCGGGGTGATGGACCGCCTCGAGCTCGACGCCCGCCGCCTGCGGGAGGCGAATCCGCGTCTCATCTACTGTGGCATCTCGGGCTTTGGCTCGACCGGACCGTACAGCGCGCGTCCCGGATTCGACCAGGTGGCGCAGGGGATGTCGGGATTCATGAGCATAACAGGGCAGGAGCCGACCGGCCCGACGCGTGCGGGCATCGCGCTCGCCGACCTGACGTGCGCCACGGCCGCGTGCCGGGGGGTGCTCTATGCGCTGCTGGCGCGCGCGCGGACCGGTCGCGGCCAGGAGGTCTACGTGGCGATCGTCGATGCGATGGTGGCGCTGCTCACATGGAGCGCCGGGATGTATTTCGAAACTGGCGTGGCGCCGGGCGTCGCGGGGAACCACCATCCGCTGTCGGCGCCATTCGGCGTGTATCAGGCCGAGGACGGGCCGTTCAACGTGTGCGCCGGCAACGAGCAGATCTGGAAGCGGTTGTGTGACGCGATCGGACGCTCCGAGTTGATCGGGGACCCGCGGTTCGCGACGGTCAACGACCGTGTGGCTCACCGCGAAGAGCTCGACGCGATCCTCGCGGAGGTCTTCCTTGCGCGCACGGCGTCTGAGTGGGTGGCATATCTCAATGAGCGCGGAGTTGCCTGCGGCCCGATCTACGATCTGGCGGAGGTTTTTGACGACCCGCAGGTCCGCCACCAGGAGATGCTCGTGGAAATGCCGCACCCCGTGCATGGCGTCGTGAAGATGCTCGGCCTGCCAATCAAGCTATCGGAGACGCCGGGTCGGATCCGGCGCGTGCCGCCGCTGCTCGGCGAGCACACCGACGAGGTTTTGCGTGAAGCCGGCTACACGCCCGATGAGATCGCCTCGCTGTACCGGGCCCGGGTCGTGGGCGAGGCGGCGCGAGCGGGAACCCGCGGGCGGGAGGGGTGATCTGAACCTCTGTCCGGCCGAAGCGTGCCTCGGACACGCGAACATCGTCGCCATGCTGCCAAGGATTTGCAGGATTTTTCTCATGATTCTCGAAATAGGCCCCAAACTTAACATCGGAAAACCTACGCAGCACTCATCGGAGCAGACGATGCCACAACGATTGCAGGACTGGTACCGCTACCTTGCGCAGCAAATGCACGTTCCTCTTCCGGACGGATCGTTCGATCCGGTGTCGGGACATCGGTCCGGGGACGATGTTCTCCGGGATCTTCCCCGAAATGGCGCAGCGCGCGCGGGCGCGTTAGCGGAATCGCGGAGCTTCTCGGTGCAGCCGGCGGAGTTTCGCGCCGCGGCGGCGTCCGTGTCTTCGCGGGGTGTGCGCGCCTCCCGCGTGCACACGGCCGGGCCGCGGTCACCCGATCCGCGGCGGCGGGGCGGCCGCCGCCCGATCACGGAGACACGCGAGGAGATCATCCGCCGCCTGCTGGACCCGGAGCTCGGCTTGTACGAGGCGGCGGCCGTGCTGAACCTGTCCAAGGCGACGGTGCGCCGCTACACGGACCAGGGAAAACTGATCTGCCTCCGAACGCAGGGCGGACAGCGCCGGTTTCGCCTGTCGACGCTGCTGGCGTTCCTCGACCGGCAGGCCGCGCGAGGAGACGAGTAGCCGGGTGCACGTCGGGTTCTTCACGGACAGCTATCTGCCGCGACGCAGCGGCGTCGTACGCGCGGTCGAGGCCGCGGGACTTCACCTGCGACGCCGCGGCCATCGTGTGTCGGTGATTGCGCCCGCGTATCCGGGATACGTCGACGAGGACCCGGACGTGCATCGCGTGCCGTCCGTGGCGGCTCCTGGGCATCCAGATTTTCCCCTCGCCGTGCCACACTCCGCGTCTCAGTTGCGCGGCATGCGCGAGTTGGGGCTCGACGTGGTGCACACCCACTCGCCGTTCTTGCTGGGCGGAGTCGGCTTGTGGGTGGCCCGAACGCTTCATCTGCCCTCGGTGTTTACGTACCACACCCTGTACGCGGAGTACGCGCACTATGCGCCGCTTGTGGGCGACCTGACGCGGCCCCTGGTGACGGCATACACGACCGCCTACTGCAACCGGTGCGATCTTGTCCTGGCGTCGGTACCGTCGCTCGCCCGGCTCCTCGGGCGGTATGGGGTGCGCGCGCGCATCGCGATCATTCCCAGCGTCGGGATCGAACCCGGCACGTTCACCGGTCCGCTCCCGGCCGGTGTCCGCGCGGGGCTCGGCGTCCCGGACGACGTGAGGCTGCTCGTGTTTGTGGGGCGGTTGGCCAAGGAGAAGAGCCTGCCGCTTCTGATGGACGCATACGCCACGGTGCCCGCAGATACTCGGCTGTTGTTCGTCGGGGACGGTCCCGAGCGGACGGCCCTGGTGGAGCAGGCGCGCCGGCTCGGAATCTCGAGCCGCGTGATCTTCGCCGGCAGCCAGCCCTTCGCGCGGGTGGTGGAGGTGCTGCGCACGGCCGACTTGTTTGTGTTTCCGTCTCAGACCGAGACGCTGGGCCTCGCGGTGGTGGAGGCGATGGCCGCCGGGCTCGCGGTGGTCGCCGTGCGCGCAGGGGCGGCCGCCGACATTGTGCGCGACGGCGACACCGGCTGCCTCGTATCGGCGGATCCCGTGCCATTCGCCGACGCGGTCTGCACGTTGCTGCAGAATCCCGGGCGGCGCGCCGAGATGGGACGCCGCGGCCGAGCGGCGGCGGCGGCGTCCTACTCGGAGACCCAGATCGTCGACCGGCTGATCGGGCTGTACGAGACGCTCATCGCAGAGCGCGCCCCGGCCGCATCACGCGACGTGAACTGAGCTCTCAGGAGGACCCGAGGTGCATCTCAGGCGGTTGGAGCTGGTCGGATTCAAGACATTCGCGGACAGGACGTCGCTGGAATTCTCGCCGCGCATCACCGCGATCGTCGGTCCGAACGGCAGCGGCAAGAGTAATATCTTCGACGCGGTGCGGTGGGCGCTCGGGGAGGGGAGTCTGCGCTCGCTGCGCGGCACCCGTAACGAGGACGTGATCTTTGCGGGCACAGACCGCCGCCGTCAGCTCGGGATGGCCGAGGTGACGCTCACGCTGGATAACTCGGACGGAACCCTGACCCTGCCCTCGGATGGTGGAGGCGACGCGCCCCCTACGCCGCTGGCCTTCACCGAGGTGACGGTGACGCGCCGGGCGCTGCGGGGATCCGACAGCCAGTACCTCATCAACTCGCTGCCCTGTCGGCTCCGGGACATCCAGACGACATTTCTCGGCACGGGCCTCGGTGGACACTCCTACGCGCTGATCACGCAGGGTGAAGTCGAGCACACACTCGACGCAACCCCGGAAGAACGGCGGATGATCCTGGAAGAGGCGGCGGGAGTCGCCAAGTACAAACGGCGCCGCCGCGACGCGGAACGCCGCATGGCGGCTGCCGACCAGCTTCTCCTGCGCGTGACCGATATTCTGGGGGAGCAGGAAGCGCACGTCACACAGCTTGCGGCCCAGGCCGAGTCGGCCCGGCGATATCAGGCGTACACCCAGGAGCTTCGTGCGAAGGAGCTGGCGCTGCAGGTCGAGGAGGTGCGCCGTCTGGCCCGCGCGCAGCGCCGGGTGCGCGATCAGCTTGAGCACATCGCCGCACGCCGGCGTGAGGTCGAGGGCGCGTTGCGCACGCTCGAGTCGGAGCGGGCGGCGCTCGATCGCCGCGCTTCGGAGGCCGGGCGCGACTGGGACGAGGCGCAGCGCGCGCTCGTCCGCCTGACGGAGCGCCGGACTGCGGAGGAGGCCGGGCTGCGGCTGTTCGACGAGCGTCGCCGCGGCCTGCAGGCGCAACGTGAGCGCATCGCGCGCGAGGCGGAACGGTACCGTCAGGAAGAAGCGGCGCTCGCGCAGGAGCGCGTTGCGCTCGACGACGCGGAGCGCAGCCTCGCCGACGAGCGGGACCGGACGGTGGCTGCCGCGGCGGCTGCGGAGGCGCGTCTCGGCGCCGTGGAGCAGGAGGCGGCCCAGGCCGAGCACCGTCTGGATGCGGGACGCGCCGAGGCGCGTGCCGTGGCGGAAGCATGCAGTCGGGCCCGCAGCGCCGTCGCTGCCGCCGAGGCCCGGGCCGCGGGGCATCGCGACCGGGTCGCCTCGCTGGCCGAGCGCCGGACGTTCCTGGACGCGCAGCGGGCGGGGGTCGAAGAACGCCGCCGGGAGATCGCCGCGTCGCTCGAGCAGGCCACCGCCGATCTCGCGGGGGCCCGGGAGCGTCTCGGGACACTTCGACGGGAGTACGTACGAGTTTCCGCCGCGCGCGAGCAGTTGCGGGCGGATCTGCACCAGGCCGAGGTCGAGCGGGAGACCGTCCGCTCGCGTCTGAGATACCTCGAGGACGCCCACGCTCGGTACTCCGGGTACGACACAGGGGCTCGCGAGTTGCTGTTGGCGCGTCAGCGCGATCCGGAAGCCTTCGCTGCGATCAAGGGTACGGTCGTCGAGGCCCTCAGCGTGCCGCGCGAGCTTCGTGTCGCGATCGAGGCGGCGCTCGGGCCCGCGCTGTCCGCGCTGCTCGTGGAGTCGTTCGACGATGCGCGCGCCCTTCGGGCCGCATGGGGGCCGGGCGATCTCGGCGCGGTCACTTTCTTCCCGGTCTCACTCGCGCAGCCTGGCGCGCCTGCGCCGCCGATTCCCATGGTGGCGGCCGTCCCCGGAGTGCGCGGCCGCGCGCTCGACCTCGTGCACGTCTTTGGCACTTATCCGGACGTGGTGCAGGGACTTCTCGCCGACGTCCTCGTCGTCGAAGATCTCGACGCGGCGGCCGCCGCGCGGGCGGCCGGGCATCCAGGGCCCATCGTGACGATCGCCGGGGACAGATTGTCCCGCGAGGGGATGCTGGCCATGGGACACGGCGGCGCGGAACGCGGCACGGTGGTGGGGCGCAGCGAGGAGATTGCGGAAACGCGGGCAGCGCTCGTGCGCCTGGAGGCGGCGGCGCGGGAGCAGGGAGGGATGGTCGAACTCGCGGCTACCAGGGTGCACGAGATCGAGGCCGGGATCGCAGATGCCGACGCCGCGATCGCCGCGGTGGCGGAGCGGCGCACCGAAGCCGAACGGCGGTTGACTCTGCTCGACGCCGAGATCGCGCGAATCGATGAGGAGGGGGCCGCGCTCACTGCAGAGCAGGAGGTGGTGCGTCGAGAGGTGGCGACCCAGGAAGCCCTGCGTGACGGGCTTCGTATCCAGGCGGAGACGCTCGACGCGCGCTTCACCGCGCTCGAAGCCGAGGCGGCAGCGCTGGGTGCGCACCTGCGGGATCAGGTCGAGGCGGCACGGGCGGCACGTGACGAGATCACCCAGCTTCGGATTGCGCTGACCGAGATCGCGGGTCGCGGCGCGTCGCTGCGGATGCGAGCGGACGAGATCGCACGTGCGGCGGCGCAAGCGGTTTCGCACGGCGACGTGCTCGCCCGGGAGACGGCGCAACTCGACGAGGACATCGCGCGTCTCGACACGGAAGAAGCGGCGGCGCGCGCACGATGCGACGCGCTGGCACAGGACGTCTCCGATCTTGAAGAGACGATGCGGCGGCTCGACGCCGAGCGGACCGCGGTCGCCGACCGGCGCGCGGCGCTCGACGAAGAGCAGCGCGAGGCCGCGGGACGGGGCGACCTGCTCGCGGAGGAAGCACACCGCGTGGAGCTGCGGCAGGCGCAAGTCGACGCGGAGATGGGAAGCGCACGGCGCCGCATCGAGGAGGAATTCGGGCAGCCGTTCGAGCAGGCGGCGGGGACCGTCGCGGAGGCTCTGGACCGCGACGAGACGCTCGGCCGGATCGAGTCGCTCCGCGGCTTGATCGCCGCCCTCGGCCCCGTAAACTTGATTGCGATCGAGGAACATCGCCAGGCGGCGGCCCGCGCGGAGGCGCTGCGCGTGCAGCTCGAGGACGTGCAGGGCGCGCTGGCGGCGCTGCGCGCGACGATCGCCGACCTCGAAGCGGTGATCCGGGAGCAGTTCGACGCGACGTTCCGGGCCGTGAACGACGAGTTTGCGGCGCTGTTTGTGCGCTTGTTCGGAGGCGGCCGCGCGAGTCTCGAGCTGGTGGAGGTCGAGGGGAGCGACGAACCGGGTGTCGACATTACGGTGCAGCCGTCGGGGAAGGCGCTTCGGAGCCTGAGCGCGCTGTCCGGCGGCGAGCGCGTGATGGTCGCACTGGCGCTGATCTTCGCGATGCTGCGTGTTCGACCGAGCCCGTTCTGCGTCTTTGACGAGGTGGAGGCCGCGCTGGACGAAGCCAACACCCGCAAGATCGCCCAGGTGCTCTGCGAGATCTCCGAACAGTCGCAGATCATTATCATCACGCACAACAAGGCGACAATGGAGGTCTGCGACATCATGTTCGGCGTCACGATGGAGGAGCCCGGGATCTCGCACATGGTATCGATGCGGCTTCAGGACCGCGAGCGGGTCGAGGCGGGCCGGTCAGTTGGCTAGCTCCGGCGGATGGTTCGTCCGGTTTCGAGAGGGGCTCTCGCGCACACGGCATGCGCTCTCGACACGCCTCGACGGGTTGCTGGGTCGCGAGCTCGATCCCGCGTTCTACGATGAGGTCGAAGAGACGCTCATTCAAGCCGACCTCGGCGTACGCACGACGGACGCCGTGGTCGCGCGTCTCAAGGAGCTGTCGAAGACGGGCGTCCGGACGCCGGACGCCGCGCGGCAGGCGCTCCGGCAGATCCTTGCGGCCGCGCTAGGCACGAGAGCCCCGCTCGTTCTCGAGCCGCCGCCGGCCGTGGTTCTGCTGCTCGGCGTGAACGGCTCCGGCAAAACGACCACGATCGGGAAGCTCGCCCACCGCCTGCGGGGCGAGGGCCGTAAGGTGCTGCTCGCCGCGGCGGATACCTTTCGCGCTGCAGCTGCGGATCAGCTCGAAGTGTGGGCGCGGCGGGCCGGCGCGGACCTGATCCGGCACCGCGAGGGCGCAGATCCCGCCGCCGTCGTGTACGACGCCGCGCAGGCCACCCGCGCCCGGCGCGCGGATGTGTTGATCGTGGACACCGCCGGGCGGCTGCACACCAGGACCAACCTCGTCGAGGAGCTGAAGAAGATCGATCGCGTGGCGCGGCGGGAGCTCCCCGGAGCGCCGGTCGAAGCACTCCTCGTCCTGGACGCGACGACCGGCCAGAACGGGATCGCGCAGGCGCGTCAGTTCAAAGCGGCGCTGCCGGTCACCGGCGTGGTGCTGACGAAACTCGATGGGACGGCCAGAGGCGGCGTGGTCGTCGCCATCACGGAAGAACTCGGCCTGCCCGTGAAGCTCGTCGGGCTCGGTGAGGGCATCGAGGACCTCCAACCGTTCGACCCCGACGCCTTCATCGACGGGTTGCTGGCAGCCGACTCGGAGAGCTCCGCGGCCTCGCCCCAAGGGCACTGACCCGCCGGCCCGGTCGGGGGCGCCCGTCGTTGCCCGCACTTCCCGCCGGCATCGAGACGTGGTATAATGCGTCAAGTAATATGACTTTACAGAGTGCGCTTTCCAGTCATGCCAACGGTCGCGCGCGGTCGCTCGAGGAGCGCACCGTCGTCATCGGCCTGTTTGACGCGTATGCCGGGCTCTTGACTGAGCGGCAGCGGACGTTCGTGCGGATGTACTACCACGACGATCTGTCGCTCGGTGAGATCGCCGAGCGCCGCCGCATCACGCGGCAGGCCGTGTTCGACACGCTGCGCCGCGCTGTTGCGGAGATGGAGCGTCTCGAGGAGCACCTCGGCGTGGCGGTCGCTCGCGCGCGCATTGAGCGGGTGCGGGCACGGCTGGCGGCGCTCGAGGGCGAGGCCGCCCGGCTGGCCTCGCGCAACGCGGACCTGGAGCCGTTCCGGCACGCGCTGGAGGCGCTCCGGACCAACCTGTGAGCGGCTCGCCTCCGCAGTATTTCACGCCGCTGCCGGCGACACGGCTTCGGTCGAAGCTCATCCGCTGGGTCGACGGTGACCGGGAGCTCGGGTTCCGAACGGCGGCGGGGGTGTTCTCGCGGGGCGGCATGGACCGGGGCACCCGGCTGCTTCTCCGGGCCGTGGACACGGCGGGCGCCGCTACGATGCTCGATCTCGGCTGCGGGTACGGTGTGGTGGGCATCGTGCTGGCGTGTCGCGCGCCGGAAGCTCGCGTGACGCTCGTGGATGTGAATCCGAGAGCGGTGGCGCTCGCGGCGGAGAACATCCGACTGAACGACGTGCCCAACGCCGAGGCGCTGTGCGGCGACGGGTGCGCGCCGGTCGCCGGGCGGATGTTCGACGTCGTGGCCATGAACCCGCCGATCCGCGCGGGGCGCGCCGTCGTGCTCCGGCTCCTCCGGGAGGCACACCAGCGCCTCGGGCCGGTGGGCCGGCTGTATCTCGTTGCACGGACGAGCCAGGGAGCGCAGACGCTCGGCCGGCTCATGGGGACGATCTTCTCGCGGGTCGCCGAGGTGGAACGAGGCGGCGGGTTCCGCGTGTACGAGGCGCGACATGTTTGAGCAACTACAATCAAGACTGGGCGGCATCCTCACCCGGCTGCGAGGGCGGGGTACACTGTCGGCCGACGACGTCGATGCGGCGCTTCGCGAGATCAGGCTTGCGCTGCTCGAAGCGGACGTGAGTGTTGGCGTCGTCCGAACGTTCATTGCGCGGGTGCGCGAGGCGGCCGTGGGGCAGGAGGTGTGGAAGAGCCTCAGCCCCGGCCAGCAGGTCGTGCAGATCGTGTACGCCGAGCTGACGCGCCTCATGGGATCGGCCAATCACTCGATCACGGCGGCGCCGCAGCCCCCGACCGTCATTCTCCTAGTGGGGCTGCACGGCACCGGGAAGACGACGACTGCCGGGAAGCTCGCCGCCCATCTCAAGAAGCGGGGCCGCACTCCGGTGCTGGCAGCGGCCGATCTCTCCCGTCCGGCTGCGGTCCGGCAGCTGGAGATCGTCGGGCAGCAGGCCGGGGCCACAGTCGTCACCCCCAGCCCCGGGGAGGACGCGGTCGCCGTCGCCCGCCGTGCGTTGACCCGGTGCCGCGAGCTTGCCGGGGACACTCTGATCGTCGACAGCGCCGGCCGGCTCCACATCGACGACGAGCTGGTGGCCGAACTGGCACGCATGCGGGAGGCCGTGTCCCCCCACTACACGTTGTTGGTGCTCGACGCCATGACGGGGCAGGACGCCACGCGGATGGCCGAGGGGTTCCACCGCGTCGTCCCGTTGGACGGCCTGATCCTCACGAAGCTCGACGGCGATGCGCGGGGCGGCGCCGCGCTATCGGTGGTTGCCACGCTTGAGCGGCCGATCTTCTTCATCGGCACCGGCGAGCGGCTGGAGGCCCTCGAGGCGTTTCACCCCGACCGCATCGCGTCACGGATCCTCGGCATGGGCGATGTGCTGACCCTGATCGAGCGGGCGCAGGAGCAGGTTACGGTCGAGCAGGCCAAGGAGCTCGAACGCAAGCTCCGGCGGGCCGAATTCACCCTTGCGGACTTCACGCAGCAGATCCGCCAGGTCCGGGCCATGGGGCCGCTGGACCAGGTGCTCTCGATGATTCCCGGGATGGGGTCGAAGCTCAAGGGCGCACAGGTGGACGAAGGCGAGCTGAAGCGGGTCGAAGCAATGATCGGTTCGATGACGCCCGCGGAACGGCGCCATCCCGAGATGATCGACGGCAGCCGGCGCCGCCGCATCGCTCGCGGCAGCGGGACCTCGGTGCAAGACGTCAATCGTCTCCTGCGCCAGTTCAACGAGGCGCGCAAGATGCTCAAACAGATCGAAGGCCTGGGACGGCGGAAGGGTAAGATGCCGCTGCCGTTCCAGCCGTAGGCACGACTACGGGAGCCGGCCCGATGCCGGCGAGATCGCACGAAGGGGGCAGAGCATGAGCGTCAAGATCAGACTGATGCGGCGCGGCGCCAAGGGACAGCCGTTCTACCGCTTGGTTGTCGCGGATTCCCGCAGTCCCCGCAGCGGCCGCTACATCGAGACCGTCGGTTTCTACAACCCGCGAACCGAGCCGTCTACGATGGCCGTCAACACGGAGAAGGTGATCGCGTGGCTTCGAAGAGGGGCGCGTCCGTCCGACGCCGCGCGGGTGATCCTCGAGAAGACCGGGGTGCTCCGGCAGTGGGAGGAGTCCCGGGCAAAGGCAGCGCGGTGAAGGCGCTGGTCGAGCTGCTCGCGCGATCTCTCGTCGAGCGCCCGGACGCTGTGGAGGTGCGTGTGGTGGATGCCCCGCAGGAGACCGTGATCGAGTTGCAGGTCGCGGCCGAGGATGTGGGCAAGATCATCGGCCGGGGCGGCCGCGTGATCAAGGCGATCCGGACCCTCGCACGAGCCGCGGCGACGCGCAGCGGCAAGCGGGTCAACGTCGAGGTGCTCCGTCCGTAGACTGGGTCCGCACGCAGCGCGCGGGGATCCACGGACGAAGCACGACATGAGGAGGAGTTGCGATGGCGTCGATTACGGTACAACGACCGATTGTGATCAAGACGATCGTGACGGAGAGTTTCAAGCGCCTGTATATCGCCGATCTCGAGGACGCAGTGAAGCGGGTGGACGCGATCATTCAGCAGATCGACGTCCAGTCCCGCCGGTTCGAGCTGGAGCGGCAGGTCAATCCGCAGTCGAGGGTGATCCGGCAACAGCTCGAGCTGGAACGGGCGCGCCAGGACTCTACGCGGATGGAACTGCAGGCGCGCCTCCGAGAAGCGCAGCAGCTCGAGCTCAACTCCGAGTTCACGCAGGGCACCATCGAGGGGACCGTGACCATCTCGGTCGGCGACAACTTGTTCGACAGGATCGCGGGGACGGAGCTCATCGTCAAGGACGGCATCGTGCTCGAGATCAGGGAAGGGGTCTCGTCCTCCACGCCCGTCGTTCCGTCTTCCGGTGGGATCATTACGCCGGCGACACGATAGGTGGCGCGTTCCCCCCGACATCGATCGTCGACCGGCGCATCGGGGCCGGCGGACCTCGTTATCGTTGGGGAGGTGACGAAGCCGCACGGCGTGCACGGGGCGGTGCGGGTGGCGCCCGTGACGGATTTTCCCGATCATCTCCTGACGATCCGGGACGTGGTCATCGTGCACGATCTGGACAAGCGAACCGCGGCGGTCGAGTCGGCGCAACCCGCTGGACGGTTCGTGGTCATGAAGCTGGCCGGGATCGATACGCTTGAGGCGGCCGACCAGCTGCGCGGTGCTGCTCTCGGGATCGCAGCCGCCGACGTGCGGCCCCTGCCGCCCGGACAGTTCTACGTGTTCCAGATCGTGGGACTTCGGGTCCGGACCCGGGAAGGGGAACTGGTTGGGGAGGTCACGGACGTGCTGCGCACCGGCAGCAACGACGTCTACGTGGTACGGTCCGCCGTTGGCCGCGACACGCTTCTGCCCGCCGTGGAAGGCGTCATCGAGACGATCGATGTGGCGGCCGGGGAGATCGTCGCGCGCGTTCCCGAGTGGATCTGATGCGGATCGACGTCGTCACCATCTTTCCAGAGATCTTCCCGGGGCCGCTCGGCGTCGGCGTCCTCGGCCGGGCACGTGAGCGGGGCCTGCTCGAGGTCACCGTCTGGGACCTCCGGGCGTTCACCGAGGACCGGCACCGCAGTGTGGACGACGCGCCCTACGGCGGAGGCGCCGGCATGGTCATGAAAGTCGAGCCGTTTGCCCGCGCCGTAGACGCTGTTCGCGCCGCCCATCCGTGGGGAGAACCCGCCGTGTTGCTGACGAGCCCGCAGGGTGTGCTGTTCACGCAGGCGCGCGCCCGTGCCTACGCCGCCGCGCCACACCTGGTGTTGTTGTGCGGGCGATACGAGGGGGTGGACGATCGGGTCGCGGCGCTCCTGGGCGCCGAAGAGGTGAGCGTCGGCGATTACGTGTTGACCGGCGGGGAACTTGCGGCAATGGTGATCATCGAGGCCGTGGGACGCCTGGTTCCGGGCGTCGTCGGCGACCACGCTTCCATCGCCGCCGATTCGTTCTCGGCGGGATTGCTCGACTTCCCGCAGTACACGCGTCCCGTCGAGTTCCGGGGGTTCGCGGTGCCCGAGGTGCTGCTGAGCGGCCACCATGAAGAGATCCGCCGGTGGCGCAGGCGGGAGTCGCTCCGGCGCACACTCCGCCGCCGGCCAGACCTGATCGACGAATCGACGCTCGACGACGAGGCACGCGCCTTGCTGGCAGAGGTGCGCCGGGAGCCGACCTAGGACGCGACGGCGACCGTGCCGCCCGCCGCGGGCGGAAGCGCGGCCGCGGCTTGTGACCGATATAGACGCATGCTATAATGCGCTGTCACGAGTGCAGAGGGGGACGCTATGGAGAAGCTCATGGCGATCGAGCGGCAGCAGATCAAGCCGGGGTCGCCGTCCTTTGTCGCGGGCGACACCGTGCGCGTGCACATGAGAGTAGCCGAGGGCGGTCGGGAACGCCTGCAGGCGTTTGAGGGCATCGTGATCGGACGTCGCGGAGGCGGGACCCGCGAGGCGTTCACGGTTCGCCGCATCTCGCACGGCGTCGGCGTCGAGCGTACGTTCCCGCTGCACTCGCCCCGCGTGGAGAAGATCGACATTCTCAGGAAGGGACGCGTCCGACGGGCGAAGCTGTACTACTTGCGAGAGAAGATCGGCAAGGAAAGCCGCATCAGGGAGAAGCGGTAGCGCCGGACCGGTGAGCACCCTCAGCATCCCTACCGTAATCCTCGGCATCTCCGCGCTGCTCGTGGCATCGCGTATCATCATCAAGCGGGCGGCGCAGATCCCGCAAGCCGCCCGCGCCTCGATCATCGAGACGCTCGACGCCTGCATCTTTGCGGCAGTCCTCAGCCTTGTCATCATCACGTTCATTGTGCAGGCGTTCTACATCCCGTCAGGCTCGATGGAGCCGACGCTCATGGTGGACGACCGGATCCTCGTCGCCAAGTTTCTCTACAGGTTCGAGCCGGTCCGGCGCGGCGACGTGATCGTATTTCGCTACCCGCTTAATCCGTCGCGCGATTTCGTCAAGCGCGTCATCGGGCTCCCGGGGCAGCAAGTACAGCTCAGGGAAGGCGTCGTCTACATCAACGGCACGCGCATCTCAGAGAAGGGGTACACGATCCGGCCCGATTTCGGCAACTACGGCCCGATCACGGTGCCCTCGAACCAGTACTTCGTGCTCGGCGACAACCGGAACAACAGCGAGGACAGCCGGTTCTTCGGGTACGTGCCCCGTGCGAACATCATTGGCCGGGCGGTCTTCATCTACTGGCCGCCGCAGCGAATCGGGTTCGTGCACTGACCGGGCCTCCGGCGTCCCAGCAACGGGGCGCGCCGGTGGCGTGACATCCCCCATCCCCCTCGGCGCCTGCGCATGGACGCCGATCGCCTAAGCGTCTCAGAGATCGCCGCGTATCTCGCCACCGCCCGTCGCGTGTCCGCGGCCACACTGCGGCGCCTGGCCGACGACCCGCGCGTGTCCGTGCCGGCGCTGGTGGCGCGGTACCGTGCCGGGCGTCAGGCCGAGCAGCGGGAACGGGCACGGCTCCGTGCGTTGTACCAGGAGGACCGGCGCCGCGCCCCCGCAGGGCGGCTCGTGGCCGGGGTGGACGAGGTGGGGCGGGGTCCGCTCGCCGGGCCGGTGTTTGCGGCGGCCGTGATCCTGGGGTCGGGCGTGCTCGCCGGGCTCGACGACAGCAAGCGCCTCACTCCTGAGGCACGAGAGGCGCTTGACGAGGAGATCCGGGCCGGCGCGCTGGCCGTGGGGGTCGGCGAAGCGTCGGTGGCGGAAATCGACCAGTTCAACATCGTGGGCGCGACCCGCCTCGCCATGCGCCGTGCGGTGGAGACGCTCACCCCCTGCCCGGAGTTCCTGCTGATCGACGGCCGCGAACGGCTCCCGGTGCCGATCGCGCAGGCCGCGGTGATTGACGGCGATTCGATGTGCGCGTGCATCGCCGCGGCCTCGATCGTGGCCAAGGTCGCGCGGGATCGCGTGATGCGCGCGCTCGATGAGACGTATCCCGTGTACGGGTTTGCCAGGCACAAGGGATATGCCACGCCGGAACACTTTGCGTCCCTCGCCCGGTACGGACCGTGCCCCGTCCATCGGCGTGGGTTCCTTCCGCAGGAGCAAATCGGGTTGTTCGAAACCTCGTGACGACGCACGACGTGGCCGGCCCGAACCTCACCCCGATGCGTGCCGGGTTCGGGCCCAGCGGGGCGAGGACGCCACGGCGGCCGCGCTGCGGGGGCAACGGTACCGAATCCTGGGGGGTCGCGTCCGTCTGCGGTGCGGGGAACTCGACACCGTCGCCGACGACCGGGGCACCTCCGTGTTCGTCGAGGTGAAGACACGGTCGTCCCGGGCGTACGGCACCCCGGCGGAGGCGATCACGTCGGCGAAGCAACCCCGTCCTCCCGACGCTCGCCCTTGCTCCGCCACGCGTTCGGAGCGCCGTAGCGGCCTGTTGTGAACGCGGGAGCATTGTGCACAGGAGACAGTCAGCCGCGGCACGAAACACGTACGTTGCACAACGCCCGGAGGCACAGCGTCAACCGGCATGCGGCACACGCCGCAGCTATCTCAGGTCGGTGAACTGCACTGCACCCGCTGGGGAGAGAGGATGACGAGATGGATCGCTCCGGTCAAAGGCGCGGACCGAAGAGAACCACGAACGGGTTGAGTCGGCGGGCTTTTCTACGGCAGGCGGGCGCCGGTCTGGCGGCAGCTGCCCTGTGGGAAGGGACCGGCCCCGTGCCATGGACGGGGCGGGCGGAAGCGGCGACCTCTACCGGCGACCGTGGGACGCTCGTGATTGGCGGCACGGTGCAATTCCGGACGCTCGACCCCGGGCGCACCATCGAAGTGACCGGGATGCAGGTCGAGAAGGCGACCTACGATACGCTCGTCACGTTCAACGGGGAGGATCTCCGCACGCCACGGCCGCGCCTCGCCGCAGGTTGGAAGGTAAGCGCCGACGCGCGCACGTTCACGTTCACGCTGCGCCCGGGCGTCCGGTTCGTGAGCGGCAATCTGCTGACGTCGGCGGATGTCAAGTGGACATTCGACCGGATTCTCAACCTGAAGGCCAACACGCTCTTTCTCTTCGACAGCGTCGACGCGATTGAGGCGCCGGATCCCCGGACGGTGGTCATCCGCACCAAGGCGCCCGCGCTGTCCCTGATCCCCATCCTGTCGCATCCGGGGCTGGGGATCCTCGACAGCAAGCTGGTGACGCAGAACGGCGGCGACGCCGGTCCGGACGCGAACAACACCGACCACGCGGAGCCGTACCTCTTCCAGCACTCCGCCGGGAGCGGGCCGTTCATGATCCAAAGCTATACCGCCGGGCAGGAGCTGGTGTTGGTGCGCAACCCGAATTTCTGGGGGAGTCCCGCGAGGCTCGAGCGCATCGTGATGCGAAATGTGCCCGACCCGGTGACGCAGGCGCTCCAGGTCGTGCGTGGCGATCTCGATATGGCCTCCACCATCGGGCCCGATCAAATCCCCGCGCTGCGGCGCGCCCCGAACGTCGTGGTTCAAACGAGCCCGGCGGCCACCACGTTCTACGTGTTGATGAACAACGCTTCCGACATCGGGGGACCCCTGAGTAACCCCAAGGTGCAGCAGGCCGTGCGGTACGCCCTGGACTATGACGGCATCATGCGGATCGCGGGCCCGGGCGCGGTTCGACTTGCCGGGGTCATCCCGACGCTCTTGCCGGGTTCGTTACCTGCGAGCGCGGCCCCCAAGACCGATCAAGATCGAGCGAGGAGCCTGCTCAGGGAATCGGGGCTCGGCACCGTAAGCGGGACGTTTTCCTACTCCAGCGACGCGATCCAGTTTGGTATCCCGACTGCGCTGCTGGCCCAGAAAATCCAATCCGACCTCGCCGCGGTCGGAATCCAGTTGAAGCTGGACGGGCTTCCGAACGTCACCGCGCTCACGCTCTACCGGGGCGGCAAGGATCAGTTTGGAGTGTGGGGGTGGGCCGCCGACTACCCGGATGCCACCGACTTCCTCGTGTACGCTCCCGGACGAGTCGTCGGGAAGCGAGCCGGATGGCTGCCGTCGGCGTCCCCTGAAGCCGCGAAGCTTGCGGCCCTTGCGGACGCGACGGAGGCCGAGGTCGACGACAAGAAGCGGGTGGGGATGCTGCAACAGTTCGAGCGGACGCTGGCGCAAATCGGCCCGTACGTGCCGTTGTTTCAGCCGTCGATTCCGTATGCCTTTCGATCGAACGTCCAGGAAGTCACCTACAACAGCGTGTGGGCGACCGACCTCTATCCAGTCCGCAAGACCTCATAACCTGCACCATATCCGCCCCCGGGGAGCGCGGTGCCGACGCCGGTGTTCCCCGGGGCGTCACTCTTGAAAGGGGGACGCGCATGAACGGCAGTGTGGCACGCGGGCAGGTTGGGTGGATCTCGCAGACACGCCTCCGCCGCCGGATGTTGCTCCAGGCCGCAGGGGCGACCGCCGGGCTCGCGCTGGCCGGAGGTCTCCGGCCGGGGGGCGCCGCCCGCGCGGCCGCACCGTCCAGTCCGACCACGTTAATCATGGCGCCGAACTTCGTGATCCGGAGCCTTGATCCCGGCCACACGCTGGAGCCGGACGGCGAGATGGTCACCCACGCATGCTACGACGCCCTGGTGACCTTTGACGGAGCGGACCTCTCGACGCCGAAGCCGCACCTCGCGACATCGTGGAAACTCTCGGGCGCGGGCCGCCTCTACACATTCACGTTGCGCCCGAACGTGCGGTTTGCCAGCGGCAATCCGTTGACCTCGGCCGACGTCAAGTGGTCGTTCGACCGAGTCATCAACCTGCAGTCGAACCCGGCCTTCTTTCTGGCGAACGTCGAGGAAGTGCAGGCGCCGGATCCGCAGACGGTGGTGCTCAGGCTCCGGGCGCCGCAGCCGTCGATCCTCCCCATTTTGTCGAACGGCGCGCTGGGGATCATGGACAGCAAGCTGGTGACGGCGCAGGGAGGGGACGCCGGGCCCGACGCCAAGACGAAAGACCAGGCCGAAGCCTGGCTCCAGTCGCACTCCGCGGGCAGCGGCGCGTTCATGATTGAGAGCTACACGCCCACGCAGGAGCTCGTGCTCGTCCGCAATCCCAATCACTGGCGCGCTCCGGCGAAGATGGACCGCATCGTGCTGCGCAACGTGCCGGAGGCGTCCACGCAGGCGCTGCAACTGGAACGCGGTGACCTTGACGTGGCGATGAGCCTCGGGCAGGAGAATCTTCAGACGCTACGGCGCCTGTCGTCCGTGACGATCCAGGCGAGCATGGTCGCGACGTCGTTCGTGATGATGGTCAACATGGATCCGTCGCTCAGCGGCCAGCTCAGCAACCCGAAGGTGCTGCAGGCGATCCGCTATGCGCTCGACTACGACGGCATTCTGGCGATCGCCGGGCCGGGCGCTCAGCGGATGGCGGGGGTGATCCCGAACGACCTGCCGGGGGCGCTCGACCCGAGGGAAGCGTTCAAAACCGACCGAAACAAGGCGAAGGCTCTCCTTGCCGGGCTCGGTGACGTCAAAGGCCGGCTGATGTTTGCGAGTGACGCGACATCGTATGGGATCCAATACTCGCTCTTGGCGCAGAAGATCCAAGCCGATCTCGCCACGGTCGGCATCGCCGTCGAGTTGAATGGACTCCCGGGCACGGTCGAGCTCGGTCAGTACCGTGGGGGCAAGGCGCCCGCGCTGTTCGGAGGGTATGCGGCCGATTACCCAGACGCCACGGATTTCCTCGTCTATCTGCCGGGCCAGCTTGTCGGGAAGCGGATGAATTGGCCTGCCAGCGCCAGCCCGGCGGCCCAGGATCTCGCGCAGTGGGGAGACCAGGCGGCCCAAGAGGCCGATCCGAGGGCCCGAGTCGCGCTGCTGCAGAAGATCCAGCGCCGCCTGCTCGAGATCGGCCCGTACGCGCCGCTGTTCACGCCAGCGCTGCCGTTCGGCTACCGGTCCGATCTTCGGGGCGTGACCTACAACAGCGTGTGGGAGGTTGATTTCTACACCATCCGCCGTGCCTAGCGGGTTGGTCGCCGATGTCACGTCTTGCCGTAACCGTGGGCGATCCCGGGCGATGACGAGGGGCCTGCCCGGAGGACGAGCGTGAACCTCCAGGCGTACGTCGGCCGACGGTTGCTCGTCCTCCCGTTAATGGTTCTTGGGATCACATTGCTCACGTTCCTGCTGTCGCATGCCGTCCCATCCGACCCCGTCGCGGCTAATCTCGGCGACCAGGCGGCCGCCGACCCCGCGGTGGTCGCCGCGTTCAAGCACCGGTGGGGGCTCGATCGGCCGCTGCCCGAGCAGTACGTGATCTATCTCGCAAACCTGGTGCGCGGCGACATGGGTATCTCGATCACCACGCACCAGCCCGTGCTGACCGATCTGCGGCAGCATCTGCCTGCGACGATCGAGCTCGCCACCGCGGCGATGGTGCTGAGCCTGCTTGCGGGAATTCCGCTCGGGATCGTGTCGGCGGTGCGGCGGGACAGCCTGGTCGATCAGATCGGTCGCGGCGGATCGCTTCTCGGCGTTTCGATGCCCGTGTTCTGGCTCGGTCTGGTCGCGCTGTTCGTCTTCTACGCACGGCTCGGCTGGGCACCTTCGGCGGGACAGCTCAGCCCCCGCCTCGCGCTGCCGCCGTTTGCGACCGGCTTCGTGGTGATCGACGCGCTGCTGGCCGGCCAGACCAGGGTCGCTCTGGATGCGCTGGCACACATTGCACTCCCCGCGTGCGTGCTGGCATCGTCGGCCGTCGGCATCATCACCCGGATGATGCGGGGCAGCATGCTCGAGGTGCTCGGTGAGGACTACGTGCGGACGGCGCGTGCCAAGGGGCTTGCCCCGCGCCGTATCACGTTGCGGCACGCCGCGCGAAATGCGCTGCTGCCGGTGATCACCGTCGTCGGTCTCAGCTTCGGCGGGCTCCTCTCCGGTGCGGTCGTCACGGAGACCGTGTTCGCGTGGCCCGGACTCGGCTCGTACGCGTTCCTAAGCGCCACGTCCCTCGATTTCCCCGCGATCATGGGCGTCGGAATCGTCGTGGCCGTCGTGTACATCCTCGTCAACCTGTTCGTTGACATCACCTACGCGGTGATCGACCCGCGGATCCGGATGGGATGAGCGATGGCGCAGGACGTTCTCCTCAATGGTGTGCGCCGGCGCCGGGGTATGCTCGCGCGGCCGATCCCGCGGTCGTTCCTGAGGTCGCCGCTCGCGCTCGCCTCCGTCGTGGCGGTGGCGGCGTGGCTCGCGCTGGCGGCCGCGGCACCCTTGATCGCCCCGTATGGGCCGCTGGCGCAGGACATCGCCGACCGGCTGGCCCCGCCGAGCCCTCAGCACTGGTTCGGCACGGACCCGCTCGGACGGGACATCCTCAGCCGGGTGCTGTACGGCGCGCAGCTGTCGATCCCCGTCGGCCTCATCGCGGTCGCGCTCGCGGTCGTCCTGGGTACGCTGATCGGCAGCCTGGCCGGAGTGGCGGGGGGCCTGGTCGACGAGGCAATCATGCGCCTAACCGATCTGATGCTGGCATTCCCGACGGTGATCCTGGCGATGATCATTTCCGCCGCGCTCGGGGCGGGAATCCGGAACGCGGTCATCGCGATCATGGTCGCGTGGTGGCCGACGTACGCGCGGTTTGCCCGGGGTCTCGTCATCGGCGCGCGCGACCGGGAGTACGTCGAGGCCGCGCGCGCGGTGGGCGCGTCGCCGCTGCGGGTGTTCGTGCGGCACGTCCTGCTCAACATTCTGTCGCCGATCGTCATCCTCGGAACGCTCGACGTGGGGCGGGCGATCCTGACGTTCGCGTCGCTGAGCTTTCTCGGGCTCGGGCCTCCGCCCCAAATCCCCGAGTGGGGATCCGAGATCGCCGCCGGCAGAGACTACCTCGATCAATGGTGGATCGCCACGTTCCCCGGGTTGGCCATCCTGACACTTGTCGTCGCGCTCAACGTGGTCGGGGACGGCCTGCGCGACGCGCTGGACCCGCGCCTCCGGGAGACATAGCGGCAAAGAAGGAGTTTGGAAAAGGGAGCAGAAACTGCAACGAGCGGCGATCACCGCACCATCGTAGCCGGAGCGAGACGCAGCTCTCATCACAGTACTCGACGCAGAATCGGAGGGCATATGAGCCGCGATCAGATCCTCACGATACTCCTGTCCCGTGGAGCGCTGTCCCTGATCCAAACCATCGAGGACGTCGAGGCGGGGCGGGTGCGCCGCGTACGCATCGACCGTATTCCCGGAGATCCCGCGTTCACCCGACAAGTCGTGGAGTTGCTCTACGGTCTTGGCGCGGATGTTGATCTGGTACTGCCGTCGCCGCGCTCGCGTCTGCGCCGGGCCGGATAACCCGGTTCCCGAGGGAGACCATCAGCGATGCGCGACGAACTGATCAGGCGCGAGACGCCGCAGGGAACCGTTCGGGTGGTCGTGGCCTATGCCCGCGTCCGCGGGGGCGGATGGTTGTGGATCGCCCGGCGATCCCCCTCCGGCCCCGTCATCGGGCAGGGGCGAGGCTCGACATACGAGATCGTGCGTGCCGCCGTAGAGGAGTGGCTGGAACAGGAAGCCCAGCAACTCACTCGATAGGGTGCCGCCTTCCACGAAGGCGACGCAGCCTGCAACTTCTGGAAACGGAGATTCGGTCGAGAGGACAGACACGCATCTCGGGCGGGATCACTCGATCCCGCCCGAGATGTGTCACGCTTCCGGATGGCGCCTCCTGCCAGTTACTCCACGCGCTCGAACATGAGAGCGCTGTAGTCCAAGTTCTCCGCCGGGACTCCGAACTGCCGCAGCATCGCCATCACCTGCGCGCGATGATGCACTTCATGGAAGAGGAGCTGTGCGGCGAGACCGCCGGCCGTCGTCCGGAAGCGCCTCGGTGGATCGAACATCCGGTTGACATACTCGATCCGGCGGCTCCCATCCCCGAGGTCGGCCAGAGCCCGCCGCGTCTGCGGATTCAGGCCGGACCACGCGGCGACAAACGGCTCGAGCGTCGGATGCTTCTCCGTGGAAAACGGGTTGTCCGCCGGCCGGTACTCGGTTCCGTTGAGACGCTGGGTGTATCCCCACTGCGCTGAAGCGGTGTGGACCAGCGTGGCACGGATCGAGCCCATCCCGAATGGAAACGACCGCGTGTAGGCCTCGGCAGGCTGGCTGCCGACCCAGCCCAGTAGCTTCTCACGCGCCCGACACAGATAATCGAAGTACTGCGCCAGATCTACAGTGGATGTACTCATGCCGTGTCATTCGTCTCCGCGCGGCGCTTCCCTTCCCGCCGCCTGGCGTCGGGGCCCAACCGGGATGCCCTGTTCTGCGCGTACGCGGAGCTGTATGGGCTCTCGCGCGCCTGAATACCCGCCCTATTCGTGCGAGCCATTTGTCCTGGTATGACCCCGTATGCTCCCATATCTCGCAGCAGCTGCTCACCCCTCCCCCCAAAGTATAGAGGACGCGTTCGCAGGCGCGCGGAACTCCTCCGCGGCCTAAGGCCTGTTG
>Ga0187782_10000241_pt1 | contig 34718 bp, 23 predicted proteins | sample 0715_SJ02_MP15_2_FD_132454 | JGI IMG/M metagenome (GOLD analysis project Ga0187782, IMG submission 132454) | Tropical peat soil microbial communities from peatlands in Department of Meta, Colombia - 0715_SJ02_MP15_20_MG | ecosystem: Environmental > Terrestrial > Soil > Wetlands > Peat | place... | reverse complement strand
TTTGCCGTTCCGGGTGAGGATCCCGATCCGGAACTCGGAAAGGCGCGACTTGCAGCTGCTGGTTCCAGAGGAGCTGCTCGACTTCATCCTGACGCATCCCTCGTTCAGAGCCGCCGCGCCCGCGGCGGACGCGGCCTGAGGAACGGCGACGTCAGCCGCCGCGCTTTGGCTTCGGCGCGTCGGCGGGCGGAACGAGCCGCTCGAACAGCGCCTCATCGCCGCCGTTGCGCAGCCAGTAGCGGCGCAGGACTTGGCGCGTTTCCTCGTCCATCGGCGGACCGATCTCCATCCATGGGTCTTTCGCGAGAAGCCCCCAGGAATGGGTCGGGTGCGTCGCGTTTGGTTTCGTCGCCGAGTCAGTCACAGGCGTCCTCCTGCAGATATTTGGCTGCAATCCGCGTCATCTCGGGATCAGCGAGCATAAACTCGCCCGACCAGTCCCCGGTCCACTCGAGCAACAGCGCTTTCCCCAAGGGAACTTGGACAGGGCGCATGAAGGAATCAAGCAGCTGCCGGCTCGGGACGGGTTCTTCGAGCGAGGCGACGACATTGGCGGTCTCCGGTCCTCCCTTGGCGACCATCTCGGCCGTTCTCCAGGCCGCATCGCGTCCGAGCGCTTCTTCGAAGCGCAGCAAAGCGTCGATCAAGTTCTTCCGCATCTCGATCCACGAGCCCATGTCGGGTCGGAAACCCATTCTGAGCCAAGCGTAGCGCCCGATATTTCTGGCTTGGATCTTGATGCGATCGACTTGCAGCGTCTCGCATGCCTCGATGAGGTCGCCCATGAGGCGGCGGCCCAGACCCGCTCCCCTGATTTTATCTGCGACAAACATTTCGTCGGCGTTGAACAGATTACCGCTGAGCTCGAAGGTCCGCTCGACGAACCAGACTTCGCCCGGACCTGAAAGGCTGCCCTCGACGCGCAGCCGGAATGCGTGGCCCATGCCGTCAATGAAGTCATAGATAATGAGCTTGTCGCCGACGGCGCTTTTCGTGATCAGATCGCCCATGCCCTCGGGCGTCAGGCCGAAGGGGCCGTAAAACCGCTCGATCCACCAGGCGCGTCCGGCTTCGTCGACGGGGCGGTTGAATTTGATGCGGTTCGCGTTTTGGAACATGTCTAGTGATGTCCTGTCACGATACGCCTAAAACTCAAACCGTCACCGAAACTTAAGATAGGCTTCGAGTCTCATTTGGTGACAATCGGAGCACACGACGCAAAGAGTGCAAATTCTCTGTGGAATGAGCTTGAAAGAGGGCGGCAGGCCGTTCACCGAATCACTGACAGCTGATACAATTCTCGCCAAATCGAATCAAGGCGGGGCTTCGCAATGGCAAGCGTCTACCGTGCAACCACTGGTGAATTCCTCGGGTATTTGATCGAGCTTTATGGACCGATCGATCCGAGCGTGACTAGATGGCCCTTCAAAGCTTGGCGCCACTCGGACGGAAGTTTACGTGGGCATCCGGAGGGTCCAGTGATCAGGAACGGCAGACTGACCGCGCCGGATCACTACATTGTGGATGTTCCGATCAGCAATACCAGGAACTCGGATTTGCACCTAGAGATTCCAGATGAATTGCTCGACTTTATATTTCATCACCAAGCATTTAGAGCAGCCCCACCACCAGCTGACGCCGCTTGACAATCGACGCACGTTTAGCAGCCTTTGGAGCGTTCCCGCCGCCTTCCAACAGCGGGGAGCCTCCGCAACCCTCTACACCTCCCCCCGATCCCGCACCAGCTCCTCCACCACCGCAGGATCCGCCAGCGTCGACGTATCCCCCAGCGCCCCGAACTCCCCTTCGGCGATCTTGCGCAAGATTCTGCGCATGATCTTCCCCGACCGCGTCTTCGGCAGGCCCGGCGCGAACTGGATCACGTCGGGCGAGGCGATCGGGCCGATCTCCATGCGCACCCAGGCCACGAGCTCGCGCCGCAAGTGCTCGGAAGGCTCCAGCCCGTCGTTCAGCGTCACATAGGCATAGATGCCCTGGCCCTTGAGGTCGTGCGGGTAGCCGACGACCGCCGCCTCCGCGACCTTCTCATGCGCGACGAGCGCGCTCTCGACCTCCGCCGTGCCGAGCCGGTGGCCCGAGACGTTGATCACATCGTCGACGCGGCCCGTGATCCAGTAGTCGCCGTCGGCGTCGCGCCGCGCGCCGTCGCCGGTGAAATATTTGCCGGGATAGGCGGAAAAGTAGGTCTGCACGAAGCGGTCGTGGTCGCCATAGAGCGTGCGCGCCTGGCCCGGCCAGGAGTCGGCGATGACGAGATTGCCCTCGCAGGCGCCCTCCAGCGGCTCGCCCGTCGGGCTCACGATCTCCGGCGCGACGCCGAAGAAGGGCTTCGTCGCCGAGCCGGGCTTGAGGTCGGTCGCGCCGGGAAGCGGCGTGATCATGACGCCGCCGGTCTCGGTCTGCCACCAGGTGTCGACGACGGGACAGCGGCCCTCGCCGACGACGCGGTGATACCACTCCCAGGCCTCCGGATTGATCGGCTCGCCGACCGAGCCTAAGAGCCGCAGCGACTCGCGGCTCGTTTTCTTGACGGCGTCCTCGCCTGCGGCCATCAGCGCGCGGATCGCCGTCGGCGCGGTGTAGAAGATGTTGACCTTGTGCTTGTCGACGACCTCCCAGAAGCGCGAGGTCGTCGGATAGGTCGGCACGCCCTCGAACATGAGCGTCGTCGCGCCATTGGCGAGCGGGCCATAGACGATGTAGCTGTGGCCCGTCACCCAGCCGACGTCCGCCGTGCACCAAAAGACCTCGCCCTCGCGATAGTCGAAGACGAGCTCATGCGTCAGAGAGGCGTAGACGAGATAGCCGCCCGTGGTGTGCAGCACGCCCTTGGGCTTGCCGGTCGAGCCGGAGGTATAGAGGATGAACAGCGGATCCTCGGCGCCCATCTCGGCGTAGGGGCAATAGGGCTCGACGGTCTTCGCCTCGTCCTCGTAGCGGAAGTCGCGGCCAGGCTCCAAGAACACGTCGCCGCCCGTGCGCGTGACGACGAGGACCGTCCTCACGCAGTCGACTTTGTCGAGGGCCGCGTCGACATTGGCCTTGAGCGGCACGCGCTTAGCCCCGCGCAGGCCCTCGTCGGCGGTGACGACGATCTGCGACTGCGCGTCGTCGATACGTCCGGCGAGCGCCTCGGGCGAGAAGCCGCCGAAGACGACCGAATGCACGACGCCGAGCCGCGCGCAGGCGAGCATGGCGATCGCCGCCTCGGGGATCATGGGCAGATAGATCGTGACCCGATCGCCGCGCCGCGCTCCGTGCTTCTTCAGCACATTGGCGAAGCGGCAGACCTCGTCGAAGAGCTCCTTGTAAGTGAGGCTGCGCGATACGGACGGGTCGTCGCTCTCCCACAGGATCGCGATCTGGTCGGCGCGCTTCGGCAGGTGGCGGTCGATGCAGTTCATCGCGACATTGGTCGCCCCATCCTCGAACCAGCGGATCGACACATTATGCGCGTCGAAGCTCGTGTGCTTGATCATCGTATAGGGCGAGATCCACGAGATGCGCTTGCCCTGCTCGCCCCAAAAGCCCTTCGGATCGTCGAGCGAGCGCCGGTAGAGCGCCTCATATTGCGCCGCCGTGATCGCGGTGGAGTCGACGAAGCTTTTCGGCGGGGGATAGAGCTTTCGTTCCATGAGCGGCGGCATCCTCGGGCGTCGCGGCGCGCTGGTCGCGCCCGCCGCGCCATTTTGGCGCTATTTTCAAGGCACTATATGCCCTTCGCCCTTCGGCGCAAAAGCTTCACGCCGGCGCCGCGCGCGCTTCGCGGACGGCGTTGGCTGGATGCGATATCGCCTCGAGGGCCGGCGGCCGCGGGCCGCCGCTCGCCCAGTCGAGCAGCTCGACGACATGCGCGACCGGGATCTGCGTGCCGCTGCGGATCTGGGTGATGCAGCCGATGTTGCCGGCGGCGATCGCGTCCGGTTCGAGGCTCTCGAGATTTTCGACCTTGCGCCGGCGCAGCGCCGCGGCGAGCTCCGGCTGGAGCAGATTGTAGGTCCCCGCCGAGCCGCAGCAGATGTGGCTCTCCGGAACGAGCGTCGCAGCGAAACCGGCGGCGCGCAGCAGCGCTAGCGGCTCGCTGGTGATCTTCTGCCCATGGCCGAGCGTGCAGGCGGAGTGATAGGCGATCGTCAGCGCAGGCGGCGGCCCCTTGGGCGCGTAGTCGAGCGCAGCGACGAGCTCGCTCACGTCGCGCACGCGCGCCGAGATCTGCGCCGCCGGCGCGGCGAGCTCGGCGTCGTCCTGGAACAAATGGCCATAGTCGCGCAGATGCGCGCCGCAGCCCGAGGCGTTGGCGACGATGCAGTCGAGGCCCGGCGCGCCGATCTCGCGCATCCAGGCGGCGATATTGCGCCGCGCCAAGGCGCGCGCCTCTGCGTCCCTGCCGAGATGATGCGGGAGCGCGCCGCAGCAAGAGACGCCGGGGACGACGACGACCTCGACGCCGAGGCGCGTCAGCAGCCGCACCGTCGCGGCGTTGATGTTGGCGTCGAGCACGGTTTGCGCGCAGCCCGAGAGCAGCGCGACGCGCATGCGGCGCCGTCCCTGCGCGGGGAAGCTCTGCGGACGGTCGACGGGAGAGGGCGGCGGCAGCCGCGCCGGCGCGAGCTCCAGCATGGCGCGAAGGCTCTTCGGCAGCAGCACCGCAAAAGGCCGCGCCAGCGCCGCGCTCCGCAGCGCCAGGCGAAACAGATCGGGCCGGGCGATCACGTGAGCGAGCAGCGCGCGCAACGCCCGCTGCGGCGCCGGGCGCGCAAAGGTCCGTTCGATGTGGAGGCGCGCATGGTCGACGAGATGGCGATAGTCGACGCCTGAAGGGCAGGTGGTCATGCAGGAGAGGCAGGTCAGGCAGCGGTCGAGGTGGCGCGCCGTGCGCGCATCGCCGTCGCGCGCGTTCTCCAGCATCTCCTTGATGAGGTAGATGCGCCCGCGCGGGCTGTCGAGCTCGTCGCCGGTCTCGAGATAGGTCGGGCAGGTGGCGGTGCAGAAGCCGCAGTGCACGCAGGCGCGCAGGATTTTTTCGGCGCGGGCGGTGTCCGGATCGGCGAGGGCGGCGAGGGAGAAGCTCGTTTGCATGGATCGCGGTCGGGGCGGAGCCCTTCGCCCTGTCGATGGTCGAGGATGAATTATCCGCTGCAGGCGGGTGACGGCAAGAGGAGACGGAGCATGGAGCCGAAGCATGGGAGCGCTTCGTCCGCCGCTTCCAAAGCTTACCTAGCGCGGGAGACTGTGGTGATAGAGGGCAGGGCTGTTCAGTTCTTAACATAGCCCTGGGATTTTGAGGATTTCATTGATGTCGAGCGCCGCGCGCCAGCGGGCGTTTTTGATCTTGGTGTGCCCCTGGGCGCGCAGCAGGTTGTATGAGACGGAGCGACAACTGCATGCGACAACAGCCCTGGTGAGAGACCGCGCCGGAAAAATCCTCATCAATCTTCTGGAGCAGGGTTTCGAGCTTCATCGCATCAGGAGCGTATGACTGGAACACCGTACCGTCGCTGACGCGGTAGCCATCGCACTTTAAATCGCCTTTGGGGCCGAACAGGCTGGAAGTCGCCGGGATGAACGTGACACATCACGCCCGCAAGCAGGGTCTCGAACGCCTTACCCTTCTCGCGAAGGAACGCGTTCTCGAATTTGAGCCCCCAGAAGCAACGTTGTGTTTCGTCCAATTCAGATCTCGGTGCGAATCGGCCCCTTAACGCGGCGTGTTGTAATCCAAGCTTCGCAGAACGCTCGGCGTGTGTCGAGGCCGCTTCAAAGCACGGTGCGACAACGTCATTCCTCGCAGTCCAAAATCCGCTTTCGTGGTCGAAGAAGAAGCATGAGAAGGGCGGTTACGGGCCATCCCTTCATTTTCTCGGTGTAGTGGTCCACACGCGAGCCAATCGAACAAACGGCGGCCTCGAATTGACTAGCGTTGGCGTTCGGCGACATTCTCAAATTCAGCGGAGCCGCGGCGTTGTGCGAGGACAAGCGTCTTACGATCCGCCAGGAATGAGCGTTCGATGAACCCTAGCTACCCCTGCGCCGCCCCTCATAGGTCCAAACGAACAGCATTGCCCCGAGCAGCGCCAATAGCGCCGGAAGGCCCAGCGCCAGCGGCTGGGTCTCGACGCCCTTCAGCGCGCCAGAGCCGGCGCGCTTGATCCCGATCCAATCGGACCCGCCGTAGACATTGGCGTCTCCGAGCTCGACGAGCCGCGGCAGGCTGACCTCGCCGCTCGCCGAAACCTTCAGCCGCCGCACCGTGCCGCCAGTCGCCTCCGCGAGCGGTCGCAGCTTCTCGGTCGTCGAGGCGATCTCGCGCAGCTCGCGCGGGTTCGGCGGACCGACATTGACGAGCGCCGTGAGCTCGTCGCTCTCGAAGCGATAGAGGCCCTGCTCCCTGGCGTCGAAGACGGCGCGCGAGAGCCCGGGCTCCTTGGGCGCGAGCTTGATCTCCTCGCGCGCGCCGGAGGGCGCGATTGCGACGACCGCGGGCGTGGTCTCCTTCAGGCTCTGCCGCTCCACCGTGATCTCGCGCCCGCGCGCGCTCGCGCGCAAGGCTTCTTCTTCGAGATCCGGCTCCTTGAGCAGCCAGTGCGCGAGGCGGCGCATGAGGTCCACATGCGGGCCGCCTCCATCATAGCCTCGCGCCCAGAGCCACAGCTGATCGGTGAGGAGCATCGCGACGCGGCCCTTGCCCTCATGCGAGAGCACGAGCAGCGGCCGGTCGTTCGCGCCCGCAAGCAGCGCGTCGCCCTTCACGACATCCGCGTCGACCTGCCGGAACCAACGGCCCCACGCCGGCGGATTCGCCTCCGCGCCTTCGAGTCCGCGCGTCACCGGATGCTTCTCGCCGTCGGGGCTCAAACGGGCGCGAAAGGCTTCGTCATGAATCTGGCCGTTGGGGCGCGCCGGCAGCAAGGCCTCGAGCGGGGAGTAATAGAGCCCGCGCAGCGTGGCGTAGTCCGGCCCGACCATGGCGAGGAAGGCCCCGCCGCTGTCGATGTAATTCGCGATATTGTCGAAGTAGATGTTCGGCAGCAGCGTCTGGTTCGAGTAACGGTCGAAGATGATGAGGTCGAAGTCATTGATCTTCGGCCCGAACAGGTCCGCGGTCGGAAAGGCGATGAGCGACAGCTCCGTCGCCGGCACGCCGTCGAGCTTCTCCGGCGGGCGCAGGATCGTGTAGTGCACGAGCTCGACATTGGCGTCCGAGCGCAGGAGATTCCGCCAGCTGCGTTCGCCCGGATGCGGCTCGCCCGAGACGAGGAGCACCTTCAGCCGATCGCGCACGCCCTCGACGACGGCGACGGCGCTATTGTCGAAGTCGGCGATCTCGCCTTCGATCTTCGGCGTCTCGAGCTCGACGACATTGGGGCCGGCATGCTCGACGCGCACCGGGATCGCGAAGGTGTCGCCGATGCGCACGCCGAGCTTCAGGATCATCTCCCCGTCGCGTCGCGCCTCGACCGTGGCGAAGCCGTTCGAGGCGGGCGTGTCGACGACCCTGGCGCGCAGAATCTGCTCCTTGCCGACGACGCCGAAGCGCGGCGCCTCGACGAGCTCGATGCGTCGATCGCGCTCGCCTTCGCGCCCGGTGATCAGCGCGTGCAGCGGCGCTTTGAACCCGAGCGCCTCGGGCTTCGCCGGAATGTCGTGAACGAGACCGTCGGTGACGAGGATCGCGCCGCCGATCCGCTCGGGCGGCGTGTCCTTGAGCGCCCGCTCCAGCGCTGTGAAGAGCAGCGTGCCGTCATCGCTCGTCCCGACCGACACGAAGCGCGTCTCGACATTTTCGCGCGCGGCGAGGAGATCTCCCAGCGCCTTTTGCGCCGCCTCGACTTGATGCATGCGGTCGCCGAGCGTCTGACTGTCGCTGCGATCGAGCACGACCGCCACGACGCTTTTTTGCGCCTCGCGCTTTTCGTGCAGGAGGGTCGGGCCCGAGAGCGCCAGGAGGACGAGCGCCAGCGCGAGCAGGCGCCAGCCCGCGCCTTTCTGCCCCCCGCGGAGCGCAGCTGCAGCGACGGCCAGCGCCGCAACGCCGAGCGCGATGAGCGCGGGCGTCGGCAGAAGCGGCGAGAAAGCGAGGGTTAGATCTGTCATACGGCTCGCGCGCCCTCTGTGTGGGCCGAGGAAAACCGCGAATCTCCGGCGGCTCCCCGCCCGCGCGAGCGCTGCTTTCCTTTAGCCCCGGTTGTAGACGTCCTGGAAACGGACGATGTCGTCCTCGCCGAGATAGGAGCCCGTCTGCACCTCGATGAGTTCTAGATCGATCTTGCCGGGATTGGTCAGCCGATGCTTGCAGCCCATCGGAAGATAGATCGACTCGTTTTCGTGGATGAGCTGAGTCGTGTCGTCGCAGCCGACTTCGGCCGTGCCGCGGACGACGATCCAATGCTCGGCGCGATGATAGTGCATCTGCAGCGACAGGCGCTCGCCGGGCTTCACGACGATGCGCTTGACCTGGTAACGGGCGCCGGCGTCCACGGACTGGTAATAGCCCCAGGGGCGGAAAATGCGTTTGTGCTCGCCGGCCTCGCGCCTGTTCTCGCGCTTGAGCTGCGTGACGAGATCCTTGACCTTGTCGCCGTGCTCGTGATTGAGCACGAGCACGGCGTCCTGTGTCGTCACGACGATCACGTCGTCGACGCCGATGACCGTGGTCAGCGTCTCGTCCGAGCGCACGTGAACATTCGACGAGTCGACCACGACGCCGTTGCCGCGGATCGAGTTGCCATGCGCGTCGCGCTCGGAGAGCTCCCACACGGCGCGCCAGTTGCCGACGTCCGACCAGCCGATGTCGGCCGGGATGAGCGCCGCCTGCTCGGTCTTCTCCATGACGGCGTAGTCGATGGACTTCTTCGGCGCGAGATTGAAGCTCGCGGCTTCGAGCACGATGAAGCCGAGGTCCGCCTTCGCGGCCTCGATCGCCGCCTCGGCGGCGGAGAAGATCGACGGCTCGAATTTGGCGATCTCCTGGCGCATGACGTCGGCGCTGAAGATGAAATTGCCGCTGTTCCAGAAGTAGCCGGCCTCGATATAGGCCTCCGCCGTCGCCCGGTCGGGCTTCTCGACGAAGGCGTCGAGCTTGAGCACGTCGCCGCTCGCATGCAGCGGGGCGCCGGGGCGCAGATAGCCGTAGCCCGTCGCTGGCGCATCGGGCTTGACTCCGAGCGTGACGATATATCCCTCAGCGGCTGCAACAGCCGCCTTCTTGCAGAGATCGACGAGGCCTGCGCGATCGCGCACCACGTGATCGGCGGCGAGCACGACCACGATGGTTTGCGGAGATCTTCGCGCCGCCAATCCCGCCGCGACGGCGACCGCAGGACCCGAGTCGCGGCGGCTCGGCTCCAGAACAATGTCCGCGACCGCGCCGATCTCGCGCAGCTGATCCGAGATCAGAAAGCGATAGTCAAAATTTGAGATCACGATCGGCTTGTCGAAAGCAGGATCTTCAAGCGTCTGCATCGTCATCTGGAACGTCGAGCGCTCGCCGATGAGCGGGATGAATTGCTTTGGAAGCGTTTCGCGCGACTCGGGCCAGACTCGGGTGCCGGAGCCGCCGCACATGATAACGGGAAGAATTTTGCTCATCAGCCGCTCACTTGCCAGAGGGGCGGGAAAGTCGCTTCATTAGCCCTTGCCGGAAAAAAAGCGGCGAAGTCAACACAAAGCCGCGCTTTCTGCCGCCAATCCGCGAAGGCTCTCGTCTTGCGTGGCGATTCTCCCGTGCTTTCAGAGGGATCTCGACTGTTCAGCAAAAGTGGAGGCGGGCCGCTCGTCATTGGCCCTTGCTCTTTTTCTCCAATTCGGCCTTGAGCGCCGCCAGCTTGGCGAAGGGCGAATCGGGATCGGGAAGCTTCTCCCGCTGACGCTGTTGCGGGGGGCTCCCGGAGCGGCCGTCGCGACGCCCGTCCTCCCGTGGGGGCCTCTCGGCGCGCGTCTCCGAAACCGGCTTGCCGCCAGAGCGAAATCCGCTACGCGGCGGCTCGGCGCGTGGTCGGCCTTCTCGATGTTCTCGATGCGGGCGCTGAGGCGTCTGCTCGCGTTCAACGCGCGGGGCCGGACTCTGCGCTTCCGCCGTTTCGTGGGCGGGACGGCCGCCGTGGCGCTTGCGGCCGTCGGAGGCGCCCTGCCGGCGCGGTTGCAGGGCGGGACGCGGCTGCAGCGACCACACCTCGATCGAGGGCGGCGGTTCTGCAATCGCTTCGCCGCCTCCGGCGCCGACGCCCGTTTCGGAGGCGTTCCCATCAAGCTGGGCGACGGGCTGCGTCTCGGTTTCCGCCGGCTCGGCCGCATCGACCGCGATCGGCTCGACGCTCGCGCCGGAGGGAGCGCCAGGCTCAGTGCTGGAAGCGGCTGATTCGATCGCCGCCGCTTCGACGACTGGCGTCTCGGGCGAACCTGCCTCGGGCTCCGCAGCCGCCGCGTCGACCGCTTCGACCGTCGGCGCCTCCAGGCTCTCGTGCACGACCGGCGGGCTCGATTCCGCGGCCACGGGCGGCTGGTCCGACGACGCCTCGGATGGCGCGCCCTCCTCAGCCCGTTTGGTGACCGAGACCGGCTTCGTCGGCGCCGCAGGAATGATGGGAACCGTAATCGCGGGCCCCGGTCTCTGCTCACTGGCGTAGCCGAGCGACCGCAGGATCGAAGCAAAAGCCTCGCCGGAACAGCCGGTGAGCGAGGTCATCGCGACCGTGACCACGAATCCGTCGCCGTCGGCCGCGCCCGCCGGCGGCTCGCCGACGCTGGTTCCGGGCTGATAGGCGATGGCGGGCCGGATCAGATCGGCGAGGCGCTCCAGTATGTCGACGCGGACGACGCGCTCGCCGCACACGCGGTAGCCGGCGGCGCGATAAAATCCCTTCGGCGCGTCGGCGGCGGCGGCGAAAGATGTTCGGCCCGAGGCGGCGAGATGCGGGACCTCGTCGACGCCTTTGACGCTGTCGAACCCGCCATGTCGCAGCGCCCAGAGCAGCGCGGCGAGGGTGCGCGGGCCGGGTTTCAGCAGGGCTGGCAAATAGAGATGAAAGGCGCCGAATCGCACGCCGAGCTTGCGCAGCGCGGCGCGCTCCTCTTGCGAGAGATTCCGCACGTCGCGGGCGACCCGCCCGCGCTCGAGCACGCCGAGTTCTTCCGCGATCTGATAGGCGACGCCCCGCGCGGAGCCTTCCAAGCCCTCGCCCGACTCCAGGACTTTCAGAGGCCCGAGCAGCTTGTCGACTCGCTGCGCGAGCCAGAGCTCCAATCTCTGCTTGACCCTCTCGGTCAAGGGGCCGCCGAGCTGCTCGTCGGCAAGCACGTGCGCCGTCGGCGTCAGAGCTCCCGCGCCCTGCGCGATCTTTCCGACCGGCTCGCCGAGCCAGCGGATCGTGCCGTCGTTTCCGAGCACGAAGGCGTCGTCCACGGCGTCGAAGATACGCGTCGCCCGCGCGTCGAATTCGCTCGCCAGCGCCTTTTGCGCCGCGGCGTTCAACGCCTTCGCCGCCTCCCCCTCGGCCGTCGGATCGGCAGTGAAGCGCAGTCCCTGCAACGACCCGACATGCTGGCCCTCGACGAACACATCGCCGGAGGAGGTTATTTCGGCTTCGAGCATTGCGTTCTCTCTCAGGCGTCGCATCAGCACGCTGGCGCGGCGATCTACGAAACGCTGGGTCAGGCGTTCGTGCAGGGCGTCGGATATCTTGTCCTCTACCTGACGCGCAAGGCTCTGCCAATGGTCGGCGTCGTCGAGCCATCCGGAGCGATTGGCGACGAAGCTCCATGTTCGCACCTGCGCCAGCCGATTGGCAAGCGTCGCGAGGTCGCCGTCGACGCGGTCGGACTGCGCCAATTGGCGCGCCATCCAGTCGCCGGGAATCTTGCCGCGCCGGACGATGAAGTCGAAGATCGTGCGCGCGAGCTCCGCATGCGCGGCGGGCGAAGTCTTGCGGTAATCTGGAATTTGGCAAGCGTCCCAGACCCGCTCGACGTCGGCCGGGGTTTTGGCGTTGCGCGCCACATGCTCGTCCCGGCTCAACGCCTCGAGCGTGAGCTGATCGACCTGAACGGGCGCGCGCGCGAGGCAGGGGTTGTCCGGCAGGGCGTCAAGCGACGCGATGAGGTCGCGAAGCGTCGAGAAATCAAGCAGCGGATTGCGCCATTGCAGCCTCGTCACGCTGTCGAAACGATGAGACTCCAACGCCTCGACGAGGTCTTCGTCGAAGGGCGGACAGCGGCCCGTCGTCCCGAAGGCGCCGTCATTCATGTGGCGCCCGGCGCGCCCCGCGATCTGCCCGAATTCCGCCGGAGTCAGCCGGCGATGGCGCCAGCCGTCGAATTTTCGGTCGGCGGCGAAGGCGACGTGATCGACGTCGAGATTGAGCCCCATGCCGATCGCGTCGGTCGCGACGACGTAATCGACCTCGCCATCCTGATACATCGCGACCTGGGCGTTGCGGGTGCGGGGGCTCAGCGCGCCGAGCACCACCGCCGCGCCGCCGCGCTGCCGTTTTATCCACTCGGCGATCGCATAGACGTCCTCGGCCGAGAAAGCGACGATGGCGCTGCGCCGCGGAAGCCGCGCGATCTTCCGCTCGCCCGCGAAAGTCAGACGCGACAGGCGGGGACGGGAGAATATCGGCGCGCCGGGCAGAAAACGCCCGATCAGGTCGCCCATCGTGCCCGCGCCAATGAGGAGGGTCTCCTGGCGTCCGCGCCAACGGAGCAGACGGTCGGTGAAAACGTGGCCGCGATCGAGGTCGGCGGCGAGCTGCACCTCGTCGATGGCCACGAAGTCGACGTTGACGTCGCGCGGCATGGCCTCGACGGTGGCGATCCAGTAGCTCGGCGCGCGCGGCTTGATCTTTTCTTCGCCGGTGATCAGCGCGACGGCCTCCGCGCCGACGCGCGCCGCGACCCGCGCATAGACTTCACGCGCAAGCAGGCGCAGCGGCAGGCCGATCATGCCGCTTCGGAAAGACAGCAGACGCTCGATGGCGTGATGCGTCTTGCCGGTATTTGTCGGACCGAGCGCGGCGCAGACGCCCCCGGGTCGCACGCCGGCCTGCGGTCGAGCCGGGGGCGCCGGACGGAGCAGATCGTCCATGCTGTCCAGCCGACCCTCCAAGCTTTCGCACGTCTTTGTTAACAGAGCCGCGCCGCGCGCTTCAAGCCTTGCCCGCCTGCGCCGCGCGCGGCTCGCGCCGGCGTTCCGAAGTGGGGCGCCCGCCGCGCGCGGCGTTCATGCTCCGAACAGCAAACGAACGAATCGCGCCCGAATCGGCGACCTCCGCGCGTTTCGCTCTGTTCACCCCATATATGGACGAATAGCGCCCCAATGCCACTAATTATCGTCTCAACGGACGTTGCCGGGCGTTTCTCGTCGATTTGTCGCGAGGACTCCAAGTCGGGCTTTTGTCAACTCAGAAAAGTTGCAGCCGAGCGCCTCCGCGCTGCAAACGAGTCTGACCCGGCGACGGGCGCGCGCCCCCTTAACGAGTCTGTCGAAGCAGGAACATTCCGGCGACGAATCGGGGTGGCGCGGGCGTTATGGGGCGACCTTTTGCGAAAAGTCCGTTCGAGCGGTTACGCTATGCTCACACCTGCAAAGCGAGGCGACAAGCGCCGAGATCGACACTCTTTCGATCCGGTCATTCCCGGGGTTCAGTTTGCCCACTGACCATTCGCAACGCGTGCTCACAGGCTCGAGCGGTCAGGGCCATGATGGTCAACGTGGGGTTCTGCGCGCCCTGCGACGGGAAACACGCTCCATCCGTGACATAGAGCCCTCGGGCTTCCCAGCACTGGTTGTAAGGATCCAGAACAGAGTTCGAAGGATCGCTCCCCATTCGCGCGGTCCCGCATTCGTGCATCGCGGAGCCCGGCGGGGCGGGAGTTTTATCGAGCCGGGTAAGCGTCACCCCGACCGCCTCGGCGAGTTCTCGAAGGGCGACGACTTGTTCTTGCGCGCGGCCGCGCTCCCAAGCTCCGAAAGCGCAATCGATGCGCAACACTGGTATTCCCCAGGCGTCTCGTCGACTGGGGTGGAGAGTCACCCTGTTTTCGGGCCGTGGGAGCATTTCGGCAAAAGAAGTGGCGGAGAGATGGGAGCGATTATCGCCGGTCGGCCACTGGTACACCTGCACGCCAAATCCTCGGCCTGCCGACAGCGTCGCCGTCTCCCGGGCATCGAAGCGAGGCAGGTAAAGGCAGCGCTGGTCCTCGGTCGGAAGCCGCTGCGATGCTCGTGGTCCCTCGCCTTCTGCAATGAGCATGACGTGGTCCATGAGATAGCGGCCTAGTACGCCGGAGGCCGCGCCCAGCCCGCCCGCGTGTCGCGGAGAACGCGACAAGAGGAGCAGACGCGTTGACTCCAAAGCAGACGCACAAAGAAACACCAGTTGAGAACGAACGCAAAATTCTTCGCGGCTTCGATGGTCGATGCAAATGACGCCGCGCACTTGCCCCGACCCGTCGACCTCGATCTCCCGGGCGATCGCGCCCTCGCGGATCAGAAGCCGACCGGTGCGAGCCGCGTCAGTGAGGAGATTGAAGGGTCGCCCATATCTGCCGAGAACGGCGTGCGCCCCCGGCCAACGCTGCGCTATGGCTTGCTTTAACCGCTCTTCGGTGACCGTGGGCCTCAATACATGCGAGATCTCGCTGTTTGGCAAACAGGCCAAGTTGTCGCACGCTCCGGCCAGCCCCAGCCGACGCTCGACCATGGCGTACCAGGGGGCCAGCTCTTCGGGGCGCAAGGGCCAAGCCGGACTCAGTCCGTCGCAAGGGCTCAGGTCGTCGGCGCCCATTCGGTAATATTGACGACCGTGGGCGGGGACAGCCATGCGCCCTCCCAACTGTCGACTGCGCAGCCAGACGAAAGGATGATCTGCCGGCGTGGTGTAGGGACACGATAGGTCGTCCACGAACGCGTCAGGGCGGAGAGACCAAGCGAAGCATTTCGACTGGATGGGCTGCCGTCTCCGAGCAAGAGCCGCGAGCCCGGCGGGGCCAAGAAATCCGGACGCCGGCTGGCGAGGAGCGGCCAAGGTGAGCCCCGCGTTGAGCACCAGCACGCGCAGACCCGCTTCGGCAAGCAGTAGAGCCGCAAGGCTGCCGGCGGCCCCTGCCCCTACGATCACGGAGTCGTAAGCGCTGCCGGCGGCCAAAGCCGCGGGCGTGGCAGCGCGCAAGGCAGCTTCGAGGGAAGGGTCGATTTGAGCTATGGGCTCCATTGGCTCATGAGCGGAAGTGCCGGCCGGCACGCCGGATTGTACACCAGAGCCTGGGCGTTAACATAACCGCGGACGTCGAATCAATCAACTCTGAGAAGCTCTGGGACGTGGGCGTTTGCGGCTTATAGGACTGCCCTCATTACTTTGGTCAGCGCATCGTTGAGTTCTTCTACATTGAGATCGCTCAGATCCGGACTGATGTCTAGGTGCACAGCACGGGCTAATAGTTCGAGCGAACGAGAGCACATACCCCGGTCGTAGGCGACCGCGCCCTCGTTCCAGCGCCACGGACCGCCTTTCTCCGACCAAACGCGTTTGTTCAGGATGGGCGTCCAGTGAGGGTAAACATGGTAGTCCACCTTCTGCGGCTCATAGAGCACGGAAGCGCCCACGCCTTCTGCGTTCAAAGCTCTAGCGGCGCGCGCGGCCAACTGTGCCGTGGGAGCGAAAAACACCAGAGCAATAGCCGTATCTCCGTCGGGATCATGCAGTTTTCGCCAGACAACGCCCCTGCTTCTCGCTACATCATCCACTGCGCATTTCAAAGACAGCTTGCGCCGACGCATGTCCGTCAACAAGGAATCCAGTTTCTCAAGCTGAACCAGCATGATTGCGCCATGCAATTCGCTCATCCGGAAACTGCAGCCATTCAGCAACTCATGATCTGGGACGTTGTTCCTCACCCCTCCAACGACATCGTGCTGCATCACTATGCGCTGATGCAGCTTGACGTCCTTCGTGATCGCTATCCCGCCTTCTCCGCAAGTAATGATCTTATTCCATTGGAAGCTGAAGGCGCCGACGTCTCCGACGCCGCCCAGCGGCTGGCCGCAGAAACCGCCCCCTGTCGCCTGAGCCACATCTTCGATGACTTTCAGACCGTGTCGTCGAGCCAAAGCCATGACGTCGGCCATTTGACAAGGGGCGCCGCGCATGTGCACCGGCATTATTGCCTTTGTGCGGCCCGTGATCTTATTTTCGGCGTCCGCCACGTCCAGGCTCAGCGAATCGTCGATTTCGGCCAGCACCGGCACGGCGCCGACCGCGACCACGGCTTCCGCCGAGGCTATCCAAGTGTAACACGGGACGATAACTTCGTCCCCCGGCCCTACGCCCAATGCGGCCAGCCCACATATGAGCGCCGCCGTGCCGGAGTTCACGGCCGTCCCGTGGGCCGCTTTCATCCGGGCCGCGAAAGCTGTCTCGAAGGCCTCGACCTTTGAATCGCCGGGGTAGGGCCCGTAATAGCGAAACAGCCTCTTGCTGCGCAGCGTCGAAAGCACCGCCCGCTCTTCCGCCGCGTCCATTCGCATTCCGCCGGGAAACATAGGGGGTAGGCGTTGGGTGATTGCGGGCCGCCCCCCGTGCAGAGCCAGTCGGGTCTCGACCGGACGGACGACCCTCCCGGAAAGAATTGTTCGAAACTCTTGGGTCATTCTCTGTGCGTCATCAGATTGCTTGAGACAGAGCGCCGCGCGAGTTGAGCGAAGATGTTCACACGGGCAGAGCTTTCTAAGCTGGTGTGAGCGCAATTGCAACAAGTCGCCGTATCCACAAGTCGCCGTATCCTCCATGTGATAGCCGGCGGCTCGACGCCGGTTTTGTCCAACCTCCGCGAGTTCGAGCGCAGCCCACGTCTTTGGTTTGGCCTTCTTGTGTCGGAAGTCTGGCTGGTCACGCCCGAACGTCAGCCAGCTTCGCGCCCTTCGCGCCGCGCCCTCCCGGCTCCGCACGTTCTGTATTTTTCCCTCATAAAAGTCCGGCCGACGCAAGGGCGTAATCAGCAATTTTTTTGTCTTTGTCGCGAGGGCTCGTCGCGGAGTGCGTCCTTGACGGGAAAGCGCGTGGAGAATGCGTCTTAACTCATGAGCTTCATTAAATAATTCGCTCAATTCTCAAACAGTCCGAAATCTCCTGTCGAATCCGGTTTTGCCGCCTCCAGGCGCCTGCGGGAGAAGACATCGCTCAGTTTTTGCCGGAAATTCGACGCGCCTGTTCCAGAAATTGCCATATTCTTTCGATGGTAGTGTCACGCCGTAGTAGCAGCTGAAGGTCGCGCTGATTCGTCCGCAGCGTGTTTTGAGTCGACTATCGTGAAGCCAAGCAGGACAACCCTTGCCGCTTTCGCCCTCTGCCTCGGGATCGGGGGCCCGCCTGCGCTCGCCTTCGACTTTTTCGGGCTGTTCGGCGCTCCCGAAAAGGCGGAGCCTAGCCCCGACGCTATCGCCTATGACATCAGCTTCGAGGGCCTCGACGACGCCGGAGGGCTCGAGCAGAACCTCAAGGACGCCTCGAACAGCTGGCGGCTGCGGCTCGATTCCCCCTCGGGCGGGTTCGGCCTTACGCGCCGCGTCGTCGCGGACTATCCCCGCCTCACCGACGCGCTCTGGGCCAATGGTTATTACAACGCGACAATCCGCGCGCGCGTCGCCGGAGTTCCGGTCTTTCCCGACGGGCGCGGCGGCGAAGCCGCGGCCCAAGCCGCGGAAGCCTATCGCGGCAGGGAACTCGCGCCGGTCGTCTTCGAAGTCGAACTCGGGCCGCAGTTTCGCCTCGGCGCAATCGAGGTCATCGACGCGCGCACGCATGCGCCGATCGACCGCTCGCTCTTCTCGCGCCGGGCCTTCGATTTCGCTACGGATGAGCCGGCCCGCGGCTCGTCGCTCATCGCGCGTCAGGCCGAATGGATCGACGAGCTGCGCGCCAAATCCTATCCGCTCGCCAAGGTCGTCGAGGCGCGTCCGGTCGTCAGGCACGATGCAGAAGTCGTCGACGCGACCTTCGTGATCGACCCCGGGCCGGAGGCGGGTATCGGCGCGGTGCGCTATGAGGGATCGCCCGGCGTCGATCCGGCCGTGATCCGCTCCTTCGTCTACCTCGAGGAGGGCGAGCCCTACAGCCCGAAGCGACTCGCCGATACGCGCAAATCCATCCTGCAGATCGAGGCGATCGGCGGCGCGAAGGTCGAGGATGCGCAGGATCATCTCGACGCCAACGGGAATATGCCGATCCGCGTCGACACGACCGAACGCAAGGAGCACGCCTTCGGCGTCTCCGCGAACTATTCCAACACCGACGGTCCGGCGCTGCGCACCTATTGGATGGACCGCAACCTCTTCGGCGGCGCCGAGCGCTTGCGCTTCGACGTCGAGGGCGGGCTCGCGCCGATCGGCGGCGCCTCCGCCGCGCCGAATTTCTCAGACCTGAAGATCAGCGACGTCATCGGCCGCGCCGGGGTCAGCTTCATCAAGCCGGCGCTCGACGGCACGCGCAACGACTTGCTCATTGACGCAGCCGCGGTGCGCGAGCGCACGGACTATTATGCGGCGAACTACGGGACCGGGACGATCGGCGTCCGTCACCGTTTCGCCGAGACGACCTCAGTCCAGGCGGGCGTCCAGATCGAGGCGGGCCACACCTTCGACGCCTGGGGCGGCCACGACTATTCGCTATTCGGCTTCCCGCTTTCCGCCAATTACGACAGCACGGACAGTCCGCTGGCGCCGACCAAAGGCGTGCGCGCCGTCGCCAATGTCACGCCTTACGTGAAAGCGCTGCCGCATGGCGTGGGCATGGTGCAGTCCAAGGGCCAAGTTTCGACTTATTACGCCCTCGACGACCAGGCCTGGTACATTCTCGCAGGACGCGTGGCGGCCGGATCGATCGTCGGCGCCGACATCGCCGATATTCCGGCCAGCCATCGCTTTTTCGCCGGCGGCGGCGGCTCGGTGCGCGGCTATGTCTACAAATCGATCGCGCCCGACAATGGCTTCGGCTTTCCGACCGGCGGTCGCAGCCTGTTCGAGACCTCGGGCGAAGCGCGCATTAAAGTCACGCCGAACATCGGCGTCGTCCCCTTCGTCGACGCCGGCACGGCCTTCTCGTCGCCCTACCCCGACTTCCAGACCACGATGCGCGTCGGCGCGGGCCTCGGCTTTCGTTACTATACGGCGATCGGCCCGATCCGGGTCGACCTGGCGACGCCGGTCAACCGGCGCCCCGGCGACGGCAAATTCGCGCTGTTCATAGGGATCGGAGAGTCCTTCTAATGCGCGCGCGTCTGACCTGGATCAGAATCGTCGCGGTCGCAGCGCTCTTGCTGGCGCTCGTCGCGGGCGGTTTCCTATATCGCCTCGACACGTCGAGCGGCGGCTCCACCCTCGCGGACTGGGTTTCGCGATCCGCGTCCTCGCCGGCGAGGAAGGTCAAGATCGCCTCGATCGATGGCCTGTTGACTTCGAACCCCTCCGTCCGCGACATCTCCGTCGCCGACGAGCAAGGCGTCTGGCTCAAGATCGACCGGGTCGTCGCTCATTGGTCGCCTCTGGCGCTGCTGCGACTCCTGTTCGACATCGACAGCGTCGAGGTGGGTCGCATCGAGGCGCTGCGACGCCCGGTCTCCGCCACGACGCCCGCTCAGCCGCCCGCCGAGGGCGCAAGGAGCGCTGGCGGCGTTCCCGATCTCCCGCTGCGAGTCCGGCTGGGCAAGCTCTCCGTCGACGAGATCGCGCTCGCCGAACCCGTAACTGGTCTCGCCGCGACGCTCTCCGTGACAGGCTCTGCCGAAATCGGCGGGGCGCGCGACAATGCGCGGGCTGATCTCGCCGTGCGACGCCTCGACGCCCCGGGCGCGATCTCGGCGAATGCGGCCTACGAGCCGGGTTCGGCAAAGCTCGCTCTCAAGGTTGAGGCCAGCGAGCCCGCCGGCGGCCTCGTCGCCCGACTCGCGAAAATCCCCGGCCTTCCGCGGGTCGAGATCGCCCTCGATGGCGCCGGCGCGCTCGACGCCTTTGACACGCGGCTGACGGCCAAGGCCGGCGAGGTCGCGAGCGCCGAGGGCGCCGCGCAGGTTAGGCGCGACGGAGCGTCGCGACGCGTCGACTTCGATCTGTCGGCCCGAATCGCCGAACTCCTGCCAAAGGACGTCGCCGCGCTCTTCACTGGCGCTACGAAAGCTTCCGGCGCGGCGCGCCTCTCGGACGACGGCGGCGTCGCGCTGGACAGCTTCGCGCTGAAGAGCTCCGCCTTCGCGCTCGAGGCGTCAGGCGCGCTCGACGCCAGCCGCAAGATTTCCGGACGCGTCGGCCTGCATGGCCTGCCCGCCGCCGAGAGCGCCGCCTTCAGCGCCAAGACTCTGGAGGGCGACGGCAAGGTCTCCGGAACGCTCGCGCGTCCCGAGGGCGCGCTGAAGCTCCTCGTCGAGGACGCCGAGGGTCCCTTCGGCCGGCTGGGCCATCTCGCGCTCGACGCTCACGCCGTCCCCGACGGCGACCTCTCCGATCCGACGGCGCGGATCGAGGCCTCGGCCGACGCTGACGCCTCCGGCCTTGCGCTTGCCAATGCGGGTCTTTCCGAGGCTCTGGGCGAGACGGTGAAACTGACGCTGCGCGCGCGCGTCTCGGGCGCCGGCGACGCCGATGTGAGCATCGCGCGGGTCGATGCAGGCGCCAACGAAGCGAGCTTCACGGGCCGCGCGGGCCCCAACGCGCTCGACGGCCGGTTCAGGCTCGCGGTCCCAGACCTCAAACGCTTCGCGCGCTTCGCCGGCAAAAATCTGCGCGGCGCGCTCACGCTCGGCGCGGATCTTTCGGGCGCGCCGCGCGAAGGCCGCGTCGCCGCCAAGCTCGACGGCGCGATCGCGTCGCCAGGCGTCGGCATAGCCGCCGTCGACGGGCTGCTCGGCGGCCGGCTCACGCTCTCGGGCAAGCTCGAGACGCTCGAAGGCGGCGGCTTCGCCTTCGACAGGCTGGCGATGCACGCCGATCATCTGGAGGCGAGTCTACAGGGCAAAGCGACGCGCGAGAAGGCCAAGATCGACGCAAAGCTGGCCCTTCCGGATCTGCATCGCGCCGACCCTGCCCTCACGGGGCGCGCGGATATCGAGGCTTCGCTCTCCGGCTCGCTGGCCAAGCCCGACGTGACATTCGTGGCGGCGGGGCATGATGCGAGCGTCAACGGAAGGCCGGTCTCCAGGCTCGCGCTGAACGGCGAGGCGCATGATCTGACCGGCGCGCTCACCGCCCAGGCGACTCTCTACGGTCTCGTCGACGGCAGACCGGCGCGGGGGCGAGTAGCGGCCGCGCGCGCCGACGGCGGCTGGAAAGTCGAGCCGATCGACGTGACCGTTGGTCGCGACAGCATCAGGGGGGCGCTCGCGCTCGACGGCGGCGGTCTTGCCGGGGGGCGGCTCGCCATTTCGGCCCCCGATCTCGACGATCTCTCTCCCCTCGCCCTGCAAAAGCTCGGCGGCCGCCTCTTCGCCGATGTGACGCTCGAAACAGCGGAAGGCGGTCAAGACGTCAAGGTCGAGGCGCATGGCGACGAGATCCGCGCGAAAAGTCTCACAGTCGGACGGCTCGCCGCGAAGTTCAGCGCGCGGGACCTCTATCGGCGGCCGATGCTCGACGGCGAGGCGTCCGCAGAGGGGACGCAGGTCGGGAAAGAGACGATCTCGAAGCTGCGGCTGGGCGCAAAGCCGGCCGGCGCGGGCGCGGCGGCCCTCGACCTGTCGCTCGAGGCGCGCGGCTTCAGCGTCGCGAGCCGCGCGACGCTGACGCCGGGCGAGCGCATCCGTCTCGACCTGCAGCAATTTTCGGCGCAGCGTGGCGACAAGAAGATCGCGCTTGCCGGTCCCGCGCTCGTCACGGTCAAAGACGGCGTCGTGGATCTGAAGGGATTGTCCGTCGCCTTGGGCTCAGGCCGTTTCGATGTCGACGGAACCGTGGGCGAGCGGCTCGACCTCAGGGCCAAGGCGCGCGCCGTGCCGCTCTCAGTCGCGGCGATCGCCGATCCCTCGCTCGCGCTCGACGGGACGCTGGACGCCGAGGCCCGCGTCACCGGCTCCAAGAGCGCGCCGACGGGGGATTGGAAAATAAAGGTCGCGAAGCTCACGGCGCCGCAGCTGCGCGGGCAGGGCCTGCCGGCGATCGACGCAACGGCGAGCGGGCGGCTTGCCGGCGGGCGCACGAGCGTCGACGCCGATGCGGCGATCGGTCAGGCGAGCCGCGTGAAAATTTCAGGCTCGGCGCCTGTTGGCGCCGGAGCGCTCGATCTTGCGATCAAAGGCGTCGTCGACGCGGGACTCGCCAACACGATGCTGGCTGCGAATGGCCAGACCGCCTCGGGCAAGGCCGATCTCGACGTGCGCGTCACGGGCGAGCCGGCGAACCCGCTGATCGGCGGCTCGGTCGCCATCGTCGACGCCGGCTTCAACGATCCGCTCAACGGCGTGGCGCTGAGCAAGATCAACGGCCGCATCGAGGGGCGCGGCCGCGAGGTCAACATCACGTCGCTGACGGCGCAAACCAAGAATGGCGGACAGATCGCGGTCAACGGTCGGATCACGGCCGATCCGGAAGCCGGGCTGCCGGGCTCGATCCACATCGGCGCGCATCATGCGCAGCTCGCGAGCACGGATATCGTCTCCTCCGTCGGCGATCTCGACCTGACGATCGGCGGCCCGCTCATGCGCGCGCCGAAGGTCACGGGCCGCATCGCGCTCGAGAGCATGGACGTGAACGTGCCCGACCGCATCCCGGCCAATCTGAAGCCTTTGCCGGGAACGGTTCACGTCCGCGCCAAGGGTTTCGCGGCGCAGATGCTCGCTCTGCAGCGCGCCGCGAACGCCAAGGCGGCGCGCCCGTCGAAGTTCGACATGGCGCTCGACCTCACCATCTCGGCTCCCAGCCGGATCTTCGTGCGCGGGCGTGGCATCGACGCCGAGTTCGGCGGTGAGCTCAAGATCGCGGGCGCGATCCAGAAGCCCAAGGTCGACGGCGGCTTCGATTTGCGGCGCGGCACGCTGCAGCTGCTCACGCAGCGCATCGACATCACGCGCGGCAAGATCACTTTCGGCGGCGGGCTCACGCCCGAGCTCGACTTTCTGGCGGAAACCACGGCGGCCGACGTGACCGCCAAGATCGGCGTGACCGGCCCCGCCGCGCAGCCCGTCTTCACTTTCAGCTCGTCGCCGGACCTGCCGCAGGACGAAGTTCTGTCGCGCCTGCTCTTCGCCAAGGCGTCGGGTTCGCTGACGCCGTTCCAGGCCGTGCAGCTCGCGGCCGCGGTCGCGCAATTCTCCGGCGGCGGGGGCGGCGGCGGGGCCTTCGACAAGGTGCGCAAGTCGCTCGGCGTCGACACGCTCGACCTCGACGCCGCCGGGGCCGGCGGCCCGACAATCGGCGCCTCGCGCTACATCATGGAGGGCGTCAGCGTCAGCGCCAAGACCGGGGCTAAGCCGGAACAGAGCGCGATCGGCGTCAGCGTCGACATCATGAAGGGCGTCCGCGCCCAGGGCGAGACCAGCGTCGACGGCAAGACCTCGCTCGGAGTCGGCGTCGATTGGGAATATTAGCAAAACTGTAAGCCGCGTGCATCGCAAGCTCCGCGAGGAATTTTATCGTGTCTCTTGAGCCGGCGCTCCCGATCGAATTCATCGTTCAAGGCGTCGCGATCAGCGTGCAGGGCGCGCGATCGTCAATCGAAACATGGAAGCGCGCCATTCGCGAAGCAGTGCGCCAGGCATTGCCTGAGGGCTATTGGCTGCTCACGGCTCCTGTAGCGGTCGCAATCTTTCTGTTTCCCAGAGCGCCTCTGCGCGGCGACATCGACAACCGGGTCAAGCCCATCCTCGACGCAATGTCGGGCCATGTCTTCAGCGATGACGCACTGGTGGAGCGCCTGGTCGTCCAAAAGTTCGAGCCCGGGCTCGCCGCTGGCGACGACTATCCGACGACTCTTCTGCGCTCGGCCTTTGAAGCGAAACATCCATTGATATATGTTCGGATCACCGGCAAGCTCGATGAGGGATGGTTCTGATGTATTCCGTCGACATCCGTCAGCGCATTGCGCTCGACGCGCTGGAGCCGCGGTGGCGGCGGCAAGGCTATACAGTTGTGCGCGAGCCGGAGCCCTCTCAGCTTCCAGCCTTTTTCAAAGGTTTCAGGCCAGACGCAATCGCGATCGGCAAGACTCCGCAGCTCGTCATCGAAGTTCTGCCGCGATATAAGGCTTCCGTCGAAGAAAGAACGCGGCAGCTGGAAAGCCTCTTCGCCGGAAGAGAGGACTGGCGGCTGGAGTTCGTCTACGCCCCGCGCGAAAGCCCGCCGCCAGACGTTGTGAGCCGCGAGAGGGTTCGCGGAGCCCTTGACGCGGCGCACGCTGTCGCAGAATCGGACGCGCGCGCCGCGCTGCTTCTTGCCTGGGCGGCGCTCGAAGCGGCGGCGCGCGTCCAGGAGCCCGCGCTTGCAGCCGACGCGCTGACGCCCGGCTCGCTCATCGACGTGCTGGTCTCGATGGGCCATGCGACGCAGGACGAGGGCGAGCAGCTGCGCGTTCTCGGCGAACAACGCGACGCGCTCGCTCATGGGTCGCTCGACGTAACGCCCGCCCCCACAGAGGTGGCCTGGCTTATCGGGACGGCGAAGCGCGTTGTCGAAGAGCGAGAGGCCTCCGCAGCGTAACCCTCCGGACCCGCTTGCCTAACAAAGCCGCAGCTTCTACAGAGCAGCCCCAAGAGGCGTGGCGCGGTGGGCGGCTCCTCCGCCGTCCCGAGCACCGCTCCGCTCTTTCACAATCCGGCCCTCGGCAGCGCCTCCCGCAGCGGACGCCAAATGCGTCCCGCCGGGGCGCGACGTAAAAAACTCAAGGAAGTCCGATGACGCATTCTGCTTTGCCGCACAGCGGCGTCCTTGCCGGCAAGAAGGGCCTGATCCTCGGCGTCGCCAACAACCGCTCGATCGCCTACGGCATCACCAAGGCGGCGCGCGAGGCCGGGGCCGAGATCGCCCTCACCTATCAGGTTGAGGCGCTGGAGAAGCGCGTGCGCCCGCTCGCCGCCGAGCTCGGCGGCGTCGTCGTCGGGCGCTGTGACGTATCCGAGACCGAGACGATCGACGCCGTCTTCGCGGAGGTCGAAAGGCTCTGGGGCAAGCTCGACTTCGTCGTGCATTGCCTAGCCTACTCCGACAAGGACCAGCTCGACGGGCGCTATGTCGACACGACCGCCGAGAACTTCACGCAGTCGCTGCTCATCTCCTGCTATTCCTTCACGGCGATCGCCCAGCGCGCCGAAAAGCTCATGTCCGACGGCGGCTCGCTGCTGACGCTGACCTATTACGGCGCCGAGAAGTGGATGCCGCACTACAACGTCATGGGCGTGGCCAAGGCGGCGCTCGAAGCCTCGGTGCGCTATCTCGCGGCCGACCTCGGCGAGAAGAACATCCGCTGCAATGCGATCTCGGCAGGGCCGATCAAGACGCTCGCGGCGTCGGGCATCGGCGACTTCCGCTATATCCTGCGCTGGAACGAGTATAACGCGCCGCTGCGCCGCGTGGTGACGATCGAGGAGGTCGGCGAGACGGCGGTCTATCTGCTCTCGCCGATGGCGCGCGGCGTCACCGGCGAAATCCTGCATGTGGACGCCGGCTATCACGTGGTTGGGATGATGAATCCCTCCGCCGCTCCGAAGATGGCGGACTTGCTCGCCCTCCTGCCGCAGCAGTAGCGCAGCGGCGGTCTCAGTCCCCGGCGCGCTGGGCCTTGGCGGGCTCGGCGAGCTCCTCGCGCTTGCGGAAGCGCAAGACGGAGCCGGGCTGACGGTTGCGGGCGGTGATACGGTTGCGGCCCGTGCCCGTGAGCACGTAGTGGCCGCGGCTGTCGTCCCAGCGCATCAGATCGGCCTGAATGGCGGTCTGCCGCAGCACCATGGTCATGGGATCCTGCACATGCGGCGGGGCTACGTCGCCGTGGACGTCGACCTTCCGCAGAGCTTCGACCAGTCGGGTTTCGTGAGCGTCAGTCATTGCGCCCTCAAACATGGCCCAAAACCCGCCTCCCCGCAAGTGCCGAAGCCCGAGGGATCAACCTGTAACTTGACTTTAAGAGCCCTCGCGCCCTCAACGGCGGCGCCTCGAGATGGCGTCGATGCGGCTCGCAGTCCGGCTTTGCCGGGGCGAGGTCGAGACGGCGCCGGTGGCGATGCTCTCGAAACCGTCCGCGAGCGCGCGCTTCGCAAAGACGAGCGCGAGCAGCACGATGCAGGAACCGACCGCGCCGATGACCAGGAAGCCTGCCCCCTGCTGCGCGACCGCCTCCGGCGCGAGCTTCGCCCAAAGGATCACTGAAAACGCGCCCGACGCGAAGGCTATGAGGCCGTTCAGCCGGACGCCGAACGCGCGGTCGCCCAGGGCGACGTGGTAAAGCCAGCCGAGCGCGACCGAGCAGGAGCTCGCAGCGAGGAACAGCAAACCGAAGCTCGCGCCGTCGAGCTCGTCGAGGCCTAGCGCGTCGGCGAGGTTTTCGACGAGCCCGGTCGTCACGCCGTGTCCGTTCGGTCGCCCGCCGCCACGCGAGCCGTCCGGGGGCGCCGCGCTGAAGATCAGGCGACGCCCCAGGAAAAGCGCCAAAAAGACAAAGAGCGAAGAGAGAAGCCTGTTCACACGCCTTACCTCCGCGAACGCATTATTTTCTCGGGAACTCGTGGATTATATGCAACCTGGGGTTAAAATTCTTTCCTGGAGCTGAAGGGCCTTGCGCGAAACCGGCGCTCACGGGCGCTCCGCCTCGGCGATGCGTCGAAACACCTCTGCGTCCCGCGGTGCGAGCGCGTCGAGCGGCCCGGGACTGAACGGCGCGCGCGCGAGCGCGCTCAGCGCGGCGTCGCTGGCGATGCGTCGCGGCGCAGTCCCGCGGGCGCGCGCCAGTCGCAGCCGCGCCGCGTAAAAGTCCCGCAGCAGCCGGTCCTGCGCGACCGTCAGGGGCTCACCCGCTTCGCCTGCGGCGGCGACCGCTGCGGGCGCCGAGGGCGCGTCGCCGGCCTCTTCCGCGGCGCCGGAATCCGCCGCCCGCAACAGCCGGCTGCGCGCGGCGACGTTCAGGCGGAGCGCGAAGTCTCGCATGCGCAGAGCCGGCGCGAGCAGCCCCCGGCAGTGGTCGCAGAGGCCGCAAGGGGCGCTCGCTTCGCCAAATTCCTGCAGCAGCGCCTGCATGCGACAGCCCCAGGCGAGGCTGAGACGGGCCATCGCCCTACGGCGCGCGAATTCGGCTTCCGCCGCCTCGTCGGGCGCGGCGTTCGGCGGCGACAAGCGCAGCGCGAGCTCGCGACGGTCGAAGAGCGCCAGCACGTCGGCCCCGTTCCCGTCGCGTCCGGCGCGCCCGATCTCCTGATAGTAACCCTCGACCGAGTTCGGCAGATCCGCATGAGCGACGAAGCGCAGATCCGGCTTGTCGACTCCCATGCCGAAGGCGATCGTCGCCGTCATGACGACGCCCGGGCGCGAGAAGAACGCGTCCTGGTTCTCGGCGCGCGCCGCGGCCGACAGCCCGGCGTGGTAAGGCAAGGCGTCGAAACCCCGCCCGCGCAGCTCGATCGCCATCGCGTCGGCCTTGCGTCGCGAGCCGCAATAGACGATTCCGCTGGCGCCAGCGCGGCGCCCCACGAATCGCGCGATCTGCTCCGTCTCCTCGCGCTTCTCGCAGAAGGCCAGCCGCAGCTTCTCGCGCGCGAAGGAGCGCACGAGCACGAGCGGCGGACGCGAGAACAGCTTTTGCGCAATGTCGTCGCGGGTTCGCGGCCCCGCGCTCGCCGTGACCGCGAGGATCTGCGGATCGCCGAGCCGCCCCGCAATCTCCTTGAGACGCGCGTAGTCGGGACGAAACTCATGTCCCCAGGCCGAGACGCAATGCGCTTCGTCGACGGCGAAGAGGGCCACGCGCGTGCGACGCAGCAGATTTTGGGTCCCTTCCTGCGCCAGGCGCTCAGGGGCGGCGTAGAGGAGCTTGACGCGTCCTTCGGCGACCAGGGCGCAAGCCCGGTCAAAGGCCGCGTCATCCTCGGCCGAATGCAGCGCCGCCGCAGGAACGCCGCGGGCGTCGAGCGCGCGCAGCTGGTCGCGCATGAGCGCGATGAGCGGCGAGGCGACGACGACGAGCCCGATCCTCAGCGCGGCAGGAAGCTGATAAAGCAGCGACTTGCCGCCGCCTGTGGGCATCACGCAGAGCGCGTCGCGCCCATCGAGCACGGCCTGAAGCGCCTCGGCCTGCCCCGGCAGAAAATCGGCGAAGCCGAACATCTCGCGCAATATATTGCGGGCGTCGTCAACTGTTCTGGACGCAAGGCTCATGGCGGTCGGACCGAGGACGTCGCGTTCCCATCGGGCCATCTTGCCGACGGCGCGAGCTCCGTCAATCGCCTATCCCGAAAACTCCCGCGGCCAAGGGCGAGAAGGGACCCCCGACCCCTTCTCCCGCTTGCGGGAGAAGGTGGCCCTCGCGAAGCGAGGGTCGGATGAGGGTTCTCTCCGCTCCAATCCCACTTTGGCGTTGGTCCGAATCGTTCCTCGTCGCGCGCAAGCATCGAACGCGCGTTCTGCATCATGGTTTGAAGCGGCGCCAGCCCTCATCCGACCCGCCTTCGGCGGGCCACCTTCTCCCGCAAGCGGGAGAAGGGGTCGCCATGTCGTCCTCCCGAATACGTCTCGACTTCGCGCCCGGCGGTTTCATCCATCCGGGGTGCGCAACGCCAATGGAAACTCAGTTCAGACTTCCGGATAGCGGGCGAGAAAACAGTCGAGCACGGCTTCGAGATCGTCGGCCTGACGATGCGCGCCGAGGTCGCGCAAGCGGGAGATGTCGCCGACGATCAAGTCGCGCACGCGCGCCGCGCCCATTTGCAGGTTCAAGACATAGCTCGAAAAAAGGCGACGAATCCGATCGGCTGCGCGAGCGTCGAACCCGCTCGTTCCGGCGGGCGCTGGTCGCGCGTCGCGTGGCGGCGTCATGCGATTCCCCTTCCGTCGTTTCGCCGAGAAATTGGCGCGCCCTGCTTTACGACCTCGCCCAGCGGAGTGGAGAAGGAGGCAATCGCCGAAGCGATCGGGGTTCTCCGCATTCGGTCCGAAGCGCGCGGCAGAGCGCGAAAGCAATAGACCTCGCGATGGCGCGCAACGCAATCCGTAATAGTGCCTAAGGGGTTAGCAGCACTTTCCAATATTGCGTCGCAGTAAAGAAGCGAATTGCTTTCGATTGTCGTAAAAAGCAGAATTTCAGCAATGCGGCATCGTTGACATCCAAGCGATGTCGCGCCAAGCGCGATCGCGCGCGCGAAGAGAAGCCTTGGCCGCGCGCATCCGGGTTCGCGCCCACGGACCGCAAACATGCCCATCAGCGCCATTTGCGCATTGACCATCTTCACGGCCAACGCCAGCCTGCTGCTCGGCGGCGGAACGCGCGCGGGTCATCTTTCCGACGCGCTGCTGCAGTTTTTGTCGCTGCCCTTGCTGCTGACGGGCCTTTGGCGCTGGCTCGAGCAGCCGCCGCGCCTGCGTCCGCGCTTCGTCGCGCCCTTGTGCCTTGGGCTCGTCGCTCTGCCGCTCTTGCAGCTTGCGCCGCTGCCGCCCGCGATCTGGACCGCGCTTCCGGGACGCGACGTCGTGGTCGAAAGCCTTCGCCTGATCGGCGTCCAGCCCGGCTTCGCCCCGATGAGCGTCGCGCCGTTTTCGACGCAGCTTGCGCTGCTGTCTCTCGTTCCGCCCCTGGCGGTCTTCTTCGGCGCCCTCTCGCTTTCGTGCGTCGAGCGGCGCATTGCATTTCTTTCATTGCTTCCTTTAGGCGCGCTAAGCGTGCTCTTGGGGTTGGTCCAGGTCGCGCAGGGACCCGCGAGCGCGGCGCGTTTCTATCCGATCACGAACACGATCGAGGCGGTCGGCTTTTTCGCCAATCGCAACCATTTCGGCGCGCTTCTCTATTGCCTGATCCTCGTTGCGGCGACCTGGGTCTCGGATGCGGCGAGCGCCGGCGTCCGCCAACGCGGGTCGCGAGGAAAGCTCAGCGCCGGCCGGCTCGCGGCCATCGTCTGCGGCGTCACCCTGATCGCCATGCTGCTGTCCGGCGAGGCGCTGTGCCGCTCGCGCGCCGGCGCGCTGCTCGCTGTCGCTGCGCTCGGCGGCGCCTATCTCGTCAATCGCGCCGACGCGCGCCGCGCCACGGCCGGGCTCTCTGCTCAGAAACTCGTCGTCGGCGCCGTCTTGCTCAGCGGCGCGCTGTCTCTCGAAGTCTTTCTCAACCGCCTGCTGACGCGGCTCGTCGCCGACCCGATGGAAGACTATCGCTGGACGATCGCGAACCACAGCCTCGCGGCCGCCAAAGCCTTCTTCCCTGTGGGCTCGGGTTTTGGAACTTTCGTCGACGCCTATGCGCTGTTCGAGAGCGCGCAGGACTCGCTCGAGAACGCCTATGTCAATCGCGCCCATGATGACTTTCTCGAAGCGGTCGTCGAAGGCGGCGTGTTCAGCGTCGCACTGATTCTCGCCTTCATCGCTTGGTGGTTCGTCGCGACGCGGCGCGCATGGCGCCCGCTGCAGCGAGACGAGCCGCATGCAAACGCCTCATTTCGGCGCGCCGCGACGCTCGTCGTCCTGCTTCTGCTCGCGCATTCGCTCGTCGATTATCCATTGCGCACGAGCGCGATGACGGCAGTGTTCGCCCTGGCCTGCGCCCTGATGCTGGAAGCGCCCGCGGCGGCGACAGCCGCCGCCGGGAATGCGGAAGGCGACGCGTCGGCTTCGCCCGCCGGGCGCCGAAGGCCCACACGGACGCGGGGGGGCGCTACGAGCTGACGCCGCCCGGCGTGCGCCAGCGCACAGCGGCCTCCAGTACGGGCTCTTATGGTCAAGACGCTCGCAGTTGCGGCGAGCGTCCAGGGGCGCCGAGCCTCGCCAATTTGGAGTCCGCCATGCACGCCAATCTCTTCGTCCTCGCCTCGCGCCCCCTCCCGACGAGGCGCGCCATGCAGGCGTCGCTCATGTTCGTTCTGGCGCTCATCGGCGTTCTCGCGTGCAAAGTCGCTGTGGCGAATCATGCGGACGACGCAATGGCCCGCGCCGTCGCGGCGCATTCGACGAGCAAGAGCGCTTGCTTCGAGGCGATCGTCGAGCTCGACGAGGGATACGGCGTCACCGGACGCGACACGCGCCTCGTCTGCGAAAACGCCGACTGAAGCCTGCGAGCTATTGCGAGGAGGGCGGCGGCGCAGGCGGGGGCGGCGCGGGCATGTTGAGGACCGCGCCGCGGCTCTGCACGACCGCCGAGCCGCCCCAGACAAGGCCGAGACCGTCGAGCCAATCCGTCGCCTCGCCTTCCGCCAGTCCCGTCGGCGGGCGCGACGGACCAAGGCCGCGATTGGCCTGTTGATTCTGTGGCGGCGCCAAGGCTCCGCCTGTCTGCGTCGGCCCGCTCGAGAGGCGCAAGCCGATCTCTTCGAGCCAGCTCGAGGGGATGAGCATCGGGTCGGAAAACACATTGGCGCAGATGCAGACGCCATAGCCCGGACGCGTCAGCGTGAAAGTCCCCTGCGCCGTCGTGACCTGAGCCGCGCCGTAAAGCAGGACGATTAGATCCCCGCCGCACGAGCTGTTGGTCTCGAAAAGCGCCGAGCCGCCGCGCAGACCGATCGAGGCCGTGGGCAGGCGGACGTTGGCGCCGCCCTCGTGGCTGACGCCGCCGCCGATGAAGCGCATCGCGCCCTTGGCCAGCGAGACCGCTTGGCTGCCCGCGCTCGCGTCCCCGTTATAGATGAAGCGGTCCACGGTCACCTGGCTGTTGCGGCCGACCGTCATGGTGGAGGTGTCGCGGAACACGATCTGGGCGGAGCCGTCCGCGTCGGTCTCGATGCGCTCGCGATTCTCGACACTGGCGCCGAGCGACAGCGTCCGCGCCGCCTGGCCGGGCGGCGCGCCGCGGGCGGACTGGTTGACTGCGCCGACATTGCCGACGCTCTCGGCGCGCGCCGCGGCGCAACAGAGCGACAGCAGCAGGGCCAGGCCGGAGATTTGCGTCGCTCGCCTCATGTCGCGTCTCCTCATCAAAACTTCGCCGCGGGACCGAACATGACGGATAGATTGTGCGTGGCGTAATTCGGCAGGTTCGAATCGTTGCGCGAATATTCGATCGAGCTCGCGAAGCCGAGATGAGGGGTGACCGGCGCTTCGAACGCGACGCCGGTCGCGAAGCCGGTGTCGCGCCGCGCCCGGAACGGGTCCACGAGCACATTCGTCGTATCGTATTGCACCTGGAACAAGCGTCCGTAGGGCGCGATGGACCATTTGCGCCCGATCTCCTCGAAGGGAGCGTCAAAGTCGAAGCGCGCGAGCGCCCGCCCCTCCACCTGATTGAACGACTGCGACGACGTGTCGGCGTTGGCGCGCGCATAGAAGACGCGCGTCTCGATCTTCAAATTTTCCGCCGGCCTCAGGACCCCCGCGAGCGACGCCGTCACCGTGTCGCCCGAGGCGAGAGAAGCGACCGACTGATCCCAGAAGCCGCCCGCGCTGACATAGAGCGCGCGCCACTCGACGCCGGGCTCGATGGTAAACGCCTGAGCGAGCGGGGCGTTGACGCTGACGCCGAAGCCGCCGGCGTTAAGATAGTCGGCGCGTCCCAGCAGCGTCACGACGCCGGTCGCATAGGGCTTCACCGTCCAGCCCGGCAGCGTCTCGGGCGCAAGCGCGAGCCGCGGCCCCGCCGAAGCGCTGAAGAGGCCGAGATTATATTGGCTCAGGTTGAACTGCTGCGTCGAATAGGTGTCGAGACGCGTCTCGAACCGGTCGCCGCGCTGGTTCTGGAAATCGTAATCATGCGCGAACTCGCCGAGCTCGAAGGCGTTGAAATCCGCGCGGCGCTGCGGGAAGCCGAGACGCTCGACGCCGCCGACCTGGAACAGATCGTTCGTCGGGAAGAAGCTCGCGTTGGACTGCGAGCGCACGCCAACCCACAGGCGCCCGGAGAACTGGTTGAGCCGTCCCTGCCTGTCGATGTCCGGAAGGACCGCTTCGATCTGCGCGACCTCGGCCCGGTCGAGGCCGCCGTCCTCGAGCGCACGGCGCAGATGCAACGCCGCCTGCTTATAGGCCCCGAGCCGCGCATAGAGGAATCCGAGCTCCTTGCGCGCGCGCGAAAGCTTGGGATTGAAGGTCAGCAGCCGCTCCAGCGCGCCGATCGCGGCCTCGAAATCCTTGAGCTCTGTCGAGACGACGACGTAGCGGTAGGTCGGGCCGTAGTCGGTCGGGTGAAGCCGGATCGTCTCGGCAAGGCGCTGCTGCTCCTGGCGAAGCTGCTGGAAGGAAGCGCCGTCCTGCGCCAGCGCGCCGCCAATCGACAGAGCGAACACGACCGACGCCGCCGAGAGAACGGCGGAGGCAGAGCGCTTATTGCGGGCGCGACGCGCCGAAGAGGACAAATTCGTCCGGGCCATCAAACTCATTCGCATTCTACGCTCATGCAGCAAGAGCGAGGCCGCCGCAACGTCACCAACTCGCAACGCATTATGGCGAATTCAAGCTCAAAACGCTCAGCGCCGCGACGGCGCGAAAAGAACGCGGCTCCAGCGGACCATTTTTCGCAAAAGTTGCGCTTGACGGAACGCAGGCTCTCTACCAGCGAGCGCCCCTATGCCCGGAAATCAGCGCGTTATAGTCCTCATAGGAGTAATCGTCATAAAGCTCTCGCGGGCGACTTTTCTCCCGCCTTCGTCGCGGCTCAGGCGCCTCCGCTTGCATGTAGGGAGCGACGCCCGTGATCTCGATTCGGGACGCGCCAAACTGCTCGACCCACTCGTAGAGCTCCCGCGCGTGGTCGACGGACAGGCGCACGCATCCATGCGAAGCCGGTCGCCCCAGGCCGCCCTGATAAGTGCCGTGAATTGCGAGACCGCGGGAGAAGAAGATGGCGTAGGGCATTGGCGCCTGGTCATATTCGTCGGAAAAATGGTCGGGGTCCATGCGCTGGACGATGAAGCTGCCCGTCGGCGTCTCGAAGCCGTCGCGGCCGCTCGAAATCGCCCAAACGATGGGCCTCTCGCCGTTCTTGACGACGGTCATGCGCTGCCTGTCGAGATCGACATGGATGTCGACCTTGGCGACGGCGGGCGCGGCGGAGGCCAAGAGCGCGAGAATGGCGAAGGCGAGACGCGACATGCGGAGCAAACTAGGGCGCGACGGCGCCGCCGTCCAGAGGGTGCTCCGGCGGCAGTGGGCCCCTGGAGAGCCCAACAGCTTGGGGCTGCGAAAAAATATTTGCCCTCCAGCCGCGATTTTTCCAGCGGTCGTCGAAGCTCTACGCGGAGATGGGACAATTTCTCCAGTTCCTGGGGCGAGCAGCGCTTCGCCGGTCAGTGATTTCCCACCCTAAAGAAGGGGATATGACGGCGTTCCGCCATTTTTTCCGGAAATTCTAGGAGTGGTCCCCCCCAAAAAACGGACAGCTGACCCATCAATTCAGGCGGGCATAGGATGAGTCGCGGCTCCTATTCCTTTTGCTGGAGAAGGGAAAGGGCTCATCACGGCGAAGGAACGGGCGCGCTCGAATTTTGCCCGTTGACGGGAATGTTCATCCCCCAGGCGCCCCCTTGACGCGCAAATTCGAATGCCGGCATAGCTGCGCGGTCTTGTCGCTTGATGGTCAAGATCGAAGACTTTAGGGTCGCGTCCGGCCTCC
>Ga0187782_10000240_pt1 | contig 34725 bp, 26 predicted proteins | sample 0715_SJ02_MP15_2_FD_132454 | JGI IMG/M metagenome (GOLD analysis project Ga0187782, IMG submission 132454) | Tropical peat soil microbial communities from peatlands in Department of Meta, Colombia - 0715_SJ02_MP15_20_MG | ecosystem: Environmental > Terrestrial > Soil > Wetlands > Peat | place... | reverse complement strand
GGCGTTGCGGCTCCTCGCGCCGGATGCGCCGAATTGCGCGAGCGATCCGCAAAAGTGGCTCTTTCTTGACACCGAAACGACGGGCCTCGCGGGCGGCACGGGAACCTATCCGTTCCTGGTCGGTATCGCCTGGTGGGACGCGGGCGGTCTCGAAATCGAGCAATTTTTCATGCGCGAGCAAAGCGAGGAGCATTCTCTGCTCGTGACGCTAGCGGAGCGCATGGCCGCGCGGCCCGTGCTGATCACGTTCAATGGCAAGTCGTTCGATTGGCCGTTGCTCGAAACGCGCTACCGCATGACGCGGGCGATCAAACCTCCTGCGGTGCGTGCCCACATCGACTTTCTGCATCCGGCTCGCAATCTTTGGCGGCTGCGGCTCGGCTCCGTGCGCCTCGCGGAACTCGAGAAGCACGTGCTTGGATGGAATCGCGGAGCGGACGTGATCTCCGAACTGATTCCGCAAATCTATTTCGACTATCTGCGCGGTGGGTCGGCCGAACCCCTTGTTTCCATTTTTCAGCACAATCAAATGGACCTGCGAGGACTGGCGGGGCTTGCCACTCGTATCCTGTCGCTGCTCGAAAATCCCGAGACTCACGGCAGCGATCCGCTCGAACTTTACGGCGTGTCGCGCATCTGCGAGCGCCGCGGCGAGACGAGCCGCGCGAGGCATCTTTACGAACGCTCGATCACCGGTGAGTTGCCTGCCGAAGCGGGCCGCGTGGCCCGCCGCTCCCTAGCACGCCTGGCGAAGCAAGGCGGCGACCGAGATGTTGCTTTGCAGCTGTGGCAGGAGATGTTGGATGCCTCGCGCGAGGGGCTGGAGGCTTACGAGCAATTGGCGATTCACTATGAGCATCGCGCACGCGAACCGCGCCGTGCCGCGGCTCTCGTCCGAGAAGCACTGGCCAAATTGCGCCGCGCGAACCGGCTTGGCACGATCGCTTCTAGCCAGCACAAGAGGTGGCGCGTGCGCTTCCAGCAACGCCTGGCGCGGCTGGAGCGAAAGGCCGGCCGCAGCCTGCTGGACGCTCTCGAAGGCGAATCGCAAATGCCTGCCCGTGAATCCAATCAAGAAACCAAGGAAGGGGAATTCCATGGCCGAATCGGATAGCGCAGCAGTTCGAAGTGCAAGAATCTTGGAGCCGGAGAAGAAAACGATGCCCGGAATCACCGACCCTTATCTGCGCGAACAGCTCGAAAAGCGGCGCGAGGAGCTGAGGACCACGATTTCTGTCGTCCCCGCGGAAGACGCCTCCGCGTCGGCACCAATGGTTGAACTGCTGCATGAAGTGGACGAAGCCGTGCAGCGCATGGACGAAGGCACGTACGGGATTTGCAAGGGCTGCCATGAGAGCGTCGAGCAGGAACGGCTGATCGCCGATCCGCTCGTCCAACTCTGCCTCGGTTGCTTGACCGATGAAGAGCAGCGCGCGCTCGAGCGGGATCTTGAGTTGGCCTCGCGAATCCAGCGCGGCCTGCTGCCGCAGACGGACGTGCGCTTCCGCGACTGGCGCATCCACTACCGCTACAAGCCCGCCGGAGTGGTGAGCGGGGATTATTGCGACATCATTCCGTCCGCATCTAGCGACGGCAAGCTCATCTTTCTTCTGGGAGACGTAGCGGGCAAGGGCGTGGCGGCGTCACTGCTGATGACGCACCTGCACGCGATGTTTCGCACGCTCGCGAGCATCGGCCTTGAACTCGACAAGCTCATCGAGATGGCGAATCGCGTCTTTTGCGAAAGCACGATCGCCGGGCAATATGCCACACTCATTTGCGGACGCGTCGGCAACAACGGTGAGGTCGAAATTGCCAGCGCCGGCCATTTTCCCGCCCTGCTTGTCTCGAAGAACGGTGTGAAGCAGTTCGGCGCGACCGGGCTGCCGCTCGGCATGTTTGCAACGACTCCCTACACCGTGCACCGCGCGCACCTCGATCTGGACGACAGTCTGCTGCTCTACACCGATGGAATTTCGGAGGCGTGCGGACCTTCGGGCAACCAGTACGGCATCGATGGAATCTCCCTCGTGGCGGGCGAACGGTACGGCTGGACACCTCAGGAATTGATCGCCGCGTGCCTGTCCGATGTCGAGAGGCATTCCGCCGGCGCGCGCCAGGCCGATGATCAGACTCTGATGGCAATTCAGCGGACTGGCTCGGGCGTGGCCTCCTTTAACGACTGAGACGTTCCTCGGACATTTCGGAATCGCGCTCGCGGATTGAATAGGTTGGAGGCTTCACTCGGTGCGGGAGCGGAGCCGCTACCTGGCGACCGAGCGCTCGATGCCGATGTGCGTTGACTTGTGCGTGAATACGCGCGCACCGCTCAATGGCGAAGCATCCAGCATCCGCTTCAACTCCTCCGCGGTGTACGCCGACCGAACCGAGTCGCGATAAAGCTTCCGCATCGTACTCGAATAGTGCCGCCCGTGCCGCCAGACGTGCAGCCGGTATCGGAAGCGCCTCGGCCGCCGCAGGTCGCGCAGCAGAATGGCCCCACCCGGCTTCGCGAGCCGCGCCATCTCCGCGAGCAGAGTTGCCGGCTCCGCAAGGTGGTGAAGCACGGAATTGCACATCACGAAGTCGAAACTGCTATTCGCAAACGGAACGCTCTTTCCGTCGGCAATTCGAAACTCGACGCGCCCAGCCAGCGCGCCCCCTGCGGCAGCAAGGTTTGCGTTGGCCTGTGCGATCATTCCGGGCGAGCGATCGACGCCGACGAATTTCCATAGCGTCAGCCGCCGCGCCAGCTTGATAACGATCTGACCGGGGCCCGAGCCGATGTCGATTGCGCGGCCGCGCTCGCGTCCGCCGAGAAGCCGCAGCGCGTGCGCGACGAAAGTGTCGTCGATCGCCTCAAGATACGCTTGCGCCGCGGCGGACGAGTACGCCTCGACCTCTGCCGAATCATCCATCACCTCGGGCTCAGGGATGCGAGGCAAGTCGAGGAACGCCATCGGAAAATCCTAACGCGCGGTTGGAGAGGCCCCAAGAGAAAGCTGCACGACGGAAGTCGGCTCAGGCGTAGCCGGGGCGGGCGCCGGTGGCCAGCCGATAGCGTGGTTGATCGCGTCGAATGTTTCACGCGTTGCGCCCTCGACGATCAGGCACCGCAACCCCATACAGTGCAGGAAAACTCCGCCGCTCGGCGTCTGAAACTGAAAGAAATTCGGGCGGCGATAGAGCTGGCTGCGCGTCTGGTGTTTCATTTCAAGCGCTTCGCTGTACTGGCCGCAGAATCGGACGGAGTCGCTGGCGGTTTCGAAAGCCAGCAGAAAGACGAGAGAGGTTTCTTTCGTTTTTGCATCCTCGAAAAGGGCGTAGCGATCACCATCCCAAGCAGGAGACAAGTCTTCGGCGCGATCCGAATCGAGAAACTGCTTTAGGACCTCGTCGAGTCCGAACTCGCCCAGGGTATTTTCCTCGAGCAATGTCCAATCGGCTGGAGCAATGCCTTTCCAAGAAGGCAGGCTGACCTTCGCAGGGCCGACATCCTTCAAGTAGAAATCGGGCTGCAGAATCTGCTGAGTCGAAACCGGCGGGCGCTCGAAAATCAGGTGCAAGTCCTGCCAGCCTGAATGCGCCTTCAAGAATTGTTGCGAAAACGTGGTGCCCGCAAGATAAGGGAAAAGCAGGGCGTCTCGGATGTAGAGTGGAGCCTTCGAGAGCTTTGGGTCCTGATCCATTTGCGCGACGGCACCCGCGCGGATCAACATCGAAATATCGCCGAGGTCGCGCACGCTCATCTTTTCGTCACGCAGCGCGTAGTCCACCATGGCGGCGAGCGCCGTGCCCTCGCTGACGGCGTCCCGAGCGAGTTCCGCGTCATCATTCGGCCGGGCCGCCTTGATCCACGGATCGACGTCAAATGATTGATCCTCGAGCGCGTGGGTCAGCTCGTGCGACATCACCTCGCGCTGCTCGTCAACGGGAATCCAGTCGGCGATATAGAACTCCTTCGCCTTGGGGTCGTAGAGGCCGGCGACCTGATCGGTCAGGATATCGAGCAAAAACGAATCGAGCGGAAAATCTTTGGGGATCAGTCCAAAGGCTTCGAGAGACTTGGCATCAGCGTAGCGCTGCGCCTCGGTTCTGTCTTCTTTCTCCTCGGCCACCAGATAGGCGCGGATCTCTTCTTTGGAGCGAAGGCTTTTCTTGAGAGGCGTCTTGATAGGCAGATGGAGAATGTCGCTCATCTGCGCCAGCACTTCGTCCGCTGCTTTCGAGAACTCGGGACTGGTTCCGGGGTGAGGCTGCGGCGATACGGCGGGATTCGCCGGCGGCGGGGACAACTGCTGGCCCGCCACGACGACCGCGAGCAACAGAAGAAACAGCAGCCCTGCAACCCGCTTCATTTGGGCCTCCCAAAGGCCTAGCTACAAGAGCAGAATAGCAGGTTTCCCGACGCTTCACGTCACGATGGCGATTTCCTGCTGGATTCGTGGCGTGCGCAATCAGAGAGGCGGGCCAAAGGCAAGAAGCGCTGTTTTCTGGTTGGGGTGGATTTCAAAAAACGTGTTCAGCCGAGAAATCTCGAGCATTTCGCGCACTTTCTCAGTCACGGCCGCCAACTTCAGGTCTCCTCCCGACTGCCGCACTGCGGAGTAGGACCGCACCAATTCGCCGATGCCGTAACTGTCGATGACGTCGACATGCGCAAGATCCAGCACGAACCGCTTTGCTCCGTAACCGGCGGATACTTGAATCGCGTCACGGAGTTTGGTGTGGCCGTCGGTCAGCGTGAGCCTCCCTACAGCCTCGAGCACCACCGCGTGCCCGACCTTTCGTATCTGAACTTGCAATCCCATCGCTTCACCGTTGCGCCGGTAAAGCAATATTCGCCGCGGCCTCCGGCCGAGCGCGCCAAGATAGAATTCTACTCCGCACTGAAGGCCAGCAGCACATTGCCCGGAATGCCATAGTTCGAGGCATAGCCCGCGTCCACGAAAACCATTCCGCCCGCCACGGCGGGACCGCCGCCATCGATGGATCCTCCGTGCGCTTTGATCTTGTTCACGGTGTCGAAGTCCCGCGCCGTGTCGAAATCCCACATGACGTTCCCGTCCTCGGCGGAGTAGGCACGCAGGTGGCCGTCGTCCGCGCCCGAGAAGATCACGCCGGGAATCACTGTGACCGCTGCCGACTGCGCCGGGCTGCAGCGTGGCACAGTGCAGCCCCCCGGAGCAGGGCGCGCGACCCAAACTCTTTCGCCGGTCGTGAGCTTGATCGCAGAAAGCCCTCCACCTGATTTGGGATCGGGAATCGATCCCTCCGGCCCACTGCTGAAGCCGAAATCGGAAAGGGCTGCGTATATGGTGTCCGAATCCGCCCCGGGACCCCATTCGATGCCGCCCAGAGGTCCACCATGACCGATGTTCGTCTTCCAGAGAAGCTCGCCGTTCTTGTCCGGATCGAGAGCGAGCACATCGCCTGATTTCTGGCCGATGATGAGGAGACGATGCCCATCGGACAGTTTGCGAAGGACCGGCGGCGCGCCGAAATCTGTGTCGGGGCCCTGCTTCGCTGGACAGTTGCTCCGGTCATCACGATAGCAGCTAATGTTGTACGTGTCGCCGGGCGTAATCTGCTTCGACCAAACGATTCGTCCCGTTTTCAGATTGATGGCGAGAATGGCGTCGCTATTCGGCGTTGCGGGATCGGAGTAGTTGTTGCCGGCGCCGATGTAGAGGAGTCCGCGCTCCGCGTCGATCGTCGGAGAGGACCACAGGCCCGCGCCGGAAGGTCCCCAGAGCTGTGTGCCGGCCTTGCTCCTATGTGTCGGGCGAGCGGGTTCGGAAATCGTGTACGTTCGCCAGACTTCCTTGCCCGTGGAAGCGTCAAGCGCCGCCAGAACGCCGCGGAATGTGCAGCACTCATAGCGGGGATTGGCCGCGAGCCATTCCTCGCGGGAGGCCACCGGCACGTACAGCCGTCCCCTGTAAAGCTTCGGCGTGCCGGTGACGCGCGCGTAGGGATGCGTGCTGACGCGCGTGTGCCAGACGAGCTTGCCAGTTAGCGCGTTCACAGCATAAACGCTCCCGCGGAGATCACCGAAGTATGCCAAGTTGCCCGCGCTTATCGTGACGGCCGTGCGGACTCCAGCATCCGCTTGGAACGTCCAGTAGGTGCAACCCGTCTTTGTATCGAGGGAATAGACTTTGCCGAGCACGTCTCCCACAAACACTCTGCCGCCAACGACGGCGGGCTGGGAGTATGAAGTAAATTCGCCCGGAAATCCGAAGGCCCACTTCAGCTTTAGGTTGGGAACCTGCGCTGGCGTCAAGCTTGCTTGTTCGGCGGGCTGGAATCGACTGTTCTCTAGGTCCACGCCCCAGCCATTCCAGCGGGGGCCCGCAAGACTCGCCGGTGCACGGAGAGAACAAGAGTTCAGGGGCGGCACGGGATTGAGGTGCTTCCCGGTAATGTATTCGGCTACGGCGATGCGCTCGCGCGGATCCAGAACCGCACCCTGCAGGTGCATCACCCCGCGCGCCAGCATGTGGATGATGTAATCCGGAGCGGCTGCGCTGAGTACAAGCCGGTTCAAATAGGGAGGTCCACCGGCTTCGTGGCACGTTGCGCACATCGACTGGTAGATCGCTGCCCCATCCGGACCGGTGGCCGCGGAGGAATTTGTTGCACTCGCCGTCCGCTTGGTGGCTCCTTTGCTGGAAAGGGAGAGAACGTAGTCGACAAGCTCGTCGATCTGTTCTGCGCTAAAGGCGCTCTTGTAGCCGGGCATGGACGTACTTGGGGTTCCATCGGAGATGGCAGCGACGATGGCATCCGCAGACAGCTGCAGATTCAGCAGGCTTTTCGTCGCTCCCACGCCTTTGCCGTCCGCACCGTGGCAAAAGGTACAGCTCGTCGCATAGATTTTCTTGCCAGCGTCAATCTTTTGCTGCTCACCCACTGAGGGAGCCTGCGGCGGGAACGGCTTCGCCGAAGCCGTGCGAGCGGACTCCAGAGCGAGCCAAGCACAGACAGCCACAAGAAAAGCACCTGCGAGAGCGCAAAGTAACCTTCTCCGTGGCGGCTCTCCGCCCGAGAGGCGAGCGAGACGATTCATGCGGTCCTCCGATGCTACATGGCCGGTCGGTGCAGAGATTAAAGATTGCCCAACTGGATTGTCAACGCCACTTCCGCGGTGAACCTTACGCGGTGCGTGGGTCCCAGAACGCCGCGACCTTCATGACCTGGATGAGCTCGGGACGGGGACCGCCAAAGCGGCCTGCACGGCCTCTGAGAGCTTCTCAATCGAGAACGGTTTTCGAAGGAACTGACAGCCGGACTTGCGAAAGACGTCCGACGGGCCATCGCCCGAATGGGAGCTCGTAAGAACGACCCGCAAATACAGTTCGGGCCGATTCTCTTCGATCCAGCGGCACAAGCTTGTCGGTGACGGCTCGCCGGGCATGTCCGCATCGAGCACAACAGCGTCGATCGCATCTTCCTTCAATATGTCGATCCCTTCCTGCACGCTGCGCGCGACCTTCACTGAGCCGCCCGCAGCCGCGATTACTTCGCGTGCCAGCTGAAGCATCACCTCGTCGTGATCGGCCACGAGGATGGCACCCGCAATACGAACAGACGGGGAAGCGGGTTTGCTCAGGGATGCCGCTTTCACGATCGAGAGCGGCAACGTGATCGTGAACGTGGCGCCGCGCGGCGGTGAGTTATGCACCTGAATCTCGCCGCCGTGTTCCTTCACGATGCCGTAGCAGATACTGAGGCCGAGGCCCGTCCCTTTGCCGACCGGCTTTGTCGTGTAAAAGGGATCGAAAATGCGGTGCGCGTGTGACACACCCGGACCGTTATCAGTGATTTCGACCCGAAGGCGGCCGCCGGCGCTCTCCGTGCGGATCCAGATTTCGCCCGGGCCACCTTTTTCGTGAATTGCGTCGACGGCATTGTTCAAAATATTCAAGAAGACCTGTTCGAGTTGGTGAAAATCTCCTGATGTTAGGGGGGGGGCCGGATCGAATTCGCGGTGCACGGTAATGTTGTTGAGCTTCAGGTCGTATTCGCGAAGCACGAGCGTTTCTTCGAGAACCTGATTCAGCTGGACAGGCGCGCGCTGCGGCTTGTGCTGGCGGGCGAAGCTGAGCAGGTTTTGCACGATGTGATGGGTGCGCTGCGCCTGTTTGTAAAGTTTTTCGAGAAAGTCGAGGCCGCGCGGCTGAACGTAGTCTTCCGACTTCAAGAGCTGGCTGTAGCCGAGAATTGCGGTGAGCGGATTATTTAGCTCGTGCGCGACACCGGAAATAAGCTGGCCAACAGCCGCCATCTTTTCGCTCTGCAGTAGCTGCTCCTGTGTGCGCCGCAGCGTGTCGTAGGCTTCGCGCGTCTTTTCCAGCAGCAGCGACTTGTCGATTGTCGTGGCGATCTGATTGCCGACCGCAAAGAGCAGGTTCAAGTCAGCGGTCGAGAAAACCCGGACGTCGCGGCAGCCGACGACGAGTATGCCCATGATGTGATCCTTCGCCCAAAGCACGACAACCTGCGAGACCTGTACCTCCTCTTTCCTATGAAGTTCGTGGAGTCCATCCGGCAGGCCCGGCAACGCTCCTGAAAGCACCGTAGCGTGCGCCTGCCGAATCTGCTCGATCAACGGCACCGAGACGGGAACGGCATCCGCACAGCCAGCCTGTCCGGAACGGTACCCGACGGCTGCGGCGCGCCTCAGAATGCGTGAGCCTTCATCTAGAAAATAGACCGAGGCGACATCCATCGAAAACAACTCGGTGACCTTCAGCAGCGCCGACGTCAGCCCTTCCTCGAGGGCGGCGGATTGATTGAGCAATTCTCCGATACCGTTGAGCGCCAGAAGCGCGCGATTGCGCCGGCGAATATCCCACTCCGCCTGCTTATGCTCGGTAACGTCAAGCAGGAAGCCTTGGTACGCGATGACAGCCCCGGTTTCGTCCCGCGTAGCGAAACTCGACTCATGCGCCGTGCGGATTTCTCCGTCGCGCCGCCGAAATTGAAATTCGAAATCGACGACTTCGCCGTAGTCGTTCAGCAAGCGCTGCCGGCGGTCGCGGTCGGCCGGATTCACGTATAGCTCCGCGGAAACGTCTCCTCGAAGCAGCTCATCGTGGCTGTCGTATCCGAGGATGCGCATAAATGCGTCGTTGAAATCCACGAAGCGCCCTTCGGGAGTCGATATGAAAACACCTTCCTGAACTTTTTCAAACAGTGTCCGGTATTTGTTTTCCGCTTGGCGCCGCCGTGTCACGTCTTTCAGAACGTGAATCGTCCCAAGGCGGCCGCCTGCAGAGTCGTGGAATGCGGAATCCGTGGCGAGAAAATATCCACCGAATGAAGGATCGACGACGTCGTCCTTCCCGGCGACCCCCTCGCAATAGGGGCAGCGTGACCACAGGGTCTTGCCCTGGCGAAGAACCTCTCGAACCGACCGGCCTGCCAGCGAATCGGCGGCGACCTCCAGCCGCGCCACAAGAGCTCGGTTAACGCTCAAGATGCGTCCGTCGAGGGAGTGGACCAGAATGAGATCGTCAATCGAATCAAACGTATCGAGCCACTGTCGCCGCGCCATCGTGGCACTTTCGAACAAAGCAACGTTCTGAGCTGTCAGGCCGATGAGATTTGCAACGTTACCTAGTAAATTCTGCTCCTCAGCGTCGAAGATGCGCGGCGAAGAGGAGCCGATGCCGATCAGTCCGAGGGGCGCATCCTTGCCGGGTACTCGTACGAACAGAACCGTAGAGAGCCTCTCTATCTCCAGTAAGGAACGAAACGGCGACTCGCTCGAATGGCGAAAGAAGGTCTGCGGCGCGTCCTGCTGGAGCAGCTCGAGTGCCCACGGCTCGGTGGACGGGAATCGGCTGTATTGCTGACGAAAGGGTTCGCTGAAACCGATCCATGCCCGCCCGATCAGTGACGGCGGGCTGGTCTTATCGTCGAGTAGGAGTATCAAGCCGTGCGTTGCGTTGAAGCTTTCCACCAGCTGGCGCAATACGCCCGCGAGCGCGTCGTCAACTCGAGGCGACTGCGTCGCCTCGGCTGTAATCCAAGCAAGACGCCGCAGCTTCTCACTCAGATCCTCGGTGCGAGTGCGGCCCGCCTCGAGGATCAAAACGGCCATACCGATTCCCATCATGATTCCGAACAGCCCTTGAAATGAGACGCGGAAGATCTCGGCGGAATGCTCGGCCCAATCAGGACGATCTAGTCCGTGCAGGCCCCGCAGAACAAGGGCACCCGCGAGCAGCTTCCAACCGACACCACGGTGACGCGAGTGCGCCCGCCATAAGATCCAGCCTGCGGAAATGTAGAGGAGAGACTCGGACAGGGACTCAGCCCATTGCTCGACCTCCGGCAAGTGCATCACCGAGCCCAATGCGACGAGCACGGTTGCTGCAATCACTCCCACGGGCCAGAGCTGGGCCATCGTCCTGCCTGGCCCGAGGCACCCCAAGACAGCCGCAAAGAACAGTACCGCAGCCGACAGCGATAGGGCTGTGGCGACCTGGGGGTGGCCGGGACCACCATGCCAATAAGAAAAAATGCGGAGAGTTTCAAGTCCGGCATAGACAGTCCAGCCGACCAGCCAATAGCGGAAGAAACGCGCTGCGAAATTGGACGCCAACAAAACATAAAGAACGAGCAGAATGAAAACGGCGGAGCCTTCGATAAAGGCGACGGCGAGGAACCCCGGGTTGGACGCAAAGCTCATGGGAGCCGTTCAGGGTGCAGCGCCCTTTCCAACATTTCTGCTTACGATTCCAAGCGATGTCGGGGATATCAGGAAGCCATTAGGAAACCTAGCACATAGTTTCAAAATACGGCAACGAGCCGTGGCACCTCATGTGCCGTGCCTTATAATAGCTTTGCGCCGGAGCAACTGTGGAACCCGAGAAGATACTCGTCGTCGATGACGAAGAAGCCATCCGCGAGGTCATTTCGACCCTGCTGGATGCGCAAGGCTTCCGTTGCACCACCTGCTCGAACGGCCGGCTGGGCCTCGAAGCATTCCGCAAAGATACCTACGATCTAGTTCTCAGCGACATCGTTATGCCGGAGATGGACGGGCTCAAGCTGCTGGCGGAGCTTCGCTTGGATGATCCCGACGTGCCCGTGATCATGGTCACGGCGATGCACGACATCTCCATTGCGCTGGAGGCGATTCGGGCGGGCGCCTACGACTTCGTTCTGAAGCCGTTCGAAAAGGACCAGCTCTATTTGAGCGTGCGGCGCGCGCTGGAACATCACAGACTTGTGCTCGAAAACCGGGTCTATCAGAGCGACCTCGAACAACTCGTGGCCGAACGCACTCAGCAACTTTCTATTGCGCTGCAGGACTTGGAACAGTCGTACGACTACACGCTAGAGGCGCTGGGCGGAGCCCTCGACGCGAAGGACGCAGAAACGGAGGGCCATTGCCAGCGCGTCACAGCGTTTACGATCACCATCGCGAGAGCGATGGGTGTGGACCAGGGCTTGTTGCGTCATATTGCGCGCGGCGCGTTCCTGCACGATATCGGTAAGATGGGAGTTCCCGACTCGATCCTGCGCAAGCCCGGCCCGCTGACGGCGCAAGAGCGCGACGTGATGCGCCGCCACTGCGAGATCGGCTACTCCATGCTGCAGAGAATTCCCTTCTTGAAGGAAGCCGCTGAGATCGTTCTATCGCACCAGGAGTTCTACGACGGCACCGGTTATCCCCGCGGACTCCGAGGAGAACAGATTCCGCTAGGGGCGAGAATCTTCGCTGTGGCCGATACGCTGGACGCAATGATCTCCGACAGGCCGTACCGCAAGGCGCTGCCAGTTTCCGCCGCGCGCGAAGAAATCAAAAGGTTCGCAGGAACGCAATTCGATCCGCGGGTTGTGGAGGTTTTCTTGTCGCATCCGGAGCGCGTCTGGCGCGAGCTGCACGAGAAGACCGGCGATCCCTTCCGCCTGGCCCAGCTCCAGCACGTCTAGCCCGCACTTGGTTCAGAGACCGTTCCCCAAAAAGGAAGAGCGGGCCCGATCTTGCGAGGCCCGCCCTCATAGACCTGCTTCAGCCTGCTAGAAATCGAACCGAAGCGCGAACTGCATTGCTCGCGACGGCTCTTGACCCGCCAAGCCGGTAATTACGCCAAAATTGCTGTCAAGCACTCCTGTGTCCGGCAGGCCAAAGTTGGGATGATTGAACACGTTGTACGCCTCTGCCCGAAATTGCAGCTTGTATCGTTCGTTGCCGAGCGGAAAATTCTTGGACACAGCCAAATCCAAGTTTGAAAAGTGCGGGCCGTGCATGGTATCACGGTCGCCGCTTTCCAGGCCGCTAACGGGCGTGAACGCCCCCGCGGCGGCCACTACGTTTGAAAAGAACTGAACCTCCGGACCCTGTGGGGTCGATATCGTACGCGGGTTGGAGCTAACTTCAGATTTCGTTCCCGTGAAGAGCATCCCGGTATCAGCGGCAAGGCTCACCGTGTCGTAGGTCGCAATCGAGGTGTTGTTGATGGTGAAGGCCAGCCCGGTGCGCCACGTCTCAATTCCGGAAATCGACCAGCCTCCGATGGCCTCATTCAACAGGGTCCCGGCATTGTGACCGAAGGCCTGGCCGCGGCCAAAGGGCAGACCGTAAACGAAGTCAGCGGTGATCGAATGCCTCCCGTCGTATTCGGAATTGCCTCGGCAGGCGCGCAAGTTCGTAATATCGCACATCACCGAGGTTACGCCCGACTCGAAGTTGCCATCCTCATTCGCCACCGTGGAGCCATTGTCAATCGCGTGCGAGTACGTGTAATTCAAGTCGAATTGCAGGTCATGGGAAAGCTTCTTGCGCAGGGTCGCGAACAGCGAGTTGTAGCTCGAGTAGCCTTTGTTCGCCATCAAAGCATCCACGTAGAACTGCGGGGTCAGCCCCACATTGGGCGGCAGGGGCAGCGCTGGGAGGATTCCGCCTGTGCCGCCATTTATGAGCGCTCCGTAGTTGTTCAAGATGACCGCGGCCGTGCACGATGGCGTGACTCCGGCCGGAAACGGAGCATAGAACGCAGCGCAACTGCCCAGGCCGAATCCTGCGAGTGTTGAGTTCATGTTAGTCTCGAAGAACGGCTGCTGAGCTATATTTGTAGCCGCCGCGACAGCCGGATTGGCTGCGTTCTCGTAGAGCCGGGAGCCCTGTTCGACGATTGTGAAGGCGTTCACCAGACTCTGGTGGTCAGCTGTAGGATCAACGAAATTCATCGCCTGTGACACGTCACCCAGCTGCATGAGCAGGCGGCCGAAGTTTCCGAAATAATTGACGTCCAATTGGAAGCCTCCCGGGAGTTCGCGCTGTACGCCCAGGCTGGCGGTTATCGAGTACGGCGTTTTCAACGCCGGATCAATCCCGTCGTTGAAGATTGCGGCAGGCGTCAGAGGGTTATTGAATGGCGGCGGTGTGAACGGGTAACCGCCGACACAAGGTGGCAGGACACAAGGTGCGGCGCTCAGCGAGTTCATACGCGGGTCGTTTTCGATTGCGAAAGCGGTCGTCTGGCCCGAGTTAAACTCGGCGGAAATTGTGTTCCCGAAAAGGTAGTTAGATTGATCCTCAAAGTTAGTAATCGCGTAAATCACGGACTCGTCGTAGATCAGGCCTCCGCCTGCGCGGACGACCGTTTTGCGATCACCGAGGAGGCTGCCCAAGACGCCACCAGTAAACGAGGGATTCCATGCGAGGCCCGCTCTGGGAGAAAAGTCGCGGTATTCGGGATTGTAGAGCGGTGCCCCTCCGGGATTTCCCTTCCCTGCGAGCTGGTAGGTTAGCAGCGGTGTCGCATTCGGACCGGAGATGCCGGCCAAGCCATTTGCTAAGCGAGTCGCCACGATGCTCTCGAGATTCGTGTTGAAGAACTGCGCCTCCGTTCCGTGCACTTCGTAGGGCGGCTGCTGATATTGCCAGCGGACTCCCAGCGTGAGCGTCAGATCGTGACGGATCCTCCAAGTATCCTGCGCGTAGCTCGCATACTCGTCGATGCGCCAGTCCCGAGCCGCCGCTGATCCCTGAGGAAGCACCGTCCCAGCGTGATTGTAAAGTACGCCGGCTTGGAAGTTCCAAAGAATGCCCAAATCGCCCATGAAAAAGTTGTCCCAAGCTTCCTCGGCCGTAGGGTTGGGCAGGATTGCGGGGGGTTCGTACGGAGTTCCTGCAAGGCTGGTGACCGCTCCGCCAAGCCCCTCCTGAAAGAAATTAAAGTCGTTCGTGAGCCCGCTGCGAACCTTGGCAGGATTCCACTGGCCGCCAAACTTCAACGTGTGGTTGCCGCGGATCCACGTTATGTCGTCACGTACTGTGGGCTCCGGAACCACATCCCCGGAGGCACTCTGGCGCTCATAGGGAGTTGCAAACGTCGCGCCCTGGAAACTACCGAAGAAGCTCAGTTCGTAGAAATCTCCCGCCCCATTGAATGCAATTGGGAACTGGTCGTTCGCGCGAGTTTCTCCGTACGTGAACTGATTAACCGTATTGGAATTGATCGTCCAGGTGTCGCCGATTACCCATGCGCGGTCGCGCAAGGTCGCCAGTGCCGTAAGAGGATCACTCGGAAATTGCTTCGGAAGGTCGCCGTTGCTCAAGTTTACGGCTTCCGAATTGATGAGGTTAAACCGGCCGAACAACTTGTTCTTGCTCGTCAGGTTGTAGTCCACACGAGTCAGATAGCTGTTTTCGGTTACTGGATTTGGCGCGTTGAAACGCACCGCGGCAATGTTGAGGCCGTCCGGGCTCGAAGTAAAATCGTTGGGGGCTGGGTAACGATTCTTGAAGGCGTTCAATAAGACAGGAGCGGCCCCCGCCTGCACGAACCCGGGACTCGTGCATGTGGTCGTCGAACATGGATCCAGGCTTTGCACGCTCGTCACTCCCGCAGGGGCCGAGGCGGGAAGAATAGTCACGCAATTTGTGCTGACGTCAGCAGATGTCAGACGCGCGGTCGCTGTACAGCCAGCGTTGTCGTTGATGTAGGCGATTTCGCCTAGGGCCACGTGGGGGAAAGGCACATACTGTAGTTCGGATAATGCGGATTTGTCCCTCCGGCCGTCAAACTCGAAAAAGAAGAAAAGCTTGTCCTTGAGAGCAGGCCCGCCGAAGTTTCCACCAAACTGGTTCCGGTCCAGTCCCAAGCGCGGAACAACAGGGCTGGCCTGCTCGTTGAAGAAGGTGTTGGCTTCAGTGGCCGCAGTTCGATTGTACTCGTAACCGGAGCCGTGAAAAGTATTGGTGCCGCTCTTGGTGGTGATAACGGTCTGAGCTCCGCCGCGCCCGCCGTATTCAACCGTGGGCTGGGCCACCTGAGTATTGAACTCCTGAATCGCTTCAACAGGGACGGAGGCTTGGGTGCTGAAGGAGAAGCCAGCTCGAAAATCCGTGGCATCGATGCCGTCCACGATAATGTTGTTTTGGTCGGCACGCGCGCCCGCCACCGATCCGTCCCTCGTGAAGTTCGGATCGAGATTAGCGCTCTTCGCTTGGCCCGCGTTCATCTGGGCGCTGACCACGCCGGTCTCAAGCCGCAACAGATTGGCCGGATTATCCCGAAACTCGTCGGGCAGGTTGGATATGGCGTTGTTGTCCAGCGTGTGGCCAATCGTGGCATCGGTCGTATCCAGCGTGACCGAGCCTTCAGCTGTGACTGAGATCGTCTGGCCGAGCGCGCCCAATTGCAGCGCAACGTCTTGAGTCGTAGCCGTGGCTACAGGCAAATAAAGGTTAGCGATAGCGAAAGTCTGGAAGCCGTCTTTCTTGACCGTCAGGCTGTAACCTGGGCCGGGGGGTAGATCGACGATGCGGTAGCTGCCGTCACCGGACGTCTTGCCAAAATAGCTCGTGTTGGTCCTGGTGTCGGTGACCTGGATGGTCGCGCCCGGAACAACAGCGCCGGAGCTATCGGTAACAACGCCGGTGACCGAGGCCACGCTCTGAGCTTGCGTGAGGATAGGCAGGATGCTGGCAAATGCCAGAATCAGCAGCACTGCTGAAATTCGCTTTCCCATCGTGTTCTCCCTATTCGAAAGTCGATGCGCCGATGTCAAACGGCTTCGCGGAACCACGGCTGCCAATCTTTGAAAGGTGCGAAGGCCCCCAGTTGCTCGCCAAAGTGACCAGACAACACCCCACTGTCGGCATGAAATGCCAGCTGCGGCTGCAAACGGCATACCAAAAACGGTGGGGACGCTTCGGAAATGCAAATGTCTGTAGTCTCATGAGGATACGGCAATTGGAAGCGCGTTGTATTTCCTGAAGTCTGACGAATTATACGAGAAATAGTAGGGATATGTTGTCTGGGTTGCTAAAGATCATAGACTTCGCCGAGCGATTCCGAAGTCGGCTCACCAGTCGCCCTAACCTCTCCAGCGGGAGTTCTGCGGTGGAGCAGTAGGGCGAGGATGCCTAGGAACATACCCACAGCAGGTAGGAACAGCACGAGGATGCCGCGCTGCAGAGCGGTTTGGCCTTGGGGGCCTGAGGAGGCGGCGTTTTGGTAGCACATCGCGCAACCCTGTGCGATGGCCGCTGGTGATGCTAATGCTAAAGCTGCGGCGAGAGTAGCGGCCAAAGTCGAGACTCTAGATATCCCTACCAGCCGAAAGAAGCGCCGAATCCGGGGCAGGAGTCGACCAATCTTGCGAACCGAATTCATCATCGGCCCACCACCAGGATCGTGAAGATGAGTAGCCATAGTACTGCTAGGAAGTGCCAATAGATAGCGGCTACGCGAGTCGCGGTCTCCAGCGTGAGGTGCTGCGCGGGACGCGACCCGACGACAACCAACGCCGCGATTCCACCAAGTACGTGCAGCGCGTGCGCCGCCGTAAACACATAGAAGAAGCTGCTGGCAGGGTTTGTCGCGAGAAAAAGCCTCGTGGCAAACATCTGCCGCCACGCAATAATCTGGCCGACCAAAAAGAACATGCCGAGAATCGCGGTGACGCCCCACCAGTGGCGATAATCGGCTTCACTCCCCCGGACCAACAATCGACGCGAGCGCACAAGCGTGAAGCTGCTCGCGGTCAGGATCAACGTATTCAGCCCGAGTATGTGCGGGAGTTCGATGGACTGCCAGTCGCTATTGGGGAACCCCCGACGCACGACCCACGCGCTGATGAGCGCCATGAAGAACATCAGAATCCCGCCAAGCGCGAGGATCATTCCGGTGATGTACACGCTCTGAGGAGTACCTTGGTTGTCGTTCCCTCCTCCGCCGTCGCCGCACGGCACACCGCCGCCGGAGTGGCTTCCTCCACCTCGCTCGAGCAACTCGACAACAGAATCAGCCGGCATAGCGCTGCTCCGTACTTTCGCCCGGATTCAGACCGGGCGGAATATTCTGCGGCCAAAAATCGGAGGCGGCGCCGGGGACGCTGTATTCGTATGGCCCCCGATAGACGCTCGGAAATCGACCGCTGAAATTGTCGGCCGGAGGCGGCGATCCAGCTATCCATTCAAGAGTTGTTCCGTTCCATGGATTGACCGCCGCTGGAGCGCCTCTGCGGAGGCTCCGGAAAAGATTGCAGAAAAAGATAACCTGAGCGGCGGCTGTGACAAGAGCCGCGATCGTCATGAAACGATGGAGAGGCTGAAGACCGGCGAGGTACGCTGCGCCGGTTGAATCCGCGTAGCGGCGGATGCCCCCGGCAATCCCCACAAAGTGCATCGGCATGAAGATGCAATAGACGCCCACGAACGTGAGCCAAAAGTGGATTTTGCCGAGCGATTCGTTCATCGACCGTCCAAACATTTTAGGGAACCAGTAGTAAGTCGCTGCCAGAATGCCAAAGATTGCGGCCACGCCCATGACGATGTGAAAGTGCGCCACAACGTAGTAGGTCGCATGAAGTGTGGTGTCAACGGCGGGCTGGGCCAGAAAAATCCCAGACAGTCCGCCCGTCACGAAGAACGAAACAAAACCGATGGCGAAGAGCATAGGCGAGTGGAACTGAATTCTCCCGCCCCAGAGCGTACCGAGCCAATTGAATGTCTTCACGGCGGAGGGTACGCCGATGGAAACGGTCAGGAGAGAGAAGGTCAGGCCGGAATAGGGATTCATTCCGCTGACAAACATGTGATGACCCCAGACCAAAAAGCCTAGAAAGCCGATGGCGCAGATGGCGAACGCCATCGCGCGATACCCGAACACAGGTTTGCGCGAGAAATTCGCGAGGATGTGCGAGACAACACCCATGCCGGGCAGAATCGCGATGTAAACTTCGGGATGGCCGAAAAACCAAAAGAGATGCTGCCAGAGCAGCGGGGAACCTCCGCCATTTGTCTGCAGCGCCCCATTCACAACGAGGCCAGCCGGCATGAAGAAGCTGGTTCCTGCGACGCGGTCCAGCACGAGAAGGATTCCCGCCGCGAAGAGCACCGCGAAGGCGAGCAAACTCAGAATCGCCGTGACGAACCACGCCCAAACAGTCAGAGGCATCCGCATCAGCGTCATGCCGGGAGCTCGCATGTCGATTGTGGTAGCGATGAAGTTGATGGAACCGAGCAGCGAGCCGACACAGAAGATCAAGATGCTGAAGGCCCAAAGCGACTGGCCCATTCCCTCGCCCGGACCCGCGATCTCGCCTAGACCGCTCAACGGCGTGTATGCAGTCCAGCCGCTGATTGGCGCTCCTCCAGGAACCACGAACGCGGCCATCATCACGACAAATGCCAGCAGAATCAGCCAGAAAGACAACATATTGAGGCGCGGGAAAGCCATGTCCGGGGCGCCAATTTGAAGAGGAAGGAAATAGTTGCCGAAGGCGCTCTGCGGGGCTGTGGTAAGCACAAAAAATACCATGATGGTGCCGTGCATCGTCATGACCGCGAGGTATTGTTCGGGTGTCATGATCCCGCCGGCCACAAACGGCAGGTGTGCAGCGGGCCACACAAGGTGAAACCGCATCAAGAGGGAAAGGATCATTCCGACCGTGACGGCCAGAAGCGCCAAGAAGAAATACTGAAGGCCAATGATCTTGTGATCGGTGCTAAACACGTAGCGACGAAGAAAGCGCGCTAGCGCACCCACTGGAGCGTGGATCGTATCGCCCGCGGCGCGAGACGGCGAACTCATTGGACGAACGCCTGACGCTTGAGAAAATTTACGTAGTCGGATTCAGAGACGACGTTTAGGTGGCTGTGCATCGTGCTGTGCCCGAGGCCACAGAGCTGCGTGCACACGATTTCGTAGCGACCAGTGCCGTTCGGCGTGAAGTGCACAGGAATGACCATGCCTGGGACGGTATCCTGCTGCAGGCGTAGCTCACGGACGAAGAAGTTGTGAATCACGTCCTGGGATCGCAACAGCAATTCGACCGGACGATCCACCGGGACGGTCAGATCAGAAACGACAATGTCATCGCGGCCTGCAGGGTCGTTCGGATCGATCCCCAGCGGATTTCCGGCTGGCGCATTGACCAGGCTCGGATCGAGACGGCCAAATTTTCCGTCGGCGCCGGGATAGCGGAATGTGTAAACGAACTGGTTCGTTGTCACTTCGATTTGAATCGAGTCCGGAGCGGCCGGCGTGAATCGAGCTCCGGCCCACGCGTTCCGTCCGGCGATTCCGAGACCGACGAAGGCGACCAGCGTCACGGAAGTCCAAAGGATTTCCAACGCGATTTTCCCGCGAATGAACTTGGCTTTTTGACCCCGATCGCGAAAACGAAGGACAGCATAGGCCAGCCCCAACTGCGCCAAGATGAACGCCGCGCCCGTGATGTACAAAGTGAGAGCGTACTGGCGATCGACGAGGACGGCATCCTCCGAGATCGGCGGCGGAGAAGGATACAGCCGGGCTACGAAGGCATAGACCGAGGCGGCGACAAAAAAACACAAAAAGATGGCGAGTGGAAGCGCCGGTGACGCGGAACCGCGCGAACGCAGCAGAGAGCTCACCATTGACACGTCATCATACAAACAGAAGCAAGGGGAGAATTCAAGCAGAGGCGGTGATTCGCGGGCCCTACGCGGCGGGATACTTTCTACGCATGCCGGCGACGGAGCCTTCAATCAGCTTTCTGAGAGTCGGCAAGTGAATATCGGAAAGGCGTTTGATATTGACGCAGGACTTGCCCGCGGAGTGCTTCCCCAGCTTTGCCATCAATCCGTCGCGGCCCGGAAATTCCGGCAGCGTGTACAAAGCAATGTTCCGTTTGCGCGGAGAAAACGCTACAAGCATCCAATCCATCTCGCGCCCGTCGGGATACTTATAACGGCAGCTTCCAAATCCCACGATGCTGGGACCCCACATTTTTGGCTTCGCCTCGGCGGCGTTCTCCATCATTCCCGCGATGGCCCAACAATCCTTGCGAACCTGGTCGTCCTGAATGGCGTTCAGGAAGTCTGCGGCGGATGACTTCGTAAGTTTGGTTTTGATTTCGGCCACTGGGTGCTCCGGCAGTGGAGTATGTGACGATTGTTCGCTTCGATTCCGATCGGAAGCGATGGTGCGGTCGAGTGGATTCGAACCACCACGGTATTGCTACCGCCAGCCCCTCAAGCTGGTGCGTCTGCCAGTTCCGCCACGACCGCAATCATGGGGCATGCGAAGAAATTGTAGCAGAAGGCGCTATTTCTTGGGAGCCGAGTTCTGTCCAGGTGTCTGTTGCGCAGGAGCCGGTGCGGGTGCTTGCTGTGGAAGCGGCGCGGGAATCTGGATCGGCGCCGGCGTCGAAGGCTTCGCGGGAGCCGCACCCGCCTTCTGTGTCTGCTCGAGAATGGAACCAGTGCTCGTTGTCGGCGTAGCGCGCTTGAACGAAAGCGCCAGCGAAGTCATCATGAAAACAATCGCGCACCACGTGGTGGCACGAGAAAGAAACGTAGCGGCGCCGCGCGGACCGAAAGCGGTCTGGCTTCCGGCTCCGCCGAACGCACCGGCGAGATCGGCGGCGTTGCCACTTTGCAGCATGATCACGGCAACCAACACGAAGCACACCAGGATGTGCAGCGTCACCAGCACCGGCATGAACCGCCAGCCGATCCAGATCAGACCCGCAGCCACCACGAACGAAACAGCCCATTTTGCCCACGACGGCATTTCCAACTCCTGCTTCGCACCGAGAGAGCCCTTGAGCGGCGCGCTCAGAAATTCACAATTGCGGTGAACGATATCGGGTCGAGGCTCGCTCCGCCCACAAGGGCGCCGTCAATCTCGTCCTGCGCCATCAACCCTTTGATGTTTTCGGGTTTGACGCTGCCACCGTAGAGAATTCTCAATGCGGACGCCAATTCCGAGGTGAACAGCGCCGCCACGAGGCTCCGAATATGCCGATGAGCATCCGCTGCTATTTCCGGGGTGGCGGTGCGGCCTGTGCCAATCGCCCAGACCGGCTCGTACGCAATCAGGATACGCGAGAACTCGGCAGGGGTCAACGCGCCGAGGCCGCATTCGCACTGGCGCTGCAGAACAGACTTCGTGAGACCGGATTCGCGCTCGGCGAGGTGTTCGCCCACACAAACGATCGGCCTTAGGCCTGCTTCAAGTGCAGCTTTGGTCTTGCGATGCACGGACTCATCGGTTTCGCCAAAGAATTGGCGGCGCTCGGAGTGGCCGACGATGACGGCCCGACAACCGGTCTCGACCAACATGCGCGCGGAGACCTCTCCGGTGAAGGCGCCTTCCCGCTCCCAGTAAAGGTTTTGCGCCGCAATTGCGATGGACGAGCCGCGCGTAGATTCGACCGCGGCAGTCAGAGCCGTAAACGGTGGAGCGACGACGATGTCGCAATGCTTGGAGGCAGCGACGAGCGGTAGAAACGCCTCAAAGAAGGCGCGCGTTTCCGCTGCCGTCTTGTACATCTTCCAGTTGCCGGCGATGACGGGGCGACGCACGCAGGGTTCCTCAGCAGTTCCCAGGCCCGTTCGTGAGGGCTTCGACGCCGGGCAGCTTTTCGCCTGCCAGGAATTCGAGGGAGGCACCGCCACCGGTGGAGATGTGCGAAATCTGCGCCGCGACGCCGGATTGCTCGACTGCGGCGACCGAATCGCCTCCGCCGACAATTGACGTGGCGCCAACCTTGGTTGCGGCTGCGACAGCGCGAGCCATCGCGAGCGTTCCCTGCGCAAAGGCAGGGCGCTCGAACATACCAAGGGGACCGTTCCAGACGATCGTGCGCGCCCTCGATATCTCGTTGCTGAACAACGCAACGGTTTTCGGACCGACGTCCAGACCCATCCAGCCATCCGGCGTGGTAGCGATGTCTGCAATCCGTGTAGTGGCAGAATCGGGAGACTCCGCCACGACATGATCGATCGGGAGGAGCAAGCGAAAGTTGCGGCGGCGAGCTTCGTCGAGCAGGCCACGAGCGAGATCGAGCTTGTCGTCTTCGACCAGCGATTTCCCCACTGACTTGCCCTGCGATTTCAGAAACGTGTAGGCCATCGCGCCGCCGATGAGCATCGAGTCAGCCAGCTTCATCAAATTCTGCACGACTTCGATCTTGTCGGAGACTTTCGCGCCGCCAAGAACAGCGACGAATGGCCGCTCTGGATTCGATATCGCCTTCCCGAGATACGTGAGTTCCTTCTCCATCAGCAAGCCTGCGGCGGCTTGCTTCACAAACTTGGTGATGCCCACGACGGAAGCGTGGGCGCGGTGAGCGGAGCCGAACGCATCGCAAACGAAGAGCTGATCGCAGAGGGCAGCCAGTTGCTGGGAAAATGCGGGATCGTTCGCTTCCTCCTGTGGATGGTAGCGAACGTTTTCGAGTAGCAGGATACCGCCATCGGACAGAGCCCGGCTTTTTGCCAGGGCGTCTGCTCCGACGCAATCGGATGCGAATTCGACCGGCTTGCCAATCATCTCGCGTAACCGCGACGCAACAGGCGCGAGGCTGTATTTCGGATCGACTTTGCCCTTGGGGCGACCGAGATGTGAGGCGAGCACGAGGCGCGCACCCCGGTCGATCGCCAGACGCAGCGTGGGAAGCGTTTCGCGGATGCGCGTGTCGTCGGTGACCTTGGCACCGTCAAGCGGAACGTTGAAATCGACGCGGATGAAGACGCGCTTGCCTTTGAGGTCGAGATCGCGGATCGAGAGTTTGTTCATGGTAGTCGCGGAAGCGCACCGGCTTATTTGCGTGAAGCTACAGCCGCGCGGCGAAGAGTTTCATCAGATCGACGCAACGGCATGAATAGCCCCACTCGTTGTCGTACCAAGCGAGGACCTTGACGCAATTGTTGCCTACGACGCGCGTGTATCCTGCGTCCACGATCGAGGAATTGGGATTGCCGCGAAAATCCACGGAGACCAATTCGTCCTCGGTGTAGGCGAGAACGCCTTTCATCGAACCCTCGGCAGCGGCCTTGAGTGCGGCGTTGACGCTCTCAACCGTGGCAGGCTTCTCAGTCATCACCGTCAGATCGACGACGCTCACGTTGGGAGTCGGCACGCGCAGCGAATAGCCGTCGAGCTTACCCTTGAGCGCGGGAATCACGAGATGCAGCGCTTTCGCCGCGCCAGTCGTCGTGGGAATCATCGAAAGAGCCGCCGCGCGAGACCGGCGGAGATCCTTATGCGGCAGGTCGAGCAGGCGCTGGTCGTTCGTGTAGGAGTGAACCGTGGTCATCGTGCCGACGCTGATGCCGAACGTGTCGTGAAGCACTTTCGCGACGGGAGCTAAGCAATTTGTGGTGCAAGAGGCGTTTGAAACCACGTGATGCTTGGCCGGATCGTAGGTCTTATCATTCACGCCAAGGACGAAGGTGGCGTCGGGATCGGTGGCCGGCGCCGAGATGATGACTTTCTTCACCGGGCCGCGAATGTGCTTGCGCGCGTCTTCGCCTTTGGTGAACAGGCCCGTGGACTCGACGACGATGGATGCTCCCACGGAGGCCCAGTCGAGCTGCGCGGGATCCTTCACCTTGAAGACTTTGAAGCTCTTGCCATCGACAGAAATGGAGTCGTCGGTATGCGTTACGTGGTTCGAAAGATTGCCAAGAATCGAGTCGTATTTCAGCAGATGCGCGAGAGTTTTCGAGTCGGTGATGTCGTTGACCGCGACGATCTCGATCGAAGGATCACCCAGCGCTGCGCGGAAGATGTTTCGGCCGATGCGCCCGAAACCGTTGATACCGACCTTGACTGACATTTGTCCTCCGAAGAAATGCCTGGGAAAACCAGCCTGCCGGAAGGGCCTGCAGGAGTTACAACGCAATGATGCTAGGGTGCGCGGCGGAAAAAGTCAACGCGGGCCCACAAACCGCGGTCAGTTAAACACTTCGACGCGAATCACAGTGTCGCCCGCAAAGGTGACGAACGTCGTCGGAGCGGGCGGGTTGCCGTAAATCCAATCTTCGGTTTCGTTGCCGTCGGCGCTTTTCTCACGGACCTTGTGTTCGGGGCGGCCCATCGCGGCCACCACCATTTCCTGATCCATTCCGACGATAGCGCGATGATCCTTGATGGCGTCCTGAAACTGCGGAGGGAGAGTGTCGATCCAGTTGACCGCAGCGGAATGTTGCTTCGAAAAATCGAACATGGCCGAAAGATCGCGCTTGAGGTCGTCCGGGCTCATGTCCGGCACGGGGCGTCCGTAGTCGAGAATCAACGTGGCACCGGCAATTTCAGGCGGGCCCGAAGGTGGCGGGGGAGCTGCATCGACATTGCCGATGCCTACCTGAAGGTGTTCCCGCCAATGAAAATGTTTCTTTCCCCCGCCGTTTATCTGGAGGACGACTTCCTGCGAGCGAATCTCCAATCCAGTGATCTGGATCGTATCACCCTGGCTTGCGGCTGTACCGTAGAGCCGGAGCGCGTCGCTTAGTTTCCGCGTATTGATCGGCTTGCCAGCGGCGATTCTGAATCCCTTCTTTCCGCCAGGAAGCGACTGCACCAGCTTCGCGAATTCGCCGCTCACGTACCGAATCAATAGCAGACGAGACGTCGGTTGCAAGGCCCTTGACGAGTGCGTCGACGTTTGAGGCGGTGCGACCTGTGGTGGGGTGTCCGGATTTGAATTCACCTGCGGCGTTGAATCTGAGACGGGCATCGCAGGGGGTTCCGAACGAAATCGCAACACGACCTGCTGATCGGCACCTAATACGAGCAGAACCGCAGCCACGAGCGTGGATCCAACATTCATGGCAGATTGACACTATTGTAGGGTGTTTTTTCCGCAAGAGGAACAGATGTGTTGGCAGGCCGCAGCGGTTGCCCGGCTAAGCGCGGCGGCGAACGTCGGAACGAGTCGCTGCGCCGAGGAGCGCTGCGAAGGCGCTGACGACGGAGATTCGAATCGCGTCGCGACGCGTGACGATGTCACGCGTCAGAACACCCCAAGCGCCCTGCGCGTCACGGATGCCCTGACCTTGCGCAAAGTCGTCGATGGCTTCGGCCAGCTCAACACCGCGCTCGACCACCCGCTCAACGAGTGGCTCCGGCAGCAGCACTGCACCGGATCGGCCGAACGCCTCGCGGCCTGAAACGTCTGCGACATAGGCCCAATTTTCGAGGAAGACCCAGCGGCTGCCCGATTCGTGCACGATGTCCAGCCCTCCCTCCAGTCCCACGAAATACGTCCACGGCGCGCGCTGTTCGCGAGCCATATGCGCCAGCGCCTCGGCGCGTCGTCGTGCACCGGCCATCATCTCTTCGCGCGATAGCGGCGTGTGGTGAACGCCGCTGGGCACATCGATCGCCGCAACATCGAACTGCACCGTAGGTTGGAAGCATGGAGCGAGAATATCCAGAGCTTCCCGGACGGCATCGACCTTAGGCCGCCGAACGCTGCCGACTGCAACGATTAATTTCTCCATGGGATAATTCGAATGCTTCAATCTGTCCACAACTGGGTCTGTTTCTCGCGGGCGAAACGAGAGGTGAGGAAGTCCTTGAGGTCCTCAATCGTCGAGAACACCTGATCGGAACAGCCGAGCATCCATCCGTCCACCTTTTCAACGGGAAGAGATGTGACCAGATACACGGAAATGCCCTTGCGATACGCCGCCGTGAGAACCGCTGACGATCCGCTATCATGGCTGGTTGCGGAATCCAAGTAGCAGATGACGTAGTCCGCCCGGTTTTCAATCAAGCTCAGGTTGACCGCGACGATTTTTCTCACAGCGCGGCGGAAACGATCCAAGTCGCTCATCTGCCACATGTGAAAATTCGCAATCTCTTCGCCCGTGAGGCCCTTCACTGCGTCTTCCGTCGGATCGTACACGCGGTGGCCGAGTTGATCGCGGAGAAAGGGCGCAAGTTTTTGACGCCAGAGTGCTCCGCTCCCCTCCGGAGAGTCGACAGGACCGCAAAGGTAAGCAAGCATGGGTTGGGCGGACAGACTCTAGCATGCCAGGCAACAACTGACTACTGCGTTTGGGTTCGGGAACAGAAGAAGGAATCTGGAGCGGGATAAGAGAATCGAACTCTCGCCTCCACCTTGGCAAGGTGGCGTACTACCACTATACGAATCCCGCTCGATTCGCAGATACGTCCGACTTTCTTCTTATAGCACGGCCCCCGGAGAGGGACAAGAGCCGGCACGCCGCACCACCACGACACAACGCGAGGCTTCGGAGAAGAGTTTCGCGCTCGCTTCAATCGACTTCGAGGATGCGGGTCGCCTTTACAACCGGCGACTTCTTTTGACGCTCGGCGAAACGCTCGGCGCGCTCGCGATCAATGTAGACGCGCGCAAATTTCTCGCCATCCTGATAGTAGACCGTGACCTGCCAGTGGCGATGCTTACGGCGGCGATCCCGGTGAAGCCGGTTGGACTTGCTTCCCTTCGTCTTTTTCCTCACTGTTGAGTCGCCCCTCCCTGAAAGTCGAGACTATGGCAATTTCGGATGCCACGCGCAAGTAGCAAGTTGAGGGTTAACCTTCCTAATATTTCGTAATTACAAGAGCCGCCATCACACTAGGCTGCATCAGATTACTGACGTCCAATTGCCATAGAGGCGCACAGAAACTTTTTGGGCCGGGCGCGCGTATCACCCACTGAAAGCGAGGCCGAGGCAAATGACCTGCTGCATGACCACCGAGGTTCAGATCGAAGACCCCCGGCATCACTCCGCCGAGACCGTCCTTGCGCTGCGGGATATCCTCTGCGGCGGAGCAACAGTCATTCCTGACCCTAAGAGGCGCGGATTCTACGAAGTGCAAAGCGACACGCTCACCTACTACGTCCACATTTCACCCGTGAGTGGAAATGTCTTGCTTCTCGCTACGTGGCCAAACGGGAACGACGCGCGCATCGCCGACCGATCCGCATGAACCACCCTGACAACCGAACATCGGCAGCTAAGGAGCGAGGTCGGCGACCTTGAGGTCGAGGTTATCGAGAGCGTCTTTCTTGAGCTTGTAGAGCGCAGCGCCATCGCTGGCTTGCGCATAGACGAAGTCGCCCGACGCCTTCGAGATCCTCACAGTGAGCGCCTTGCCGGCCTTGTCCGTCAAGACTGCGGTCACGACTGGTTTCGCGGCCTCGGCGAGCAGGTTCTCCGCCGGATGATCGATCACCTCTTCGGCCGTGAGTCCGCCTAGAGGATCGAGCAGCTTCCAGCCCGACGCAGCCTTTCCCTTCTGTTCGGCTGGAGCGTCGAAAACCCAGTCTTCCGGGCTGTCTTTCTTTCGGCTCAATACAATTGATCCGCTGGCATTGCTGATCTGAATCTGCTGAATGTCGGCGGCATCGGCGTGGATGACTCTTTTATCGCGGAGGTCGGCGAACTTCTGTGTAAGCTTTTTGTACAGTGCGTCGTCGACGCGGAAGATCATCGGCCGGGAAACGTCCCGCGCAAAGTAGACGTCACCGTCTTTCTTTCCTACTAGCAGCGCGTACTGACCGCCTTTCGCATCCGTCGCAGTGAACGAAACCTGCGGATTCGCGAGCCCGTAATGACCGAGATCGTCCGCTTTCTCGCTCGCAATCGACGTCGTCGTCGCGTTGCTGATTGCCTGAAGAAGCGAGTCGACGGCATCCTGCGAGGCAGGCACGTCGAGCGGTTTCGTGATCTTCCACTGGTCGCTTACTTTCGAAGCTGCGATCTCGCCGGACGAATTCTTGACCACGAAAGATGCGACCTGCGAGCTATCAAGGTGAAAGACTGCGCGATCCCGCAGCGTGTCCAACGTTCTCGCGGTGCTCGTGGAAAGCAGGTCTGGCAGGAGCGACACATCCTTGCCGCCGTCAACAACCGCGTAAATCGCATCGCCTGCAAACGTCTTATTACCCACTAGGAGTGTGTGTTTCGAGCCGTTTGCCAGCTGCAGCTCAAGCGAAGCCTGAGGCGGGTCGAGCCCGTAGGCTTTCAAGCGATCCGGCGCGCCGGGCTCGGTCTGCGAGACTTCGGCGCCCGCGACTTGATCGACGATGCCGTCGACAACCGATTGATCGGCTCCGGTTTCGACCGGGCTCACGACCTGCCAAATGCCGTCGTGCTTCGCGAAATGAATTGGAGGATCGCTAGGCCGCGCGGGATGGGAGAGCGTGAACGAAACGACATCGGACGCCTGAACTGAGTAGGCTCGCTTGGCAGGTTCGGTTTTCGTCTCGTTGCCGCGCTTCCAATCGAAGTAGTAGACGGCGACGCCCAAAACAAGCGCGAGACCGAGAACAATCAAGGTTGGTTTCTTGATGAGCATCGCAGTTCGCGCCAGGCCTCTAGCGGCGCTTCCACCAAATCGAGATGCCAGTCAGAACGACGAGGCCGGGAAGGACCAAGAGCTCGAACCAACGAAGCGCGGCCATCTGGCTCTCGGTCAGGGTGATTCGACGAGCAGTGGGCGGTTTCGGGCGAATTGAAATCAAGTTCTCGTCTTCGGCGAGCCAATCAATCGTGTTGAAGAAGAAATCACCGTTACGCTGCAGGCCGAGCCACTGATTCTCGGCGAAGGCGGAGTTGCCGATCACTACCAGACGCGAGCTCTTGTCGCCTGATTGGCGGTTGGCGGCGACTCCCAGCGAGAGCGGCCCGGCAGTCTTGGGGTTGAACTGAACCTCACGCATAAGCTTGGGAATCGTGAAACTCCGTGAGGACGTTTTGAGAAGTTCCACGGCCTGAAGATCGGACTTTGCGTTGTCGGCGATCGAGACAGTGCGGGCGAGCTCGAAAAACGTCATGCCACCCTGCAGATTCTTGGTGATCGGGCTATCGCCGTAGTCGACGACCAGCGGAATTTCGGGGCCGGTGCCGAAAAGGCGGCCCACTCCACTCGCGTCCACGACAACGTTTGTGCCCACATTGATGTTCCACGCTTGGAGGATCTCGCTCAGCTTCGGATCGGTTTCCGGGTCAATCTCAATCAGCAACTTGCCGCCCGCATCGATGTATTTGCTGACGAGCGCTGCTTCCTGCGGAAAGTATCCCTGCGCCGGCCCAGCGATAACCAGGATGTCGCAGCTTGCGGGGACACCGTTCTCAGTCACCAGGTTGACGGAGTTCGTGTTGTAGCCTTCCTTACGAAGCCCCTGATCGACCAGCCCGTAGCCCTGCGCGCCATTGTCGCTAAGTGCCTTCTCGCCATGTCCCGTGACAAAGCACACCATCTTCACGCGGTTGCGGGTGACTTTCATGATCGCGGCGGTCACGTCCTGCTCGGAGTAGGTGAGCTCGGGGCCCTCGCCCATCGAGGGCTCGATGGGCTGATGCTTCGGCCCGGCGGCGATGATGACGTCGCCCATGTGCGTGGCGCCGTATTCCTTTGCGATTTCGGGTTTTTCCGTGGGGTCCACGTTCTCGAACTTGATGTGAGAGCTCAGGTTCTTGTACTCGGTCATCAAATCGTTGAGCTGTAGATTGGGGGATTTGGCGAAGCGCACGATCGAGATGTCCTGAGACAGGCCCCCGACGACTTTCTTCGTCTGATCGGAAAGGGTGTACAGCTTCTCGCTGGTCAGATCGAAGCGCTTGTGATGCCGGTAGCTGACGAAATTCAGGAGGCCTAGAATGGCAAGCACTGCGAGCGCAAGAATCGTCGTATTCGTGCCAAGTTGCGAAGAACGGCGCGAAAAGAAGCCGAGGATTCCGCCGAACCCAAGAACGATCGCACCGACCAGAAGTACGCCGCCACCGATCAGCAACGCCTTGCTGGCGAAACGCAGCTCGCCCTCGTACGAGTAGACGGCGTACCCGCCGAGGAGACCCAACATGCCGACCGTCGCGACCGTTTCGGCCCACTGATTTCGAGTCCACTTCTTCATTCGACAAGTCCCTCGCAATTAGGAGGCGCAGCCCGCAGCTAACCCCACTTCGCCCGAGGTCACGCCCGCCGCCAACGCAGCGAATCGATCGAGCGCACCGTTAGAAAAACGAAGAATACGATGAAGCTGATGTAATAGACCACACCGGATGTGTCGATGATCCCGCGCGTGAAGTCCTCGTAGTGATTGATCACAGACAGGTAATGCAACGTCTGCCCCATAACCGTTTCCGTACTGCGGGTACCAAAGTCAATCGCCCAAAGAACAAGGAACAAACCGAACGTCAGGACTCCCGCCACAATCTGGTTTTCGGTCAACGACGACAAGAACGAGCCAAGCGCGATCAGAGATCCGCCAAAAAGGAAAATACCCAGATAGGCAGAAAAGACGACACGCAGAGGTGCCGTTGGATCGCTGTGAAGATACACAAAAACAACCGAAGCAGCCGTTGGAAGCAGCATGACGGCAAAGAGCGTGAGCGACGCTAAGAACTTTCCGATCACGATGTCGACTTCCCGGATCGGAGAGGTCATAAGCAATTCCATCGTTCCCCGCTTGCGCTCCTCCGCGAACAAACCCATCGTGACCATGGGCATCAGGAAGAGCATCAGAATACTGAATAGATTTCCCAGGAATGCGCGCAGTAGCTGACTGGGGCCGTCAAAGTCGGACGCCATTCCCAAAGACGCCTCGACAATCTCCACCAGATACAGGTTGAAAAATATCGCGCTCAAGATGAGAAACATTGCGACCACTACGTATGCGACAGGCGACGCGAAATAGTGACCCATCTCCTTGCGATAGACGGCATATAGGCTGCGCATCATGTTATGGTCCGCTCCGGTTAGTTAGACGCTTGCGAGTGCGCGGCGTCATCCGTGGTCAGTTGGAGGAAAATGTCCTCCAGGCTCAGGCTGACGCCTCGGAGTTCGTAGAGGTCCCAGCCCTTTTCGATGATCCTCGCGGCAACGAGGCTGCGAACGTCCTTGCCCGAGGCAACTTCGAGCGTCGCAGTCACGTGGCCGCTCGCCCGCGCTAGGCTGACCTCCACGGAGCTGGTGCCGGGAATCTGCGCGAGCAACTCCTGAAACGGCTTTTCGGGCGCCTGTGCTTCGACGCGGATCTTCTGCACACCTTTCAATTGCGTCGTAAGGTTTTGGGGCGTGTCCACAGCAACGATCTTGCCTTTGTTGATGATCACGACGCGGTCGCAAGTCATGCTCACCTCGGGCAGGATGTGCGTCGAGAGGATGATCGTGTGCGTGCCGGCGAGACCCTTGATGAGGTGACGGACTTCGATGATCTGCTTCGGATCGAGACCGACGGTCGGCTCGTCGAGAATGATCACGAGCGGATCGTGTACGAGCGCCTGAGCCAATCCTACGCGTTGCTTGTAGCCGCGCGAGAGGCGCTTGATGAGTTCGGTCCCCTTGTCCCCGAGATTGGTCTTCTCGATCGCTTCGGAGATGCGCGCACGGCGCTTGTCGCCCGGCACGTTCTTGATGCGGAGGACGAAATCGAGGTAGCTCTCGACCGTCATGTCCGGATAGAGCGGAGGTGTTTCGGGCAGGTAGCCGATGTGCCGCCGCACTGCGAGCGAATCCGTGGTCACGTCGAAGCCGGCAATTCGAGCGGTGCCCGAGGTCGCTGGCATGAACCCGGTCAGGATGCGCATCGTGGTTGTCTTCCCGGCGCCATTGGGACCGAGAAAACCCAGGATCTCGCCTTCGTTTACGCTGAAAGAGACATGGTCCACTGCCGTGACCGGGCCGTAGGCCTTGGTCAAATCCGCCACTTCGATCAATGCATTCCTCCGAATGAAATATGAAGAGGAAAACGGAACTATCCGGGAACCCGCCGGACCATACTTTTATACCAAAAACGAGTTCAAAACTGAACGCGACGAAGACGTTCCTATTCGGACGAAGCCCCAGCCACAACAGTTTCGATGCACCGACACCAGCCTGCCGTTGCCGAATGCCCTGCCAGCGAAGCTGTCGGCTCTTCTCGGCAGGCAACGACCATCGCTTCCGCCGCATCCAGATGCCTGAATCATGCCCCACCCCAGAGGCAGGACGAATTGAGAATCCTTGGCGACACCGACCCGGTGCGCAATGGCAGGCCAGTCGCCAAGGGAGATGTGCGTTGACACTCTCCGGCGCTTTTGTTATTCAACTCGTTTCGCTATTTGCGCTGGGATTGCAAGGGTGGGGCGTCCCGAACCCGTTTGGGCGCGTCTGACGGGAATCCGATCCGGACACTACGACTTGCGGCGCGCACGCCCAAAGAAACGCAGCCGAGCGACGGAGCAAACTCGATGGCAGAAGTTCAGGTGAACGGATGAAGGATTCTCGAAGGATTGCTATCGTTGCCGTTTGTGCGGCTGCGGTTCTCTTCGTAGGTTGCGGTGGCTCCTCCAACCAGATCTCGATTACCCTAGTTACGCCCAGCGGTGTTCTCTCGGTCGACGAAAGCCAACCGACTGCCAATCCGCCAGTCCTCCCCACACTCAGCTTCACGGCCGCAGTGGGGGGCGACACCAAGAACCAAGGGGTGACGTGGCCTACCCAGAGCAACAACCTCCTGACCGGATCGAGTTGCTCGGGCTGGGGTACGGGGACGGGACAATGCGGAACTGTGACGAGTACAAGTGCGTTCATGGCCACGTATACGCCTCCGAGTAACCTCTCCGCCAACGAGACGATCACTCTGAAGGTCGAATCCATCACGGAGCCATCCGTCACCAAGACGGCGTCTATTACCGTCGTTCTGCCCCCCACCTTCACGGTGACGAGCTGCAATCCTCCTAGCCCGCCCGCGGGGTCTCCTTGTGTCCTGCCGGAGGGAAAGAACGGAGTTCCCTACATATCGAGCGGTTCGAATCAGGTGACGATTGCCTTCACTGGCGGCGTCTCCCCGTACACCTTTAACCAGCCGGCGCTACCGCTTTGCCTGAGCATGACGGTATCGACGACCAGCCAGACAGCAACAGTTTCGGGAACGCCCTGTGGCTCGACTCAGGGTGTGCCCGTGACGACGACCTTTACGGTAACCGTAACTGACAGCGGCGGAGCACCCGCCACCAGCCAACTGTATTCGATCACGATTGATCCGCCGCCGCCGCTTTCGGTGACAACAACCTCGCTGCCTTCGGGTGTTACGAATTCGCAATACAGTGCTTCTGTGCAGGCTCAGGGTGGCGTCACACCTCTGACGTGGACGATGACCCCGGCGCCCGCCACCAGTCTGCCCCCTGGGCTCGCGTTCAATACGGCCACCGGGCTGATTAGTGGAGTGCCAACAGCGCAGGCGGCGACCGGTTCATCCTGCTCCCCTGCCGTAGCGGGAAAATACTGCTTCGCGGTGCAGGTCACGGATTCGGCCTTGATTCCTAACCCTGTCCCGCCGAACTTCACACACCAGGTCGCGCCGCCCTCGCCGCTGGCGCTCTCCATCACGATTCAGACTCCTCCGCCACTGCAAATCACGACGGCGAGCTTGCAGGGTGGTACGACCGCGACGGGATACAGTCAGTCCTTGCAGGCAACGGGCGGAGTGACGCCATATACGTGGAGCGTGACCCAGGGTCAACTTCCTGCCGGGCTGACCCTTACGACGCAGGGAGACAGCACGGGCAGCATTTCAGGCACGCCGATCCTCGCCGGAGACAACACGTTCACTGTAGAGGTTACCGACTCCGAGGTCGTGCCTCAGACGAAGACGGCAACGTTCACCATCACTGTCACTGCAAACAACAGCAGCCCGACCGTCAACGATACCCTCCTAAAGGGCTCGTACGCATTTCTCTTCAACGGCTTCGACAAAGATGGCTCCGTGATAATCGTGGGAACCATCACGACCGATGGAAACGGGAATGTCACAGCTGGCACCGAAGACAGCAACCGGAATTCGGGCGTTGCTACTGGAGCCAGCGTGACAGGCACCTATTCGCTCGGTACCGACGGCCGCGGCACCATGGAGCTCATATCGGCGTTTCAGAAACAGGCGCTCCTCACTGTGGACTACCACTTGGTGTTGGATTCGACCGGTGGCGCGCGGTTCTTCGAAGACAACTCGACAAAAACAACTACCGACACCCTGCAAACTCATGGTGAAGGAATCATGAAGCCGGTGCAGGGCTCCAGTTTCGGGACCACAAGTTTTGCGGGGAATTACGCGTTCCTGTTCCCTGGCCAAGATTTGAGTGGAAAGCCGGCGGCGCTTGGTGGCGTCGTTCACGCCAACGGAAGTTCGCTCCTAAGCCCTGGCACGAGCGATTTTAACGATGCGGGGACTTTCAGTTCGGGCTCGCTCTCCGGAACCTTCTCGTTCATTGCAGGGAATCGCGGAGCGGCTGCGATGACGTTCCCGCTGCCAAGCGGTCAGACGACGCTAAGCTTCGTTTTCCACTTCGTTTCGCCGTCGGATCTCTTCTTTGCAGAAATCGACAGTGCGCAGAACACACTGCTGCCGACGCTGGACCGCCTGGGCGGCGAGATGATCCTGCAAAATCCTGAGACTGTGTTCAACAACACCGTTCTGGCGGGAGCGAGCGTGGCTTCCGGAATCGGGCTCAGCGGCTCAAAT
>Ga0187782_10000239_pt1 | contig 34738 bp, 26 predicted proteins | sample 0715_SJ02_MP15_2_FD_132454 | JGI IMG/M metagenome (GOLD analysis project Ga0187782, IMG submission 132454) | Tropical peat soil microbial communities from peatlands in Department of Meta, Colombia - 0715_SJ02_MP15_20_MG | ecosystem: Environmental > Terrestrial > Soil > Wetlands > Peat | place... | reverse complement strand
CGCTCGGGGTCAGCGGTGGAGAAGCCGGCGTTGGTGCCACTGTTCCACTGCATGGGAGTGCGCACGCCGTTGCGATCGCCAAGATAAATATTGTCGCCCATACCGATTTCGTCGCCGTAATAAACGATGGGAGTGCCGGGCATGGACATGAGGAGGCCATTCATGAGTTCGATGCGCCTGCGGTCGTTGTCCATGAGCGGAGCAAGACGGCGGCGAATGCCGCGATTGATGCGCATGGACTTGTCCTTAGCGTATTCGTCGTACATGTAATCGCGCTCGATTTCGGTGACCATCTCGAGGGTGAGTTCGTCGTGATTACGGAGAAAAATGAACCACTGGCAGTTTTCGGGAATTTGGGGAGTCTGTTCGAAGATGTCGACAATGGGCTTGCGGTCCTCGAGTTTGATAGCCATGAACATGCGAGGCATGAGCGGGAAGTGGAAGGCAGCATGGAACTCATCGCCGTTGCCAAAGTAGGCGCACACGTCGGCGGGCCACTGGTTGGCTTCGGCCAGCAGCATGGATCCGGGATAAGCCGAATCGAGGCGGCGGCGAAGTTCGCGGATAATAGCGTGAGTTTCCGGCAAATTCTCACAGAGGGTGCCTTCGCGTTCGACGAGGTAAGCAACCGCATCGAGACGGAAACCGTCTACGCCCAGCTCCAGCCAGAAGCGCATCACCTCCCAGACGGTTTGGAAGACGTCGGGATTGTCGAAGTTGAGATCGGGTTGATGGGCAAAAAAGCGGTGCCAATAGTAGGACTTGGAAATGGGATCCCAAGCCCAATTGGAAGTTTCGGTGTCGACGAAAACGATGGGAACACCCTGGTAGCGGGTATCGGTGTCGCTCCAGACGTACCAGTCGCGTTTGGGATTGTCGCGAGAGCTGCGAGCGTCCTTAAACCAGGGATGCTGGTCGGAAGTGTGGTTGACAACCAATTCGATGATGACGCGAATGCCGCGCTCATGAGCGGCGGCGAGAAATGTTATGAAGTCCTCGAGTGTTCCATAGGAAGGATGCACGGAGGTGTAGTCGGCGATGTCGTAGCCATCGTCACGGAGCGGCGAAGGGTAGAAGGGCAGCAGCCAAATGGCAGTGACGCCGAGCTGCTGGAGATAATCGAGCCTTTCGGTGAGTCCTGGAAAATCGCCGATGCCGTCGGAGTTGCTGTCGAAGAAGGTGCGGACGTGCAGCTGATAAATGACGGCATCTCTGTACCAGAGATTATTTCGCGGTGGCGGCAACGAGGTCTCTCCGAATTCCGCAGCATTCCCCTAACGCAAAGAAGAATGGGAACTTCAACCGGGCCGAGGGGAAGCAATCAGCCGAGCTTTCAAAGATAGCGTGTCTGGAGCGGCAAGTCATCCTGGATCGCGGCGGGTCGTAGAAAATTAACTTTGCGAAAGAAGCAGGGCCTGGCGGGCTTCGTTGGAGAGGCGGTCATTAGCGGAGGTGGAGACCAAGGAAGGCAGGGCCTGAACCTGGGTGATTGCGGCAAGCTGACTAGCGAAGGGAGTGCCGTAACGCGCTGCGGGCGGCGTAAAAGCCGCACATGCCGTGCACGCCGATACCCGGAGGAGTCGAGGAAGAGCAAAGATACAGGCCGGGAATAGGAGTGGAGTACGGGTCCAGGCGAACGACGGGGCGCGTGAACCACTGGCCGATGGTGGCCGCACCCCCGCCAATGTCACCTCCAACGATGTTGGCATTGTGGCGCTCAAGGTCGGCGGGGAACATGACATGGCGGGAAATGACGCAATCGCGAAAGCCAGGAGCGAAACGCTCAATCTGGCGCTCGACGGGCGCGCTCATGTCGGCAGTGCAACCGTTGGGAACGTGGCAGTAGGCCCAGAGGGTATGAAGACCCGCGGGCGCACGGGTGGAATCGAACAAACTGGGCTGGACCAGAAGCACATAGGGTTTGTCGTGGATGCGGCCGTCATTGGCGGCGCGTTCGGAGTCAGCAATTTCCGCCAAGGTGCCACCGATGTGCACGGTACCGGCGCGAGCGCATTCGGGGGCACGCCACGGCACAGGCGCACGCAGAGCGAAATCTATCTTAAAAACACCGGGACCATAGCGATACGCTTGCAACCCATTTCGGTAGGCAGTGGGCAAGCGCTGTGCCGCGATTTTCAGAAGCTGGCGCGGGGTGAGGTCGCAAAGGATGGCGCGAGACGGAGGAAGCTGAGCGAGCGATTCGATGCGCGTGGCAGTAACAATTTCACCGCCCAAGGAGCGGAGATGCGCGGCAAGAGCGTCGGCCAAGTTTTGAGAGCCTCCGGTGACGACGGGCCAGCCGACGGAGTGGGCGCTGATCATCAGCCCCATGGCGAAACCGGCGGTGGCAAGACTGGACAAAGGAAGCATGCTGTGCGCGGCGGCTCCGGCAAACAGGGCGCGGGTACGTTCGGAGGAGAATTGGCTTTGGGCGAGACTGGTGGCGCTGCGAATGGCGCTGATGCCAAAGGCGGCGAGCAAGAACGGATGATGAAAGCCAATGGGGCGCAAGATCGCGTCCATCAAGCGATCGCTAGCACTGACGAAGGGCTGGAAAAGTTTTTTGTACGCGTTGGCATCAGGCCCGAGAGCTTTGGCGGTGGCTTCGACGCTGCGTTCGGCGATGACCGCAGTGCCGTCGTCGAGCGGATGGGCAAAGGGCGCTTGAGGATGAGCAAATTGGACGCCGTGGCTGGCGAGAGGCAGGGTCTTCAAAAAAGGAGAGACGAGTGCGAGGGCGTGGACAGTGGAGCAGACGTCGTGGATAAAGCCGGGCTCGGTGAGCGCGGCGGAACGCATGCCACCGCCGATGGTCGATTGCGCTTCGTAAACGCGCACGGACCGGCCAGCTTGCGCGAGAACGATGGCGGCAGCGAGGCCGTTGGGACCCGAGCCGACGACGACGGCGTCCAGCGAGGCGCGGTTGAACACGTAGTGAGTGTGCAAGAGGCAGGGGTTAGAGGCAACAGCGAGGATGAGGAGACCAAAGAACGGGAGCAGCGGCTCGCGAACCGTTGTCGTGTTATACCTGCGATTTTCGATTACTACGCTAGGGGAGGAACTCGCGAGGCGCAGACACAAAAGCGGTACATAGAAACAGGGCGGAACCAGATCGAGGAGCTTGCGAACTTCACAATCAACGCTTTCAGATGAAACTTGGCGATGAAAAAAACGCAGCGCATCGCGGTCTTGAACTCGCTTTAGGCATGAGCTTGACTTCGGCACATCTGGCGTGCAGAATCGCGGCCTCACTCCCCGGCATTTTCCTGGTGTGGTCCAAATATTCGCCTGGCAAAAACAAACGCTGAAAGGCTTTCGAAAGGAGAAATGAGGAATGAGTACAGCATCACGGCCAACCTTGGACATGGATAAACTGAACGCTTTCATTGGGAGATTCGTCGGCGACTTAGGGGCGGCGGTCCACGCGGGGATGGTGGTCATCGGAGAGAAACTCGGATTGTATAAAGCGCTGGCGGAGAATGCGATGACCTCGGCGGAGCTGGCTGCCAAAACGAAAACCGACGAGCGGTACGTGCGGGAGTGGCTGGCGTCGCAGGCGGCCGGGGGCTATATCACGTACGACGAGAAGAGCAACAAATTCAGTTTGAGCGAGGAGCAGGCGTTTGCGTTGGCGAAGGAGGACAGTCCGGCGTACTTGCCGGGAGCGTTTGAGCTAGCGCTGGGATCGCTGTCGGCGGTGCCGCGCATAGCCGAGTCGTTCCGCACGGGAGCAGGAATGGGCTGGCACGAGCATGAAGACGGAGTGTTTCACGGATGCGAGAAGTTCTTCCGTCCCGGATATGCGGCGAACCTGGTGAGTTCATGGATTCCGTCGCTGCGGGAGGTGAAAGACAAACTGGAGGCGGGAGCAAAAGTGGCCGACGTGGGATGCGGAAAAGGGGCGTCCACTTTATTGATGGCCAAAGCGTTTCCGAAGTCGAAGTTCTACGGATTTGACTATCACGACAAATCGATCGAGGGCGCGCGGGAATCAGCGAAACGGGAAGGAGTGGCCGAGCAGGTGGCGTTCGATGTGGCGAAAGCCAAGACATACCCAGGGGAAAACTATGATTTCGTAGCGGTGTTCGATTGCTTGCACGACATGGGAGATCCGGTGGGAGCGGCGGCGCACGTTTACCAGTCGCTGGCCAAAGATGGAACGTGGATGATTGTGGAACCGTTTGCCAGCGACGAACTGAAAGACAACCTGAATCCAGTGGGCCGCGTGTACTATTCGTTTTCCACGCTGCTATGCACGCCGTGCTCGAGGTCGCAGGAAGTGGGGCTGTGCCTGGGTGCGCAAGCCGGGGAAGCGCGCATACGAGAGGTGGTAACTGCGGCGGGATTTACGCGTTTTCGGCGGGCCGCGGAAACACCGTTCAATATCGTGTACGAAGCGCGGCCGTGAAGAATTGAGCCAGGTCACGGGCTGGCGGCGGTTCGGGACGGAAGCAGCTGATGGGGATGGTTTGGCCCCGCGTGGGGTCTGATGTAATCGATTGCGGCGATTAGGGAAAACGCAGAGAATCATGGCGGTTCTCTGGCGATGCAGCGTCTTGTACTGATTCCAGGATTACTTTGCGATGAAAGACTGTGGGACGAGCAGATCGCACCGTTGGCGGAGCGCGCGGAAATCAGCGTTGCGGACATCACGGGGCAGTCGACGATCGCGGAGATGGGAGCGGCGGTACTGAAGCAGCCGGCGCAGAGTTTCTGCCTGGCTGGATTTTCTTTGGGCAGTCAAGTTGCGCTTGAGATTATGCGGGTGTGCCCGGAGCGAGTGGAACGACTGGCGCTGTTGAGCGCGACTCATGGCGGACTGCTGCCGGCGGTGGAAGCAGCGATACGGCAGGCGGTTGAAGTGATCGAACGAGAAGGTCTGGACTGTTACCTGGAGCAGGTTTATCCCAGCTACGTTGCACCGGCCCGGGTGAACGATGAATCGCTAAAGCGCACTTTCATGGCGATGGGGCGAAGGGTCGGCAAGGATGCGGGTGTGCGGCAGATGCACGCGCTGCTGTCGATCAAGGCTCCGTTTCGAAATGTGGAGCAGATTCGTTGTCCGACGCTGATCCTGGGGGGAAGAGAAGACCGGCGCACCACACCGGAAGCGCATCAACTGCTGAATGAGGAGATTCGGGGATCGCAGCTAGTGATGGTGGAAGGTGCGGGACATTTCACACCGCTGGAGCAACCGGGAATGGTGACGGGGGCGCTGCAACGATGGATGACGTGACAGGTTGGCTTGCTTGCAGAAACACCAAGCCGCCGGCCTTATGGTTTTTGCGTGGATCGATGGCAGTCTTAGGAATTTGCGCAACCACGTAGAAGAAACGGTGCCCCTGGAGGGGAGTCGAGAGAACTTCAGGACGCGGGCTGGTGATTGTGCTTGGTTTTTTCCCGCTCGATCCATTCGCGGATATACGAGGGACAATTGCGGAGCTGGATGCCGCTGAGCTCGCAGCAGGTCAAAAAGGAGACCGCCAGTTGGTCGACGAGCCGGAGGCTCTCTAGATCCAACTCAATTTTCTGATTGGCAGTCTCGTGCGAGCAGACCTCGCGTTGGAGTTCGAACAGCTCCTGGCCCTCAATCCGGCCACTGAGGCTGAGGACCAAATGGTCACCGTCCGTCAGTTTTCGGAGTTTCCACATGTGTTTGTCGGGGTCCTTTCCCCAGGGTTCGTTGCGCAGCGAGGATGGTAGTAACAAGCGACACGAATCACCGGTGCGCTGGGCTGGCGGGGATAGAAGGAGCAAGCGGGCTGCCACTCTAAATGTAACAAAACAAGACGGATAAGTAGGGGGCGGGTCGCGAAGCCTTCGGGATTTTTCGAAAGTTCGTGAAGGAATTGTGAAGGAGAGCGAAGGGACGCTAGCTGGTTTGGAAGCGGCGCTTATCGATTTTCAGCGTTTTGATCTTGGAATCGAGAGTGGAAGCGGGGATACCCAGCTTAGCGGCAGCGCCAGAGGGTCCAGAAACACGGCCGCGAGCTTCCGCCAAAGCCGCTTCGATGCGTTCCTTTTCCTGATCGACCAGATCCTCGCGCAGAGGGCGGCTGGAGCTTGGGCGCACCGAAAGCCAGCTTTCGTCGACAGAAAATTCGCTGGAATCACAGACGATCACGGAGCGCTCGATGACGTTCTGCAACTCGCGGATATTGCCGGGCCAGGAATAGGATTGCAGGAGGGACAAGCTTTTCCTATCGATGGCGGTGATTTTCTTTCCTATTTTGCTGGCATAACGGTCGATGAAATATCGCAGCAACAAAGGAATGTCCTCTTTACGTTCGCGAAGCGAGGGCACCTCTACGGGGAAAACGTTGATGCGGTAATAGAGGTCGCTGCGAAAGGTGCCGGCGGCGACGGAGGCGGGCAGGTCGCGGTGAGTGGCGGTAATTACGCGGACGTCGGCACGAATCGGGCGGGTGCCACCGACACGATCGAATTCGCGTTCCTGCAAGACACGGAGGAGGGCCACTTGGGTTTCCGGGGTCAACTCGCCGATCTCGTCGAGGAAAATGGTGCCGCCTTCAGCCAGCTCAAAGCGACCAAGGCGCCGCTGCAGCGCCCCGGTGAAGGCGCCCTTTTCATGGCCGAACAGTTCCGAGGCGATCAGATCGCGCGGGATCGCGGCGCAGTTGACGCTGACAAAAGCGCGAGAAGCCCGCGGGGAGCGCTTGTGAATGGCCCGGGCAACGAGTTCTTTGCCGGTACCGGTTTCGCCGGTGATGAGCACGGTGGAATCGCTGGGAGCGACCTTGGAGACGCGGGAAAGGACGGCGAGGAGAGCGGGAGAGGTACCGACGATTTCTTCGAACATGGAAGCTTTGTCGATTTCCTCGCGAAGGGCGAGGTTTTCGCGTTGGGTGCGATCCTGCGCGAGCTTCTGTTGGTCGATGTCGGTACGGACACCGCACCAGCGGATCACGTTGCCGTTTTCGTCGCGAAGGGGATTGAGGCGATAGAGAAACCAGTGATACTCGCCATCGTGCCGGCGCATGCGTACTTCCATCTCAAAGGACTCGGAGCCGGCCATGGCGCGCTTAATCCCGCTCTTGAGCGCTTGCACGTCGTCGGGATGAACCACCAGGTCCAAAAACTCCATCGGGGGTTTTGGCGGAATGGGCCCGAAGTACTCCTGAGCCGCGCGGTTTCCGTAGGAGACGTTGGCATCGGCTTCCCAAATGAACATGTGCAAAGGGGCCAGGTCGATGACTTGTTTTAGTTCACCGGCGCGCTTTTGCTCGGCAGCTTGCGCCTGCTGAAGCGCCTCAAATGCCTGAGCGTTGGTGATGGCTACGGCGGCCTGGTTTGCAAACATGCCTAGCCAGCCAAAATCCTGCTCGGTAACCAGTTCGCGGCTGAAGATCACCATGACGCCAAGAATTTTTCCGCGAGAAATCAGAGGTTGCCCGGCAAAGCTACGAATCCCTTCCTTGTTGGCCCATTCCGGACGGAGAATCCACTCCTTATCCTGAGAAACGTCCTGGATGAGGATCGGTCTGCCGGAGACACCGATAATGTCAAGCTTTCGATTGCCGATGGGAATGCGCTGGAAGTAGCGGCCCTGGATCGAGCACCAGTGTTCGGTCTGATCTTTCGAGGTTCCAGCGCTGGCAGCCAAGTGAAGGCATTCGCGATGATCGGCGCACTCCAGGCGGAGGAAGCATCCCTTCTCGCAAAGGTCGCCGAGGCCGCGGAGCCAAATACGGGCCAGGGCGACGCCAGGCTGGGCAGCCAGACCACGAACAATAGATTCAAGAACATCGGTGGCCCGGTGCTCACCGGCAACTTGAGCGGCAAGGGAGAGCAAGGGTTCGGCGCGCAAAGCGAAACTCCGTCACGTGGCGGATTTTACACCTTGCGGATGCGGGAGTACATTCCGAGGGAGCAGGCACTGGGGGAGAGTTTTTTCGGCGAGCGGGGAGACAGGTGAGAGCCGCAGCCATGCCCGGTGATCAAGAAGAGAATCACCGGGCAAGGGTTGCGGGTTAGAGGTTATTGGGAAACGGCCTCAATGATGAAGAGGCCCAACTGATTGTTGTCCACTTCAATGGCGAGCACGGACGAGTCGTTGATGGGGTAGTAGCCAAACTCGGGAGTGCCGGGCACAGTGGTAGTGGCGTTCAAGCCATTAATGGAGAACAGGCCCTGTGCGGAATTAGTGGTACCGGAGAGAGATCTGCTGGTAATCGGAGTGCCACTAAAGACGTTGTAGTCGGTGAATCCGGTCCAGTTTAGAGAACTGTCCAGAGTGACTGGGCCGACTGCGGCCCAGACCAGGAGGTTGGTGGTTCCGGCGAAACCCTGTGCAGCGATGGCGTACTTGCCGGGATTCACTTGGCTGGCGGTCTGCTGGAAGGCGGGACCGCTGGAGCCCTGGATAGAGTCGCCGCCGACCTCGAGTGCGTTGCCGTTGCCGTCCAAGTACAACTGGAAGGCGAACGGTCCGTTGCCGATGTTCGAACCAGAAACGGTGACGTTGCTCAGCGCCACCCGACCGAGGGAATCAACGGCCCAGTTGCCACCGGTGATCTGCAACCCCTGATCCGAACCGACATCGCTGTAGGCCAGACGGCCGGAGACGGTGCCGTTGGAGTTGAGAGCAAATCCTCCGGCAAAGGTTGCGGTGCCGTTAGCGGCATCTTCGCCGGCAGCCATGAAAACGTAAGTAACGCCACCGACGGAACTGGTTGTAAAGGTTCCGGTGTTGGCGCCTTGGCCCAAGGCGGTGCCTCCGAGTGTACCGCCGAGAGTGTCGGTTGAGGATTCAACGAGCTGAATCCGTTGTGGCCCGACGATATATCCGATGGTTGCGAATGCGACGGCACCGGACGCCTGGGCCGGTGTAAAGGTGATGGTGATGCGTCCGAAGGAGTCTGGAGCGGTGACGGTGCCCGAGGCAAAAGTCTCATTGTTACCAACGGAACCGCCGTCGAAATAGTCAAAGACGCTGTTGGCGACAGAGAAGGAGGTTCCGCTGATGTTGATAATGCCGCCGATAAACAATGGATTGGGATTGGAAGCGCCGTCGAGGCCGCCGAGGCTGAAAGCGTATCCACCGGCGGGAGCGGCGGTGCTGGTCTGTAGGTCGAGTGTTCCGGCGGCAGTGGCGGAGGAATCGAACTCGATAATTTGCGCGTGGGCACTGGAAACCAGGGAGCCGCGAAAAGTCTCGACACCGTTCACGCCCAGACTAGAATTGCCGGTGGCGAGAACCAGTTGAAAGTTGCCGTTGGAGGAACTGGTCAAGCTGCTGGCCGATGCCTGCAGGGTGTTCTGCGTTCCGGTTGTGGGGTCGATGTAATCCTGTTCGCCAGCGGTGATGGCACCCTTCGAAACAGTAAAGACGCCGGCGAGGAAATATGGGCTATTGCCGTTCTCGCCGGTCAAGCGATAAACGTAGTTGCCATCGGCCAATACAGCAGTTGTAGAAGAAGTGATCGAGATGGTGGCGGTTGCGGATGCGCTTTTGTCGGCAACAGACGTGGCGGTGAGGGTTACGTTGGACCCAGAGGGAACAGCGCTGGGAGCCGTATAGGTGGTGGTGGGATTATTGCCACCACCTGTGGCCGGATTGACGCTGCCACAAGCCGAGCCGCTGCAGGTGACCGTCCAGGTTACGCCAGAGGAGGTACTGTCGTTGGAGACTGTGGCGGTGATACTGGCGGAAGCGCTGACGGCCATGGATCCTGGCGCATTGGAGATGGTGACCGTGATGGAAGAAGGCGGGGTCGGTCCGCCGCCGGATCCGCAGGCGGCTAACAACCAGCCCGCAGCTAAAGCGACAGGGAGCAAAATGCGTTGGCGGAAGTTCATTGATTATCTCCCTTGGTCACGATTTCATTGTGGCGAGCGCCAGCGCTAGCGGGGTGCACGAGGAATCCTCTGTCGTTGCGGATGGTGATTTGGCGATCACCCACAGTCAGGCGACGCACGAGCAGGAAGTCGTGACCGTTGAATGTGGAAATCACGCCATCGACGGTGACGGACTGGCCGACCGCCAGGCTCTGCTGCACATCAGTGGCGAGGTAGGGCCCGACACTCGCATCCAGGAGTCCTTGAGGACCAGCCAAAATCAGGCGAGTGCCCCGAGGGCTGCCGAGCGCGTGAGTGGAAACGACCTCTTGTATCGTTGCTGTTGCCGCGAGCCGGTCGCCTGCGGACACGGCATCGGACTGGGTGGCGCTGGTAGCGCGGAACGAGGTCGAAGTTGCCACCGCCGCACTTTGTGCCCGGGCGATGCTCGGGACCGTTGCGCCGAGCGCCGACAAGCAGAACACAACAACCAAATGTCTGCTGCGATTCATTTTTCCTCCTTAAAGATTGGTTAGTTTTCCGGCCTGTTCAGGACAGGCTTTTTTTGACTTCGAGTGACGCTGCTTTCTTTTTCAGAATTGACGCCGGTTTTAGAGGAATGCAAAAGTCGCGCCAAATTGCAAAGTGGTGAAAATGCGGGTGGTAGGGAATCACGAGTTTCCAGGAGACTCGCGAATTCACGAGAGTTCGGGAAACCATTTGAGGGGAAATCAAAAAAAGGAAAGACGTGCAGCTTGCTGAAGCGCGAATCCGGGGCTACAGCGAATCAACCGCGTGAAGTCATGAAGGCAACTTTTCGTTTGAGAATGCGTGATCAAAATGCGGACAAGATGCGGCGCTATCAGAAGAAATGAAAGATTGGCGAGATGGCGGGCTAGCTGGCTGTTGCGAAGTTGTTCCGTTGATGATCTTCACTGATGGCAGCTTGGTGAGCCACTCGTTCGGCCTTTTCGATCCAGGCGCGAGTGAGGTCTTCGCCGATGATGGGAAGAGCCGTGTGACGAAACAGCGCCAGCCAGCCGCGTAGAACTTCATCATTAATTTGTTGGCGAAGCGCCTGAGGGGTTTGCTCGGTCGCAAACACCGGACAGGAAGCGATGACACCGTCAGGTTGGGGATGGGGAACCCGGGGCGCGTGGGTTTCCGCGGTACTGCCCCGAGACATATCAGGATCGACGGAACGCAGAGGATTGCCGCCCAGCACAACCCACCAGAAATAGGTCAGGCAGGCACGTTGATCCGCATTGCCGTTCAGGAGATGGAAAAGGTTGGCCAGCGCATGGCGGCGCTGCATATTGCGGTGGACTTGCTCGACGACCAAGGCGATGCGGCACAGACCGATTTCGTGCGCCAAGTTTCTGTTCTTTGCGGGATTGCTCATGGTGGGTTCCTCTTTAACAGCCGTGTGAGGGAGGAGCAACGCAAAAGCCAAAGGCTAAGTGCTTGGTTGCCGGGCTGTTGTGGCGGGTGGTCACGAAGATGGCGGTGGGGATTTCCTGAAATTTCGTGAATTCCCGAACCGCCGGGGATGCTTGATAGGCCCTAGAATAACGATTTTTCAGCTAGTTAGGCTTTGGTTCACGGGTTGCAGTAACCACGGCCGAAGGACGCAAATGAGGTCGCAGAAGCGAAAGCTGGAGGGCGTTATGGGGAAAATCAACGGGATCGTGAAAGTGGCAGGCTTTGTTCTGGCCGCTCTGATTTGTTGGAAGGTTGCAGCGGCTCAAGAGCCACTAGCCAACATCGAGGGGAACTGGACCATTTATTCGAACAGGATCCAGGACGGAGCGGTGGAAATCAAACACCTGCAAATCGTCCAACTGGGAAATCAGTTGACGGGATTCTTCGAAGGGCCTGTTCAATCCGGTGCGATTCAAGGGTCGATCAATGGGAATGAGGTGAAATTCAAAACCAAGACACCCAACGTGCTGAAGTTTCAAGGCGTGGCCTCTGGAAACGGCATAGCGGGAATGTACACGCTGCACGGACGAAGCGCCGGGTGGCAAGCGGTGCGCACGACGGGCATGGGACTGGCAGCGCCGTTGACTACAGTGACGACCTATCAATATCAACCGGTGCAGACGTATCAGGCGCCACAAGCGGTGCAGGCGCCTGAGCAGGCAACACCCCAAACAGCAACGCAGGAGGCGCCGCAGCCTGCGACGACGGCGCCTCCGGAAGGTAATTATGGGCCAGCTCCGGCCCCGCAATCGGAGGCGCAACTGGATGCGCTGGTGGCCCCGATAGCCCTGTATCCGGACGCATTGGTTGCGCAGGTCCTGGCGGCATCGACGTTGCCGGACCAGGTGGCGATAGCGGATTATTGGGTACATCAGAACTCCAATCTGACCGGCCAGGCGCTGATGCAGGCGGTTGATCAGCAGAGCTGGGATCCGAGCGTGAAGGCGCTAACGCAATTCCCATCAGTGCTGGATAACCTGGCGAAGAATCTGGCGTGGACGTCGAGCCTGGGGCAGGCGTTTCACAACCAACAGCCGGACGTGATGGCGGCGGTGCAGGCGATGCGGGCGAAGGCGCAAGCGGCAGGCACGCTGCAGTCGAACACGCAGATCACGGTGACGCAATCGACTCCGGGAACGATCGTGATTCAGCCGGCGAATCCGCAGGTTGTGTACGTTCCGCAATACAACCCGATGATTGTGTACGGAGCGCCGATCGTTGTGCCGCTGTACACCCCGCCGGTGGTGTTTGCCGCGCCGGTAGTGACGTTTGGCGCGGGAATCGTATTCGGCGGTGGAGGCGGATTCGTGGCCGGCGGGGGATTTGGCTGGGGCTTCCATGCCTGGGCTTGCAATTGGGGCGGAGGCGGAGGGGGAAGCACGATCATCTTCAACCACAACACCTATATCAACAACAACACCTGGAGGAACACGAGCTATAACGGGTATCACCCCTGGGGCCCCGGCCCACATGGACCCGGCCCGTACGGGCCAAACGGCTATCACCCGGGCGGATATGTCGGACCCAACGGCACCTATCACCCCGACCCTGGGTATCATCCGGGGACGGACACGCATTACGGTCCAAACGGGGGCTACCATCCCAACGGGTATTTCGGTCCGAATGGGGGGTGGCACCAAGACGTACCGGGGACTGGTCCCGCGCACATGCCCAATGGCGGAGAAAACGGGAACCACGGATTGATCGGCGGAAACGGCGGAGTGCAGAACCCGAATGCCGGACGGAATGGGCCGGGAGTAGCGCCAGCCGGCGGCTATGGCAACGGAATGAACAACACCGGCGGACTGCAGCATAGCGGACCGAGCAGTCTCGGATCGAGCAACATGGAAGCGAGCAACCGCGGAGCGAGCGGCCTGGGAGCGGAACGCGCCAACGACTCCAGTTATGGCAGCCGCGGCTGGAACCAAAACCGGTCACGCATGAGCGGAGACGGAGCGATGAATCGAGCGGAGAGCAATCGCGGGCGGCGCAGCATGATGGGACGCCGTGAGCACATGGGCAGGCAGCACTTTGGCGGTGGACACCGCTCGTTCGGCGGCGGGCGCCGGCGTTAAAGGCAAAGAAGGGTATCCATGGGGAACGAGATTGGAAAAGAGAAAAGGAATTCAGAGGAGATTGAAAATGGCGACGAATGCGAAATCGAGAAAGTGGAAGCAAGCAATTCTGGCGGTGGTAGCAGTGCTCGCGCTGGTGATCGTGGTGGTACGAACGACGGCAAAGGCGAAAGGTCCCATGACGTTTCAGACACCGGAGGAAGCCGGCAAAGCGTTGGACCAGGCGGCGAAGAATGGCAATCAAGCCACGCTGACGCGCATCCTGGGCGGCGAGACCAAAGCCCTGCTGTTGACCGGAGACAAGGACGCAGATAAGGGCGGACTGGACAAGTTTACCTCCAAATACCAGCAAATGAACCGTTGGGTGGAGATGAGCGACGGCAGCCGCGTACTGTACATCGGAGCTGATAACTTCGCGTTCCCGGTGCCGCTGGCGAAGAACGAGTCAGGGCGGTGGTATTTCGATGGAGTGGCCGGGGCTGAGGAATTGCGAGCGCGGGAAGTGGGCCGGAACGAACTGTTGGCGATCGATGCTTGTGCGGCTATGGCCAACGCGGAACAGATTTACGCGGAGGACTATAGCCAGTCGGGGGAATATGCGCAGAGGATCATCAGCACCGCGGGCAACCAAGACGGTCTGTATTGGCCGGTGTCGCAAGGAGAGGCGCCGAGTCCCCTGGGAAATCTGAACGAATTTGCGAAGTCTTCGCTCACGTCCGTTTCGCCTGATCAGCCCTTGGTCATTGATGGCTATACGTTCCGCATTCTGACAGCGCAAGGCGATGAAGCGCCCGGAGGAGCGGTGAATTACATGGTGGACGGAAAGATGAGCGGCGGGTTCGCCATCCTGGCGACTCCAGTGAAGTATGGCGAGACCGGAATCATGACGTTCATGACCGGCCCGAATGGCGTGGTGTACGAGCGCGATTTGGGGCCTGATAGCGTGAAGATTGCGGAGTCCGTTCAGGATTTCAATCCGACCGACGATTGGTCGCTGATCGAGTAGGCCCGGCGGTTCAGCAGGTTCTTGAAAAACTGTCCGCGACCGTCAAGCGAAGCGAGAAATAGGCGGCGCCGGAAAAGGGACAGAAAAGAGAAATTCTTCGGGCCTGTCTGTGGCAGACAGGCCCGAGCCGTTTCTTGGTGAGAGAAGTGGTTCGGGACCGCAAGATAATGGGAGTGAAGGTTCGGGAGGTAGTACACCCAGTTGTGGAGCTTCTGCCGGAGTATCTTGATCCGTTGACCTGGCAGTTGTTCCCGTTGGCGACACGGGCTGATCTAGAATCAGTGGACATGAAACGTCGCGTAGCGCTGGCACGTGGGTAGCGAGATGACGCCGAGCCCGCCCAATTTGCGTAAAGCTAAGCCCCGCCGTTGGCCGATGGTTGTGGGCATCGTTGTGCTTGTGGCGCTCGCCGGTTATCTGAGCCGCGGACTACTGGTGCGAGCTTACGTGGCATACCGCGTCTCGCGGGCTGGAATATTCATGCCACCGGCCAAAGACCCGCAACAATCCCAGCTGAGTTTCCTTCACGAGAAGGCAGAGTTCTATTGGGACTTTGCCGGCTTCATGGTGGCACGCCAGAGGCGAGTGAGCAAATTCGAACCGATTCTGAAGCCGCTGGTAAAGGAACTCGACCGGCGCCAAGAGGCCGGAGAGAACATGCAGTATTCGATGCACATTTATCGCGAAATTCGCTGGCTGCTCAATTTCACGCCGGACGTGGCAGCCACGGAAAAGCGCATCGACGACCTGCGGCGCAGCCTGACACAGCCGGAAATGCAAAAGCTGGCGACGGAACAGCAGGCTTCCGATGGAGATTATGCGCTTGGGATCAATGTCTGGTATTTGAAGCTGTACTACTCCGTTGAGGATGGGCTGGATAACGGAGCGGTGCCGCGATACCCGCTTTCTTTCCTGGACCGAATCAACAGCCCGCAAAAGCTGACCGCGCAACTCGATTCGGACCTGTACGACCACCTGCCAGAGACCGGCCAGTTCAACCGCGAGGAGCTGGACGAAACCTTCTCGGCGCTGGCACGGCTGTTGTTCAAGATGAAGCCGGTCGGCTACGCGTTCGATCCGGGGTTGCGTGGGGCGCTGAGCGCATTTGTCGGACGCTGGCAGAACGGGAGCAGCGGCTGCTGGGGCCAGTGGATCGTGGATCGCCAGGGCCGGGTGTGGAAGATGGACGACGTGGGCATCACTTTCCACGTAGTTTCCGATTTGGGAGGCAACGTGCAGCACTTGGACCTGATTGCGAAACGACTGCTGCAGCTTGATGGAGTCAACTTCCCCACGGGTATCCGATTCCAAAATCATTACGAGAATCATTTGAACTGGGATGCGGTGAAAATCTTCCGCTATGCCTGGCCTAATTTGGACCCAGCGAGCCGCGAGCAGGTCCGCGCGGAGATTTCCGGCATGCTGGATTGGTGCCTTAGCGAGTCGCTGCAGCCAGACGGCTCGTTCAAGGTGAGCGATTTAGACGACACAGTCGGTGATGCGTACGACTACGGGGTCTATTTCCTCCGGGAAGTGGGCTACTTCCAGCGGCAGAAACGCTTCTGGACAGACCAGGAGTTTCCCGGAGCCGAGGCAGTGCGCGAGCGCATCGAAGCGAAGCTAGAGGCGATTGGGCTGAACGATCCGCACCTAAAAGACGCGTACAGGATGCTGCAGGACGCCCCGTAGTGTTTGTTTGGTTCGGGCTGCGCCTGGCTACGCAGGCAGGCTCGGAATGACGAATATTGCCATGCGTGAAGCTACAGGAGAGGGGCGCGGCCGTTGAACCGGGCGGCGGAGCCCAACTCTTCTTCGATGCGCAGAAGTTGATTGTACTTGGCGATGCGGTCGGTGCGGGAAGCGGAACCGGTTTTGATCTGACCGGCGGCGGTGGCGACGGCGAGGTCGGCGATGAAGGTGTCTTCGGATTCGCCGGAACGATGGGAAATGACCGATTTGTAACCGGACTTGCGAGCGAGCTCGATGGCCTGAATGGTTTCGGTGACGGTACCGATCTGATTGAGCTTGATGAGAATGGCGTTGGCGATGCCTTCGTTGATGCCGCGAGAAAGACGTTCGGTGTTGGTGACGAAGAGGTCATCGCCGACAAGCTGGACCTTTTTCTTTGAAGATTTGGAACCTACCGCAGTGGTGAGGACTTTCCAGCCGGACCAGTCGTCTTCGGCCATGCCATCTTCGAGAGAGACGATGGGATATTTCTCGACCCACTTGGTCCAGTAGTCGGCCATTTCCAGAGAAGAGTGCGCGGACTTGTCGGATTTCTTGAAGACGTACTTGCCGCTGGCCTTGTCGAAGAATTCGCTGGCGGCGGGATCGAGGGCGATGGCGACCTGCTCGCCGGGTTTGTAACCGGCGGCGGTGATGGCTTCGAGAACGATCTGGATGGCTTCTTCGTTGGACTTGCAACTGGGAGCGAAGCCGCCTTCGTCGCCAACGGCGGTGGAATAGCCGTGCTTCTTCAACGCGGATTTGAGCGAATGGAAAACCTCGACGCCCCAGCGCAAGGCTTCGGAAAACGTGGGCGCGCCGACGGGCATGGCCATGAATTCCTGGAAATCGACGGAGCTGTCGGCGTGGGCGCCGCCATTGAGGATGTTCATCATGGGCACAGGCAGAAGGTTGCCGGAGTGATCGGTGGAATAACGGGCGAGGTATTTGTACAGAGGCTCTTTCATGGAGTGGGCGGCGGCGCGAGCAGCGGCCATGGACACGGAGAGAATGGCGTTGGCACCGAGGCGGGATTTTGTGGGGGTGCCATCGAGGCTAATCATTTTGTGGTCGAGGGCGCGCTGGTCGGCGGCGTCGGTGCCGACGACGGCCTTGGCAAGTTCGGAATTGACGTTGGCAACGGCCTTGAGCACACCTTTGCCGAGATATTTGGATTTGTCGCCGTCGCGGAGTTCCAAGGCTTCGTGCTCGCCGGTGGAAGCGCCGGAGGGGACAATGGCTCGGCCGTAGGCGCCGGATTCCAAGGCGACTTCGGCTTCAACGGTGGGATTGCCGCGCGAGTCGAGGACCTGGCGCGCGTGAACGCGGGTAATTTTGGTGGACATGATGGTGGATTCTCCTGTGTAAATTACAGAAGGAAAATTGTAGCAGAGGAGCAGGCAGGGGCGAGTGACGGGCGAACATGCTGTGAACCGTGAATCGCGGCCTGTGTTCCGTGAAGTGTGGTGGGTGAATGGTGGTGCGGTGTCGAAAGTCGAAAGTTGCAAGGGGAAAGAGAAGAGAGATTCTTCGCGCGAAAGGCGCGGAAAGCGCGGAAAGAGGCAGAGGTCTTCGCTGCGCTCGGAATGGCGTATTTATTTTTGTTTAGGGACAAGACGCAAGGGTTGAGATCCGCTCGAGGCTGGCATGCCTACATATGAAGTGGCGAGTGGCCCTTCGCGCAAGGCGATCAGGGCAAGCGAGTGGCGAGGCAAAGAGAAGAGTCGTTCACCACAGAGGGCACCGAGAGCACAGAGTCGGGACCAAAATGGCCGATCCCTTCCTCCGTCGTGAGAGCAAACACGAGGCACGGGTCACGAGCTACTTGGGTAGGGCGAAGGCGACGTAGACGCCGCCGGATTTGGAACGCAGGTCCTTGCCGCCCCCCGCCGCGATGACAATGTATTGACGGCCGCTGACCGTGTAAGTGGCGGGAGTGGCGTTGCCGGCGAAGGGGAGAGTGGTCTGCCAAAGAAGGGCGCCGGTGGATTTGTCGAAGGCACGAAACTGCTTGTCGTAATTGGTGGCTGCGATGAAGAGCAGACCACCGGCGGTGACGATGGGGCCACCATAATTTTCTGTGCCGGTGTTGGTCATGCCCTGAGCAGCCAGTTCGGGATATTCGCCAAGAGGAATTTTCCAGACGTACTCGCCGGTATTGAGGTCAATGGCGTTCAGCGTGCCCCAAGGAGGCTCGACGGCAGGATAGCCGTCGGGATCGAGGAAGCGGTTGTAGCCGGTGAGGTGATATTTCGCGGACGGGGGAAGAGTGCCGGCGACGGTGAGGTCGGTGTCGTTGCCGGTGGAAAGAAAATTGATGAGCGCGTCGATCTGATCGCCGGACAGATTGGGGAAACCGGGCATGCGGCCTTGACCGTTCTGGATGGTTTGCGCGATTTGGCGGTAAGAGAGGCGATCGGCGATGGAGAGAAAAGAAGGGACCGAAGGAGGCGAGCCTTGGCGATTGTCGCCGTGGCAAAGGGCGCATTCATTCTGATAGAGGGCGATAGCGGTTTTGTGGGGAGTGGTTTCGGCAAGAGCGCCGGTCCAGACGATATCGTTGGAGTTGACGTAGATGATGGAAGTTTCCGGATCGACGGCGGAGCCGCCCCATTCCGCGCCGCCATCGAAGCCGGGAAATACCACAGTGCTCTGGCTCACAGTGAAGAGAACGAACTGGCCCAGGTTGCGGAAAGTTTTGAATTTTTCCAGTGCCCACTGATGAGCGGCGGGGGTGCGCCTAGTGAGCATATCTTCGGTGAGAAGTTGGCGAGCATAAGGAGCGGGCTTGGTGGGCAGGCCCTGCTGGGCGGCAGCGACTTCACCGGGGAGATTGCTTTTGGGGTAATCGTGATAGGCGATGGGAAACAGAGGCTGGCCGGTGAGGCGATGGAAGAGAAACAGGTAACCCTGTTTGGAAGGCTGGGCAACGGCGTCGACGAGGATGCCGTGGTGATGGACGGTGAGAAGCACAGGAGGCGACGGGAAATCGCGGTCCCAAAGATCGTGGCGGACTCCCTGGAAATGCCAGAGGAGCTGGCCAGTTTCGGCGTTGAGGGCGAGAAGACAATTGGCGAAAAGATCGTCGCCAAGGCGGTCGGGTCCGTAGAAATCGAAAGCAGCGGAGCCAGTGGGCACGTACAAAATGCCGCGGGGCACGTCGAGGGACATGCCGGCCCAGTTGTTGGCGGCGCCGCTGATTTTCCAGGCATTCGGAGGCCAGGTATCGTATCCGAGTTCGCCGGGATGGGGGATGGTGTGAAAGGCCCAGCGCAGCTTGCCGGAATGAACATCGAAGGCGCGAATATCACCAGGAGGAGCAGGAAGAGATTCGGGATTGCGGCCACCGACGATGAAAAGGTCCTTGAAAACAATGGGAGGACTAGTAAGAACGACGAACTGAGCGGAGGCGGGCTGGCGGCCAAGACCTTCCCGGAGATCGATGCGGCCGTTCTGTCCGAAAGAGGGGATGGGCTTGCCGGTTTCGGAGTTGAGTGCGTAGACGAAGTTCATGACGCCGACGAGGATGCGTTGGTCGTGGCCATCGCTCCAGTAGGCGAGGCCGCGGTCGGGTTGGGTACCGCGGATGCCGGAATCAAACTTCCAGAGCAGCTTTCCGGTGGCAGCGTCGAGAGCAAAGATTTTTTGGGAAGGGGTGACGCCGTACAAGATGCCATCGATGACGATGGGACTGGTCTGCAAGCCACCTTCTTCAGCGGTGTCGAAGGTCCAGGCGACCTGGAGATTCTTGACGTTGGTGCGATTGATCTGGTTGAGAGAGGAGTAGTGGGTACTGGCAGCGGAGCCGCCGTAAACGGGCCAATCCTGCTGGCGGGCCACAGAGAATTGCGAACGAGCAAAAACAGCAAGGGGAAGAGCAGAGCGAGACGTAAGAAAGCGCCAGGGCGTATGGATAAAACGGCACTTACCATGGGCGGAGGACGGCGGTCACTGAGCTTCCGGCTCTTCGATGAGTGATTCCTGACGGACGACGATGACGATGCCGGAAGGAGTGACGTGGAAGCGTCGGCGATCGGCTTCGAGGTCAAACCCAATTTCGGTGTGCTCGGGAAGGCTGACGTGGCGGTCGATGATGGCGCGGCAGATGCGGGAGTGACGGCCAATGTTGACATGGTTATAGATGATGGAGGCGGTTACTTCACAGAAGCTATTGACGCGGACGTCGTAGCCAATCACGCAGTTTTGCACGCGGCCACCGGAAAGGATGGAGCCGCCAGCGACGATGGAATCGAGGGCCACGCCTTTGCGGTCGACGTCGGCGAAAACGAACTTGGCGGGAGGATACTGCTGCTGCCAAGTGCGGAGAGGCCAGTTCTTATCGTAGAGGTTGAAGACGGGGGAAACACTGACGAGGTCCATGTTGGCTTCGTAGTAGGCATCCAGGGTGCCGACGTCGCGCCAGTAGAGGGATTCACGACTGTTTTCGTCGATGAAGTTGTAAGCGAAGACGCGATGCTTGTCGATGATGCGGGGAATAATGTCCTTGCCGAAGTCGTGGGCGGACTTGGGGTCTTCCGAATCGGCAAGCAGTACGGGGATGAGCAGCTGGGTATTGAAGATATACACGCCCATGGAGGCGTTGCAGTGGGTGGGCTTGTGGGCGGAGGGTTTGGGTTTGGCGGGTTTTTCGGCGAAACCGCAAATGCGCCAGTTCTTGTCGGTCTCGATAACGCCGAATTGTTTGGCGGCTTCGGCCATGGGGGTTTCCATAGTGGCGACGGAGACGTCGGCGCCGGAATCGAGGTGCTGCTGAAGCATTCTGGCGTAATTCATTTTGTAGATGTGGTCGCCGGAGAGGATGAAGACGTATTTGGAACGCTCGCTGCCGATGGAGTAGATGTTCTGATACACGGCGTCGGCGGTGCCCTGATACCACTGCTGAGAGACGCGCTGTTGCGGAGGAAGGACTTCAATGAATTCGCCGAGTCCCATTAACGGGGACCATCCGGCGCGAATATGTCGGGTGAGACTAAGGGCCTTGTACTGGGTGAGAGTGAAGACGCGGCGCAAGCCGGAGTTGACGCAGTTGGAGAGGGTGATGTCGATAATGCGGTACAGGCCGCCAAAAGGCACGGCGGGCTTGGCGCGATCGCGAGTGAGCGGCCAAAGGCGTTCGCCCTGTCCCCCGGCAAGAAGTACTCCAATGGCGTCACGCATATCGGGCATAGTTCCGCTCCCGAACCAAGTTTACCAGCAGATGCAACCGAAGCAGGAGAAGCGAGCCGGAGGGAAGCAGAGCGTAGTGAGATCAGGAACATGGTGACTTGAAGAGCAACAGCTCCGGCGGGAGGCGAAGATAACAGAAAGAATGCTTGACTTCCAACATATTAATTGACTACAAGAGGCCAGCACCCTCGTGGGATAATGAAACAGGTGTGGCGCTATGCTTGCAGAAACGGCGCTACGAAACAAAATCCGAACCAGAATAGGGGTGAAGGCCATTGGCAGAGGTAATCATTCAAGAGAGCGAATCTCTTGAGAATGCACTGAGGCGTTTCAAGCGCAAAGTGCAGCAGGAAGATATCATCAAGGAAATCAAGAAGCACAGCTTCTACATGAAGCCCGGAGAGAAGCGCCGGGCTAAGGAAGCGCTTTCGCGGAAGCGACTGCGCAAGAAGCAACGTCGCGAGCAGGATTAAACCAGAGCGAGACGAGTTTCGGCGCCGCACTTCCGGGATCAGGCCCCAGTCAGGCAGAGACGTTGGGAATTCGTTCCGGTTCCTTCGCCCACAGGCCCAGAGAGCTGTGCTTGGAGTAGGAAAAGCACGGTTCGGCACTTGGTCCCAGGCCCAAGGTGAAAGACGATTGGGTCCCCACTGCCCGCACTGGGACAGGGGAGCGGGCCATGGAATTCCACGACAAGGTACTGAAGTGTTCCGAGTGTGGCGCCGAATTTGTGTTTACTGCCGGCGAACAGATGTTCTTCGCCGACAAGGGCTTCAAAAACGAACCAAAACGATGCAAAGCTTGCAAAGCAAAACGAGCGGAAGGCGGAGGGGGAGGGGGCGGACCGGTGCGAGCAGAGACGAAAACGACTTGCTCGCAATGCGGCAAAGAGACCACCGTACCATTTAAGCCGACGCAAGGCCGCCCGGTATTTTGCCGGGAATGCTTCCAGGCGAGGCGATCGATGGGAGGAACAGCGTAGAGACAGCCGGCGATCCGATCTAAAACTGACGGAAGTGCAGAAGGGCCATCCTAGAGGGTGGCCCTTTGCTGTTTTCTGGCGTAGGAAGGGAGCCAGGATTCGAAGGCCGCGAGGGCTTCGGGCAGATTGCGACGGCCGTAACCAAAGCGAAGGTGAGCGGGTTCGTCGTAAACAGTGCCGGGAAGGAGGAGAACTCCGGCCTGGGCCACCAGTCGTTCGCAAAACGACTGAACGTCCTGCTGGGGTTTGAAATGGGCAAAGCCAATGGTGCTGGCATTCGGAGCAGTCCAGTCGAAAAGATCATTATGGCGGGCAAAGAAGGCGGAAAGCTGAGGAAGATTGCGCAGAACAATTTGCCGGCTGCGGTCGATCAGCTTTTGACGGTGGCGGAAGGCCAGGGCGGTGAGGAATTCGCTAGGCGCGCTGGAACAGATGGTCGTGTAATGCTTGAGTGAAATGATCTTGCGAAGGACAGCGGTGTCGCGAGAGGCCAGCCAGCCGAGGCGCAAGCCGGGTAAGCCGTAGGTTTTGCTGACCGAGCCGAGGCTGATGGCGCGCTCGTAAATATCGCAACCGGCAGGCAAGCGGGTGGCCGGGTCATGCTCGAGTTCGCGATAGACTTCATCACAAAAGACGTAAATGCCGCGCGCGGAGGCCAGATCGAGAACGCGCTGAAAAACCTCAAGCCGCATGAGCAAACCGGTGGGATTGTGCGGCGTGTTGATGTAGATGGAGCGGGTGTTGGGGCGAATGAGCGATTCGAGATGGGCGATATCGTGCGACCAAGCAGTCTCCGGTTGGCGGTGCCAGGCGCTGACGGCCGCGCCGGTGCTCTGGGGGAGCGTAAGTGCGCTTTCATAGCAAGGGGTTTCGACAATGGCGTGATCCGCGGGAGTGAGAAGCGCGTGGTAGAAGAGGAAGATAGCTTCTTCAGCGGCGGAAACCACGACGAGTTGATCGGAGTGAATGTGCTGATAGATGGTGGCCAGGACTTCGCGGAGCCAGGGCGCCCCAGGGGATTCGGTATAGCCGCACCAATGATTCATGAAAGCATCGTGCGCGCCGGGCTCGAGGGCCAGGAGTTCCGCGATGGTCTGGGACTCGGCGTCAGAGGAGGAGAGCAGGTACTTGGCAGAGAACTCGTACAGGCCCATGTACTCTTCAATGCGGAAGGGTGTGATTTGCATGATGGGAGTTTGCCAAGAGGGGAGTAGGAGCGTCCAGGCCCAAATTGACTAATTGGGCCATGCGGTGGTTGGGGATTCGAAAAGCTGGCGCCAGGCGCCGACGGGAGCCGGTGGGTGGGCACGGTGAGGGTGACCTGGAGTATGATACTGGCTCCGAAGTAACCAGCAAGGAGCGATCCGGAGGGCCACCATGGCTCACCGCTTCACCATCGGAGTCGAAGAGGAATTCCAAATTATTGATCCCGACACGCTAGAGTTGCGCTCGCACGTGGTGCAACTGCTGTCGGCAGCGGCTTCGCGGGGAATTGGGGATCAGGTGAAGCAGGAGATGCACCAATCGATCGTGGAGACGGGGACAAAGATTTGCGAAAACGTGGCGGAATTGCGGCTGGAAATGCATCGGACGCGCAGCGAATTGGTGTCCGCCGCGGAAAGCACGGGATTGCAGGTGGCGGCGGCGGGAACGCACCCGTTTTCGAGCTGGATCGATCAGGTGATATCACCCGGGGAGCGCTATCAACACATCGTCGAAGAGATGGGGCAACTGGCGCGGTCGTTGCTGATTTTTGGGATGCACATCCATGTGGCCATGCCGGACAAGCAGACCACTATCGACATGATGAATATGGTGCGGTATTTCGTGCCGCACCTGCTGGCGCTGTCCACGAGTTCACCGTTTTGGATGGGAAGAGCCACCGGGCTGAAGTCGTTCCGGACGACGGTATTCCGGCGGTTTCCGCGAACCGGGATACCGGAGCGGTTCGATTCCTGGAGCGCGTACGAAGATTTCGTGAATTTGTTGATACGGCTGAATTGCATCGATAACGGAAAAAAGATCTGGTGGGATGTGAGGCCGCACCCGACTTACGGGACGCTGGAGTTCCGGATGTTCGACACGGCGACGAAAGTGGAGGAAGCGGTGGCGATCGCGGCGTTAACCCAAGCGATCGTGGTGAAACTGCACCGGCTGTATACGGGGAACATGAGCTGGAGGATGTATAGCCGGGCGTTGATTGAAGAGAATAAATGGCGAGCGGCGCGTTACGGGATCGAAGGGAAAATGATCGATTTCGGGAAGGCGGAAGAGGTGCCGATGCGGGAACTGGTGCCGGAATTACTGGAGCTGGTGGACGACGTTCTGGATGATCTAGGGAGCCGGAGCGCGGTGCAATATGTGCATAGCATTTTGCGGGAAGGCACCAGCGCGGAACGGCAGATCCGGGTGTACCAACAGACGGGTGATTTAAAGGAAGTGGTGCGGCATTTGGTGAGGGAGACGCGAGCGAGCGCCATGGAGATCAAGTCGAGTTCCGCAGGCATCGTGCATTAGGAGCGGGTGCGCAGGATAGAAGGAGGAGAACCATGGTGAAGGTGGGACTGTTGTGCGGGCGAGAGTACAGTTTTCCTCCAGCGTTTCTGGAACGGGTAAATAAACTAGGACAAAAAGACGGGGTGACCGCCGAGTTTGTGAAATTGGGCGGAACAAAAATGGGTGAGCCGGCGGAGTACCGAGTGGTGGTCGACCGGATATCGCATGAAGTGGACTACTACCGGGGCTACCTGAAACACGCGGTGCTTCAGGGAACGTACGTGATTAATAATCCGTTCTGGTGGACGGCAGACGACAAATATTTCAATTACGCGCTGGCTTCGAAACTGGGATTGGCGATACCGAAGACGGTGCTGTTGCCGCAAAAAGGTTATCCCGCGAATGTGGACATCAACTCCGAATCGCTGCGCAACCTGAAATACCCGGTCGATTGGGTGGCGCTGCTGGATTACGTGGGGCGACCGGCGATCCTGAAGCCGTATTCCGGGGGCGGGTGGAAACACGTGTACAAGGTGAATAATGAAGAGGAATTGTTGCAGGCGTACGACCAGACCGCGCCGTGCTGCATGACGTTGCAGGAGTACATTGATTTCGAGCAGTATGTGCGATGTTTCACGTTTGGGAAGACGGATATTTTGCCGGTGGCGTACGACCCGAAAGAGCGGCGGTACCTGGTGGAACATAACTACTTGAAACCGGAACTGGGCGCGCGGGTGTTGAAAGACGCGCAGACGATAAACCTGGCTCTGGGGTACGAGATGAACACGATCGAATTTGCGATCAAGGATGGGGTGCCCTACGCCATCGACTTTCTGAATCCCGCGCCGGATTTCGAACGCGACCGCATCACCGAGTTTTATTTCGAACACGTAGTGGAAAAGATGGCGCGCCTAGCCATTGACCGCGCGCTGCGGGGCAACGCCGCCAATACTTGGCCGCGGTGGGAAGAAATGCTGGGCTTCGGGGCAGCGGCGGGATTCACCGGCGCACCGCGCATATCCCAGAGCTCGCAAGCCGCGCCTGCGACGCCTGCCGCGTCTCCCACAACTGCGCGCCGATGACCACAATGAAGGCTCGGATGGCCGGGAACCCGGATCCCGTGGAGTGTTGGGACGAACTGCTGCGCCCGGTGGTGAAGAAGTCGCCGGAGTTCGCCAAGAACTTTCTGAAAGAAGTGCGCGCGGCAAAACTTACGTTTGGCGACCGCGTCCATTGCCCATTCCTGCGCCCGGTGTTCCTGTCACCACAAGACGAGGAACGGATGCGCAAAGTGGCGGAAACGATCGCGACGATTGCGGAGCGACTGACCAACGCGGCGCTGGAAGACGGGTCACTTTTCGAACAGTTCCATCTACGGCCGGAGGAAGAGCGGCTGGCACGCATGAAAAGCGGCGCAGGGCCGGCAAGCACGGCGTCGCGACTGGACGCGTTCCTATTGCCGGAATCGCTGAGATTCACGGAATACAACGGGGAATCGCCGGCGGGAGCGGGTTATTCGGAAACGCTCTCGGACATTTTCCGGGGGCTGGCCATCATGGAAGAGTTCAAGAAGCGATTCGAGGTACACAGCTACCCGCTGTCGGCGAAGTTGTTGGACGCGCTGATGAGCACGTACGTGGACTGGGGAGGGCAGGCGAAGCGGCCGCAAATCGCCATCGTGGATTGGAAAGAAGTGCCAACATGGAGCGAGTTCGAAATTCTGAAGGAGCGCTTCGAAAAGATGGGCATGCCGGTAGTGCTGGCGGATCCCCGGGAGTTGGAGTTCGACGGGAAGCAGCTGGCGGCACACGGAAAAACGATCGAGCTGTTGTACCGGCGGGTGCTGATCAACGACATCGTAGCCCGGCCGAAAGAATGCGAAGCGCTGGTCAAGGCGTACGAAGCCGGGGCGGTGTGCGTAGCCAATAATTTCCGGTGCAAAATTCCGCACGTGAAGGCGTTTTTCGCGGTGCTGACGGACGAGAAGAACACGCGGTATTTTTCCGACGGCGAGCGCAAATTGATTCAAAGGCATATTCCGTGGACGCGCGTCGTGGCGGACGTAAAAACGCAGTATGGGGGCGAGCCGGTGGAGTTACTGGAGTACATGCGGAGGAACCGCAAAAACCTGGTGATGAAGCCGAGCGACGAATATGGAGGCAAAGGAGTGACGCTGGGTTGGGAAGTGGAGAAAAGCGAGTGGGACGGAGCGATCCAACAGGCGGTAGCGAATGGAAAAGGGGCAAAGGGCCAGGGGTGCTGGATCGTCCAGGAACGGATCCCGATGCGGCGCGGGGTGTTTCCGTATATTGGCAAGGGAAACAAAGTCGAGTTTAAGAATATGCTGGTGGATTTCGCGCCGTACCTGTTTCGCGGGAGAGTGGCGGGATATTTGACGCGACTGAGTACAACGAGCCTGGCAAATGTGACCAGCGGGGGAGGACAGATTCCGTCGTTCCGGGTGGAAGCGAAGCGGCCCGAGCGCGGAAGGAACCGCAGTGGGTCGAGGAAATTGGCGGGACATTAAAATCCGGTAAAATAAAAAGATGTACTTTGGAAGCGCACCCAGCGAGTTGATGCCCGGCGCGAAAAACGCCGTGAACGTGTGCCTGGACGTGCAGGCGGGCGAGAAGGCGTTGATTATTGCGGACGAAGTGAGCCGGGAGGTGGCGGCCAGCATCGAGAGCGCCGTGAAGGAGCAGGGGGCGAGATTCACGGGCTTGTTGCTGGAAGATTTAGGCCCGCGACCAATGAATGGAGCGCCCGAGGCGGTGTTGCAGGCGCTGGAGAAAACGGACGTGGGGGTGCTGTGCGTGTCGCCGCAGCCGGGGGAATTGGCGGCGCGAATGGCCATCGTGCGAGTGGTGGAACGACGGCAGATTCGCTACGCACACATGATCGGGGTGACGGTGGAAATCATGCAGCAAGGGATGCGCGCCGATTACCGCAAGGTAGACGAATTGAGCGACCGGCTACGCGAGCGGATGGTGCGGGCGCAAACGCTAACGGTGAAGAGCAAGGCGGGAACGTCGTTTCACGCACGGTTCAACCCGAAACTGGATTGGGTGAAAACCAGCGGGTTAATCAGCCCGAGATACTGGTCGAACCTGCCTGCCGGGGAAGTGTTTACGACTCCGGCGAGCGTAGATGGCACGTTTGTTTGCGATGCCACGGCGGGAGACTACTTCAACGGGAAGTATGGTGATTTGCAGGCCACGCCGCTCGTGATGAAGATTGAAGGTGGACGATTAGTGCAGGTGGAATGCCCACGGAAGGACTTGGAAGAAGAGTTTTGGAAGTATTGCCACACGGACGAGAACAGTGATCGAGTGGGGGAACTGGCGTTCGGGACGAATCTGGGGTTGTCGCGGATGATCGGAGTACTGCTGCAGGACGAGAAATTTCCGGGAGTGCATATTGCGTTCGGCGACCCCTATGGCAGCCAAACGCACGCGGATTGGAAATCGCAGACGCACGTGGACGTGCTGACGCGCAATTGCGATGTGTGGATCGATAAAGACCAGGTGATCGAGAAGGGGCGGTATCAGCTGGAGCACCTGGGGCTGGCGTAGCGGTTAGAATTCCTCAAAATTCGGAATCTGTAAGGGGATGTTATGAAACTCGGGGATCTTCTGGTCGCGCCCCAGACCGATACGTGTGAAATGGCGAGCTATAGCGGTTCCGAGTCGCTGCTGGCGGTAAGGCTGGGTCTGAGTGACAGGTCGTTTGCGTCTTGGGCGACGGGTCTTTCGAGCGGTTTTGCGGCGATCGTTGTAAGTTCACTCCTTCCGTAGGTTATCACGGCAACTTGCTCCGTCCGAATGCAGGAAATTATCAGAACAGCCTGGAGAGGTATTCGCGCATTTCATTTTTCCAGAAGGGCCAGTCGTGGCCGCCTTGAGGACCCCAATCATCGAGGGAATGGCGGATCCCCTTACTGGAGAGGACCTGTGACAAGCGATAGGTTGGGCCGCTGTGCTCCCAAGGGCCGCAACCGGTGATCAGGTGAATATCGCAGGAAGGGAACTGCTGGTAATACCAAGGATCGGAAAGATTGGAGAGATAGTCAACGGGATTGTTGAAGTAGAAGTTGTTGTCGTACATGCCATCCATGAAATTCTTGAGGTCGTAGACACCGGACATGGCGAAGCAGCGTTTGAACACGTCGGGATGCTTGAAAAGCGAATTAGCGGCGTGGTAGGCGCCAAAGGACGAGCCCATAGTAGAGATCGCAATCTGGGACTGGCAATCGTTCCAGATAAAGGGGACGACTTCCTCGCGAAGGTAGGAATCGAAAACCGACTGAACATAGCTGCGGTGGAAGGGATGGGCGGCTTTGTTGTAGAAGCTGTGGCCGTTGACGGAATTGACGGTGTACAGCTTGACGCGGCCGGCATCGATGAAATCGCCGAGCGCGCCGACCATGCTCTGGCCTTCGAGTTCCCACTCATCACCGGCACTGGTGGGAAAGCCCAGCAGAGGCGGGCCCCAGTGGCCATAGACCACAACGCCCAACTCGAAGCCCAGACGAGAGGAGTACCAGCGGTGATATTCGCGCTTCATGAAAGAAACCTTCCGATCCGCGGCACAGCAGTATGCCAGCAGAAATGCCCGAGGGGCAAACCAGTTTGCTGTAGATAACCGTGGCGGCTGCCTTTATAGTGAATGATCCCAGGCCAATTCGCCAAAGGAGAGCCACGCGCTCATGGCTACCACTTCGCCCTCGCGTCCGCCGTCACCGGAACATATTTTTCAGGCATTGCACGCGCAGCACCAGACCGCCGCGCTGAAGGCGGCCATCGAGCTAGAGCTATTCACGGTGATCGATGAAGGCAATCACCACGTGGAAGAAATCGCCAAGCGGCTGAAAGCCTCGGAACGAGGCATCCGCATTCTGAGCGATTACCTGACCATTCAAGGCTTCCTGAGAAAAGAGGATGGGCGATACGCGTTGTCGGAAGATGCCGCGCTGTTCTTGAGCAAACGGTCGCCGCATTACATGGGCACGATTGTCGATTTTTTGACCAACGAGCAGCACATCCGGAATCTGGCGCGATTGAAGGAATCGGTAAAGCGGGGAGGTACCGCGAGCGAGCAGGGCGACAATCGCGCGCCGAATGACGAACTGTGGGTGTCGTTCGCGCGATCGATGGCGCCCTTGATGGTGCCCACGGCGATTTTCATCGCGCAATTGGTAGGGGCGCAGGAAGCGCGGAATTTGCGCGTGCTGGACATCGCGGCGGGTCACGGCACATTCGGCATCACCATCGCGCAACAGAACCCCAGAGCGCAGATCACGGCGGTGGATTGGCCGGCGGTGCTTGAGGTAGCCAAAGAAAATGCGGCCAAAGCGGGAGTGGCGAATCGTTACACGGCGAGGCCGGGGAGCGCGTTCGAAGCAGAACTGGGCGATGGGTATGACGTTGTGCTGCTGACAAATATTTTTCACCATTTCGATCCGGAAACCTGCGTGCAGCTGATGCGGCGGGTTCATCAAGCGCTGAAACCGGGGGGAAAAGCGGTGACGCTGGAGTTTGTGCCCAATGAAGATCGGGTGAGTCCGCCGGTGGAAGCGGCGTTCAGCTTGACGATGTTGATGGGGACCGATGCGGGCGATGCTTATACCTTCGCGGAGTACGAGAAGATGTTCCGTGAAGCGGGGTTTGGGCAGAGCAGGCTGCACAGGATACCGGGGATTGCGCAGGAAGTGTTGATCAGCGAAAAGGCGGGGTAGAAGGCGTTGCGGGTGAGTCAACTATTTGGAGGTGGCAACTGAAAGAGAAACGGGCAGACTCGATCAAAAACGCAAAGGATGCGGCCATCTAGTCGGGCAAAAAGATGCGCCGGTGACCGCCTAGTTGCGTTCCGCCTGAGGATTCTTCCAGCAACTCTTTGAGGTATTGCTGCCAAACAGCGGCATAGGTGTGCGTGCCGTGGCCGCGGGTCTGTTGGGAGACCGGCAGGAGAACGAATTTGCCGTTTTTCACGCGCTTGATTTGGCGTTCGGCGATCCCCAGTTCCGGTGGATTGATAAAATCGTCGGCGGAATTGACGAACATGACCGGAGCGCGGATGGATTCCAGGTTTGGCGAGGGGTCGTAATCGCGGGAGGCGCTGACAGCGTAAAGAAAATCGTTGGCGTCGAGTCCGGCGGTAATGCGCTGCACGGTGTCGTCGAGATAGTGGTCGGCGTCGTCGCGGGTGGGCAGTTGTTGCTGCATGTAAAGGGGCGAGCTGGAGGCGATGAGCAGGAAATCGGCTGAGATTTGCAGGCCGGCGCGAGGCTGGGTGGTGTAGTCGCCATGGTTCCACTGGGGATCCTGGCGAATGCCATCAATGATCATCTTGCGCCAGATGCGGTTGCGGCCGGCGATCTGCACGGGCAAGCACGCCAGGGGCATGAGGGCGTCCATGGAGTCCGGGTAGATTTCGCCCCACATCCAGGAGTGCATGCAACCCATCGAGGTGCCAAGAATCAAGCGCAGGTGATTGACGGCGAGGCCTTTCTCCAGCAGTTCGCGCTGCAAGGCGACCATGTCCGCGTAATCGTACTGGGGGAAGCGTGCATGCAAGCCATCGCTGGGCTTGCTGGACTTACCATGGCCGATGTTGTCGGGCAGGATGATGAAGTATTTGTTGGCGTCGAGCAACTGTCCGGGACCAAACAGCACACCGGCGAAAATGGGGCGGAAGAAAGTGGTGGCGTTACCGCTGGTGCCATGCAAAATCAAAACCGCGTTGCTGGTCCGGCCACTGGAATCCTTGGCGGGTTTGCCCAAGGTGTAGTAATGAAGGCGGACTTCGGGAAGCGTCTCGCCCGACTGGAAGTGGAAGTCGTGGACCACATAATCACCTTCTTGCGGAGCGGGCCAGGACTGTGCGGTTTGCTGCGTCTCTTGAGCATATAGCGACGCGGCAATCAGACTTATGGCGAGGAAAACAAGTGTTCGCGAGCCTCGATTCATAAATCCCCCAGCATGACGGGATGTTTCTGCAAGGGAGCGAGTCTAACACGGCTAACCGGCTTGGGCGGGAGTGGGGAAGAGTGCCGATTTGCAGGAGAAGCGAATGTAGGTAGGATAGGAGGGCAGCTTTGAGCGGATTTTCGGGGATTTCCGTGGATTACAAGCGGGGCGGTGAAGCCATGACGCAAATCGAAAATGTAAGCCGACGTGGGTTTCTGAAAGGCGTGGTTAGCGCGGGAGCACTGGTGTTGGGAGCGCAGATCCTGCCGAAGCAGTTGCTAGGCGCGGCGATGGCGAGCAGCGACAATCCGATGACTAACGCGGCGCTACAGCCGAACGTGTACGTGGCCGTGGACACGGACGGCACAGTGTACATCGTGTGCCATCGTTCGGAGATGGGCAGCGGAAACCGCAGCGGGTTGCCGCGGATCGTGGCGGATGAGTTGGATGCGGACTGGAACCGGGTGAAGGTGGTGCAAGCGCCAGGCGACGCAAAATACGGCGATCAGGATACCGACGGATCCCATTCGGTGGTGAGCTTCTTTGAGCCGTTGCGGGAAGCGGGAGCAGCGGCGCGATTGATGCTGGTGCGAGCAGCGGCGCAAAAATGGAGCGTGCCCGAAAAGGAGTGCGCGACGGAGTCGAGTTGCGTGATGCATAAGGGCAGCGGAAAAACACTGAGCTACGGCGAGTTGGCGGCGAGCGCGGCGAAATTGGAGGTGCCAAAAAAGGAAGAAGTGCGGCTAAAGACGCGTAGCCAGTGGCGGTACATCGGGAAATCGGCACCGACATACGATTTGAAGGATATGGTGACGGGGAAAGCCCGGTTTGGCCAGGATGCGCAGATGGAAGGCATGTTGTATGCGTCGGTGAAGCACTCGCCGGTGTATGGAGGCGCGGTGAAGAGCGTGGATGATTCCGCGGCGCTGAAGGTGCCGGGAGTGAAGCAGACCGCGACTATTGATGCGTTCAAGCCCCCGGTGAACATGCAAGCGTTGGGTGGGGTGGCGGTGATTGCGGACAACACCTATGCGGCGTTCCAAGGCAAGAAGAAGTTGAAGGTGCAGTGGACCGAGAGCGAGCATGCGGTGTGGAACTCCGGCGCGTTCCGAAAATATCTGGAAGAGACTGCGCGCAAACCGTGCAACGTAGTCCGGGAAAACGGGAATGTGGACGAAGCGTTTGCCAAGGGAGGAAAGGTTGTAGAGGCGGAGTATTATGCGCCGATGCTGGCGCATGCGCCCATGGAGCCGCCGGCAGCAGTGGCGGTGTACCGGGATGGCAAAGTGGAAGCGTGGGTGCCGACACAGAGCCCGCAAGGCGCTCAAGAAGCAATAGCCGCAGCGGTGGGAGGAAAGAAAGAAGATGTGACGGTGCATGTGACGTTGCTGGGCGGGGCGTTCGGGCGAAAGTCATTTCCGGATTTCGCGGTAGAAGCGGCGGTGCTGTCGAAGAAAACCGGCAAACCGGTGAAAGTAGTGTGGACGCGGGAAGACGACATTCAGTTCGACGCGTTCCACTCGGTGGCGGCGATGTACTTCAAAGCGTCGCTGGGAACCGATGGGAAACCAGCAGCATGGCTGCAACGCAGCGTGTTTCCGCCGATAGGCTCAACGTTTGATCCGGCGGCGCAATACGCGGATGCGGGCGAAATTGGACTGGGCTTTAGCGATGTGCCGTTCGCACTGCCCAATCACCGCGCGGAAAACGGAGCGGCGCCGGCCCACACGCGCATTGGCTGGCTGCGGTCGGTGGCGAATGTTTATCACGCGTATGGAGTGCACTCGTTCGCATGCGAACTGGCGAACGCCGCGGGCAAGGACCCGGTGGAATATTTGCTGGCGCTGCTGGGACCCGACCGGATCGTGCCCAAGTCTGAGCTGGCCAAGGATTACACCAACTACGATGAAGACTACGGGAAATATCCGATCGACATAGCGCGATTCCGGCGGGTGGTGCAGCTGGCGGCCGAAAAAAGCGGCTGGGGCAAACAGAAGATGGGGAACGGTTTCGGCATGGGGATCGCGGTGCACCGCAGTTTTTTGACGTACGTGGCGACCGTGGTGCAGACAGAGGTTAAGGATGGAAAAGTGACCATCCAGCGGGTGGACACGGCGGTGGATGCGGGCACTATCGTGAATCCAAACATCGTCAATCATCAACTGGAAGGCGCGGCGGTGATGGGAACGAGTATCGCGTTTTACGGCGAGATTACCGCGACCAATGGAGTGATTGACCAATCGAATTTCGATACGTATCCGGTGGCGCGAATCAACGCGACACCGCGCGAAACCAACATCTATATTGTGCAGAGCGACGCGCCGCCAGCAGGAATCGGCGAACCGGGATTGCCTCCGATAGCGCCGGCGATTTACAACGCGGTGTTTGCGGCGACGGGAAAACGGTATCGTGAGATGCCGCTGAGCAAAGCGGGGCTGACGTAGCGGGAAGTCCAACACTTTTGCACTAAGTGGTGGAGATCCTTCAGCCGCAAGAAGAGCGGCTTCCGGATGACACGCGGTTATAGATCGAGAAATCCTTGGTTACTGAGAGGGCGCGGGCGGGCTGCGCCTTTTTTCATTTTGGCGTACGATGCGGGCGTGCGGAGGAAAGATTGAGACGAGCAAGCGTGGCGGTGTGCGCGGTGCTGAGCTGGTTGGCTGGACCGGCCTGCGGGCAGCGGCGACCCGTGCTGCCGCAAATTGACGAACCTCATCCGTATTACTACCGCGAATTGTATTTGCCACAACTGACGAGCGGACCGAGCAGCCTGACGTGGAGCCCGGACTCGCAAGAGTTGTTGTATTCGATGGGCGGCTCGCTGTGGCGGCAGAAGGTGAATGCGAAGGAAGCGCAGCAATTAACGGATGGACCGGGATACGACTACCAACCGGATTGGTCGCCGGATGGCAAGAGCGTGGTGTACGTGTCTTACCAGAAAGACGCGATGGAATTGTGGGTGCTGGATGTGGCGAGCGGGAGGAGCACGCAATTAACCACAGGCGGTGCGGTGAACGTG
>Ga0187782_10000238_pt1 | contig 34791 bp, 30 predicted proteins | sample 0715_SJ02_MP15_2_FD_132454 | JGI IMG/M metagenome (GOLD analysis project Ga0187782, IMG submission 132454) | Tropical peat soil microbial communities from peatlands in Department of Meta, Colombia - 0715_SJ02_MP15_20_MG | ecosystem: Environmental > Terrestrial > Soil > Wetlands > Peat | place... | reverse complement strand
TCTCGGACCGCTGGTGAGGATGCTCGCCGTATCACGATTCTCCCGTACGTTGGCCACGCTGCTCCGTAGCGGAGTGCCGTTGCTGAAGGCGATGGACATCGTGAAAAATGTGCTCGACAACACGAAGCTCGAAAAGGTGATCGAGACGGCGACGGGCAGCATCCGCGAGGGGGAGTCCATCGCCGGCCCGCTCAAGAGAAGCGGCGATTTCCCGCCGATCGTCACCCACATGATCGCAGTCGGCGAGCGAAGCGGTCAGCTCGAACAGATGCTCGAAAATGTCGCGCGCGCCTACGACACCCAGGTGGAAGCACGGGTCCAGGCCCTCACGAGCCTGCTCGAGCCGCTGATGATGGTGGTCATGGGCGGAGGTGTCGGGTTCATCGCGTTCGCCATTCTGATGCCGCTCATCCAGATGAACGAGTTCGTACAGCAATAGCTGGTGAGGTCTTTCCGATGTCGGTCGGACGCAATCAAGCGAGTGTCTTCTTCCCGTGGGAGCGACGCGGCGGTGTCCGTTCGGTGCTCGGCCGAGCCCGGTCGCGCCAGGCATTGGTCGCCATCGGAGGGGTCACGATTTTCGTGTTGCTGCACAGGCTCGAGCGCAACGCGTCGGAGGTGCGCGCAACTCGGAACCGTATCACGATGACCACCAACGCCGTCGCAGCATGGCGTGCGGACCACGACCGGAAATGTCCCCCGTCGTTGGCGGATCTCGTGAACGCGGGATATCTCACGGAGCTGCCGCGCGATGCTTGGGGTCGTCCACTTCGCGTCACGTGTCCGGGACGCAGACCGTCTCGGGATTTCGAGGTGTCGAGCGATGGTCCCGACGGCCGCCCCGGAGGGCTCGATCGGGTGGAATGAGAGCGAAGGCGCGAAACCAGAACAACCACCGAATTTTCGAAGGAGAAGCAATGCAACCCATCCATTTCTCGGAGGCAAGCTGGGCCTTGCCGGACAGTCGTCGTCGAAAATCCGCTCCCCGAGTCCTGCGAGGACGCAGCACGTCCCGTGGGCTGACGCTCGTCGAGCTCGTCATCACGATCACGCTCATCGGCGTGCTGACGGCGGCGATATCGATCGGCGTCATCGGCGCGCAGAAGAGGGCGAGCGTGCAAGCCGCCAAGACGGCTTGCAATACGGCCCGGCAAGCCACCATGCAGTGGAAAGCGGTCCATCCGGGCGAGGACTGTCCGTCGATCGAGCAGCTCAAAGCGGAGAAGGATCTCGATACGGGCTTCAACCTCAAGGACCCCTGGGGCTCTCCCTACAAGCTCTCGTGCGATTCGGACGAGATCACTTGCAGCAGCGCCGGTCCAGATCGCAAAGAGGGTACGGACGACGACATCATCGTGCCGCAGGTGGAAGCACAGCAGTCGGGCAAGTGAGGCCATTTCGTGGTCATGATGCCGCTGCACCGAGAGGAGTTCGCTCGCCGTGGGCCGAGGGGTCTCACGCTGGTCGAGATTCTCGTGGTGCTGTCGCTCATCGCGGTCGTGACCGGCGTAGCCGTGATGGGATCGATGCAGTTGCCGTCGGCCCGACTTCGGGGCTCGGTCACGATGATCACGAGCGCCATCAAGGTGGCCTTCACGCGGGCCACCGCGACGTCGAAGACGGTTCGTCTGGTCATGGACCTCGACCGACGAGCGATCTGGCTCGAGGAGAGCAGCGCGCCGATGCTCGTCCAATCGAAGGACAAGAGTCCAGCGGCGGGAGCCGATCCGGTGACCGCGGCCGAGCGCGCCGCGCTGGAGGACGGCGAGAAGCTTCTCAAGGGGCCTCAGATTCCGAGGCCGAGGTTCAAGCCGATCAAGTCGGTCGGTTTTGGAGATTCGGTCGCATCGAAGGGCGGTAGGCCCCTGGGGCGCGGGGTCAGCTTCCGGTCGGTGCAAACGGCGCACGACGACACCGTGCGCAAGGAGGGCCGCGCATATCTTTACTTCTGGCCGGGCGGCTTGACGGAGCGTGCGTCCATCCAGCTGCACATCGGCGAAGGCGCCGACGAGACGACGCTCACGCTCGCCGTGGCCCCGCTCACCGGCAAAGTGACGGTGAAAGCGGGTGCGGCCGAGCTCGAGCTGCCCACGGACGACACGACGGCATCCGATCGAACGGACAACGGATATTAGGTCATGATGCTGTCCCGGCGTCGATCGGTCGCGTTTTCGCTGCTCGAGGTGCTCTTCGCCGTGGCCCTCTTCGGAGCCGTCGTGACGTTCATCCTGTCCGCGCAGGCGGGGCTGGTCGCTGGAAACAAGACCGCCGCAAACATGAGCCAGGCGATGGAGATCGGGCGCTGTCGGATGAGCGAGCTCGAAGAAAAAGAGCTGAAGCTCGGCTTCCCCGAGATCGAGGAGAAGGATTCGAGCTCGACCTGTTGCGACGACCGAGAGGTGCCTGGATTCACTTGCGACTGGCAGATCGAGCGCGTGACGTTGCCCGAAGTGACCACGCTCGGCGGCGACGGGGGACTGGGGTCGCTCTTCGGAGGGGGCCTGGGGCTCGACCTCGACGCAGGCGCGGCTCTGCTGGGTACGGGCGGCGCTCCCACTTCGCTGCCGACGTCCTTGCCCAGTCCGGCAGGCTCCGTGCTTCTCAACCCGATGGGCGGAGCCCAGCTCGACTTCGACGGCGGCCTCCAAGGTATGGGGGCCGCATTCCAGCAGTCGCTGGGCGGTGGGGCGGGTGTTCAAGGTCTGCTCTCGATGGTCTTTTCCATCGTGTATCCGTCGCTCAAACCGGTGCTCGAAGCCGCGATTCGCCGAATCACCGTGGTCATCCGCTGGAAGGAAGGAGCCTTCGACAGAAACTTCACACTCACTCAGTACGTGACGAACCCGTCGCGTGCCGGACTGGCAGCGGCAATGGCGGATGCCGGAGTGTTCGCCGACGGGGGCGCCGCCGCCCCCGCGACCGCGGTCGTCGGTTCGCCGGGTGCGAGCCCCCTCATGGCGCCGGCTCACTGATGGCCCCTACACTTCGCACCCGAAGCCGTCCCGGCCAATGGTCACGCGCTCCCGCGCGCGGCATGACGCTCATCGAGGTGGTCGTCGCAATCGGCATCCTGGCGATGGTCGCCGTGCTCGTTCACGGAGTCATCGATTCGCTTTCGCGGGGAAAGAAGGCCGAGGCGATGCGCACCGATCGCGCGCATCAGGGCCGCGAGGCGATCGAGCGCATCATTCGCGACCTCTCGTCCGCATATCTTTCGCTCCACGTGCCCGCGGTCCCGGCACTCATCACCGGCAAGACCGCATTCGTCGGGCGGAGCTCGGTTCCGTACGATCGCGTGGATTTCACGTCGTTCGCCCACCGCCGAACCGACCGCGACGCGCACGAGTCGGATCAGGCCGAGGTCGGCTATTTCGTCGTGCCCGACCCGAGCGTTTCCGAAAAGATGGATCTCGTCCGGCGAGAGCAAACCCCAATCGACGTCGATCCCCTCAAGGGCGGCGTGGTCGATGCCGTCGCCGAGGACGTCTCGGAGTTCCATATGCGTTACCTCGATCCGACGACCGGGCAGTGGGTCGATTCGTGGGATTCGATGCAGATCAGCGGACAGCCGAACAGGCTGCCCCTCGAAGTCAGCATTCGCCTCGTACTGAAAGGCGTCGGCGGAGGGGCGCCCTACACGTTCGCAACCAAGGTATTCGTCCCCATGCAGCAACCCCTGTCGTTCGGGATCCCGCGTCAATGACGATCGACCCGCCCGCCCTCGGCGATTCCAGGCCGACGTCGATTTCCTCCCCGAGAATTTCCTCCCCGAGAATCGCTCGGCGCCTTCTCGCGGCGAGAAAGCGGGAGCGAGGCGTGGCGCTCGTCATGGTCCTCGGTGCCATCGCCGTCATGGTCGTGATGCTTGCCGAGCTCCAGGACGACGCGAGCGCCGAATTTGCCGCGGCCACGGCGTCGCGTGATGCGGTGCAGGGCGAATACTACGCACGCAGCGCGATCAACCTGTCGCGTCTCCTGGTCGCAGCGGAGCCGACGATGCGTCAGGCGATCGCGCCCCTCTTCATGCTGATGAAACGAACGCCGCCCCAGCTTCCCGTCTGGCTGTATGCGGATCGCATTCTTGGGGCGTTCAACGACAAGGAGGCGGCGCAGGACTTCATGGGGCTTTCGGGGCTCGACCTGTCGCGGGGGAAGAATCTCGGCTTGAAAGGGGGGCGATTCGAGGTCGTCATCGTGGACGAGGACGCGAAGATCAACGTGAACATGGGCGCGTCCAACGAGATTGCGCACGTGCGCCTGGCGAGAGAGCTCATGGGAAGGATGGCACCCATCCAGTACGATCCGCTTTTTTCCCAGCGCGACTCGACGGGCAACTACAGCGATCGGCTCGCGATCTGCTCGGCAATCATCGATTGGGCGGACTCCGACGAGCAGCTGTATTCCTGCGATCTCACGTCGGCGCCGTCGTCGAACGCCGTCGAGGACGGGTGGTATCAGCTTCTCGCCAAGCCCTACCGGCGCAAGAACGCACCGTACGATTCGCTCGAGGAGCTGCACATGGTGCGGGGCGTCAGCGACGATTTCTGGTCGACCTTCGTCGATCCCGAGCCGACCGATCCGACCAAGCGGGAGATGACGGTGTGGGGGCAAGGTACGATAAATGTCAACACGGCGAACCCGTTCACTCTGTTTGCCGTCGTGTGCTCGGGAGCTCCGACGGCGGACATATGCAACGACGCGACGCAAATGCAGCTCTTCGTTACCGGAGTGATGATGGCGCAGTCGCTCGCGATGGGCGCTCCCCTTTTCGGGTCGCCTGCGGACTTCATCGCGACGATGAAGGGGCAGGGAGCACTGGGCCCCATTCTCACGGCCGTCGGGATGAAGCCGGTCAAGTTTCAGTCCGAAAGCGACTTCGCGAAGAGCATCTCCACCGAGAGCAAGGTCTTTTCGATCTATTCGCTGGGGGTGGTCAAGGGATTCAAGCGGGAGACCCGCGTGCGAATCCATGCCGTGGTCGACTACCGCACGGCCCCCTCGCTCGGAGACATCGCGCATGCGATGACGGCGTCGATCGCGGGTGCGACCGGTGCCTCGAGCTCCTCCGCAACTCAATCGACCTCGAGCACACAGCAGGACCCCAACGCCCTCGCTCTTGCATTGCAGGCGAGCATCGGCGGTCAACTCCTGTACTTCGCCGTCGAATGAGCCCAGCGCCCAATCCCATCCCATGAACCGAGGAGAATGACGAGCTAATGCCGACCTGGTTGGGAATCGACGTCGGGAGCGCAAGCGTGAAGGCCGCGGTCGTGCGCTCCGCGTATCGCAAGCTGTCGATCGTGCGAGTCGCATCGGCGGACGTGGGTCCGAGCGGAGGCGTATCCGCGGCCGTTCGCTCGGCGGTGGCGAGGGCGCTCGAGGGCGAACGCCAGGCTGTCGATGCGGTTGCCGCGGCAATCGACGGCAACCGAGCGGCGATTCATCGACTCCGGGTTCCTGCGACGGCGCAGAGACAGCTCGGCGACGTGCTCGCCTACGAGCTCGAGGCGCAGATTCCGTTCGATCTCGAGGGCGCGGTGTTCGACTGGCGGCTCATCGAGGCCCCGGCCTCGGGGGCGACCGACGGGGCCCACGATCAGCTCTCGGTCATCGCCGCCGTCGCTCGAATCGACGACGTTCGTTCCCGCATCAATCTCATCAAGGACGCCATTGCCCAGGAACCGGAACGGGTCGGCGTGGGGGCGCCGACCCTGGGCGCCCTCGGCCCGTTCATCGCCGGCCTCACCGGCGAGGACGCGGCGGCCGTGGTCGATCTCGGGGCGAGGGGGAGCGAGGTATTGATCATGGAGCGCGGCGAGCCGGTCTTCGCGCGCACCCTTTCGACCGGCACGGAGGGGCTTCCGGGGACAGCGTCTCGCCTCGCACGCGACATCCGGGTCAGCTTCGCGGCACACCGAGCCCAGGGCGGGATGGCACCGTCGCGCCTGTATCTCTGTGGAGGCGGCGCATACGTGTCCGGCGCCGAGGGCTTTCTTTCCGGCGAGCTGGAGATTCCCGTCCAGCTTCTGCCCGAGCCTTCGCTCGACGTGGCGGGGCTGGGCGACGCCGCCAAGGACCTGCCCCGCTATGCGAAGGCCGTGGCGCTGGCGCTCACGCTCGCCGGACGCGGAACCGGGTTGAACCTGAGGCGGGGTCCACTGACCTTCGAGCGCGGCTTCTCCTGGGTGCGCGAGAAGATTCCGTTGCTCGCGGGGCTGGCGGCCGTCATCGTCGTGAGCTTCGCTTTCAGCTCCTGGGCGCGCCTCTACGGGATCCACAAGGAGCGCGACACTCTCACCGCGGCCCTCGGAGCGGTCACGAAGGAGGTTCTCGGCACCGAGGTGGCGAACGCGCGAGATGCGCAGGACCTGCTCACGAAAGAGGTCGGTTCCCGGGACGAAGATCCCATGCCGCACGCCGACGCGTTCGACGTCATGGTCCGGCTGTCCCAAGCGATTCCTTCCTCGATGACGCACGACATCGAGGAGCTCGACGTCCAGAAAGGACACGTCGTCGTGCGTGGGGTGGTCGGCTCGATACCGGACGCTCAATCGATCGCGACGACTCTGTCCGAAGATCCATGTCTGTCGGACGTGAAAATCAAGAGCACGACGCAAGCCGTCGGCAGCGAGCGTCAGAAGTACGTGATGGAGTTCGAGGTGAAGTGTCCCGAAGACGTAAAGAGCGCGTCGAAGAAAAAGGGGGATTCTGCGTCCGCAACCCCGTCCAACGGCGCGGGAGGGAAGTGACATGGCCGGTCCCATCCTGCAGATGAACGCTCGCGAGCGCAGACTCGTGACCCTGCTCGGGTTCGTCGGTGCGCTGCTTGTGCTCTGCGCGGTCCCCGTCGCGGTCAGCGCACTCATCCGGTCGCAGCGCAGCGACGATGACGACCTGCGCCAGGCCCTCTCGGACGTGCAAGAAGCCCGGGAGCAGGTCCACGAACGTCAGGCGCATAAGGGCGCGATCGTCGCGCGCTACGGGCGCAAGGCGCCTCCGCTCGCGGGTTACCTCGAACAGACGGCGAGGCTGCAGAAGCTCGAAGTGGCCGAATCGACGCCGCTGCCGGACGTGCCGCACGGTAAGCATTACTCGGAGCACGGCACGAACATTCACCTGAAAAAAGCCGGCATGCTGCCAATCTCGCGCTTTCTCGAAGCGATCGAAAAAAGTGGCTATCCGATCGCCGTCACGCGCCTGAACATACGCAAACGCAGCGGGGAGAACGACTCGTACGACGTCGAGATAGGCGCGTCCTCGTACGATCGATCCGAGAGCGCGGCATCGGGCCCGGCGCCGGGAACCACGGTGCCATGAAGGAACTCCTCGCCAGACTCGCGCCTTACGGGAAGTACGCCGGCATCGTCGGGTATCCCCTCTTCTACCTTTTTTGTCTTGCGCTGTTCGCGTCATTCACGTTCCCCTACGACAAGCTCAGGGATCGGCTGGTCGCGTCATTTGCTGCCGATCAGCGGGCGTCCGGCGGCCACCAGGAGCTGCAAATCGACGCCCTGTCGGGCTACGGATTGACCGGTGTACGAATGACCGGTGTGACGCTCCTCAGCGCGCCCGCGGAACCGGGTAAGCCTCCGGCAAGGCTGGTCGTCGACGAGGCGACCGTCCGCTACGGGCTGCTCTCGCTGCTGTTCGGAGGCGCTGACGTCGACTTCGACGTCATGGCTTTCGGCGGCGAGGCGCGCGGCGAATACGGGAGCCGCGGCAAGGACAAGGCGATCGACGTGGCGCTGGAGTCGCTCGATCTCGGAAAGATCGGGCCGCTCGTTCAGCTCCTCGGCGTGCCCCTGGACGGAAAAGCGGGAGGTACCCTGCACCTCTCGATGCCCGAGGGAAAGATCACGAGGGCATCGGGAGATTTATCGTTCGAATCGAAGGGCACCGCTGTCGGCGACGGGAAAGCCAAGCTGAAAGGAGCACTGGCTCTGCCGAAGATCGACGTCGGCACCCTGACGATTGCAGCGGAAGCGAAGGACGGCGTGCTGAAGTTGACGAAGTTCATCGCCGCGGGCAAAGACCTCGACGTGCAAGGGGACGGCAGGGTGACGTTGCGAGAGAATGTCACGGATTCTCTGTGCGACCTTCAAGTACGCTTTCGTGTCAACGACGCGTACCGGGCGAAGAACGACGTCACGAAAAGCCTCTTCGGAGCGCCCGGGTCCACGGCGCCGCCGCTGTTCGACCTGATGGACCCGAAGATCAAGCAGGCAAAGCGGGCGGACGGCTTCTATGGCTGGAGCGCTCGGGGCGCGGTGTCACGACTGGAGTTCTTTCCTTCGGCGCACTGAGGATCACGTCGGGCCGCGAGAGGCCAAGAGCCTCTTCACCGTGGCCGGGTCGAGCTTCCTTGCTCGCGCCCGGAGACGCTCGAGAAGCGCCTCGCGGTCGGACGGCAGCCTCGGCACGAGGTCCGAGCTCGACGCGTAGATGGGGGGGACGGGGGAGGGCCGCGCCGCAGTCGCCGGCAGACCTGGTGGGTTCGACGACGGCCGCGTTGCAATCGACGGCGGGCCCGGCGGGCTGGACGACGGCCGCGTTGCAATCGACGGCGGGTTGGACGACGGCCGCGCCGCGGCCGGTGGCATTGCACCCGGCTGAGGCGGTTCCGGCGGCGGCGCGACGGAGGCCAAAGGCGGGCGGGGGAGGGCAATCGACGGAGGAGCCGGCGGGTCGGAGCCGGGTGACCGGAGAGGCGGGCGTCTGCGCTCGCGCAGCGCGGCGGCCTTGTCGACCAGCGCTTTGGAGCGCGTATCGAGGCGCGTGAATCGCAGCGCCAGACCTCCCAGGCCGTTCAATGCATTCGGCTTGAATCCGACCACCCTGCCTTCACCGCGCAGGAGCACTTGTCCGGAGGGGAGCGCGAGCTCGAATCGCAAGACCGCGCCTTCGGCCCGAGGCTGGGCTCCGACGAGCGTGATGCTCGCGCGCGTCAACGTGTCCAGCTCGTGCTCCAGGTATTCGTCTTCCGTCGAATAGGGCCGGGTGATGCGGATCGCGGCGGGCGCGCGGAGCTCGGCGGTCACGCTAAGAAGAATACCACCCCTGGCTTGCGCGACGGCACCGTGTTACGCGCCTGCCGGTCAGATGGCGAGCCGCGCGCGGGTCATGATCGTGGGGGCCGGCGCGCGCGAGCATGCCCTCGGGGTGGCCATCGCAAGGGGGGGTCACGAGCTACTGGTGGCGCCGGGCAATGCCGGAACGGAGGCAGTCGGTCGCAATTTGCCGGTCGCTGCGGACGATGTGGGCCGCCTCGTCGACATCGCAGCGGCCCACAGGGCCGATCTCGTCGTCGTCGGTCCCGAAGCGCCGCTGTCGCTCGGCCTGGTCGACGCCCTCGCCGCCCGCGGGCTCAGAGCTTTTGGACCGACCCGCGCCGCCGCACGCCTCGAATCGTCCAAAGCATTCATGAAGCGCTTCTGCGAGCGTCATGGAATTCCGACCGCGCCGTTCGCGGTCTTCGATGACGCGGATGCCGCAGTGCGGCACACGCGCGCTTCAGCTCGTCCTCCCGTGATCAAGGCGGATGGCCTGGCCGCGGGCAAGGGCGTCTTCGTCCCGGACACGCTCGACGCGGCTTGCCTCGCGATCGATCGAATCATGTGCAAGCGCGAGTTCGGCGAGGCCGGGCGCTGCGTCGTCATCGAGGAGCGACTCGAGGGCGAGGAGGTGAGCTTTCATGTCGTGTGCGACGGCGCTCGCGCTGTCGCACTGGCTCCTGCGCAGGACCACAAGCGCGTCGGCGACGGCGACACGGGTCCAAACACGGGCGGGATGGGCGCGCTGGCACCCACCCCCGTCGTGACCACCGACGTGGAGCAACGCATACTGCGCGAAATCGTCCAGCCTACTCTCGACGGAATGGCCGCGGAAGGCGCGCCCTTTCGAGGGGCGCTCTTCGTGGGTCTCATGATCGAGCGGGGCATGCCGCGCGTGCTCGAATACAACGTCCGATTCGGCGATCCCGAGGCGACGGTGCTCGTTCCGACCTACGACGGGGACTGGTTCGAGCTGCTCGATGCCTCGGCCCGTGGAAACCTCTCGGGCGTCGGATCCATGGCCTGCCGTGGCGCTGCCCTGTCGGTCGTCATGGCCGCGGCCGGGTATCCGGGTAGGCCGCAGATCGGGGACCGGATCTTCGGGCTCGATCGCCCTCGCCCCGCGGGCGCATTCGTCTACCACGCCGGAACGCGGCGGCTGAATGACGGCGCGGTGGAGACGGCCGGGGGCCGGGTCCTGGCGGCGGGCGCCCATGCGTCGACTCTCGAGGTGGCGGCACGGCTCGCGTACGAAACCGTCGCGCAGATTCAATGGACGGGCGAGCACCATAGACACGACATTGGGCGGCGTGCTCTCGAAGAGATCCATCGGCCTTCGCTCTCGGCTTCACCACGCGCCTAAGAACGAATCGGCCCACCTCCTCGCGCTGCTGACAGCGAATCCCCGCACTTCCCCGCGCACCTGACAGCGAATTTTTCCCCTACGCTCCCCGAGATTCCCCGCATGGCGCAAATCGCTCCTCTCACTCCGCTTCGTTACGATCTGGCTCGCCTTCCCGGGGGCCTGAAGGACGTCGTCTGCCCTCCGTACGACGTGATTTCGCCCGAGGAGCGCGAGGTCCTCGCGGCCCGCGATCCGCACAACGTCGTCCGTCTGATCTTGCCCCGAGCCGAGACCGCCGCCGAAGGCGACGAGGGGCGGTACGCTTGCGCGGCCGCTCTCCTGGCGCGCTGGAGAACCGAAGGGGTTCTCGTCCGCGACGAGGAACCGGCGTTCTATCGCTGCGATCAGCAATTCACACCGCCCGGCGGCGGCGGCCGGATGCGTCGTCGCGGGTTTCTTGCGCTCGTGAAGCTCGTACCCTTCTCCGAGCGGGTCGTTCTTCCGCACGAGCGCACTCTGTCCGGTCCGAAGGAAGATCGTCTGAGGCTTTTCCGCGCGACGCGAACGAATCTCAGCCCAGGATTCATGCTCTATCGCGACCCCGCGCGACACCTCGAGGCCCCCCTCGAGCACGCCGTGCCTCTCGCCGAGTTCACGACACCGGACGGCGTCCATCATTCTCTCGCGAAGGTGCGCGATCCGGAGAGCATCCGCGCGATCGTCGAGGGTCTCGGTCGCTCCAACCTTCTCATTGCGGACGGGCATCACCGTTACGAGACCGCCCTTCGCTACGCCCAGGAAGTCGCGCAGGGCGACGTCCCTTCCGACGCCGAGCCGCGTTACTTCATGTCGTTCCTGGTCAGCGCTGATTCGCCGGATCTCGTCGTATTTCCGACTCATCGACACGTCCACTCGCTGCCGGCGTTCTCCTTCGACGAGCTCGTGAGCCGGGCAGGCGAATGGTTCCAGGTCGAAGAGCTTGCCCCCGGGGCACCCGCCGGACGAATCCTCGATGCGATCGGTCTGGCGAGCCGCCGAACCGATCGAGCCGGTCACACCGTCGCGCTTGCTGCGGCGGCGTCGGACGGGCGCGTCGTTCTCCTGACACTGCGGCATGACGTCCCGCTCGAGGCGCACCCCACACTCGCTGGTAAGCCGGCGGTGCTACGCGAGACGGACGTCACGGTGCTTCACGCGGGTCTACTGGAGCATGTCCTCGGCATCACACCGGAGGCGCAGGCTGCCAAAACCAACCTCTGGTATCCGCAGAACGCATCCGAAGCGCTCGCGGCCCTTCGCCAGGGGCAGGGTCAAGTTCTTTTCCTGTTGAATGCAACGCCCGCGGCCCAGGTGCGCAAGGTCGCCGAAGCCGGCGAGGTGATGCCTCAGAAGAGCACTTTTTTCTATCCGAAGGTGCTTACCGGTCTGGCTCTTCATACACTCGATCCATCCCGTCGCGTCGCGCTCTTCGCAGGCGCGCGCTAGCCTCCGGAGAGGGGTCACACGCGGAGACCACCTCGACAGGGCATAGCGCGTGCCGAGCGCCGTGCTTACGATGCGAGAATGGTGCTTCGGGACGGTCGCGGTTCCCACGAGAGGTAAGCGAGCCATGTCGGAAAAAAAGCAGAGCCCAGCACGGCAAGACGAGGAGGTCATTCAGTTCGGCGACGAGCTGCCGGTCCTTCCGATCCGCAACGCGGTGCTCTTTCCGGGAGCCGTCGCGCCCTTCGACGTGGGGCGCGAAAAGTCCGTCGCCCTCGTCGAGGACGTCGACAACTTGTCGTCGCCGGTCATTGCCATTTTCGCGCAGCGCGATCCGTCGACCGACGATCCGGGCAAGGAGGACCTGCACCAGGTCGGCTGTGCGGCCCGGGTCCTCAAGGCGCTCAAGCACAGCTCGGGCAACTACTCTCTCATCTTGCAGGGTCTGGAGCGGATTCGCCTCGAGGCGATCACGCAAGCGGCTCCGTACCTGAAGGCCAAGGTGGGTCGCCTCCAAGAAATGAACTCCGGCGATGACGAGGCCGAAGCTCTCAGCATGAGCCTGCGCGACATCGCCAAGCAGGTGATTCAGCTCATGCCCGAGCTGCCTCGAGAAGCGGGCTCGCTCATCGATTCGATCCAGGCGCCCGGGGCGCTCGCGGATCTGGTCGCCGGCAATCTGGATGCTCCAGTGGACGAAAAGGCCGGATTGCTCGAAACCATCGACGTCAAGGACCGCATCCGCAAGGTTCTGAAGCTACTGACCCGCCAGCTCGAGATCCTCAAGATGCGCGAGCGCATCAATTCGCAGATCAAGGAGGAAATGGGCAAAAATCAGCGGGAGTACGTCCTACGCCAGCAGCTGAAAGCCATCAAGGAAGAGCTGGGCGAGGACGACGGTGACCAAGGCGATCTCGACGGCCTGGAGGAGCGCATCGCCAAGGCAAACCTGCAGCCCGAGGCGGAGCAGGTCGCCAAGAAGCAGCTCAAGCGACTACGCAACATGCAGGTCGGCAGCGCCGAGTACACGGTCGTGCGGACCTACCTCGACTGGATCCTGGATCTGCCTTGGCACAATCAGACGCCCGACAACATGGACATCGGCGCCGTCCGCAAGGTGCTCGACGAGGACCACTACGGGCTGGAGAAGGTCAAGAAACGAATCCTCGAGTACCTGGCTGTGCGAAAGCTCAAGAAGGACAAGAAGGGGCCGATCCTGTGTCTCATCGGACCCCCGGGCGTCGGCAAGACATCTCTCGGCCGAAGCATCGCGCGTGCTCTCGGGCGCAAGTTCGTTCGAATCTCGCTCGGTGGCGTACACGACGAGGCTGCCATCCGTGGCCACCGACGCACGTACGTCGGAGCACTGCCAGGTCAGATCATCCAGGGAATGAAGAAGGCGGGGACCATCAACCCGGTTTTCATGATGGATGAGGTCGACAAGATCGGGCACGACTTCCGGGGGGATCCCGCCGCGGCGTTGCTGGAGGTGTTGGATCCGGAGCAGAACAACACCTTCTCCGATCATTACCTCGAGATTCCGTACGATCTGTCGAACGTGATGTTCATCGCGACCGCCAACATCGCCGACCCGATTCCTGCGCCGTTGCGCGATCGAATGGAGATCCTGGAGATACCCGGGTACACCCGTCGCGAGAAGCTGGCCATTGCCCGGCAGCATCTCATTCCGAAGCAGCTCGAAGAGCACGGCATCACCAAAGAGCAGCTCGACATCACCGACAAGGCGGTCGACGTCGTAATCGACACGTACACCCGGGAAGCCGGCGTCCGAACCCTCGAAAGGCAGATCGCGAGCATCATCCGCGGTGTTGCCGTGAAGATCGCCGAGGGAGACACGACCCCACGGAAGGTCGACGGCGAGGAGCCCGTTCGCGAATTTCTCGGCCCGCAGAAGTTCACGAGCGAGGTCGCCGAGCGCACGGAGGAGGCCGGGGTCGCCACGGGGCTTGCGTGGACGAGCGTCGGCGGGGAAATTCTCTTCATCGAAGCGACCCGCATGTACGGAACCGGCAAGCTTCAGCTCACGGGGCAGCTCGGCGACGTCATGAAGGAATCCGCGCAGGCTGCGCTCTCGTACGTCCGGACCAACGCGGAGCGTTATGGCATCAGCAAGGACTTCCTGGAGAAAAGCGACATTCACATTCACATCCCTGCCGGGGCCATGCCCAAGGATGGGCCGAGCGCAGGGGTCACGATGTTCACGGCGCTGGTCTCCATGCTGACGGGCATCCGCGTACGGCACGACGTCGCAATGACGGGTGAGATCACTCTTCGCGGACGCGTGCTGCCGATTGGCGGGCTGAAGGAGAAAGTCCTGGCGGCGCACCGCGCGGGGATCAAACGAGTTCTCTTCCCCGAGCGAAACAAGGCCGACCTCGACGAAGTGCCGGCCGAGGTGAAAAACGACCTCGAGTTCGTCTTCGTGAGCAAGATGGATCAGGTGCTCGAGGCCGCGCTCGAGGAGATGCCGAAGACGAAGCCGGAAGAAAAGGGAGTCCAGATGACTCCTCCGTCCAACTGAAACGTCGTCTCCACGCAGCGCGCTGCCGTCGCCCGGGACGGCGCCCTGCTCGTGACGTGCCTGTCGCTGCCCGACAGCGCTCGGGTGGAAGGAGCGTGTAAGCTGGCGCAGATGGAACCGATCCGTCTCGGCCTCTTGGGTTGCGGTACCGTGGGCGGCGGCGTGTTGCAGCTGCTGTCTGCGAACGCCAAATACGTTGCACAAAGCGTCGGCGCCCCCATCGAGGTGGCGCGCGTCCTCGTGCGAGACACGCACAAGAAGCGCTCGCCCGGGCTCGACCCCACCCGTGTCACCACGGACCCCGAAGCCGTTCTCGGCGATCCGTCAATCGACGTGATCATCGAGGTCATGGGCGGTGTGAACCCCGCTCGGAGCTACGTCGAGCGCGCGCTCGACACGAAGCGGAGCGTGGTCACGGCGAACAAAATGCTCCTTGCGCTGCACGGACCGGCTCTCGTGGACCGGGCGATCGCAAACGGCGTGGACCTTGCGTTCGAGGGATCCGTCGGCGGCGGCATTCCGGTGATCCGCGTCCTGAGGGAGGCGCTCGCGAGCGACTGGGTCGTGCGGCTGGAAGGGATCGTCAACGGAACCTGCAACTACGTCCTCAGCCGGATGCGGTCCGATGGGCTCGCATTCGAGGACGCCGTCCACGAAGCGCAGAGCAAGGGGTATGCCGAGGCCGACCCCAGCTTGGACGTCGATGGACACGATGCGGCACACAAACTCGTCGTTCTGGCGATGCTCGCCTTCGGGGCGCGCGTCGAAGCCGGGCGCGTGCCGACCGAAGGGATTCGTGGGGTCGAGCCGATCGATCACAGATTCGCCGAGCGGTTCGGCTTCGTCATCAAGCACCTGGCGATCGGGGCCGACCGCGGTGAGGGGGTCGAGCTGAGAGTGCATCCCGCGCTCGTGCGCCGCGACACGCAGCTCGCCAACGTCAACGGTGTGCTGAACGCCATTGCGCTCGAAGGTCGCGCTCTAGGCCCGACGCTCCTGTCGGGTCGCGGGGCAGGCGACCTGCCGACGGCCGTCAGCGTCGTGGCCGACGTACTCGACGTCGCGCGCGCACGGTTGAGCGGCGTCTCCGGTCTCGCGACGCGCGGCATCCAGATGGCTGCGCGCGAGCTCACGCCAATCGAGGACGTGCGCGGCCGATATTATTTGCGATTCAGCGCGAACGACCGCCCCGGCGTGCTCGCGCGCCTCGCGGGGGCGCTCGGCAGCGCGGGGGTCTCGATCGAACAGATGGTCCAAGACGGAGGCGCAGGGTCGAGCGGTGTCGCGGTGGACATCGTGATGTTGACTCACGAGGCTGCCGAGCGCGACGTACGACGAGCGCTCGACGAGATCGCCAAGAGTGGTGCGGTGGCGACGGCGCCGAGGCTCATTCGCATTCAGGACTGACCGACGTTCAGGTCGAGCGCGGAACGACGACGTCCCGACGTCACAGGTCGATCTGCTCGACCTCGCCGACGGCTGCGCCGAGAAAGCGCTCCGCGACCTCGCGGAACGTCCGGGGGACGTCAGTGACCAGCAGCCGAACCCCGCCACCGGTCGCGACGGCCCGAGCGAGGCCTCGCGAATCGAGAAAGGCGCCAACGTCTCCCGCCGTCGCGCGGGCACTGTCGACGACGGCGACGTGGCCGCCGATCCGGGCGCGCACCTCGTCCTCGATGACCGGCCTGAGAAGCGGGTAGTGTGTGCAGCCGAGGACCACTACGTCCACGTCGGCCGAAGCGAGCACTTCGACGTAGCGGCGTACCACCAAGCGCGGGACGTCCCCCTCGACCCAACCCTCTTCGGCCAGGGGCACCAGAAGCGGCGCTGGCTGCCCGAAGACCTCGGCGCGCGTCGAGATCTGCCCGACGGCGCGAGGATATGCGCCGGACGCGATCGTGGCGGCGGTCGCGAGGACTCCGATGCGTCCCGTGCGGGTCGCGAGCACCGCGGCCCGGGCCCCCGGCTCCACGACGCCGAGCACCGGGATGTCGAGCTCGACACGCAGTCTTTCCGGAGCGACCGCACTGACGGTGTTGCATGCGATGACCAGGGCTTTGACCCTTTGCTCGACCAGATGCCTGGCGCACGCGAGGGCGTATTTCACGACCGTGGCCGGCCCCTTGGTCCCGTAGGGGACACGGGCGGTGTCACCCAGATAGACGATGCGTTCGTTCGGCAACGCCTCGCGCAGTGCACGAACCACCGTCAAGCCCCCGAGCCCCGAGTCGAACACCCCGAGCGGCGCGTCCGGCCGCATCACGATGCCCGCGCCGTTCGTGACGCGGCCGCCGAGCGCTCCCCATCGCCACGCGCGATGATGCGCTCGAGCACCGCCATACGCACGGCGACTCCCGCCTCGACTTGCTCGAGGATCACGCTGCGCGGTCCGTCGGCGACGCGTGGGTCGATCTCGACGCCACGGTTGATCGGTCCCGGGTGCATGACGATTGCGTCCTGCTTGGCTCGCGATAGAACGCGCGCGCTCAATCCGAAGGTTCGTGCGTACTCGCGTGTGGTGGGGATGGCGGCTCCGGCGAGGCGCTCCGTCTGGATGCGCAACATCATGATGACGTCCGCGCCGACGACGGCGTCGTCGATGTTGCCGAACGTCGTCACGGTGGGCCCCATCGCCGCGGCGTTGTGCGGGAGCAACGTGCGCGGCCCGCAGAGACGAACTCGAGCTCCCAGTGCGCCGAGAAGAAGGGCATTCGAACGGGCCACGCGCGAGTGCAGGATGTCGCCGCATATGGCCACGATTAGCCCGGCGATCTCGCCTTTGTGGCGCCGGATCGTGAAAGCATCGAGCAAAGCCTGCGTCGGATGCTCGTGCGCGCCGTCGCCCGCGTTGACCAGGGATGCCCGAACCGTCGACGCCACGAACTCGGCCGCACCACATGCCGGGTGCCGCAGCACGATCGCGTCCGCCCGCAGGGCCTCGAGGTTTCTGACCGTGTCGAGCAGCGTCTCGCCCTTCGTCACGCTCGACGTCTGCGGGCTGACGTTCACGACGTCCGCGCCAAGACGCTTGCCTGCGACCTCGAACGAGGTGCGGGTTCGGGTCGACGACTCGAAAAAGAGGTTCACGATCGTGCGCCCGTAGAGGACACGCGTCTTCTTGACGTCGTCGCTCGGCTCGGAGGGCGCGGCGAACCAGCGGTCCGCCTCGCCCAGCAAGCTCAAAATATCGTCGCGAGAGAGTTGCGCGATGCTGAGGAGGTGACGATGGCTCCACATCCTAGTTCAGGTAGCGCTTGTCTTTCGGGGGGGTCCGCTTCTTGAGAACCTCGTCGAGACCACCGGAGACCACTCGGAGCGGCGGGCCCCCGGTGCGCGAACGTCGCGGAGGGCGGGATGACAGGACGTCCTGGACTCGCACGCTTCCGGATCTGCGCTTGAGCAGCGCGAGCCGCAGGTGCAGCCAGGCCGTGCGCGTGAGCGATGGGGAGCCCCCGAGAAGAAGTCCCGTGATGACCCCACCAAAGGGGGCCAGCACGCCCTCGGGCATCGCCGACGGGTAGACCAGATCGAGCACGCAGAACCCGATCGTGATCCAGAGCAGCATCTTGCCGCGCAGCGGAACGAAGAAGAACAGATTGACGATCGAGTCCGGATATTCGCGCGACCATGCCACGGCGATCGCCGCGATTGCAGCCGAAGGGCCGTAGACCAGACCCGGGTGGAACCTAGGCTGGCTGTCTGCGGGCAGCCAGCGATCGGCCGCTATCGTCACGAGATTGCCCATCAGCACCGAAAGGAGCAAAAGCCGGAGGAACCGCCACGGGCCCCACCGCTTGTCGAGGGGCGCGCCCAGGAAATAGAGACCGAGAAGCGAGAAGAGCAGGTGACCCCAGTGCTCTGGGCTCGTCAGCAAGCCTGAGGTCAGGAGTCGCCAGGGCTGGTGAAACGCTGAGCCGAGCTGGCAGGTGAGACCGTTGAAGACGAAGGCGGCTGCTGGAATCCAGGCCACGAAAAGGGCGCTGAGAATGCCCACGACCGAGAGGGTCGCCAGGACGGCCGACAGGCACCGTCCGGGTCTCGGGAGATTGAACGAAGCCGCCGGGGAGCCGTCCATCGCTCGATCACTTTAGTGGTCGAGTAGTGCGCTTGCCAGCCCAGGCGTCCGGTGATCCGCTCACTCCCCGGGTGCGGCGTCGTCCCCCGTGTTGCCGTCGCCGGTCACGGAAATGGACGCCTCGGCTCCCGCCGAACCGTCGGAAGCCGCGTCCGCGACCGGGCTCGGAACGAGCGGCAAGCAGGAGGCCAGGACGTTGTCCCCCGATTCGGGCGTCGCTGTACAGGTCGTCGTGTACGTGCTGGTGGTGCGAAGGATCGTCTGCACGTCGGAGAGCGAAAGCGGGCAAGTCGCCTCGACGCAGGATGCGAACCCCGGGACGACGGCGAGCGTCGCCGCCGCGTCGCCCCCTGCAAGCGCCTGAAAGTCGGCAAAATCGTACGCGTAGATCCACGCCTGGACGATCGGACCGCCGTCCGGCGAGGTCGCGCCCGAGCTGAAGACGCCGTTGGTGTAGCAGTCGACGAGGCTCGCGTAGAAGCCCGCCCCTCCGTCGGCAAGCGGGGAGAGGTTGGGGGCACCCGCATCGCTGGGATCCCCGATGACGACGACGTACTTGAAGACTTGATCCCCTGACGTGCCACAGCCGACGCCCGACACGATGCTCTGGGAGATGAAATTGATCCCGGTGTAAGGCGTATACGGAAGCGAGCTGCTCTGGCTCGGACACCCGGAAAGGACGGCGGCGAGGACCACACCGAGCGCAGCCGTGGTGGCCCAGGTGCACCCTCTCGCGACCCGAATCCTTCCGGGATTGGCCTGACCCGCTGCGTGGGGTGCGCGGCCGCGGGTGGCACCGGGCGACGCTCCGGGATTGGCTCTCACGACGCTTGGTCTCCCGGCACGGCCTTGCCAGTCAGGCGCTCGACCGTTCGCGTGGTCATCGTCCCCGCGACGACCTCGCGATCGGCGAGCAAAGCCTTGTGGAGCTCGAGATTGGTCCGGATGCCCGCAATGATGAACTCGTCGAGAGCCCGACGCATGCGGACGATGGCGTCCTTTCGGGTGTGCGAGTGAACGATGAGCTTTGCGAGAAGCGAGTCGTAGTCTGCGGGGACCCGCCAGCCTCCGTACACGCCCGAGTCGACGCGAACGCCGGTGCCGCCGGGCGGATTCCACTCGGTGATGACCCCCGGCCACGGAGCGAATGTCTTCGAGTCCTCCGCATTGATCCGGCACTCGATCGCGTGTCCGCGGAAGCTCCAGGGACGGGTGTCGGGCACGTCGAGCCTCTCGCCGGCCGCAGCGCGAATCTGCAGCGTAACGAGGTCGAGGCCCGTGACCATCTCCGTCACGGGGTGCTCGACCTGGACGCGGGTGTTCATCTCCAGAAAGTAGAGGCCACGCTGCTCATCCATCAAGAACTCCAACGTTCCGAGCGTGGTGTAACCCGTCTCGGAGATGGCTTTGCGCAGGATCTCGCCCATGCCCTGGCGCATCTCACTCGTCATGGCTGGGCTGGGCGCCTCCTCGATGAGCTTCTGGTGTCGCCGCTGAATCGAGCACTCGCGCTCCCCGAGCGTCCAGACGCCGCCGTGCGAGTCGGCCAGGATCTGAAACTCGATGTGTCTCGGCCGTTCGACGAATTTCTCACAGTACACATCGGGATTCCTGAAGCTGCTTTCCGCCTCGTTTCGCGCGCTCGCGAAGGCGTCGGCGACGTCGCGTTCGCTGCGCACGATGCGCATGCCTCGCCCACCTCCCCCGCCGCTCGCCTTGAGTATCACTGGATACCCGATGCGCTTCGCCTCGCGAAATGCGTGCTCGACGCTTTCCAGCACGCCGCTGCCCGAGAGCAGCGGCAAGCCGAATTTGCGGGCGTTTCCACGCGCGGTGACCTTGTCCCCCCACGCCCGCATCGCCTCCGGGCTCGGTCCGATGAACACGATCCCGCACTTTCCGCAAATGCGGGCGAATTCTGCATTCTCCGAGAGAAATCCGTATCCAGGGTGGATTGCATCGGCCCCGGTGATCTCGGCGGCACTGATGATCGCGGGGACGTTGAGATAGCTCTTTGCAGCCGGTGCCGGCCCGATGCACACGGCCTCGTCGGCGAAGCGCACGTGCAGCGCCCTCGCGTCCACTTCGGAATGTACGGCCACGGTCTTGACGCCGAGCTCGCGGCACGCCCGAATCACGCGGAGCGCGATCTCACCTCGATTCGCAATCAGGACCTTCTTGAACATGGGCTCGATGGTCGTCGATCACCGGCGCAGACGCCGGCAGGCGGTCTCAGGCCTTCTTGATGCGAAAGAGCTTTTGGCCATATTCGACGCTCTTTCCGTTTTGCGCGAAAATCTCGATGACCGTCCCGGCGCATTCGGATTCGATTTCGTTCATCAGCTTCATTGCCTCGATGATGCAGAGCGTCTGGCCCGGACGAACGACCGAACCTATCTCGACGAATGGCGGGGTGTCGGGCGAGGGAGCACGGAAGAAGCTGCCCACGAAGGGGCTGGTGACGTCGACGGATTCGCCGTTTTCCGCAGCTTCCGTGGCGACCGTCGTCGAGCGAGCCGAGGTCGACGGCGACGACGCCGTGGAAACACTCGTTCCGGTCGCGCCTGCAAGGGCTGCGGCAACGTTGCGCGCGACTCGCAGGCGGACGCCGCTTTCTTCGTGTTCGAATTCGGCGATGTCTTTCTCGGCGAGGAGCGAAAAAAGCGCGCTCAGCTTGTCCAGATCCAAATTCATCTTGCGGGTGCCGCACCTTAGCGCCGGAGCGCTTCCGCTGGGAAGCACCACGCCAGCGTCTATGTCCCCGACGCCGAGCCGCCACCCGAAGCACCCTCGCGACGGACGAGAAGACGCACCAGCCCTTCGAGGGCTACTTCGTAGCTGTCTGCGCCGAATCCAGCGACGCGCGCGACGCAGGCCCGCGCGACGTAGGAACGGCGCCGAAACGGTTCCCTGGCGTCCGGATTCGACACGTGGACCTCCACGCACGGCAGAGCCACGGAGCGGAGGGCGTCCAGCACTGCAATGGAGGTGTGGGTGTACGCTCCGGGATTGAGAAGAATCCCCGAAAATCCCTGGCGCGGCGCGTCGCCGATCCAGTCGACGATGTCTCCCTCGTGATTCGTCTGCCGAGCGTCGATCTCGACGCCGAGCGCGCGCCCGCGCGAAGCGAGCCGAGCGTGGATGTCGGCAAGCGTTTCGTGGCCGTAGATCGCCGGCTCCCGCGTGCCGAGGAGCTGCAGATTCGGCCCGGAGATGCAGAGGATGCGGAGCGTCACGTCGCTTCGACCGGTAAAGCGCTTTGCAATCGCGAAACCCCGTCTCGGCCCGGAGTCATCCGAGCTGCTCGAGGAGCTTGGGGACCGCGGCCCGCATGAGAAAGCGGCCTTTGCCGAGGTTTCCGTCGGGCCGAATCGCGATGGCCAGAAAATACGCTTCGCCGAGCGGGCGAATGAGGGCGATCATCTTGTCGGTGCCGATGGCGACTTCGTGTGTTCGCCCCGCATCGAGCGATTCCGCCGCTCGCTTGATCGAGCCGAGGACTACGCCGAACTCTACACCGACCGTCGTGATGTCGAAGGGTGCACCGTCGCGGGCGTAGCTGTCGAGTGCGATGCCCTCCGAGTCCATGACAAGACCGGCGACGCCGCCCTCGGTTTTGTCCACGATATCGCGGAGCGCGTCGTGAAACATACGCTCGACCATACCGCGAGCACCGGCGAAACGCGAGTTGTCATCGCGCCGGGACGAAGGTTGCACGAGGTCCTCGGTGCGTCCGCCGAAGCGGCTGACGAGCACCGCACGCGTGACAAGGAAGCCCGGACGGTTTACGGTTCGGCGCTCGGCGTTTTCACGAGCCAGAGCCACCCGCCCATGCGCGCACGAGCCGGGGATCCACCCCGCACCATGGCCCAGAAAATCCTCGCCGCGCGATCCGGCGCCGCGCCATCGTCGGACGACTTCGTGGAGGCACACGTCGATCAGGTCGTTCTCGCGCGAGCGCCTCTTCGCGCATACGGGGAGGCGCTCGCTCTCGGGCTCAAGAAGTCCCGCGTCGAAGTGGCCGTGGCCTACGAGGGGCGCTGCGTGGGGGAGGGCGATTTCGTCGACGATGCGCGTTTCGCTGCGGCCGATATGGTGGCGCACGGCATCGTCTTCGCGCGGGCGGGGGTCGGCTTCCCCGCGCCTGTCCACCTGGAGAGGTTCGCCAGCCCGGCGCGGCTATGCGTGACCGACGAGCCACGTCTCGCCGGCGTCGGTGGCCTCGGAATGCTGACGTTGATCGTTCCGACCGCGTCCCTCGGGCGTGCCCTCGCTCACGGGTCCGTGCTCATTCGCCCCCCGGCAAGCGTCCAGATCTTGCTCGGCGGGCGCCTGCGACCGTTCGTCTGCGCGCGGGATGTCGCGCTCGAGCTGATCCGCCGTGGTCTGGGCGAAGTCGTCCGGCGTGTAGAACATTCGCGCGCAGCTCCTGTCGTCATCGAGTTCGGAGGTCCGAGCGCGCGACTGCTTTCGGTCGCCGAGCGAAGCGTGATGGCCGGGATCGCCCAGCAAGTCGGCGCGGCAGCGGCGGTGTTCGTCGGCGATGAACGGACGGAGGTCTTCTTGCGCGACCAGCGTCGTTCGAAGGCGCATCGCGCCCTCTCCCCCGACGCCGGCGCTCCGTGGGAGGAGGTCATCAACGTCGACCTCGGAGCGGTCGATCCGCTCCTCCTCGACACGAACGGAAGCGTGCGGGCCGTTCGCGATCTCGCCGGTCAACCCGTGACGCAAGCCCTGCTCGGTGGAGACGGCGGCGTCACGCTGCGCGACTTGTTCGCAGCCGCGACGCTCCTCAAGAGCAAACGTGTCCCGATGCGACTCGATTTTCTCGTTGCCGCTCCGTCGCGTCAGATGCTCGAAGTGCTGTCGAGGGCGGGGGCGCTGACCGACTTCATCGCGACGGGAGCGCGCCTCGTCGAGCCCGACCCGCGCGTAGTTACGGGGGAGCTGTACGTCCCACCTCCCTTTGGCGTCAGCCTTCGAACCTGTGACCCCGAGCCGTGCGTGTCCGGGCGTCGGGCTTCGGTCGTGGCGTCCTCGGAGACCATCGCCTATGCGGTCGCAACCGGAGTGGTGGGCGATCCTCGTGCATTCAAGCGGCCGGTTCGCGTGACGGTTCCGCGAGCTCTGCCCACCGACGACGTCCTCGTCGCGCGGAAAGTCGACCGAAGCGACTTGCCGATCTCCGCTCGCGCCACCGCGCGGGCGGAGGTGATCTCTCGAGCGCCTTGGAATGGCACCCTGGCCATCTCGCTGGTCGAGGCGGAAGCGTTCGCACAAACGTCACGATGGACCAACGGGAGTGGCGGAGGCGGTCACGGTGCCGGGGATCTGGCGGTCATTTGCACGACGCTCGACGAGGTTCGCGAATTCTCCACCCGCGCAGGTGAGCTCAGCCAGGCGGTCCGAGCGGTCCTCGCCCCGCACATTCCGAGCGGGCTCGTCGCGCTTTTCAGCGCCGCCGGCATTGCCGCCCTGCGCATCGAAGAAGACGGGCTCGAGCAGCTCAAGGGCCAGCGCGCCGTCGTCCTCCCGGCGCCCTCCCGATGGCCCGAGCGAGAGCCCGCCTATATCGTGGCAAGCGGCGGCGCCCGCTTGGCGCTCACCTGGCTGGCGCTGGGCGCGGAGCGCACGTGGGTGACCCAGGGGCCCGCCGAGACTCGAAGCGGGGACGGTCGACCGTCCGTCGCGGAAGGAGCGGCTGGACCGCCCAGGAAGGCCGGATTGTCACGCAAGGCGAACCGGGCCGTGGCCGATTGACACCCGCGCGTCGGCGCCGGCGCCGGCTATGAGCTGGACGACCGCGAAGGAGCTCGGGCCGACCTGAGAACCACCTTGTCGCCAAAGCCGCGCCGGGGCCGCGTGACCTCGGGGTCCGCATCTGGCATTCTTCGCTGTACGTGTCCAAAGGCAGGCTCACCCGGCAGGAGCTTGGCTGGCTGCTCACCCAGGAAGCGCGCGGCGCCGCAGAGCGCCTGCGTGTCGGCGTAACGGCGCTGACCCAGGCGCCGCCCGCTCCCGGAGCGGACGCGAGCGGCGTCGATGCGACCCTGTCGGCGCTCGACGATGCGATGAAGATGCTCTCGAGCCTGCATTCGCAGCCCGTCAACAGTCGCGGACGCCGCGGCCGGATCGACCTGGCTTCGCTTCTCTGGGAGGTTGCACCGGAAGCCCGCGTCTCCATCGAACCCGGCGGCGGAACCGAAGTTTCGGGCGAGGAATCGGAGCTTCGCCGAATGCTCCACGTGATGCTGGGGCACGGAAGCGGGACGGGCAGTCACGTCGCCGTGCGACGCGAGGCGGACGAGGTCGTTCTTCGCGTCCTCCTCGGGCCCGACAGCTCTGCAACCGCCGACACCGAGCGCGCCTGGCTGTCGCGCATGGCCATCCGGTACGGAGGTCGCTACGAGCTCGAAGGAAGCATGGCCGTTCTCGCGTTGCCTGCCGAGGGGGTCGAATCGCGCGACGACCTTGCGCGACTGCGCAAGGAGCTCGATGAGGCCCGCAAGCAGGGTGAAGCCTATGCGCGGGAGCTGGCTGCGGTCTGGACCGGCAGCGACGACAGTGTCTCGTCGTCGACGTACCCGCCCCCGGACGGCCTCCCCGCAGCGGCCCGCTGCGGCGCGGTCACTCGCCTTTCAGGCGGCATTGCCGCGAGCCTCCGCGCCATGCTTTCCCCGGTCGGAAGGGACATTTCCGAGCTGAGAGCGTCTCTTTCTCCACGCAAGAGCTCCCCCGATCTCGAGACGGTCGCGCGAACGGGGCTCGATGATCGCCTCGAAGCCATTCGCCGCAAGCTCTTGGTCGTCCAGGATTTCGTGGCTGAGCTTGCCGCCGTCGGCGAGACCGATTCCGGAGAGGCCAAGCGCTCCGTCGACTTGCTCGAAATCGTCCGGACGGAGGTCGGCACCCTGGAGGCCCGCGGGGCGCGCAGCGGGATCAAGATTCGCGTCGACCCGAGCCCGGCGGAGTCGTCCGTGGTCGTGGCGAGAGTCGCTCCTCGTGCGGCAGGAATCGTCGTGCGCGAGCTACTCTCGCATGCCATCGCAGCCTCTGCGCGCGGATCCGTCGTGGGGGTCGTCGTGCAGGCCCCCGAACCGGGCGGCGGCCTGGGGGCAAGAATCGTCGTCGACGACTCCGGCACATCGCTTCCCGTGGGGGCCCGTCGTGCGCTGCTGACGCTCGAGGTCGAGCCCGGAACGTTTGGTCGACCGAGCAGTGTCGGCTTGTTCATCGCCGCCGAAATCGCCACCGCCCAGGGGGCGCTGCTCGATATCGCCGACGCTCCGTTCGCAGGCGGCGCCGGCGGCGGAGTACGGGTCACGGTGACCTTTCCAGCCTGACGCTGCCGTGCCACGCTTCCGTCGTACGTGAGGCGTCGATGCAGATCCTGATCATCGAGGACTCGGACTCGATTCGCCACTTGATCGAAACCCTGGTCGCGGCGCGCGGCCATCGGGTCGAGGCAGTTCCGAACGGAGCGAAGGGCGTCGACGCCGCATTGACCCGCCCTCCCGACGTGATCCTCCTCGACCTGTTTCTGCCGGGAAGCGTCGACGGGTTCGACGTGTGCCGCAAGCTTCGTGCGGCCGAATCGACACGGGCGGTTCCGATCATCGTCATCAGCTCGCTCACCGACGACGCTTCGAAGCTCCGTGCCGCCGAAGCCGGGGCGACCGCTTATTATACGAAGCCGTTCAGTCCAACGGCGCTTCTCAAGGAGATCGAATCGCTGGGGAGTCGCGACCGCGGCACGACTCGGGCACGGCTCACTTCGCCGTGACGCGCGCGATCCGGTTCGCGGTCGAATCTTCCACCTGAAAATCGCGTGGCTCGAGGTGCAGACGGCGCCGAAACGTCGTCGGCCCGGCGACCAGGACGTCCCAGTCGTGATCGCACCGAAGCTGCTCGACGCGCGCATCTGGGCTGATGCCGGCGAGAAGCCAGATCTCGGCCCCCCTAGGAGTCGAAACGATGCGAACTGTTCCGGGCGGGCCCTGACCTCCCACTTCGCTGCCTGGCTCACCCGCGGGCCACGGATCGGTCCCCGCTTTGGATGGGTCGAGCTGGACGGCGGTCTCCAGGCGGGGCTTTCCATCCGGTCCATTGTCCCAGCTCGCAGACGCAGGAACGACGAGCCGTTTCGGAGCGTATCCCTCTGCGGTCGCGACGAACTCGAGTCGGGCACCGACCGGCATCCGCTCGACTTCCAGCGGCGCCTGGCCCTGGCGCAACAATACTTCCGCGCGGGCCGGCACGTTGGAGACGACGAGCGTACCCCGGCACGTCGGAGCCGCGGAGGACACCGGGGCGATTGGCGGCGCAGGACGCGCGGGAGCCGCTGGCGTGTTGGTCGGCGAGATCCTCAGCCGAAGCGCCGCGTAAGCGCCGGCGGCGATGGCCAGCAGCCCGAGCACCGGCGCAAACCACTGCAGACGGGTTCTTCGGATGCGGGGCGGAGTCGAAATCGAGGCACGGGCTCGACGAAGCTGCGACGGTTGCGTCGTGAGCTGGCGGCTGTCCTGCGCGGGTGGCGAGGCCGGCTCGCTCGAGCGAAGGAGAGCGCTGATCTCGTCGACGCCGGCGTCCGAAGCGGGATTCGGCTGCGCTGTCGCGGACGGTGGCGGAGTGGGTTCGAGGCCGGCCATGGCTTTGAGCGCACCGGAATGATGCTGCGCACCTCCAGCCGGCACCGCGAACCGCTCGATCAGGGAGTCGACGTCGGCCTGCGACTCAGACCTTGCGCGGCCGTGCGCCTCGAACTGGCTCGTTGGTAGATCGGTCCACTCCGCAGGTGTGGCGCGGTTGAGCAGCTCGCTCGTGATGGGCCGCTTCGCGGTCGAATTCTCTTCGTGCGAAAAGCCTGCAGCGAGAGAGCGCGACCCATGGGAGGGCTCGGCGGCCGGCCCGTGCGACGCCGCCGCGCCGCGGCGCGCTGAGCCGGGCGAATCGTGCCACGACGGCAACGCGTTCCGGCCAACTCCGAGGGTCACCCGGCGCACCTCCCGCGCGAGGCGGGCGAGCGCTCGCCGACCGGCCGCGCGATTCACGGGAACGAGCGCCGTCTCCAGCTCGTCGGCGAGGGCGTGAAGCCCCCCTCCGCTTTTACGCTTACTGGCCGCGGCCAGCGCTGGTGTCTGCGATCCACTCGCCTCGAGCAGGTTCGCAAGCATGGCGCGCACGGAGGTCTCCGCGTTGCCGAGCGCAGCGTCTCGCTTCGGCTTCACCAGAGCGACTGTGCCCTCCTCGCCGATGAACACGCTGCGGGGGTCGACGTCTCCGCCGCCCGGGTCGGCGTGCTGAGCGACTTCGAGAACGAGGTATCCCGCCAGCTCGGGTGCAAGGGGCACCCGCCTTGCGCGGAGCACGGCGAAGACCTCCTCGAGAGTGACCGAGGATTCGAGCGTCCCTCCCCCGCTCATTCCGCAAGCTCCGCTCCGCGCATCGGTCGTACGGGCACCCCTGCGCGCGCAAGGATCCTCTTCGCCTCACCGATGGAGCATGACCCGTCGTGAAAGATGCTGGCCGCCAACACCGCGCTTGCGTGCCCCTCGATGAGTCCCAATCGTAAGTCATCCGGGGAGCCAACCCCGCCGCTCGCGATGACGGGTATGGGGACGGCGTCGGATACGGTACGAGTCAGATCCAGATCGTAGCCGGCGAGCGTCCCGTCCCGATCCATGCTCGTGAGCAAGATCTCGCCGGCACCGAGACGCGCGAGCTCGGTGGCCCAGAAGACAGCGTCCAATCCTGCGGCGGTTCGTCCGCCGTGGACGAATACTTCCCATCCGCGTCCGTCCGGCCGCTGCTTCGCGTCGATGGCGGCCACGATCGCTTGGGAACCCCAGGCATCGCTGCAGCGTCGCACGATGTCGGGCCTCGTCACGGCGGCCGTGTTGATGCTGACCTTGTCGGCGCCCGCAGCGAGCAAGGCGCGCACGTCGTCGGTGGTCCGCACCCCGCCTCCCACGGTGAAGGGGACGAATATCGCATCGGCGGTTCGCGCCACGACATCGAGAAGAGTGCCTCGTCCCTCGTGAGAGGCCGTGATATCGAGGAGCGCGATCTCGTCTGCCCCTTCCGCGTCGTACCGCCGTGCGCACTCCACGGGATCGCCCGCATCGCGCAAGCCCACGAAACGAACCCCCTTGACGACACGTCCCGCGCGCACGTCAAGGCACGGGATCACGCGTCTCGCGAGCATGGCCCTTCATGGCTTACTCGCGGTTTCCCCGCTTGTCACTCGCGCGCAAGCGCTGCCGCTCTTCCGCTCACCCCTTGCCATCGTAAGCGTCGAGCAGCTTCTCGATTGACGCGAGGCTGTTTTCGATCGCGTCTTGAACGATCGAATGCATCATCGTGCTCGAGCCCTTGAGAGCCTCGTAGTAGCGCTGCCGCTCCGTCGAGTGGATGATTGCGGGCGGATATCCGCTGCGGAGAAGAAGCAGATTCATGACGAGCCGAGCCACTTTGCCGCTGTCGGTCGCGAATGGAAAGATCCTCAGGATATCGTAGTGCGCGCGTGCAGCGAGACGTACGGGCGTTCGCGTTCGTCGCGATTCGGGATCGTTGACCCAGTCGATGACCTGTCGAAGCTTGTATGCGATCTTGTCGGGAGGGGTGTACTCGTGAAAGTAAAGGCGATGCTGGGGGATGTCTTTGCGGTATTTGGCCGCCTTGACGTCGCCTTCTTCCGGGTGAAGGACCGTATAGATTCGTTTGACTACATCCACGGTGACGGGAAGGCGTCTTTTCGTGGCCTGCTCCCGAATGAAGTTCAACGCCTCGCGGTGCCGCCGAATCTCTTCGACGACAGGCTGCATGCTTGAGTCCGGTGTCGTTCCCGCCTCGCCAGCACCCATCGCCGCACGCAGCTCGGCGACCGTGTACACGACGCCCTCGAGCGCGCTGTCGTGCGCGATCCAGCTCGTGTCGAGATCGCTCCGATACTTGGCCTGAATGTCGGCCGGAGCGCTCTTCAACCGATCCTCGAGGTATGCCGTCCGCTCCTCGATCGAGAGCGTCTTGGGCCCCTCAGGGGGCGCCGATATTTTCTTTTTCGAGGTCGTTCGGGACCGCATCGCGCTCGAGGTGGCCGTCAAGGGATACTTCCGCGAAAATGTTATCTTTTCCGCCGCGGGCTCAAGGGCGAAGCCCGGGCGCAGGCTAATGAATTCCGCGCGAGCGCGTCAAGCCTGTACCGCTCGAGTCGCAATTCGCGCCGTCGCCGGACGGGGTCGCACCACTCGAGCCGCTCGACCTCACGCGACGAACAATGTCGCGATGTTTTCGCTGTTTCGAAGAGCGCGCGACCGTGCGGTCAAGATCTCGCAGCCTTCGCGCGTCACGAGGAGGGTGTGCTCGAATTGCGCGCTCAAGCTGCCGTCCGCCGTCCGGACGGTCCATTGATCGCGCGGGTCGATCTCGACCTCCCAGCCCCCGAGATTGACCATGGGCTCGATGGTAAACGTCATTCCGCGCCGCAATCGGTCGCCCGTTCCGCGTTTGCCGTAGTGCTTGACTTGCGGAGCTTCGTGGAACTTTCGTCCGATGCCATGGCCGACGAAGTCCCGCACGACGCTGCATCCTTCGTGTTCGACGTACTCCTGGATCGCGCCACCGATGTCACCGAGCCGCGCCCCGTCTCGAACCTGCTCGATCCCGATGTCGAGTGCCCGCCGCGCGACCTCGACGACGTGTCTCGCTTCGGGGCTCGGCATCCCCACGTAGAACGTCGCGCTCGTATCGCCGAAAAACCCGTCGTAAACGTGAGTGATGTCCACGTTCACGATATCGCCGTTCTCGAGAACGGTCGCGTCGGGAATCCCGTGACAGACGACCTCATTGACGCTCGTGCAGACGCTCTTGGGGAAACCCTTGTAGTTGAGCGGCGCGGGACGTGCCCCCTGGCGCAGTGTGTCGTCGTGAACGAGTCGATCGATGTCTGCCGTGGTCATCCCCGCGCAGATCTTGTCGCCGACCAGGAGCAACGTCTCGGCCGCAAGCCGGCACACTGTGCGCATCTGGTCGATCTCTTTGGGGCTTTTTATGTCGATCGCCACGTCGACACACCTAGCACCGATCTCTGCTCATCGCCCGCCGCTCGCCCGGACCGTCATGCGGCGCCCGTGTGTGCTATTTTGCCTGCGCTTTCGGTCGGAACGGAAGGGACACCATGAAGCGAGCTATTTTTGCCGCGTGTGTCATCGCAGCAGGCGCCATGCTGGCTGTCACGAGCCCCGCTGCGGCACCGGCGGATGCGCCGGTGGTTTCGTCCCTTTCCTCGTTGATGCAAAAGGAAGTTCACTGGGGAATGAACCACCTCGAAGTCACGGAGGCGTACAACAAGCCCACGGGGCTTTTCGATAGCGAGTACGCGCCGCAGCTTGCCAAATTGCAGCCGGGAAGCGCGATGGATGAGCTGGAGACCGACCGGGATAGCCGCAAGGCGAACTTTGCACGAAGTTACACGGAGTTTCTGGACTCCCCGACAGGATACGACGTGTCCGCACTTCACGTGGAATACACCTACAACAATGGCGAGGCGGTCCAGCGGTTGCTCAAGGACGGCAAGACACGCTATTTTTTTTATATCAAAGATCGTCTCTGGAAGATCTACGACGAAGTCCCCCTCAAGGCGGACGGGCCCCTCGGGGCGACGTTTCAGACCGCCGTCGCGAGTCTCGGCGCGGTAGTAGGCGGGGCGCCGCGACTCCGAAGCTCGGATGCGTCGCAAGGAATTGACCGTCCGACCGCCGACTGGCAGGACGGGTCCACGCACTTGCGCGCAATTGATCGATCCGGCGAGCACCTGGTCGGAGTCGTTCTCGAAGACAAGCGAACGCTGGCGAACCTGGCTTCGCTGCGCGCGAACAAGGCCGCTGATCCCTTCGCGCTCGATCCATCCATCGCCGCGCTCACGAAGCACGGCGTCAGCGATCCGAACGCGGCTCATCAGGCCGGCGCGGATGCGGGTGCGCCCAGGAAGCGCTGACGCATCCCGCACGTCCTCGTGCGCTCGACTAGGCGTGGGGGGTTCGAACCCCGGTCGTGAGGACGAGTCGGACTTTCGGCGCGGCGGAGCGCAGTGCGGGAAGAATCACGTGGCTCCCTGTCAGCGCGGAGCCCGGACAGCCGGCGCAAGCTCCCGAAAGGTGAATGTAAACATCGTCGCCCTCGAGGCGCACCAAGTGTAGCTCGCCCCCGTCGGTCTTTATGAGCGGCGCCACGATCTCTCGGCACACTTGTTCGATTTGTTCCTTCGTACGCTCGTCCACGGGGGAATGCTTGTGCGGAAAGAGGGGGGGAATCGGGGAGGACTTTGTGTGAAGAAAGGGGAAATGAAGGGGGAAATATGGGGAGAGGGACGCGATTCGTCAGCAATCCTGAGCGGGTATTTTCGCGGCTCTTGCGTTATAGTCCATCTGGAGCGCGGGTGCTCCGAGCTTGCAGCGACGTGAGTCGCAGACGGGATGGGAACACGTGGCGCGGTACCGTCTGAGGTTCGTGCTGCAAGAGTTCGACCTGCCGCGCGGTACGACGCTGATCGGGCGGAGCCTCGACTGTCATTTGACGATCGAGGACCCGCTCGTTTCGCGGCGGCACGCACGGATCGTCGTAACCGACACCGGAGCGCACATCGAGGATCTCGGCAGTCGGAATGGCGTGAAGGTGAATGGCGCGCCGATTCGCCAGGCCACCATGCTGCGCAACGGCGACCGCTTGCGAATCGGCACCCAGGAGCTCGTGTTCAGCCGGGTCGACGAAGCTGCGCGCGCCCACTCACGCACGACCGGTCAGCTCCGGCTTTGCGCGAATTGCAGGCAACCGTATCCACGGGAGATGCTCGCGTGTCCGAGCTGCGAAGCGACCGAGCAGACGGACGACGAAACGCTGACTGCGAGTGGCAGCAGTCTTTCGCATCAGTGGAGCATGCAGCTCTTCGTGGAGGCCCTCGAGCGAGCGTTGCGCCTCGGGCGGATCTCCGATGCCGAGCGACTCGTGCGGGGGGCGTCCGCGCAGGTCGAGGAGCTTCTGGCGTCGGGCGGACGCGTCGAGGACGTGGCGCTGGCCGCGTTGGCAGCACAAGCGGCCGCAACGACGCTGGCCACCGCCGATCCGGCGTGGGCCGTCTGGGTGCTGGAGATCTATGGACGTTGCGCGAAGATTCCGCCCAGTTCTGTAGTCGAGCGACTCGCGAAGGTGACCGAAAATCACCGGAGTGTCGCGCGCGAAGCGTTCGCGGCGCTGAGCGAACGGCTTCAGCCCCTGACCGGCCAGGCGTCCCGGTCGGAGCTCGATGCCTTGACCCTTCTGAGCGAGCTTGCTTCCGAGAACGCACTGGAGGCGTCCGCCGACTGGCCCTGATTAGGGGTCCAGGAGGTTGAGCTCGATGTCCCCGTTTCGAGGCTTGCACTGCGGAGCACGTGGAAGGTAAAGCTGGGTGCGCCAAGGCCCGTCAGGTCACCGGCGCCCTAGCCGGGTCCCCGCTCAATGCGCTTCCGACTGCGCTACCTGCATCACGATCTCGAGTTGACCGAAGGGCCGTTCGTCATCGGACGGAGTGCAGCTTGCCAGCTGTCGCTCGACGATCCGCTCGTCTCACGCAGGCATGCCATTCTCGTCGTCGGTGAAGAGGGCGTCACGATCGAGGACGACCAGAGTCGCAACGGCGTGACGGTCAACGGCGTGCGCCTGTCGGAGCGCACCAGCCTGTCCCCGGGCGATCGCATCGTCATTGGATCGCAAGAGCTCGTCCTGCTCGGACCGGATCACGATTCGAAATCGGCCCGCCGGGTCAACTTCGGAAACAAGACGCTTCCAAAAATTCCGAGCTTGACTCCCGCCGAAGATCCGCATCCGTCACCGACCATCGCACCCGCGGCTCCGGTGTCCCTCGTGGATCCCGAGACGAATCCCACGCTGGTGCGCAAGGCGCAGGCATTCGCGCTTTTGAGCGGGGTCGCGGAGAAGGCGCTTGCGATGGGACGGGCCGAGGAGGCCGAGCGTTTACTGGCGGTGCCCGTCTCGGAGATCGTGGACGCGTCGCGAGAGGGAAAGCAGCTGTCGCCCGCGCTCGTCGACACCGTCGCCCGATTTGCCGCCAAGCTCGCCGCCGCGACGGCCAACGGAACCTGGGTGGATCACGTCATCGAGCTTTACCGCGCGCAAGAGCGACCGTGCCCCGCCAATGTCATCGACGAGCTCAATACGGCCGTCCGTCGCGTCACCGCGATCGATCTCGCGCGGCTTCGCGACTACGTGGCCGTTCTGCACCAGAAGCAGGGGACGTTCGGTCCTGCGGAGCGCTTTCTGGTCCAGCGGATTGATGGGCTCGAGCGCCTCGCCGCGCTTCGCTGACGGCGCTTTCGGCTTTCGTCGGCGGTCCAAGCGCCGACTGCCACGCGAGGTTCGACGCCGCGGCGCGCGCAATCGCGTCTTTCAGGTTCGCATCCTCGATCGCGGCAATGACTTGCGCGAGCCCGGTCGGAATCTCCGGCGAACGAGGGACGATTCGCACCGACCGTCGTTCCGGGGGTCGCTGCGAAGCTGCAACGGCCCCGACTTGAAAGCGCAGCTCCCTCGCCTGGACATTGAGCTCGCGCAAGCGCGTGCAAACGGTCTCGGCCAGCAGGGACAGCTCGTGCGCCCAGACGCTCGTCGCGACTCGGAGTAGCAGTACGCCTCCGGAGAGTGATACCGGGATCGCCCGATCCGCGATTCTCGCCCCCACAGCTTCTCGCCAGACTTTGGGCGCAACCGGGGGACGCAGCCGAGCAAAGCGGCTTTCGCCTGCGCGGTCCAGGATGGAATCGAGCGATTCCGGCGCCGTGAGCGGGCCTCGCGGGGTTCGAGCCATCCCCGACGACAATAGCCCAACCTGGGGAGCCGTTTGCAATGGCGTGTCCGCGTGTCCGGTTCGGCCGCCGCTCTAGGGCGATCCTGACGAAACCGACACCAGCTCCACATGACCCTCGGGGGCTGCGGGATCGAACACGGCGCCTCGCCGGTCCGTCCTCCCGACGCGAAGGAGGCCGTCTGCCATGAGCAACGCGTAGGGCACTTGCGCCCGTGGCGCTTCGGAGCCAGCGGGAACGACGTAGACGAGAACGGAGTGAACGCTCGTCGGGAGGGTCAGGCGTGGAGCAGCGCACCGAGAAGCGACGGCACCGGCTGTATCCACGTGGGCGCACCGCTCGAGCGCGCGGCTGTCCTCGGCGTTGTACTGCACTGCCACCGCAAGCGCGGCCGCGGCGCGCACCACCTCGCTCGGGTCGTCCGCGAGCGCTGCGCGCTC